>Ga0182024_10011046_pt1 | contig 18247 bp, 15 predicted proteins | sample P32metaG_FD_120480 | JGI IMG/M metagenome (GOLD analysis project Ga0182024, IMG submission 120480) | Permafrost microbial communities from Stordalen Mire, Sweden - P3-2 metaG (Illumina Assembly) | ecosystem: Environmental > Terrestrial > Soil > Wetlands > Permafrost | place: Sweden: Stordalen... | reverse complement strand
CGCCGGCGCCGACCTGATTGAGATCGGCATGCCGTTCTCCGACCCGATGGCCGACGGGCCGCTGATCCAGGCCGCCGGGCTGCGCGCGCTCCAGGCCGGCATGACGCTGCGCAAGACTCTTGCGATGGTGAAACACCTGCGCGCCCGCGACGCCGACACGCCCTACGTGCTGATGGGCTATTACAACCCGATCTATCGCTACGGCGCCGAGGCCTTCGCCAAGGATGCCGCCGCCGCCGGCGTCGATGGCCTCATCATCGTCGACCTGCCGCCCGAGGAGGACCCGGAGCTGGCCGAGCCGGCGCGCCGGGCCGGGCTCGACCTGGTGCGGCTCGCCACCCCGACGAGCGACGCCGCGCGCCTGCCCAAGGTCGTCGATCGCGCCAGCGGCTTTCTCTACTACGTTGCGATCGCCGGCATCACCGGCACCCGCGCGGTTGATGTCGACGCGGTGCGCGAGGCGGTCGCGCGGCTGCGACGGTTCACCGATCTGCCGGTCGCGGTCGGGTTCGGCATCAAGAACCCCGAGCAGGCCGCCGAAGTCGCCAAGGCCGCCGACGCGGCGGCCGTCGGCTCGGCGCTGGTCGATCGCCTGGCGCAAAGCCTCGATGCCAGCGGCACGGCCATGCCTGGCCTCGTCGATGCCGTGCTCGGTGATATCAGCGCGCTCGCCAAGGGCATCAGGGCCGCGCGGCAGGGGGAGACGACTTGATCGACCACGTCGTCTTCTGGGTCGTCGACATGGCGCGGTCGACGGCGTTCTACGACCGCGCGCTCCAGCCGCTCGGCCTCCGGCGGATCACCGGCGACGACCACGAATTCGCCGGCTACGGCGTGCCCGGCAAGGGCTATTTTTGGATCGGCCCGGCCAAGGAAGCGCCCACCGGCACCCACGTCGCCTTCGCCGCGCCCGACCGGCCGACGGTCGACGCGTTCTACGAGACGGCGCTCGCCGCCGGCGGGCGCGACAACGGCAAGCCGGGCCTGCGCCCGCAATACCAGGCCAATTACTACGGCGCCTTCGTGCTCGATCCGGACGGCCACAACATCGAGGCCGTATGCTACGCAGCGGGTTGAGCCGGTGATCCAGCGGCGCTAACTCTGCTAGAGTACCCGACGACTCCCTTGGAGACAGCGGATGACAATGATCAAGACCCGCATCCGGATTGCGCCCGATGGGACGCTGAGCGGGCGTGCAAGCGGTCTTCCGGCTGGCGAACACGATGTGGAGATAATTGTGGCCGATACCGCCGTCCCTTCCAGCCGGCCCGACGCCGTGGTGATTCTCGCAAGGGTCCGCGCTATTCAGGCCGAGCTCGCGCGATTGCCGGTGCTCGATGCCCGAACTCCGGCTGAGATTCTCGGCTATAACGAACTCGGCCATTTCGACTGATGGTCATCGACAGTTCGGCACTCATCGCGGTGCTGTTTGACGAGCCCGAGACGGCCGATTTTGTTGTGGCGATAGCAAACGCTCCGAGCCGGTTCCTGAGTGCGTCCTCTTATCTTGAGACCGCGATCGTGATGATGGGTCGCTTAGGCCCGAATTCCCTGGAAAGCGTCGACCATCTTCTCGACGAACTGTCCATCGAGGTGATGCCCTTTACCCGCGAACAGGCCGCTCTCGCGATTGCTGCCTACCGTCAATTTGGCAAAGGCAGCGGTCACGCTGCGGGATTGAACTTTGGGGATTGCTTCTCGTATGCGCTCGCGAAGCTCACGGGAGAGCCCTTATTGTTCAAAGGTGATGACTTCTCGTACACCGATCTGGCTCCCGCCGTGCGTACCCCGTAAGCGATGAACTGGCTCACCAATTTCGTCCTGCCGAAGATCCGCGCGGCGGTGGGCCGCAAGGAGGTGCCGGACAATCTGTGGAAGCAGTGTCCGGATTGCGAGCAGACGCTGTTCCTGCGCGACCTCGTCGCCGATCTGATGGTGTGCCGGCATTGCGGCTATCATTTTCGCATCGGCAGCGCCGCGCGCTTCACGATGCTGTTCGACAACGCGGCCTTCGAGAAAACCGGACTGCCGCGGACGCCAGTCGATCCGCTGCGCTTCCGCGACCGCAAGCGCTATTCGGAGCGACTGCGCGAGGGCCAGGCGGCGCTGGGCGCCGGCAGCGACGCGATCGCCGTCGCGCACGGCCGGATCGGCGGGATCGCCGCGATCGTGGCCGCCTTCGATTTCGCGTTCATGGGCGGCTCGATGGGGGTCGCCGTCGGCGAGGCGCTGGTCGCCGCGTCGCGGCTCGCGGTCGAGCGTCACGCGGCGCTGATCGTGATCCCGTCCTCGGGCGGCGCGCGCATGCAGGAAGGCATCCTCTCGCTGATGCAGATGCCGCGCACGATCATCGCCGCGGACCTCGTCAAGGAAGCGCGGCTGCCGTACATCGTCGTGCTGACCGACCCGACGACCGGCGGGGTCGCCGCCTCGTTCGCGGCGATCGGCGACATCGCGATCGCCGAGCCGGGCGCGGTCGTCGGCTTCGCCGGCGCGCGGGTCATCGAGGAGACCATCCGCGAGAAGCTGCCCGAGGGTTTCCAGCGCGCCGAATATCTGTTGGAGCACGGCATGGTGGACATGGTCGTGAGACGCGCCGAACTGGCGGCGACGCTTGCCCGCATCCTCAAATTGCTGCGCGAGCCGGCGCTGCTGCCGGTGCCGGCGGCGGTCCGCCCGGCGTGAGCGACACCGACTCGGCGGCCGAGCGGGCGCTGACCCGGCTCGGCGCGCTGCATCCGAAGCGCATCGACAACATCGACAGCAACACGTTGTCGCTCGACCGCATCGCGCGGCTGCTCGCGGCGCTCGGCGATCCGCAGGAACGGCTGCCGCCGGTGATCCATGTCGCCGGCACCAACGGCAAGGGTTCGACCGTGGCGACCTTGCGCGCCTGCCTCGAAGCGGCCGGGCATCGCGTCCACGCCTACACCTCGCCGCATCTGGTGCGCTTCAACGAGCGCATCCGGGTTGCCGGGCGGCTGATCGACGACGCGGCGCTGGCCGCGCTGCTCGAGGAAGTCGAGCGCGTCAACGCCGGTGCGGAGATCACTTTTTTTGAGATCACCACCTCGGCCGCGTTCCTCGCCTTCTCCCGCGAGAAGGCGGATTTTGTGCTGCTTGAGGTCGGGCTCGGCGGCCGGCTCGACACAACCAATGTCGTGCGGCATCCCGTCGTCACGGCGATCACCCCGGTGTCGCTCGATCACCAGGCGTTCCTCGGGCCGACCGTGGCGGCGATCGCCGGCGAGAAGGCCGGCATCCTCAAGCCGGGCGCGGCGGCGGTGATCGGGCCGCAGACCGCGGAGGGCGAAGCGGTGATCGAGGCGCGGGCAAACGCGGTCGGCGCGCCGCTCCACCGCTGGCGCCGCGAATGGCGCTGCGAACCGGTCGGCGACGGCATGCGCTACGAGGGCTCGCGCTGGACGCTGGATCTGCCGTTGCCGGCGCTGCCCGGCCTGCACCAGATCGCCAATGCCGGCACCGCGATCGCCTGCCTCGAATGCCTGCTCGGCGTCGTGGTTCGCCCATCGGCGCTGGCCGACGGGCTGCGCCGGATCGAGTGGCCGGCGCGGCTGCAGCGCCTGACGCACGGCCCGCTCGTCGACATGATGCCGGGCTGGGAATTATGGCTCGACGGCGGCCACAACCCGGCGGCGGGCGAGATGCTCGCCGCTTCCGCCGCGTCGTGGCGCGATCGGCCGTTGCATCTCGTCGTCGGCATGCTCAACACCAAGGACGCCGCGGGTTTCCTAGCGCCGCTCGCGCCCTTCGCGCAAAGCCTCCACGCGGTGACGATCCCCGGCGAGGAGAACCCGTTGCCGGCGGCCGCGATTGCCGCGGCGGCGCGCTCGGTGGGGATCGCCGCGCGCGAAGCCCCCTCGATCCAGGCGGCGCTGCGCGCCATCGCCGTCGGCGGCGGCGATGGGCGCGTGCTGATCTGCGGCTCGCTGCATTTTGCCGGCGTGGTATTGCGCGACAACGGATGAACTAAATGTCCATCGCCGGCGTTTAGCTGGCATGGAACACATGAAGTCAGTATTTGCCCTCGCCGTGGTGGGGGCTCTTGTCGGCTCCGCTGGCGCATATGCGGCGCAGGCCGACAATTCGCCGAGCGCATTCGAGCAGACCGCCGCGGTAGTGGGTCCGATTGGGCTCGGTGCGCCCGACGGTCAGCGCGATATCATCGACCCGCCGTCGAGCATCGATCCCGGCATGGCGCTCGACCCGCCGGAGACCGGCGCGAAAATGCCGATCATCCGCCCGCCGGGCGCGATGCCAGGCGGAAGGTTGATCCTGCCGCGGTAGTTGGAATCGACCGGCCGGGCTGTGCCGGCGAGTTCTTTCGGATCTGGTCGCTAAATAACCGACTCGACCCACTCATAGAGCTTGCTCTTCGGGAGCGCGCCGATCTTGGTCGCGGCGACCTGCCCATCCTTGAACAGGATCATCGTCGGGATGCCGCGCACGCCGAATTTGCGCGGCGTTTGCGGGTTCTCGTCGATATTGACCTTGGCGACGGTCAGCCGGCCGTTCATGTCCTCGGCCAATTCGTCGAGGAACGGCGCGACCATCTTGCAGGGTCCGCACCATTCCGCCCAGAAATCGACGAGAACCGGTTGGCTGGAGCGGAGCACCAAACTGTCGAAGGTGCCATCGCTGACGGCGGTCGGCTTCATGGTGAAATCCTCTCCATTAACTGCAGCAGACATTAGGGGAGCGGCAAAACCGCCGTCAAGGCAGGTGCCGTGCGAGCAGGTCGGGGCTGATCGGCATTAGACGCGGCGCTTCCGTCCACAGAATCGCGCAGGCGACCGGCCGGTCGGGATAGATCTTCTCAAGCGCGGCGCGGTAGCTCGCAAGCTGTTGCAGGTAAACGGCGGCGACCTCGTTTTCGCTCTGTGGCGGCGGCCGCACCGTCTTGTAATCGACGATCAGGACGCGGTCCTCGGTGACGACGATGCGGTCGATCTGGCCGGATAGTGCCCGCCCGCCGATAAGCCCGACGACCGGCACCTCGGCCTGCGCTTGCGGGCCCCAGAGCGGCGCGAACTCGGGTGTTTCGAGCACCGCGATGGTTTCGCGGCAGATGTCGTTCTGCTCGTCGCCGCCGAGCGCATGGACCGGTAGGGCGAGAAAACGCCGCGCCGCCGCCGTTCGTTCGGCCGGCGCGAATTCGGGCAGGGTTTGCAGCAGCCGGTGGACCAGAAGCCCGCGTTTGAAGCGATCACGCCCGCCGACAGCGAGCGGCGACAAGGTCGCCGGCTCGCTGCCGCTCGGCCGCGAGGGCAGCAGCGGTTTCGGTGGGTTCGGCTCTTCGGGAGCCGGCCGGTCGAGCCAGGCCGGCGCCGGCCCCAGGTCGGCCGGAAGCGCGCTCGATGAATCGCGGGTCGGCATTCCGGTTTGCGCCGTCGCGAGGCGCAGCCCGTCGCCGGCCCAGCCATCGGTCGCGCCGATCAGCGGTGTCGCGTCGAACTCGAACGGCTCGGCGATGCCCGTGAGGCCGGCGCGGCACAGCGTGTGCCAGGTCTCGGCTTCCTTGGTGCCGTTGCGGGTCTGCCAGCCGCAGACGTAGAGCCGGTCCTGGGCGCGGGTCAGCGCGACGTAGAGCAGCCGGCGGTATTCCCGCAACTCGCGCCGGCGCAGGGCCTGACGCTCGCGCGTATGATGATCGGTAGCGAAATCGGCGTGCGGCCGCCACAGCGGGAGCGAATCCGCCTCGGTCCACAGCAATTGCCCGCGCTGGTCGGGGAGCTGCATCGTATCGGGCATGAACACGACCGGTGCTTCGAGCCCCTTGGCGCCGTGCACGGTCATGATCCGCACCTCGTCGCGCTGCTGCTCGGCGAGGTCGCGCTTCACCTCGATGTCGCCGGCGACGAGCCAGTGCAGGAAGCCCTGCAGCGACGGCACGTGCTCGCGCTCATAGGTTAGCGCGAGCACGAGAAACTCCTCGATCGGGTCCTCGGCTTCCGGGCCCAGCCGTTCGAGCATCGCCCGCCGCCCGCCCGCGGCGCCGAGGATGTCGGCGTAGAGCTCGTAGGGCGGGACGAAATCGGCGCGGGCTAGGAGGGCTTTCAACGTCTCGACCGTGCGATTGAGCAGCAGGTCGCTTTCCGCGTGACGCAGCACCCGCGACCACAGCGATCGCTTGCCGCGATCGTAGGCGAGGGTGAAAAGCTGCTCTTCGGAGACGCCGAAGAGCGGTCCTTTGAGCACCGTCGCCAGCGTCAAATCGTCGTCCGGCAGCAGCAGGAACTGGCCGAGCGCGACGAGGTCCTTGACCGCCAATTGCTCGGACAAGGTCAACCGGTCGGCGCCGGCGACCGGCACGCCACGCTGTTTCAGCTCGCTCAAGAGATCGGCGACAAAGGCGTTGCGCCGCCGCACCAGGATCATGATGTCGCCGGCGCGCAGCTTGCGGTCGCGCGACGCCAACAGCTCGCCGCCCCGGAGCCAGTCCGCGATCGTCGCGGCGATGGCGCGGGCCAGGCGCGTGTGCGAATTCGCGCCGCGCTGCGTCAGCTCGCCGGCGAACGGATCGTCGGCTTCCTCGGGCGGCGGCGGGGCGCCCGGCCACAGCTCGACGATGCCAGCCTGCCCGATGCGGGCGGCGATATGGCGAATCGCCGCGCCGTCGAGCGCCACGCCCTCGGCGGCGGCGGCGATGGCGAAGACCGCATCGACCGCGCGCAGCAGCGGGTCGGCGGCGCGGAACGAGATGTCGAGCGGTACGATCCGCCAGGCGCGCGAGACGGCGTTGACCCGCTCCTCGAAATGCGCGCGCATGCGGGCGAAGGCGCTCGGGTCGGCGCGCTGGAAGCTGTAGATCGACTGCTTCGCGTCGCCGACCGCGAACACGGTGCGCAAGCGGCCGAGCGGGTCGTCGCCGGCGAAGAACTCCTCGGCGAGGATCGCGACGATCTCCCATTGCTCGGGATTGGTGTCCTGCGCCTCGTCGATCAGGATGTGGTCGAGCCCGCCATCGAGCTTGAACAGCACCCAGGGCGCGATGCCGTCGCGCCGCAGCAGCTCGAGCGCCTTCAGCACCAGATCGTCGTAATCGAGCTCGGCATGCAGCCGCTTGCGCGCTTCGTAGGCTTCGATCAGCGCCGCGCCGAGCCGCACCAGCGCGCGCGTCGCCTCGATGGTCGCCACGCCATTGCGCGCTTCGAGAAAGCGCTTCGCACGCTCGGCCTCGACGCCGAGCACCGATCCGAGATCGCTCGTCGCGGCCTTGGCGGCCGACTGGGTGAATAGCCGAGCGCGGATTTCGCCTTCGTCGGTGAGAAACGCGGCAAGGTATTCGCCGAGCATCGCCGGCCGCCCGGCTTCGTCCTCGCACCAGCGCGCGATGATCCGGCCGCGCGGCTGGTCGGTCTTGTCGGTGCCGTCGGCGAGCGCGGCACAGCAGCGGCGCAAGGCCACGAGGTCGCCGCCGGCGCGGAACGCGGCGGTGAGGGTTTCTTCGGTCGCGCCTTCCGGTACTCCGGCCGCCGTTGCGAGCCGCGCCAGCAGCACCTCTTCGCCTTCGGAGAGCGCCTCTGCGAGCTTCCCGCGCTCCCGGGCGAGCGCCGCCATCAGCTCGGCGAAGCGGTCCTCGACCAGATAGCGCGCGACCACCGCCAGCGCCTCGGCGAGGTCGCGCCGCGCTCCGGCGCGGGCGGCGGCGATGATCCCCGCGGCGGCGTCATTGAGCGCCTCGCTCGCGCTGCGCTCGTCGATCACGGTGAATTCCGGCGGCACCTTCGCTTCGAGCGGAAAGCGCCGCAACAGCGACTGGCAGAAGGCGTGGATGGTCTCGATCTTGGCGCCGCCTGGGGTGTCGAGCACGCGGCTGAACAAGCGCCGCGCGGTCTTGATGTCGTCTTCGCTCGGGTATCGGCCGGTCAGGTCGACCAGCTCCTGCGCGAGCGCGCCGGAAGGCATCGTCGTCCATTTGGCGAGCCGGTCGTTGAGCCGGTTCGCCATCTCCGCCGCCGCGGCGCGGGTGAAGGTCAGGCACAGGATGCGCGCCGGCTCCGTGCCGTCGAGCATCAGCGTCAACAGCCGCTCGGTCAGTACCTTGGTCTTGCCGGTGCCGGCAGAGGCCGACACCCAGACCGAGGCGGTGGGGTCGAGCGCTCGGCGCTGGGCGAGGTCCGCGGGACTTACGCCCTGCATCACTCGATCTCGCTGTCGCTGACGCGTTCGAGATGCGCGTAATCGGAATAGCGCGGCCGCCACTTCATCACCGGCACCGCGCGGTACGGCATCGCCGGGTCGTCATAGCGCGCGACATGGGCGCCGATCTCGCCGAGCACCTGGGCGATCAGCGCCGCCGGGTCGTCGCCCGCCGGCTCGCAGGTGCCGGCCGGGTTGCCGCCGCCGAGCTTCCAATGCTCGAGCGCGGCGACACGCGCGCCGGGGATGCCGAACCCGCCGGCTTGGGCGATCGCCCCTTCCAGCGGCAGCTGCACCGCGATCGCCGCCGTGATGTCCTGCTTCTTCGGGACGGAGCCGGTCTTGTAGTCGATCAGCACCAGCTCGCCCGAAGCGAGGCGGTCGATGCGGTCGGCGATCGCGGTAATCGCGAAAGGCCCTGCCGGCGCGGGGATGACCAGCTCGCCCTTGACCTCGCTCAGGCACTCGACGAGTGTCGCGCGACGCAACCGCTCCTCGGCGACGAACCACGAAGCGATGCGCTCGAAGCGCGGCCACCAGAACGCCCAGGCGCCCGGCCGCGACAAGAGCGCGCCGAACGCCGTCCGCCCGATCTCCAGCAGCTCCTGTTCGGCGCTCGCCGGCAGGTCGTAGGGGTAGCGGCGGACGAAGAACGCCAGCGCCTTGTGGATCGCGATGCCGAGATCGGCGCGGTCGGGGTCGGCGTCGAGCGCGTCGAGCGCCCTCAGCTTCAGGACATGCTTGGCGTAGACCGCGTAGGGGTCACGCCGCCAGGTCTCGATATCGGTGACCGGGAGCTTGCGCGGCCGCGCCGCGAGCGGCGGGCGCGGCTCGGGACGGGGCAAGGGTCGGCGCGCCGCCGGCCGGTCGTTCCCGGCGGAGGCGGCGGCGATCTCCGGATCGGGGCCGAGCCGCTTTTCGAGCCCGACCGCGCGGAGCACCGCGTCGAGCCGCAACAGCCAGCGCGACGGCACGGTCGGCACGCCTTCGTGCCGGGTCGCGCGGGTCAGCGCCACCTCGGGCGCGCCGAGCGCCTGGGCGAAATCGTGCGCAGCGATGCCGATCGCGCGTTCGGGCAGCGGAATGCCGAACTCCGCGCGCATCTGGCGCGACATCCACGGGTCGGTCGGCACCGGGCCGGGCCAGGTGCCCTCGTTGAGCCCGCCGAGCACGACGAGGTCGGCCTGCTGCAATCGAGCCTCGACCAGCCCCCAGATCGCCAGGCGCGGGTGCCGCCCATAGGCCGCGCGCACCACCGCGCCGCCCGACAGCGCCTCGAACAGCGCTGGGTAATGCCGGCCGGGCAGGTTCGGGAAATCGCGCGCCGCGTCGAGCAGATCGTGGCAGAACACCGCGGCGATCTCGCCGGCCGTCTCGCGCCACAGCCGCGCGGTGCCGCTCTGCTCGCGGCTCGCGGCAAAACACTCTGCCGCGCCGATATGCGCGCTCGCCAGCTCGACGATGCTGGCGTCCCTGGCCGCGAGGAGCGCGGGCAACTCGCCGAGGCAGGCTTCGAGCCGATCGACAAAGCGCAACAATTCGGGGGCCTTGTCGCCGAGCGCCGCCCTGAGGCCGGCAAGACCAGGCGCCGGACGCGGCCCGCGGATCTTGCCTTCGAGCCGGCGCGCCAGCTCGCGGAATTCCTCGGGCGCCAATCCGCCCGCCGCCAGCGGGTGCTTCAGCGCGGCGAGCAGCGGCACCGGCGCCAGCTCGCTCGCCGCCATGTCGAGCACCAGGCGCAGGAACGCGCCGGGCGGCGTGCGGGCGAGCGGCAGGCCGGCGGAATCATCGATGTCGATGCCCCAGCGCCGCAACTCGGCGGCGACGCGTCGGGCAAGCTCGCGGTCGGGGGTGACGAGCGCGGCGGTCGCGCCCGGCTCCTCCAGCTTGCGGCGCAGCAACAAGGCGATCGTCACCGCCTCCTGCTGCGGGCTCGCGCAGTCGTGGCGGCTGAGCCCGGCGAGCGCCTCTGCCGGCTCCGGGGCCAGGTTGCGCCAGGCGTCCGTCAGGTTCGCCGGGCGCAGCGCCTCGGACACGAGACGCAGCCGCCGGGTGCGCTGGCTCGCCGGCTCCGGCTGCCAGTCGCGCACATCGTCGGGCCCGAGTTCGAGCGCGCGCAGCAGCCGCGCCAGCAAATATTGCGGGTGCGCCGGGTCCTCCGCGATGGCGTCCCAGGTCGCTGGCGCCGCGCCGCGGTCGAGCCCGGGCAGGATCACCATGCCGTGCTCCAGCCCGGCGACGACCCCAGCCAGCTCTTCGAGCGCCGGGATGCCGCCGACGAGGCCGGCGGCGATGACCGGGTCGCGCGGCGGCGCGCGGCGCCACGCCTCGGCCTGGCGCCGCAGCAGGCGGTTGCGCCGCTCGGCCGGATCGATCGCGCCTTCCCGCTCCAGGATCGCCGGCCATTCGCGCGGCAGGATATCGAGAAAGCGCACCACGACCTGCCAATGCTCGGCAAGGTCGAGCGGCGCCAGTCTGGCGAGATCGGCGAAGCTGGCGCCGACCGTCGCGGCGGCATCGAGTAGCCGGGCCAGCGCCCCGGCGAGCGCCGCCGCCTGGCCGGGGAGCAGAGTCTGGTCGGTGTCGCCCGCGCTCCAATCGAGCACCAGCCGGGTCAGCAGCAGGCGCCGACGCAGCTCCGGGATCGCCGGTGGGACCGCCAGCGTCTCGTCGTCGGCGAGCTCGAATTCATCGGCATCGAGATCGCCGACCGGCCGCATCCGCGGCAGCAGCAGCGGCGCGCCGGGGTCGCTGCCTTCGCCGGTCAGGCGCAGGAAGGCTTCGCGCAGGCTTCGCGCCGCGCGCCGGGTCGGCAGCAGCACGGTCATCCGCGCCAGGCGCAGCGGGTCGCCGTCGGCAAGCGCCACGAGACCGCGCGCCAAGGTCGCGAGGAACGGCCGGTCGGGAGCGATCGTGTAGAGGCGCGGGGTGGCGCCGATCATCGACCAGCCTAACGCTCGGTGCGCAGTTCGGCGAGGCGCGCGCGGGTCGCGTCGAGACCCTCGGGCGTGCCGACGTGGAACCACTCGCCATCGTGGACCAGCGCGCCGAGCCTTCCGGCATCCTCGGCGCGGTCGTATAGGCGCTTCAGCGAGAACACCGTGTCGTCGATCCCGGTAAAGAGCCGCCGGTGCAGGATCTGGATGCCGGCGAAAATATAGGGTGCGACCTCGCGCTCGCCGCGCCGCCGCGGCGTCCCGAGCGGATCGAGGAAATAGTCGCCGATGCCGTCATAGCCGATCGCGCTTGTCGTGCGCTGCAACAGCAGCACCGCGTCCATTTTCTTCGCATTGAAGGCCTCGGCGAGCCGGCTCAGCGCGCCGACAAGCCCGTCGAGCCATAGGATATCGCCGTTGACCGCGAAAAACCGATCGTCCAGCAGCGGCAAGGCGCGCTTCACGCCGCCGCCGGTTTCCAGGAGGGTTTCCTCGCGCGACAGCTCGATGCGAGGATGCTCGCGCCCGGCGAGCTGGGCCGCGATCATGTCGCCCTTGTAGTGCAGATTGACGACGACGCGTTCGACCCCGGCCGACGCCAGCCGGTCGATCGCGTGGTCGAGCAGGGTGCGGCCGGCGATCTCGACCAGCGGCTTCGGCAGATGGTCGGTCACCGGGCGCAGCCTTGTGCCGAGCCCGGCGGCGAGCACCATCGCCGATTTGGGCGGCATCTTCATGCCGCGTCGCGCCGGTCGGGCACGCGCCGCGCGGCCGGCGGCAGATGGGGCTCCAGCCAATTCGCCAGCGGACGCAAGGCCGGCTCGCGCAGATCGGCTTCGAGCAGGCGCCACACGCGCGGGATGTGGCCGAGATAGTGCGGCTTGCCGTCGCGCCGCGCGAGGCGGGTGAAGATGCCGATGATTTTGGCGTTGCGCTGCGCCGCGAGGATCGCCGCCGAGCGGCGAAAGAGCGCGCGGTCGAGCGCTGGAAAGGCCGCGAGGTAGCGGTCCATCATCGCCTCGCGCAGCGCCGCCGGCACGTCGCGCCGCGCGTCCTCGAGCAGCGACGCCAGATCATAGCTCGCAGGGCCGCACAGCGCGTCCTGGAAATCGAGCAGGCCGCAGCTCCGCACCCCCGCGCGGCCCTCCAGCAGCATCAGATTGTCGACATGATAGTCGCGCAGCACCAGGGTCGGCGCGGGCAGCGCGGCGAGCGACAGCGCTTCGCGCCAGGCGTCCAGATAGTCGTCGCGCGCACCCGCCGGCAGCGGTGCGCCAAGCACGCTTGGGGCATACCAGTCGACAAGCAACGCCGCCTCGCCGAGCAGCGTCGCCTCATCATAAGCAGGCAGCACCGGCGGCGCGGCGATCGCGCGCTGCAAGGCGATCAGCGTGTCGATCGCCAGCGTGTAGAGCTCCGTCTCGTCGGCGCCGCGGGCGAGCAGCCTGGTATAGGTGTCGTCGCCGAAATCCTCGATCAGCAGCATGCCGAGCGCGGCATCCTCGGCGAAGATCTCGGGCGCGCTGAGCCCGTGGCCGCGCAGCGTCCCGGCGATCGCGACATAGGGGCGGACATCCTCGTGGGGCGGCGGGGCATCCATCAGCACGGCCCGGCGGTCGCCGTCGATCAGCCGGTAATAGCGGCGGAACGATGCGTCGGCGGCCAGCGGCGTCGGTTGGGTCGCGCCCCAGCCGGAGGCGGCGAGAAATTCGGCGATTGCCGCTTCGCGCTCGCCGTCCACTCAGGCCTCCGCCGCGAGCGCGGCGAGCCGCGCGGTCCAGTCGCTGTCGCCGGAGAGCGTGGCGCGACGCGCGCCTCCCGTCGCGGCGAAATCGAGCGCGACTAGCAGATGCCGCGCCGGCAGCAGCGAGCCCAGCCGCTCGGGCCATTCGATCAGCGAGATGCCGTCATGAAACGCGTCCTCGATCCCGAGCTCCCAGGCTTCCTCGGGCGCGCGCAGCCGGTAGAGATCGAAATGCCAGATCGCGCCGCCCGGCAGGTCGTAGGTCTGAACCAGCGTGAAGGTCGGGCTCGGCACCGTCTCATCGCCGCCGCGGGCGCGGATAAAGGCGCGGGCGAAACTCGTCTTGCCCGCGCCGAGCTCGCCTTTGAGCGCGATGACGTCGCCCGGGCGCACGGCCGCGGCCAGCCGCGCGGCGAGCGCGCCGGTTGCCCTTTCATCGGCCAAGTCGATGGTTATCACCCCTGCCTTGTATGCCGGCTGACCGCGCCGTCGCAACAGCGGGTTGCGCGCGGCCTCGCGGCGACTAATCTCAGCCGATGGACACAGACCCGCATCAGACCGACGTGGCGATCATCGGCGCCGGACCGGTGGGACTCTTCGCGGTGTTCGAGTGCGGCATGCTCGACATGAGCTGCCATGTCTTCGACGCGCTCGACATGCCGGGCGGGCAATGCGCGGCGCTGTATCCCGAGAAGCCGATCTACGATATTCCCGGCTACCCGCGAATCGACGCCGCACTGCTGGTCGAGCGGCTCGCCGAGCAGGCGGCGCCGTTCGGCCCGATCTATCACCTCGGCCATGCGGTGACCGGGCTCGACCGGGATGCCGACCGGTTCGTCATCAGCAACGCCGCCGGGGCGCGGGTCGCGGCGCGCGCGGTGGTGATCGCCGCCGGCGGCGGCGCGTTCGGCCCCAACCGGCCGCCGCTCGCCGGCATCGAGGCGTTCGAGGGCAAGAGCGTCTTCTACCTGGTGCGCCGGCGCGAGGATTTCCGCGGCAAGCGCATCGTGATCGCCGGCGGCGGCGATTCGGCGGTCGATTGGGCCGTGTCGCTCGCCGAAGTGGCCGAGCGGGTCATGATCGTGCACCGCCGGGCGAAATTCCGCGCCGCGCCCGGTTCCTTGGCGAGGCTGCGGCAACTGACGGAAGCGGGCAGGGTCGAGCTGGTGACCCCGTACCAGCTCGCCGGGCTCGACGGTGCGGATGGCCGGCTCGACGCGGTCATCGTCGCCGACCTCGCCGGTAACGAAAGCCGGCTCGAAGCCGATTGCCTGCTGCCGTTTTTTGGCCTCGCGACGCAGCTCGGGTCGTTGGCGCATTGGGGCCTCGCCTTCGACGACAACCGCATCGCGGTCGAACCGGCGACCTGCGCGACCTCGCGCGCCGGGATCTTCGCGATCGGCGACATCGCCGTCTATCCCGGCAAGCTGAAGCTGATCCTCAGCGGCTTCGCCGAGGCGGCCGCAGCGGCCCACGCGATCCACCCGCTGGTCCATCCCGGTGAGGCGCTGCATTTCGAATACTCGACGACGAAGGGCCTGCCGGGGAGCTGAGGAGGGCTCAGTGCACCGTCGCTTCCTGTGGCGGCGCGGCGATCGGCGCGGCGCGGTCGCTCGGCAGGTGGCAGCGCACGACCGTGCCGTGCTCGGGGTTTGATTCGATCGAGACAGTGCCGCCGTGCAGCTCGACGAGGCTCTTGACCAGCGACAGGCCGAGACCGGCGCCGGTATGCGCGAGCCGCGGGTCGCCGCGCTCGAATTTCTCGAAGACGCGCGCCTGGTCGGCCATCGGGATGCCGACCCCGGTGTCGGCGACCGACAGCACTAGCTCGCTTCCGTCGCGCCCGGCTTCGATACGGATCGAGCCGTCCCGCGGGGTGAACTTGATCGCGTTCGAGACGAGGTTGAACAGCGCTTGTTTCAACCGCCGCTCGTCGGCCTCGATGACCCCGATATCGGCCGGGCAATGCAGCGACAGGTCGAGGTTCTGGTTGCGCGCCCGCTCGCGGGTCAGGGTCAGCACCGCTTCCAGCATGTCGCGGATGTCGACCCGCGCGGTCTCGAGCGTCATGTAGCCCGCCTCGATCGTCGCCAGATCGAGGATGTCGTTGATCAGCGACAGCAGCCGATGCGAGCTGTCGAGGATGCCGCGGCTGTAGTCGAGCTGGCGCGGAGTCAGCGCGCCGAAATATTCGTTGGCGAGGATTTCGGCGAACCCGATGATCGCGTTGAGCGGCGTGCGCAGCTCGTAGGAGACATTGGCGATGAACTCGCTCTTGAGCCGCCCGGCGGTCTCGAGCGCCTCGTTGCGCTCGCGCAAGGCCCGCTCGACGCGCTGCGTGTCGGTCACGTCCTGATAGGTGAGCAGCATGTTGCCGTCGGGCAGCGGCACGGTCGCGACCTGCAACACCGTGCCGTCCGCCCGGTCGAGCAAGTCGTGCACCACGGCGCCGCCGGAAAGCCGCGCGACGATCCGCGCCTTGAGCACCGGCCAATTGTCGCCGTCGTCGTAAAAGCCGCGGGTCTTCTCGACGATCTCGTTGATATGCGGCTCGCCTTCGAGATCGGCTTCCGACAGGCCCCAGATCTTGCGGTAGGCCGGATTGTGCAATTTCAGTCGTCCGTCGCTGCCGATGACCGCGATGCTCTCGAACAGATTGTCGAGCGATTCGCGCTGCACCTCGATCAGGGTGTTGTACGAGCGCTCCAGGGCCAGCCGGTCGGTGACGTCCTCGTAGACGAAGACCAGGCCGCCCAGGGGATGCGGCGACACCGCCAGGCTCAGCGTGCGGCCGTCGGGCAGGTGCAGCAATTCCTGCTGCGGCTCGATCAGCGAGGTGAACATCGCCAGCTGCTGGCGCTTGAAGGCGCGGAAATCGGCGAATTCGGGGATGCGGCGACGTTCGCGCAACCGCTCCAGCAATTCGTCGAGCGACGGCCCCGCCGCCAGCCAGTCGGTCTCGATCCCCCACAGCCCTGCGAACGCCGCGTTGCAGAATTTCAAGCGCTTGTCAGGTCCATAGATCGCCACGGCGGCATGAATATTTTCAAGCACCTGTCCGTGTGCGTTCACGTGACGCTGCAGCTCGGTCTCGGCATTTTCGCGATCGGTGCGGTCGATCGCGAAGCCAATCGTGCCGCCTTCGCGGTCGGGGGTCTCGGTGATTTCGAGGAGCCGTCGCGAACCGGCGATCACCACGTGATGCGCTTCGGTGCGGGTTTCGCCGGCGGCGGCGGCGCGCGCCAGCTCCAGCGCCTTGCCGCGGCCGCTTCCCGGCGTCAGCTCGCGGCCCTCGGCGAGCGCCGTCTCGCGCGTGGTGTCGAGCGCGGCGGCATAGGCGGCGTTGCAATCGACGAGGACAAGATCGCGGTCGCGCCGCCATACCGGCAGCGGCACCGCCTCGAACATCGCGCGCAGCGCCGCCGCCGAATTCAGCGACGCCGCATGCGCCGCCTCGATCGCCCGCGTCGGGCTGATATCGGCGGCCCACAGCACCGAGTCGCCGCTCTCGGTACGGCGGCCGGTCACCGCATAGGCGGTGCCGTCGTTCATCGCGGCGGTGTCGGCGAAGGCCGTGCCATCGGCGCGCAGCGTGGCGGCGGCGGCGAACAGCCGAGCGGCGCTATCGGCCTCGAGCCCGGCGAGGAAATCGGCGAAGGTCGCGGCGGCGACCTGCCCGGGCAGCGCGCCGAGCGCGCTTTCCGTACCGTCCGCGCGCCACAGGAAGCCGGCGAGCGGTGCGGTGCCGAGGATCGCAACAAGGCCGGCGCGGTCGCGCTCGGCGGCGTCGCGCCGGGCCTCGGCGGCGCTGAGCCGGGCGCGGGCATGGAGCGTCAGCCCGCCGAGCGCGATCACGACGGCCAGAGCGATAACGGCAGCAAAGAGGATCACGATCCGCCGCCTTTTAGCCGCCGCGACGTCGCGTCGGCCAAGCCCGTTTTCTTCGATCAGTCGGCGATCATCCGAATTTTCTCAACAAAATCAAGATAGATCGCCAGAACTGCTAATAGCGATAATGTTCCGGTTTGTAAGGGCCCGAATCCTCAACTCCGAGATATTGCGCCTGCGCCGCGGTAAGCTTGGTCAGCCGCGCGCCAAGTTTGTCGAGATGCAATGCCGCCACCTTCTCGTCGAGATGTTTTGGCAGCACATAGACCTTGTTCTCGTATTTGCCGTAATTGGTCCACAGCTCGATTTGCGCGAGCACCTGATTCGTGAACGACGCGCTCATCACAAAGCTCGGATGGCCGGTGGCGCAGCCGAGATTGACCAGCCGACCCTTGGCCAGAACGATCAGCCGCTTGCCGTCGGGGAAGATGATCTCGTCGACCTGCGGCTTCACTTCTTCCCACACGTAGTTGCGCAGCGCGCCGACCTGGATCTCGCTGTCGAAATGGCCGATGTTGCAGACGATCGCCCGGTCGTGCATTTGCCGCATGTGGTCGAGCGTGATGACGTCGATATTGCCGGTCGCGGTGACGAAGATGTCGCCCAGAGGCGCCGCTTCGTCCATCGTCACCACCTGGTAGCCCTCCATCGCCGCCTGCAGCGCGCAGATCGGGTCGATCTCGGTCACCAGCACGCGCGCGCCCTGGCTTCTCAGGCTCGCCGCCGAGCCCTTGCCGACATCGCCGAACCCGGCGACGACCGCGATCTTGCCGGCGAGCATCACGTCGGTGGCGCGTTTGATGCCGTCGACCAGGCTTTCGCGCACGCCGTAGAGGTTGTCGAACTTCGACTTGGTGACGCTGTCGTTGACGTTGAACGCCGGCACCTTGAGCGCGCCTGCGCGCATCATCTCGTAGAGCCGGTGGACCCCGGTCGTCGTCTCCTCCGAGACGCCGCGGATTTCGGCCAGGAGGTGCGGATGCAAATCATGGATGATCTTGGTCGCGTCGCCGCCGTCGTCGAGGATCATGTTGGGCTTCCAGCCGCCGGGTCCCTCGAGGGTCCGCGCGATGCACCACTCGTATTCCTCCTCGCTCTCGCCTTTCCAGGCGAAGACCGGGATGCCGCGCGCCGCGATCGCCGCGGCGGCGTGGTCCTGGGTCGAGAAGATGTTGCACGAGCTCCAGCGCACGCTGGCGCCGAGATGCACCAGCGTCTCGATCAGCACGGCGGTCTGGATCGTCATGTGCAGGCAGCCGACGATGCGCGCCCCCGCCAGGATCTGTGCCTTACCGAACTCGTCGCGCAGCGCCATCAGCCCCGGCATCTCGGTCTCGGCGATCGCGATCTCGCGGCGTCCCCAATCGGCGAGCGCGATGTCGGCGACCTTGTAGTCGGTGAATTCGGGCATGCAGGCATCTCCTGTGGCGCGGTGCGGCGCAGATGAATTGAACATATAAAGATATCTTTATGTCGTCAAGGTCCCTGCGCCCAGGCGGCGCCTAGGATAGCGGCG
>Ga0182024_10011045_pt1 | contig 18249 bp, 16 predicted proteins | sample P32metaG_FD_120480 | JGI IMG/M metagenome (GOLD analysis project Ga0182024, IMG submission 120480) | Permafrost microbial communities from Stordalen Mire, Sweden - P3-2 metaG (Illumina Assembly) | ecosystem: Environmental > Terrestrial > Soil > Wetlands > Permafrost | place: Sweden: Stordalen... | reverse complement strand
GGCCTGGGGAGGGCATAGACCGCCACAGGAGTGAGAACCGCGGCCGTAAGCCAAACTTTCAAGGCAGTGTTTTTCATGTCGTCCCTCCCGGTGTTCAGTTGACCAAAACGTAACACTGTACGGGAGCGCCTTCAACGCGCGGCGGCGGCAAATAACTGGTGCGATTAGGAAAGAGGCAGGAGCCGGAGCGGGTGAAGGGGTGAGGCGCGACCCGCTTTAGCGGGTCAAATCGGTCCAGTGGATCGATTTGAGCGCCGAACGCCGCGAGCTTGGGCGAGCGGCCGCACTGACGAAGCATGCTCGGTTAGCATCTGCGAGAAAAGTTGGAGCGGGTGAAGGGAATCGAACCCTCGTATGCAGCTTGGGAAGCTGCCGTTCTGCCATTGAACTACACCCGCGCTCGACGTGGTTTTACACGCTGACCTTGTGAACGGCAATTCGTGCGCTCGCGGGAATTGGTGCAGCCGGTGTTTTCGCCCGCCGCTCGCCCAAGCTCGCGGCGCTCGCTGCTCGAAACGGTCCACCGGACCGTTTCGCCCACCTGCGGTGGTCGCAGTTCGCCCCGCGCCTTTGGAGCGCATTGTAACACATCGGGCCGGAGGTTTCGCCCGGCCGCTCGCCCAAGCTCGCGGCGTTCGTCGCTTTCGCAGGTCCACTGGACCTGCTCACGCGCTACGCGCGCCGCTCCTCACCCACCCAAATGCTGATACCCCCGCATCATCAGATTGGGGATGGTGATGCCGGCCCAAAGGTCCAGCTCGATCTCCGGCTGGATGGTCTTGGGATCGATGTGGTTGCCCAGCACCGCCTGGCCGCAGACGCGGAAATCCACGCCCGCCTTTTTCATCGCCTGGACCAGCGCGATGTCGGGATTGTCCGTGTTGTAACGCTTGCGATATTCATCATTGATCAGGATCGCGGGCGTGCTCTTCTGGTGAAACACCACCGCGATGATGCGGTGATTGGCCGGCACGCCATATTTGGCCAAGGTATTGATGAACATCGCCACGCCCTGCAAGCCCGGATTGACCTTGTCCGGGCTGTCGGGACCGCCGGCCAGGTCGAACACGAGTTTATAAGTGAGCTTGGGATCGGGATATTCGTGCGCGCCGGGCTGATCCTTGGCCGGCGCGACGCCGGGGATCGGCAGGTCCTGTGCCATCGCCGCACCGGACAATCCGGTGAGGCCCGCCGCCAGGATCATGCAGGCCAGTAACTTTCTCATGCCACCCTCCCGATTGGAAATTTGGAAATTGACGCCCCAGACCGCCGCTCAAGACTGCTTAAGGGGCACCGCGCCGACTATAGCCAGTTCCCCCAAAGCGCGGAAGTTGACAGAGGCGGCGCAAAGAAAAACCGGCCCGGGCTGGCGGCCCGGGCCGGTTGAAGGAGAGGCGCGGGCCCCGAGGAGCCCGCGCGGAATGTTTAAGCGGAGATCTTCTTGGTCGCCGCCGCCATGCTGTCCAAGGCCGCTTTCAGCGTCTTGCGCGAGGTGGCGATGTTCATGCGCATATGGTTGGCGCCGCCAAGGCCATAGCTCGTGCCCGCATTGAGCTGAACGAAGGCGTTCTGGGCCACCCAATGCTGGACCATGTCTTCCGGCGTCTGGGTCCGCATCGCTTCCATGGACTGACGGCCTGAATAGTCCGTGCCCATCTTGGCGGCGGCTTCATGCGCCTTCTGGTTGGCGTCATCGGCCATCTTCTTGGCGCCGATCTTGTCGGCGATGGCAGTGACGTCGATCCATTGCAGGTAGGTGCCTTCCGGCGCATTGCCCACCTTGATCATCGGGATGTTCTTCTTGATGTAGGCGTTGGCGAAATCATGATTGTCGCTAATATAGCCAATGCAATCATTCAGCCAGCCTTCGCCGCCGGCATAAGCCGATTCCGCCGCGACCATGCCGAGGGTGTTAAGGTCGGCATGATTTTGGAAGGCGGTCGCCTTGTAGACTTCCGGATTGGTGGTGAAGAACCAGGCGCATTTCTGCCCCGCCAGCGAGAAGGACTTGCTGACCGACTTGTAGGTGATGGAGTTGTTCACCAGCTTCTCGTCCGACAGCGTGCTGACCGGCGTGTACTTCTGGCCCTTGGACATGAAGTCGCAGTGGATTTCGTCCGACAGCATCAGGATGTTGTGCCTGAGGCAGAGTTGGGCGTAGCGAGTGACTTCATCGCGCGACCAGGTGCGGCCGACCGGGTTCTGCGGATTGCAGAAGATCGAGACTTTCGTCCCCGGCAGAGCTGCCTTCTTCTCCAGATCGTCCCAGTCGATTTCATAGCGGCCGTTGACGAACTTCATCAGGCTTTCATTCGCCACCGTCTGGGTGGCGCGGATGTCGCCATAGAAGCCGTTATAGATCGGCGTCGCCATCAACACCTTGTCGCCGGGCTTGGTGTAGGAGCGCATCGTGGCGAGAATGCCGCCATGCACACCTGTGGTGATGCCCATGTTCCCCAGATTCATGGCGGTGATGCCATAACGCTTGTGATTCCAGTCGACGATGCTCTGGAGCCAGGCCTTGCGACCGGGCTGCCCCATGTCGATATAGCCCCAATTGTCATATTGGGTCGCTTTGCGCAGAGCCGCGCTGATGGCGGGCGCGCATTTGAAGTCCATGTCGGCAATGCCCATGCCGGCGACGAGATGGTCGAGTTTCTCGCTGCGCAGTCCGCCGTCCCATTTCACGCTGTCATGGCCGACGCGGTTGGCGATGTTGTCGAAATCATACTTCCCGCCAGCGTCGGCGGCGGAGGCTGCGCTCGACGAAAGCGAAGCCGCCAAAGGCCCAAGAGCCAGCACACTGCCGCCCAAGCCTGCATTTCTCAGAAACGACCTGCGGTCGTGTCCCATGTTCATTTCCTTTCCCAAAGTTTAAGTCTCCCCAATTGTTGGCCGCGCACAGGGGACCGAAGGACGCCCTCCTTCTTAAATCCCCAGATGACTCTTAAAGTGCGGCGGGAGCTTCCGTCGGGGCAGGTCGGAAGTCAATAAAACCTGACCCCTGGTGTGAAATATAAGCGTGGGTTCCACTGGGAAACCACTCGATTTTGATCCCGCTCGGCCCTTCATGTTGCACCGCACTGTTGAAGTTCTGGCGGACGTAAACCAGCGTCTTCTTGCGTCTCTGCTCTTCACGCTCCTAGGTTTGGTTAAAAGGGGAGCGGAAAAAAAATCATGAGCACGCTGCTTGTCGATGACAGGGAAAAAGCGCTTCCCGCGCAAAGCCCTTCCCACTCGTTTGTCCTTGTCCTTCCGGCGCTTGCGGCGATCACCTATCCGTGGCTGCTGCTGGCGATCTCCTGGCTTTTGCGCGCGTCGGGGGCCTCAGTTCCGCCCACCCCCGCCGTGATCGCCCTGGCCGTATTCCTGATCCTTGCGTCGGCGTGGGGCGTGATGGCGACAAGTTTCTCCCGAGCGCTGGTCCTGGGACGGGGCGGGGACGGTGCCGGCAGCCGGCTCCTGGCTCATCTGGCCTTCGCTTCGCCGTCCCTGCTGGTAGGCCTTGGCAACATCGCGGGCCTTCTCCATGCCCGCATGGCGGTGGTCATCGCCTGGCCGCTCTTCTGGCTGGCCCTGATGGCGGTGGCATGGCTGGCGCAAGACGCGCCGCAGCCTTTGGTGGCCCCCTCGCGCAAACGACTCGCGATCGCTCACGGCTTTTCGGCGCTCGCGATCCTGATCCTTTTTATTCTTCCTCATCTCGGCAATCACCTCACCGGCATCATCAGCGGCGCGGCGCATATCCGGGTGATGAAGCTGGCGCGCCTGGATTATCGCAACGCAGTCATCGAGCCTTTGCTGCTCACCTTGATAGCGTTCCAGCTCATCAGCGGCTTCGTGCTGGTCAAGCGCAAGCTGGCGCGCGCCGGCGATTTCTTCGCCACGCTGCAGACCATGACCGGAGTCTATGTCGGTATCTATCTGCTGGCGCATATGACGGCGGCCTTTTCGGCGCGCGGCGCAGGCACCGACACGAATTGGAACTGGCTCACCGACAATGACCAGGGCCTTTTGGTTCATCTCTCCAGCTTCACCTTGGTGGCGCATTATTGGGTGGGGCCGGTCGCCATTGTCACCCATGTCGCCTGCGGTTTGCGCAATGTGATGATGGAGCACGGCATCAGCGGGGTCGCGGCCGCGCGGATGGCCTGGAGCTTGATCGGCCTTGGTGTTGCCGCGTCCAGCGTAATCCTTGCCGGCTTGCTGGGTGTTCATATCGCCTGAAATCGCGCCGCGTCCCGTGATAGGCTGGGCGAGGTTCATTCCCAGGGGGATTTCATGCGCACTTATCTTTTGTCGTTTTCTCTTTTGTCGTTTTCCATCATAGCGGCGCTGATCACGCCAGCCGCCGCGCAACCCGCGCCGGCGATGGTCAAGACTTTCACTTCGTCCGCCGAGGTCCAGCAACTGATCGCCAAGGCCAAAGCCGATCGCAAGGGCAACGCGCCCACCACGTCCGAGCCCATCCTTTCGCTCGCGCCGTATCGCGCCAATCTGGAATATCGCCCGATACCGGGGCCCGCGGCGGTTCACGACACCGAGGATGAAGTGATGGTCGTGATCGAAGGCTCGGGCACCATCACCCTGGGTGGGCAAATGGTGAACCCCACGCGTCCCAATCCCACCAACCAATCCGCCGACTCGATCAGCGGGGGCAGTGACCAGAAACTGGCCAAAGGCGATTTCCTGATCGTTCCGCATGGCGCGCCGCATCAGATCACCCAGGTCGATGCACCGGCCCTGGTGCTGATGACCCTGCATATGCCGCAATAGATTTGGGCGCGCCTTTTGTCCTGTTCGGGCCAGCGCATCTGACCGCGCTGGCGCTTGCCTTTCTGCTTCCGCTTGTCTTGAGCGTTTTCACGCGCGGCCATCCCGCCCGCGACCGCGCCGTGCGATGGCTGTTGGCCGCGTTTCTCGCGGGCGAATGGCTGATTTTCTATGAGCTGTTCTGGGCGCGGGGCTGGTTCGATTGGAGCAACGCGTTGCCCATGAGCCTGTGCGATTGGGCGGAAGCCATCTTGATCGTGGCGCTGCTGAAGCCTGATCTGCGCACCTATGAGCTGGGGTATTTCTGGGGCCTGGCCGGCACGTTGCAGGGCCTGCTCACGCCTGATCTCGCTTACGGCTTTCCTGACGCGCGCTTTGTTCTTTTCATGGCGAACCATGCCGGCATCATCGCCTCGCTTCTGTATCTCACCTTGGGAACGGGGCTTCGGCCCGTGCCCGCGTCATTGCCGCGCGTGATCGCGGCCAGCCTGTTTTATGCCGTTATGGCGGGCGCGGTGGATTATGCGCTGGGCGCCAATTACGGCTATCTGCACGATAAGGGCGGCCATGTGAGCCTGCTCACATTGCTCGCGCCCTGGCCCTGGTATATCGGCGAATTGGTGCTGATCGGCTTTCTGTCGGTCGCGGTCTATTACGCGCCATTCTTCGCTATCGATGTTTTCAAGAGGCCGAAAACGTCCACGTCGTGACGCGCGCCATCGCGCAAAAGGTGACCGCGCAAGCGGCCTTCCGGCTCAAAGCCCAACGCCATCACCAGTCTTTTGGCGCGCTTGTTGGCGGCATGGATGCGCGCTTCCAGCCGTTCGAGCTTGAGAGGACCGAAGGCGTGCGCCATCAGCGCTTTCACGGCTTCCCGGCCATAGCCCCGGCCCCATTGGTCGCGCCGGAATAAAAAGCCCACTTCGCCCCGCAAATGGCCGAAATCCAGCGCGCTCAAATCCACGCTGCCGATCGCGTCCTCGCCCCGCCACACCGTCCAATAAAGGAACTGGCCATCCGCCATGGCCGCCAACTGGCCGGCCACGATCTCCGATCCCGTGGCGGCGCGGGTGATCACCGGGTGGTGCCAGAACTCCATCAATTCCTGGTCCCGCAACAGGGTGAACAGGAACGGCGCGTCCGCGTCCTGAAGCGGAATAAGGCGCAGCCTTTCGGTGACCAGCGTCATGGAGGGATCATGCCCGTTCGGGACGGAAGACCCAAAAAACCGTGAGGCGGCCGGCTGCTTTCGCGCCGTCGCCGCCTCACTCTGCCCCCTTCAAGTCGGACCCTTGACCCGATTCCCCAAACTATCGAAGTCAATAACCCACGGGGTTTCCCCAAACCGTCCATCCGTGAGTGGCGCTAACTGTGCGGAAGCAGGGGCGCGACGCAACGGGGTAGCGGGGCTGCTTTGCATTTTTGGCAGAGCTATGTGGATTTTCAGCAACAAGATTGGTGTGAATTCCGTGGGCGGATTGTCAGGGCGCGCGGAAATGTTTGGAAAGCTTCAAATCCTGGCCCTGGTAATTGGAGCCGAGGCCGGCGCCATAACCTTCCGGGGGCGGATCGGTGAGCCGCTCGAACACCAGCCGTCCCACGATCTGGCCATGTTCCAGGATGAACGGCACTTCGCGCGAACGCACTTCCAGCACGGCGCGCGCCGATGGCGGCTGGCCAGGCCGGTAACCAAAACCGGGGTCGAAGAAGCCGGCATAATGAACCCGGAACTCGCCCACCAGGGGATTGAAAGGCACCATTTCCGCGGCGTGATCGAAGGGAATGGCGACCCGCTCGCGGCTGGCCAGGATGTAGAATTCGTCGGGATCGAGCACCAGATGGCCGTGTTCGGTGGCCTCGATGGAATCCCAGAATTGATAAGGATCGAGCAGGCCGGGCCGGTCCACGTCGATCAGGCCGGTATGGCGCTTGGCGCGCCAGCCGATCCGGCCCGGACCTTTAAGGTCGATCGAAAGCCCCAACCCGTTATCAATGTCCGGTTCCCGGTCCATCAGGGGCGCGTCGGCATGCAAGCGGCGCAATTGGGTGTCGCTGAACTGAGGCGAGCCGTGGCGGATGCGCAGCTGGTTGAGGCGCGAGCCTTTGCGCACCAGGGCCGGAAACGTCTGTGGACTGATTTCCGCGTAAAGCGGCCCGCGATAGCCGGGCTCGATCCGGTCGAAGCTTTGGGCGCGGTCGGTGATCAGCCGGGTGAAGACGTCGATGCGCCCGGTCGAGCTTTTGGGATTGGCGATACCGGAAATGCGGGCGGAAAATTCCGCGCGCTCCTGCAGCTCCACAATATAGACGCAGCCCGTTTCCAGCACCGCGCCCTGGGTGAGGTCCACTTCATGCATGAAGACGGAGCCGAGCTTGTCCTCCACCGTGGCGTGCGGTCCGGGCAGGAAACTGGCGCGCACCCGCCAGGCTTTCGCGCCCAGCCTGAGATCGATGCTGGCGGGCTGGATCTGCGCGGCCATGATGGGCTCATCGGCCGTGACCTCGCGGCCCGCTTGGGTCAGGCGCTTCAGCACATGGCTGGGCAGGATGCCGGTCGAGAAACGGCCATAGCCTTCCTCGTCTTCGGAACGGATTTCGCGCAATTCGGCCATGGCCGGGTTATAGGACGGCTCCCGCGCCGGAACAGCAAGGAACGGCGGACTCAGCCAAGAAAGTCGCGAATATCCCCAATCGCCTCGGCCAGTCCGCAGCGTTTGAGAGGCGCGGCTTCGGGGAACGCCGCCAAAAGCCGGGACGGCGTGGCGCCTTCCAGGATGACGAAACAGCCGCGGTCCTCGGGACCCCGGACCAGGCGGCCGAACGCCTGCTTCAAGCGGAAGCGGGTCAAAAGATCGTCATAGGAGCGTCCGAAACGGGCCCGGCGCGCCTTGTGCAGGATGGTGGGCTTGGGCCAGGGCACTTTGTCGAACACCACCAGCCGCAGCGACCGTCCCGGCACGTCCACGCCGTCGCGCAGCGCGTCGGTGCCCAAGAGGCAGGCATTTTCCTCGGCGCGGAACAAATCCACCAGAGCGCCGGTGTCGAGCCGGTCCACATGCTGGGCATAGAGCGAAATCCCCGCATCGGCCAAAGGCTGGGTGATGCGCGCTTCGGTGTCGCGCAGGCTTTTGACCGCGGTGAACAGTCCCAGCGCGCCGCCGCCCGATGCCAGGAACAATTCGCGCATCGCGCCCGCCAGGCTGTCGGCATCGCGGCGGATCACATCCTTGACGATGAAGATGCGCGCCTGCTGGTCGTAGCGGAAAGGCGAGCCGAAACTGGCGCGGCGCGGCGGCTGCGGCAGATGCAGCGCGCCGGTCCTTACTTCCGCGCTGCGCCAATCCTCGCCCTCCACCGCCACATCGCGCAGCGTGGCCGAAGTGATCAACACGCCATGGGCGGGCTCCAATATCTCCGCCGCCAGCGGCACGGTGGGATCCACCCAATGACGCTCCAGACCGATATCGACGTCGCGGCCTTCCTCGCGGCTGATCTCGAACCAGTCGGTGAAATCCTCGCTGATTTCTCCGGCCTCCAGATTTTCCAACATCGCCGTCCAGGCCGGCAGCACCAGCCGGGCGCGGCGATTGAGCCCCCGCGCCGCCGCTTCCAGCCGGGCGCGGGTATAGGGCTCGAGCGTGGCGCTTTTTTCGTCCATCGCCTGGCGCAGCAATTTGGCCAGCCGCGCCAAGGGTTCGGCGATCCGCTTCAATGCGCGCGACAATTCCGTCACCGCGCGCAACGTTTCTCCGCCCAGAGGCTGCGGCTCGGCTTCCAGCGTGTAAAAGGCATCCCGGTCGGCGCTGCGGGCGCGGACGTGACGATAGATTTCCGCGAGGAAGATTTCGCCCGGTCCGCGCGCCGCGGCGCCCGTCACCCGCGCCATCCAGCCTTCGCCCGCCAGCGCGCCCGCGGCCTCGACCGCGTCCTCCAGGGCATGCTGGGCGTCTTCATTGTCGGCGATCAGGTCCTTGAGGCGTTCCTCCAATCCTCGCATGCGGGTGCGGGCGCGCGCTTCCGGCCCCCGGATCCAGCGGCGCAGCTCCGCCATCTCGCGGCCGGAGAGGAAGGCGGCGAAACCGGAATCGGCGGCGTCGAACAGATGATGTCCTTCGTCGAAGACGTAACGCAGCCTGCGTTCCGGCGGCGTGTCGCCGGTCTGATCCGATGAATAAGTCTGGTCGCGCCAGTCGCCCGCGGCTTGCGCGATCACCAGCGCATGATTGGCGATCACGATGGGCGCGTTGCGGGCGCGGCGGACGGCGCGCTCGATGAAGCAGATGCGGTAATGCGGGCAGGCGGCATAGATGCATTCGCCCCGCCGGTCGGTGATCTCGCGCAAGGGAAGCGAGGCGGCGAGGAACGCGGGAAAGCCCGCGCCCGAAATATCGCCGTCGGTGTCCGACCCCGCCCAGCGCGCGATCAGGCCCAGCGCCACGCTGCGCTGGCCGGGCGCCAGCGCGGTGCGCTTGGCGGCTTCCTCGAAATTGAGCAGGCAAAGATAATTCTCCCGTCCCTTACGCACCACGGCTTTTTCCGCGCGCTCTTTCGGATCGGGATAGAGATGGGCGATCTCCTGCACGATCTGGCGCTGCAGATTGCGGGTGTAGGTGGAGATCCAAAGGCCGGGGCCGTTCTTTTCGGCCCATACGCTGGCGGGCGCGAGATAGCCCAGCGTCTTGCCGGTGCCGGTGCCCGCTTCCACCAGCGCGATCCGGGGCGCGCCGGATTCCTCGCGCGGACCGAAGGCGTAGCTCGCGGCATCGCTGTAGGCCGCCTGTTCGGGCCGCGGGCGATCCACGAGCGACAAGAGACGCCGATGCGCTTCATCCGAGGTGACGGGCTCGGAGCCCGGCGTGCCGGGCGGCGCTTCGTCTTCCCATTGCGGCAGGCCGCGCCATGCTTCCAGGCCGGCGATGGGCGAACCATGCGGCACTTCGCCTAGCGCGCGCTCCAGCAGCGGTCCCCAGCGCCATCCCGCGCGCGTCAAGGTCCCTGCCAGCGGCGCCAGCTTGGCCTTCGCTTCGGCAGGAAGCGTTTGGATTTCCTCCAACAGGCGCAGGGCCGCGTCGAACAGGCTATGGGCCGCGCTTTCCGGCGTGACCGGGAGTTCGAGCCCCAAGGCCCGCGCCAATCCCAACGCGCTGGGGATCAAAGGCTGTCCGGGACGCACAAAGGCGAACAGCTCCAGCACGTCGTAAAGCGGTTTGACGGCCGGTGCTTTCAAGCGTCCCGCCACGAACGCGGCATGCGCCACCAGCGCCCGGCCCGATTGGAAAATCTCCCGCGCCTCTTTCAGCGCCACGCGGCGGCAAAGGCCGGATCCGTCGCAGACGGCGGCGCCGGGGGGCGCCGGCGCAAGCGCGGCCAGGTCCGAAAAAGGATTCGTCGGGGAAGACATCGGGCGACTTATAGCAAGCCGCGAAGGAAATCAGGCCAGTTCCGGATAAAGATTGATCAGCGCTTTTCGGGAGCGCACATGTTCGCCCACCACCTGCTGGGCGACGCTGCGCAGCGTGGTGGGGCTTTCGCCGTCGCGGGTGGCTTGGGCGAAATGCCGCGCCGCCTGGCTCATTGCCGCCAGGCCCAGGCCGCCGGCCGCGCCCACAATGTCGTGCGCCAGCCTGGACGCTTCGTCCCATCTTTCTTCGGCGCAGGCATCGGAGAGCGCTTTGGTGAGCTGCTCGGCATTGGTCACATAGCATTGCAGAATTTCGATCAGGGTCTTCAGGCCAAGCGATTTCTCCAGGGTCGAGAACGCCACCGCGTCGATCGCCGCGGGCGCAGCCGCCTCGCTCTCGAGCGGCGTCGCCGAGGTCGAAATCGAATCCAGCGCGCGGAACAGATCGTCGCCCGCCACCGGCCAGCGCAACACGCAGTCGGTGGCCGACGGCACGCGATCGCCGCGCAGAAGCACGGCCAGGATGGGCGCCTTGACGCCGGGGGAGGCGGCAAGCAGATCGGACTCGTCGGATCCCGCGATCAAGACATCGAAATTTTCCCGGCTGGCGCGGGCCGCGGCGTCGGCGGCATTGGCGGCGATGGTCACGCGGTTGCCGAAAGGCTCCAGGAAATCGGCCAGCGAGGCCGCGACCTCGGAAGCGGGGACGCAAATCAGAAGCGATAAGCCGTGCGGCGGCACTGCCGGCACATCGGCGGCGGGACCTTTGGCGGCGACGCCGGTCTGGCCGGAGATGGGGAGCGTGAACCAGAACAGCGCGCCGTCGCCGCGGGTGCTTTCGAAGCCCACTTCGCCGCCGGCCTGTTCCACGATCCGCTTGGCCACGGCAAGGCCCAGGCCCGCGCCTTGCTCCTTGCGCGCGTAAGAAGAGTCGCCGGGCGAAAAGGGCTTGAACAGGAGATGCGCCACGTCCGGCGCCACGCCCGTGCCGGTGTCGGAGACGGCAAAACGCACCATGGCGTGGCCGCGCTTGTCGTGCTCGAGGTCGAGACGGATATCCACCAGCCCATGCTCGGTGAATTTGAGGGCATTGTCGGCCATTTTGAGCAGCGCCTGGCGGACGCGGCGGGGATCGGCGGCGACGCGGGGAAGTTCGGGCTGGGCGGTGAGGGCAAGGCGCAGGCGTTTTTCCCAGGCGCGGGGCTGGAGCAGCCTTGTCACGGCGCGCGCGGTCTGCACGGGATCGCAATCCTCGTCTTCCAATGCGTCTTCATCGTCGCGGGTGAGCGCGATCACATCGTCGAGAAGCGTCTGCAAGCCGCGGCCCGCCTCCAGCATCACTTTGACGTGATCGGCCTGTTGCTTGGGAAGCTCGGCCCGTTCCAACATTTGCGCCATGCCCAGCAGCGCGTTCATGGGGGTGCGCAATTCATGGGAGATATTGGCGACAAAAGCGGATTTGGCCAGCGCCGAAGCCTGGGCGCTGTCGCGCGCCAGGATGGCTTCGTTCTTTTCACCCTGGAGCCGCTGCACCAGCTCGGCATTTTCGTTGCGCAGGATCAGGCCTTCATCGATCAGCTTGCCCATCCCGGGGGCATAGCTGATCAGCACGGCGCCGAAGAACGCCACCAGCACCGCGGTCATCACGGGGAATAGACCGCCCTGGAGGACAAGCAACGCCACCAAGGGTCCCAGCGCGAACATTGTATGCACCGCGTAAGCCGGGCGGTGCACCGAGCGGGCGATGAATTCGGTCGCGGTCATGCCCAGAAAAGCCAGCGCCAGATAGGCCTGGGCGGGGAAGGAGCCCCAGGCGAACCAGAACACGGCGCCCAATCCCCACCCCGCGCCGGCGATGGCCGAAACCCAGGTGTAGCGGCGCGCCCAGAAATGGGGATCGCTGCCCACCGGGCGCTTGCGATAGGCCGTGGTCAATTGCTCGGCCGCGATCACCACCGCGATCTGCAGCAAGAGCGGCGTCACCGGCAGAAAACCCAATCCATGACCGGCGAGCACGGTGGCGGGGACGCACAGGACCGCGAAAGGCAGCGAGAGGTAATGGCGTCCCAGCGAATAAAGGACGTCAATGCGCCCGGCAAAAATTTGCCGCGCGTCATCATTCTGGGCCACGGCCTTGCCAGTCATTGACGCTATCCCCTGCCAAAGCCTAGCTTCGCGCCCTTTCGAAACGCTTAAGAATAACCCTAATAAAAGGTAAATTTTGCCGTGAAACACTTGCGGGAACAGGCGCTTGCCGCCAAGGCCTGGCCGTTCGAGGAAGCGCGCAAGCTGCTTGAGCGTCTCGACCGCCGCAAGACCGAGGGAGACGCGGCAAACGGGATCGTGCTGGAAACGGGCTACGGCCCATCCGGTCTTCCTCATATCGGCACCTTCGGCGAGGTGGCGCGCACCTCCTGGGTGCGTCAGGCGTTCGAGGCGATGTCGGATATCCCCACCCGCCTGATTGCCTTTTCCGACGACATGGACGGCTTGCGCAAAGTGCCGGACAATCTGCCCCAGGCGGAGATGATCGCCGCCAATCTGGGCAAGCCGCTCACCGCCATCCCCGATCCGTTCGGCAGCCATGCCAGTTTCGGCGCGCATATGAATGCGCGGCTGAGGGCATTCCTGGATCATTTCGGCTTTCGCTATGAATTCAAAAGTGCCACCGAGACCTACCGATCGGGCGCCTTCGACCAGGCGCTGCTGCGCGTGTTGGCCCATTACGACGAGGTGATGGAGGTGATGCTGCCCACGCTGGGCGAAGAACGGCAGCAGACCTATTCGCCTTTCCTTCCCGTCAGTCCCCGTTCCGGCAAGGTGCTGCTCGCCAAAGTGGTGGAGCGCGACGTGGCGAAGGGCACCATCACCTATGTCGAGGAAGATGGCAGCCTGGAAACCGTCCCCGTCACCGGCGGCCATTGCAAGCTGCAATGGAAGCCCGATTTCGGCATGCGCTGGGCGGCGCTTTGTGTGGATTACGAGATGTACGGCAAGGATCATCTTGCCCAGACGCCGCTCTATGACGCGATCTGCGAAATCGCCGGCGGCGAGCCGCCCGAGCATTTCGTCTACGAATTGTTCCTGGACGAGAAGGGCCAGAAGATTTCCAAATCCAAGGGCAACGGCATCACCATCGAGGAATTCCTGTCCTATGGCCCGTCGGAAAGCCTGGCGCTGTTCATGTTCCAGAAGCCGCGCACCGCCAAACGGCTTTATTTCGACATCATCCCCAAGATGGTGGACGATTACATCGCCTTTCTTGACGCCTATCACGCCAGTCAGAGTGACGCCGAGCGGCTGGAAAATCCCGTCTGGTTCATCCATGGCGGTAAGGTGCCGGACGAGCGTTATCCGGTGAGCTTCGCCTTGATGCTCAATCTGGTGAGCGCGTCGGGCGCGCACAACCACGACGTGTTATGGGGCTTCATCCGCGCCTATGCGCCGGACGCGTCGCCAGAGAAGAATCCGGGCGTCGAGCGGCTGGTGGGTTATGCGCTGCGCTATTACCGGGATTTCGTGAAGCCGGCGAAACGCTATCGCGCCGCCGACGCCAAGGAGCGCGCGGCGCTGGAGGATCTTGCGGCGCGGCTTGACGCGTTGGGCGACGAGCGCGACGGCGTCATCGTGCAGAATATCGTGTATGAGGTGGGCAAGGCTTACGACTTCGAACCTCTGCGCGCCTGGTTCGGCGCGCTCTACGAAGTGCTGTTCGGCCAGACCGCGGGCCCCCGTTTCGGTTCCTTCGCCGCCTTGTTCGGCTGCGCCGAGACCGCAGCCCTGATCCGCCAGGCTTTGAAAGGTGAATTCCTGGCATGAAAGCGGCGTTGCTCGCGCTGGTCCTGGCGGGCGCGCCCGCGGACAATGCGCTGTTCGCGCTTTATGCCGAAGGCCATTACCCGGACGCGATGCGCCGGGGCGAAGAGAGCCACACCGCCCAGGGCCTGGCCATCGCCGCGCGCGCGGCGCTGGCGGATGCGATGATGCGGCCCGCGCCATGCCTTGCCTGCCTCCAGCGCGGTGAAGAGGATGCGCGCCGCGCCGTCGCGCTGGATGCGCGCCTGTCCGACGCCCATGTCTGGCTGGCCGCTTCGCTGGGCTACCAGGCGCGCATTCTGGGCGTGGTGCGGACGGGATTGACCGACAGTCCCGCCCAGGCCAAGGCTGAGCTCGATCAGGCTTTGGCGCTCGATCCTTCCAACCCTTACGCCTTGGCCGCCCTGGGCGGATGGCATGCCGAACTGGTGCGGGCGGGTGGGGAATTCCTGGCGGGGAAAATCTACGACGCCAGCATGGAAAAGAGCCTGGCGCTGTTCGATCGCGCCGAACGCGCCGCGCCCCATAACGTGGCCGTGCATTATCAGATCGCGCTGGCCTTGGGGGGATCGGACAAGATCAGTTATCACGCGCGCATTGAAAGCGAGCTTCAGGCCGCCATCGAGGGTCCGCCGCAAACCGTTTACGAGAAGTTTGTCGCCGGCCGCGCGCAGGAATTGTTGACGCTGATGAAGCGCGGCGACAGCGACGCGTTCGACGCCAAGCTGAAAACCTTTCAGGGCTATCCGTAGCGCTAGTGCCTCTTGGTCGTGACCTTCCTCCTCTTCGGCGCGAAGTGCCTGGAAGGGGAGGTGCCCGTAGCACGCCCTCGGGCGTGCGAAGGGCGGAGGGGTTCAACCCCGACATGCGTAGGGGTTCAACAAGAAACTACTGGCTCGCCCAGATGATCCGATGCACGAAATTGATATCGCTCATGGGGAAAGCGCGGTCCTCATAAGCCGGGTTGAAGCTTTTGAGCTCGACGCGCTGGGCAGTGAGACGGCCGATCTGCTTGGCCATCACTTCGCCGGCCAAAGTCTTCACCACCACGCGGTCGCCGCGCCTGAGATTGGCGGACGGCGACACCAGGATGCGGTCGCCGTCGCGATAGACCGGCAGCATGGAATCGCCGGTGATCTCCAGCGCATAGGCATGGGCGTCGGAGAGGTCCGGAAAGGCGATTTCCTCCCAGCCATGACCCTTGGGGAAACCGGAATCATCGAAATAGCCATCCAGCCCCGCTTGCGCCCATCCGATCAATGGCAGAGGCCTTGTGTGGACCTGCGCGCCGTCCGAGACCAGGGCGACGAATTCATCAAGACTGGCGCCGGTGGCGGCGAGAATCTTGGCCAGGCTTTCAGTGGAGGGCCAGCGTAGCTTGCCGTCGGTCGCGCCGCGTTTGCTCTTATTAAAGGTGGTGGGGTCGAGGCCCGCCAGCTTGGCCAGTCCCGAGGGCGAAAGGCCCTGCCGTGAGGCCAATGTGTCGATACCGCGCCAGATTTGGAAATGAGTCAGCATCGGATATAAGACACCAGTCCGGGCTTCGGTAATTATTCCTATATCGGAACGCCTGTCGAGAGACGAGATGATGCTGGATTTGACCGCGCGGCTGTTGAGCACCTTGCCCGCGGAACCCGCCCATCGCGCCACATTGGCCCTGACGCGCGCTTTCGCGTCCTTGCTGCCGGGCGCGCCGCCCGACGATCCCCGGCTGGAAGTCCAGGCCCTGGGGCTTTGCTTTCCCAATCCCGTCGGCCTAGCGGCCGGCTTCGACAAGAATGCGGACGTGCCCGCCGCCATGCTGAAGCTGGGCTTCGGCTTTGCCGAATGCGGCACCGTCACGCCCCGTCCGCAAGCCGGCAATCCGCGCCCCCGGCTGTTCCGCTTGCGCAAGGACCAGGCCGTGATCAACCGCATGGGCTTCAACAATCGCGGCATGGAAGCGGCGGCGTGGCGGCTCAATACGCGGCGAAGAAACGGTATCGTCGGCATCAATATCGGCGCCAACAAGGATTCCACGGACTATATCGCCGATTATGCGCTGGGTTTCGCGCGCCTGGCGCCTTTGGCCGATTATGTCACCGTCAATGTCTCCTCCCCCAATACGCCGGGATTGCGCAGGCTGCAGCACAAGGAAGAGCTGGCCCAGCTGCTCACGACATTGACGCAAGCCCGGGCCCGCCTCCCCCTCGCGCGGAGCGCTGGAGGGGGAGGTGGCCGTAGCAGCGCTTGCGATGCGAAGGCCGGAGGGGGTTATCCGATACTTCTCAAGATTGCGCCCGATCTGGACGAACAGGCGCTCGACGATATCGCCGAAGTGGTCACGGGCTCCGCCGTCCAGGGCGTGATCATTTCCAACACCACGATCGCGCGGCCGCTGCTTCAAAGCCGTCATGCCAACGAAACGGGCGGCCTTTCCGGCAAGCCGCTGCTCGCCCCCTCGACGGATATATTGCGCCGGATGCGCGCCCGCCTGCCGCGCGAGATGGTGCTGATCGGGGTGGGGGGAATCTCAAGCGGCGCCGACGCCTATGAAAAGATTCTCGCCGGCGCCAGCCTGGTGCAACTCTATACGGCGCTGGCCTATCAGGGACCCGGCCTGATCGCCCGCATCAAGCGCGATTTGGTTTCTCTCCTGGTGCGCGACGGCTTTTCGTCCATCACCCAGGCCGTCGGCGCGTGCGCCTGACTGCGCTACTCGCGTTGCGCTTCCGTGGCAAGTTCCTCGGTGTCGTGGAAATGGACGAGATCTACCACGCGTTGGCCGCCGGGCGTGACCGATATGACATCCACAAATCGGTGGCGCCAGAGGATTTCCTCCGGCAAGTAGGAATAACGAGCATAGATGCGATCGACGATGGTCTCATCCATTCCGCTCAACATCACCACGATCTGCATGTCGCGCTCGATCATCTCGGCCAGGCCCAGATTGTAGAGCGGACTGGCTTCATCGATCGGGTGCATCACCGTCCAGGACAGGGCGAAGAGGGGATTGGAGGCGCGCAACAGCTTCAATTCCTGGAAGCGCCGTATCCTGTCGCCCTCGCGGGTGGTGTAGTTGCTGGCCAGCGACACGACGGCCGACGCATCCAGGATGGAATTGCCCCGCTGGTTGGCAGCGCGGAACATCAGCATGGGTTTGCCGTCGAAGGTGGTGATCACGGCAGTCTTGGAGAAGATCACCCTGGCGAAGGGGCGCGAGAAGCGCGCAAAGATCATGCCCGCGAACAGCGCGATGATCAGGATGCCGGCGAAGCTCTCCGCCGTCACCAGAATGTTGGTGTAGAGCGTCCTGGGCGCCATCACGCCATAGCCCAGGGTTCCCAGGGTCTGGACGCTGAAGAAGAAGGCGTCGGCGAAATTGCCCGGCCGGGCATTGGCGATGCCGCCCCGGTCGGTGACATAGAGGATGGCGAAGACCAGATTGATGATCAGGAAGAGGCCCGCCAACTGCGCCACGAAGCCCGGCCAGGAGGCGGTGAGGACGCCGTGATAGAAATCCAGGAAGCGGCCAGAATCCTGGCCCTTGATGATTGGCGTGCCGCGCGCCCTTCGCACCAGACTGACCGGACGGGGACCTCCTTCGCTCATGCGCCCGCCAATGTCTTGAGATAGTCCCAGCTGTAAAGCCCGCTGTCATGGCCGTCGTCGAAGACGATGCGCACCGCGTAATTGCCCACCGGCTCCAGGCGGACGATCTTCACATTCTCCTTGCCGGCAAGGGGCGGGGGCTTTGCTCCGCCATGGCCGCGGGTTTCGGCGCTGGGCGATTCCACTCGAAGCTTTTGCGCCGACAGCGTGATCGCGACGCCGTCGTCGAAGGCGATCCGCAGCGCGTCCTTGGCCGGATTGACCCTGAGCTCGGCGGGCCAGTTCTCTTTACTTGACGGCATCGCGCTCTTCGTCCGTGAGTTCACGCGCTTCGCCCGGCAGCATCACCGGGACGCCGTCGCGGATGGGATAAGCAAGGCCGGCGGCCCGGCTGATCAGCTCCTGGCGTTCGCTATCATAGCGCAGCGTTGTGCGGGTCACCGGACAGATCAGGATCTCCAGCAATTTCGGGTCCGCCGCCGTCATCAGTTCAGCGAGCCGGGACCGGGCGCGGTGGAAATCTCCAGCAGCGTCACCAGGGTGGCGACGCGTTCGATCCAGCTGGGGGCTTCCAGCAGGGCCTGTTTTTCCGCCGGCTCGAATGGACACATCATCGAAAGCGCGTTGACCAGGGATTCCGGCGGCGCCGTCATCACGCTCTTCCAGTC
>Ga0182024_10011044_pt1 | contig 18249 bp, 15 predicted proteins | sample P32metaG_FD_120480 | JGI IMG/M metagenome (GOLD analysis project Ga0182024, IMG submission 120480) | Permafrost microbial communities from Stordalen Mire, Sweden - P3-2 metaG (Illumina Assembly) | ecosystem: Environmental > Terrestrial > Soil > Wetlands > Permafrost | place: Sweden: Stordalen... | reverse complement strand
CGCGACACGACGTAATACCGGCTGGTCAAATCCTCGCCCATGCGACGCAAATTGACCCGGGAAAAGATGACCTGGGTGCCGGAGGAGCCGATATCGATGCCGACCGTCATCAGCGACACGAAGTCCGCACGCCACAGCGGATTGTCTTCCAGCGCAACGTCGTCGTCTTCGAAATCGTAATCGTGGTCGTGATCGTGGTCGGAATCTTCGCCGTGCTCATGCACGATGTTCTGACCGTAAAGATGGTCGGTCAGTGTGTGGCCGCCCTTTTTCTTGTCTTCCGGGTCGGACATTCATGGTCTCCTGGCGCGGCCAACTCTGCTGGCGTGGCCAATGGCTTTCTTCCCGCGCCGCCGCGCGCAGGTCAATGCCAAGACCGGAGGCAACCGGGGGGCGCGCGGCCGCAGACGACGATCAGGCCGCAGCAAGATCTGCTGCGGAGGCGCTGCGCCTGTTCGGGGCGAACTGCCCGGGCGGCTGAAAGACGGCGCGATGATGCTCGGGGGAGGTCTTTTCGTCGCAGGCGAGGCGGCCTGACGGGCTTGTCCCGTCAGTCCGACTGACTGCGCCCGTCGTCATGCGGCAGGGCCGTGCCGGCGGCGAGCAGAAACCAGGCGAGGAAAATGTACCAGCTCGGGTTGCCGGTCAGCGCCGGGATCGGCAGCGAGATCGGCAGCGCCGCCAGCACGCCAAGGAGGGCCAGACAGGCGGCAATCACATACAGGGCGGCATTCGGCGCGTATAGTTTCATGGAACCCAACTTAAAGCTGCTGCAATTGCAATTTTGCTGCATGGTGGGCGCCAAGTCTTAAAAATCGAGAACAACAATGCTTGCAGTAAACAACAATCGAAATAACAATCGCGGTATGTACTATGACGGTAAAAGCATCTTTAAGCAATTGACCCGGCCATCGGGCGTGACACTTAAGTAAGCAATAAGATTCCAATTGTAAGGATAGCCGTGACTTCAGGGAGCCATCTATGGCACTGCTCATCAGATTCTGGCGGGACAACAGCGGCGCGACGGCGATCGAGTATGGGCTGATCGCAACCGGAATCGCGGTCGCGATCATTCCGGTCATTACCGGACTTGGCACCCACATCAAGTCGACGTTCTCGTCGATTTCATCGGCGCTCAAATAGCACGGAGCCGCAAAGACCGCCTCACGTCACGCGAATGACGATTTTGCCGAAGTGCGCGCCCGCAGCCATGTGCTGGTAGGCCGCCGGCGCTTCGTCGAAGGCAAACACCCGGTCGATCACCGGCTTGATCCGGTTGGCGGCGATGGCGGCGTTCATCGCCTCGAACATCTCGGTCGAGCCGACCGAGATGCCCTGGACGTTGGCGCGGCGCGCCAGGATCAGACTGGGATTGAGCTCGGTGGCGGCGCCGCTCAGGCCGCCGATCATGCTGATCTTGCCGCCGGTCCGGATGGCGCCGAACGAGCGCGCCAGCGTGCCCTGGCCGCCGACCTCGACGACATGATCGACGCCGCGACCGCCGGTGAACGCCACCGCCGCCTTGTCCCATTCCGGCGTGGTCTTGTAATTGACCGTACAGGCGGCGCCCAGTGTCTTGGCGCGCGCCAGCTTGTCGTCGCTCGACGAGGTGATGACGGGGACGATGCCCATGGCATGGGCGAATTGCAGCCCGAAGATCGAGACGCCGCCGGTGCCCTGCAACAGCACCGCCTGCCCGGCGATGAGCTTGGCGTGGTTCATCATGGCGTGCCAGGCGGTGACGCCGGCGCAGGGCAGCGTCGCGCCTTCCTCGAACGACAGGTGCCCGGGGATCTTCACGACGCCGCCTTCTTCCAGCACGGCATAGTCGGCCAGCATGCCGTCGATGCTGCCGCCGAGCGCGCTGGCCTGCACGTCAGCGCTCGGCTCGCCGCCCGGCCAGCGCTGGAAGAAACAGCCCGCGACCTTGTCGCCGGCCTTCACCCGGGTGACGCCGGGCCCTGCCTCGATCACTTCGCCGGCGCCGTCGGACAGCGGGATGATGTTGTCGCGCACCGGCATGCGGTAGGTGCCGCGCACAATGCCGAGATCGCGATAATTGAGCGAGCAGGCCGCGACCTTGACCAGCACCTGGCGGTATTGCGGCTTCGGCTCCGGCAACTCGACGTGCCTCAGCGCTTCGATGCCGGCACCGCCCTTGGGCAATTGATAGGCACGCATTGGTTTTCTCCGGTATTCGCCCCCAATGCGCGCGGCTAAACTCGCGCGCGGTAGGGGGCAAGGCTGTTGGAGATGCGACGATGCAAGTCGACGGCTTGGCCACGGTGCCGAGCGCCCACAGCGCCAAGGCCACCATAGACCGCCTGGAATCCGAGGTAAAATCCAAGGGGATGACGGTATTCGCCCGTATCGATCATGCCGCCGGCGCGCAAGCGGTCGGGCTAGCGCTGCGGCCGACCGAGCTTTTGATCTTCGGCAATGCCCGAGGCGGCACGCCGCTGATGGCGGCCGCGCCGACAAGCGGCATCGATCTGCCGCTCAAAGCGCTGGCCTGGCAGGATGCGGACGGCAAGGTCTGGCTGTCCTACGACGAGCCGCGCTGGATTGCCGATCGCCACGGCGCATCCAGCCAGGCCGCCGAAGTCGCGCAGCGGCTCGGCGCCGCGCTGGCGGGCCTAGTCAAAGCGGCGGCCGGCGCCTGAGCGTCAGCTGACCGGCAGGACACTGACCGACACGCCCATGCGCTGGCCGCCGGAGCCGAGGATGACGCCGTCGACCGGGGCCACGTCCGTATAGTCGCGGCCGACCGCCAGCATCACATGCGCCTCCTCGGCCAGCACGGCGTTGGTCGGGTCAAGTCCCAGCCAGCCGATCGCGCCGCCGCACCACAGCATCACCCAGGCGTGCATCGCCTCGCTGCCCTGCAGCCGCGTCGCATCGGTCGCCGGAGCCGAGCGCAGATAGCCGCTGACATAGAGCGCCGGCAGGCCGAGGCCGCGCAGGCCGGAGATCATGATATGGGCGAAGTCCTGGCAGACGCCGCGCCGCAGCGCGAACGACATCGGCGGCGTGGTGGTGACCGTGGTGGCGCCGATCTCATAGACGATGTCGGATTTCAGGCGGTGGATCAGCGCGATGGCCGCATCGAGGATCGGGCGGCCGGGCGGGAAACTCTCGCGCGTATAGTCGCGGATCTCCGGGTCGAGCGAGACCATGCGGCTCGCAAACAGAAAATGCGCCGGCGACAGCGGCCCGATGTCGCTGGTGGCGAACGCCTGTTCGCGGACCGTTTCCCAGGGCGGCGTCGCCATCGGTTCGGGCTCGAGCGGCGCGTCGACCGCGACACGGGCCGCCAGCCTGACCGTCAGGGTGTCGTGCGGCTCCTCAATCTCGATCCAGGTGAGGCGGTTGCCGAAAAAATCCTGGCCCTCGCGGCGATGCACCGGCTCGGGCAGGATTTGCAGCGCGGCCACATGAACGCGCTGGCCGTCGCGATGCACCGGCGTCAGGCGCAGCACATGGCGCGCATGCGCAACCGGCGACGCATAGGCGCAGGTCGTCGTCTGGCGGACGTCATAGATCACGCCAGCGCCTCCCAAACGGCATCCGACCGCTCGTTGTTGGTGAGATAGGCCGCACTGATCGCATTCGACAGCTTCATGAGCGATTGCTCGATATCGACGATCAAGGCGTCATCGATCTTGGCCGCATCGGCGGTGCGCAGGCGGGTCGCGATCGAGGCCGCGATCTGCTGCACCGGGGACAGCCGGCCGGTAGAATTGCGCCGCGGCAATGCCCCGAGATGCGTCTCGATACGGTCGAGCTGAAACTCGACCGATCGCGGGTTGTTCGGATCGAGCAGCACGAGATCCATGACCGGCGCCAGCGCCGCGACCATGACATAACGCTGCCGATAGCTGATCTGGCTGTCGGCAATCTCCAGGAGCACATCCAGGCTGCCGTCGGGCGCGCCGGCTTGCGCGAACGCGCGCGCCAGGCGGCAGGTCAAGAGCGCGCGTTCGATGCGGCGGCCGAGTTCGAGGAATCGCCAGCCGGCGAGCTGGGTCATGTTCTCCTGGGCGAGCCCCGACAACGACGAAATGATGCGCAACGCCGCCTCGACGCGCTCGGCAATCGCGCTTTCCGTGGGGCCCATCGGCAACGGCGCGGCGATCATCCGGGCGAGGTCGTTGATCGCGCGCCAGGCATCGGGGGAGAACCGATCACGGATGACGGAGGCCGCGGCGCGGGCGTAGCCGGCCAGCTGCGGCAGCGATCCTTCCGGATCGCCGCTCGTCAGCGCGGCGCGCGCGGCCGGCGCCGCCCGCTCCCCACTCTCCCCCGAGGCGGTCGGGATCGCGTTCCAGGCACCGAGCAGCGCGCCGATGCGGGCGACGACCAGCGCGGCGGCATCGTCGGCCTCGGCGCTGCGATTGATCATGGCGCGAACGAGCCGCAGCGTCGCCTCGGCGCGTTCGACGTAGCGCCCGACCCAGAACAGGTTATCGGCGGCGCGGCTCGGCAGCAGCCCCGCGGCGCGCTGGACCTGGATGCGCTCCGGCGTCGGCAACAGGGTGGTATCGCCGACCGGCCCGTGGGTGAGCACCCAGGCGTCGGCGGTGGCGGCGCCGCGCTGCAAGCTCACCGCGCGGGCATCGGCATCCTTGGCGATGCGCACAAAGCCGCCGGGCATCACCAGCCAGCGCTCGCCGACCTTGGCCAGAAACAGCCGCAACGTGAACGGCCGCGGATGCAGGCGGCCATCCGCCCAGACCGGCATGGTCGACAGCGTCACCGCCTCCTGCATCACGTAGTCGACGCCGCGGTCGCGGATCGCCGCAATGAGCTTTCGCCGCTCGCCGTCGTCGAGCTTGGCGCCCAGGATTTCGTTGCCGGGCCGGCCATCGGCGAACGCTTCGGTGAACGCCGAGGCGATGACCATGCCGTTGAGCTTGCCGATCATCTCCTCGCGCATGTCGGGGCGGCCAAGCCACCAGGTCGCGACATTGGACATTTTCAGTTCGCTGCCCAGCACGGCCGGCGCCAGCGCCGGCAGGAACGCCAGCATGGCGCGGGCCTCGACCAAACCGGCACCGAGCGAATTGACGATGATGATCTTGCCGTCGCGCACCGCTTGCAAAAGCCCGGCGACGCCGAGCCGCGACGCGGCGTTGAGCTCCAGCGGATCGGCAAAATCGGCATCGACCCGGCGCAGCAAGACTTCGCTGCGCCGCAGCCCCGAAACGGTGCGAATGAAGACGCCGTCGTCGCGGGCAACCAAATCCTCGCCGTCGACCAGAAGGAGTCCGAGATAGCGCGCCAGATAGGCGTGCTCGAAATAAGTTTCATTCATCGGCCCCGGCGTCAGCAGGCAGGTGCGCGCATCGTCCTGGCGATTGAGCGCGACAAGCTCGGCTTGAAAGGCGGCGAAGAACGGCGCGACCCGCTCGACGCGGGCCTGGCGATAAATGTCCGGAACGGCGCGCGACAGCGCCAATCGATTCTCGATCGCATAGCCGGCGCCGGACGGCGCCTGCGCGCGATCGTTGAGCACCCACCAGCGGCCATCGGTGCCGCGGCCGATATCGACGGCGTAAAAGCGCAGATGCGCGCCGCCCGGCGGCGGAACGCCGACCAGCGGACGCAGGAATTCCGGGTTGCCGGCGACCAGCGCCGCCGGCAGCCTGCCCTCGCCGGTCAGCGAAGCCGGCCCGTAGGCATCCGCGAGCACCGCTTCGAGCAGTTCCGCGCGCTGGATGACGCCGGCTTCCAATTGCTGCCATTCGGCCGGCTCGATGATCAGCGGGACGTGGCTCAGCGGCCACGGCCGCTCGATGCCGGCGGGGTCTTCATAGACCCGGTAGAAAACGCCGGAATCGCGCAGATAGCGGTCGGCGGCGGCGAAGCGGCGATTGATCTCCTCGCTGCCGAGCGCCCCCAGCATCGCCAGCAGCGGCTGCCAGTGGGCGCGGACGCGGCCGTCGCCATCCATCATCTCGTCGAAAATGCCGGGCAGCGGCCGGTAGCCCGCGACGAACCGGTCCAGGCCGGCCTGATAGGGTTCGACGACGCTGTCGCGTTGCGCTGCCATGGCGAAGCTTTTCAGTTCGGCCGCCGCAGATCGAGCGTGAGCGGATATTCCAGCGAGCGCTCCAGCGGCGGGACGTCGATGGTCCCGCCGGTATGGCCGTGATCCTGGAAACGGGCGCGGCGGCGCGCTTCGGCCTCGTAGGAGTTGACCGGATAGGTCTCGTAGTTGCGTCCGCCGGGATGGGCGACGTGATAGACGCAACCGCCCAGCGAGCGTCGATTCCAGATATCGACGACGTCGAAAGTCAGCGGCGCGTGGACATCGATCGTCGGCTGCAACGACGATTCCAGCTTCCACGCCTTAAAGCGCACGCCGGCGACGAATTCGCCGGAGCGGCCGGTCGATGTCAGCGGCACGCGCCGGCCGTTGCAGGTCACGACATGCTGATCCTGGTTCAGGCCTTCGACCTTGACCTGGAGCCGCTCGACCGAGGAATCGACGAAGCGCACGGTGGTCCCGACGTTGCCCTCTTCGCCCAGCACATACCAGGGTTCGATGGCAGCGCGCAGTTCGAGATCGACGCCGCCGTGCTGCACGGCGCCGCAGACCGGGAAGCGGAATTGCCGCTGCGCCTCGAACCACGCCGGATCGAAATGGTAGCCGGCGCGATCGAGGTCGGCCAACACCGCGGTGAAATCCTGCCAGACGAAATGCTCGAGCATGAAGCGGTCGTGCAGCGCGCTTCCCCAGCGCACCGGCTTGCCGTCGAGCGGCGCGCGCCAGAACCAGGCGATCAGCGCGCGCAGCAACAATTGCTGGGCGAGACTCATGCGCGGATCCGGCGGCATTTCGAACGAGCGGAATTCGACCAGGCCCAGCCGGCCGGTCGGACCGTCCGGCGAAAACAATTTGTCGATGCAGATCTCGGTGCGATGGGTATTGCCGGTGACATCGACCAGGATGTTGCGGAACAGCCGATCGACCAGCCACGGCGGCACCCAGTCGGGGCCGCCATGCGGCGGCACTTTGCCGATGGCGATTTCGAGCTCGTACAGCAGGTCCTGGCGCGCCTCGTCGATGCGCGGCGCCTGGCTGGTCGGCCCGACGAACAGGCCGGAGAACAAATAAGACAGCGACGGCCGCCGCAACGCGTACAGCACCAGGCTCTTGAGCAGGTCGGGCCGGCGCAGGAACGGGCTGTCGGCGGCACTCAAGCCGCCGAGCACGACGTGGTTGCCGCCGCCGGTGCCGGTGTGCCGGCCGTCGAGCATGAATTTGTCGGTGCCGAGCCGCGACAGGTGGGCGTCCTGGTAGACCCCCTGGGTGATGGCGACGGCTTCGCGCCACGATGCCGCCGGATGGACATTGACCTCGATGACGCCGGGATCGGGCGTGACCTTGAGGACATTGAGCCGCGGGTCCGGCGGCGGCGGATAGCCTTCGACGTGCACCGGCAAGGCGAACTCTGCCGCGGTGGATTCGATCGTCGCCAAGAGCTCGAGATAATCCGCCAGCGTCTCGGTTGGCGGCATGAAGACGCACAAGCGGCCGTCGCGCGCCTCGACGCTCAAGGCGGTGCGCACCGCAAGCGCGGGATCGCTGGTCGCGGCGGATGCCGCAGGAGCCGCGGACGCCGGCATGACGAGGGTGTCGGGCGCGAGCGACGGCGCCGCGACTTCCCGCGCCGCGGCGGCGGCGCCGGCCACCGGCGGATAGGTCAGGCGCGGATCGGGCAGCGGGCGCAGTGGCGCGAACGGATCGGCCGGCTGCAAAAAAGGATGATCGACCGGCGCCAGGCGCGGCAGCGCCGCCAGCGGCAGCCGGTAGCCGAGCGGCGAATCGCCGGGGATGAGAAACAGCTTGCCGCGGCGAGTGCGCCAGATTTCGCTCAGCCAGCCGGGTTTCGCCTGGGCGGACCAGCGCTGCAGCGGCAGCACGAAGCCGACCGGCTGACCGATATGGCTGTCGAACAATTTCAATAAGCGCGCCCGCTCATGCGGATCGTCGATCGCAGGATCGTTGGGATCGACGTTCTCCGGAATGAGGCCTTGCTTGAGCATCCGGTCGGCCGGGTCCTCGTAAGCGGGCTGGACGTAGTCCACCGTGATTCCCACGCGCGCCGCAATGCCTTCGGCAAAGCGCTGTGCATCGTCGGTGGACGGCTCGTGGGCGGCGGCTTCGCGGGCGATCAGCGTGTCGTCGCGCCAGATCGGCACGCCGTCGCGACGCCAGTAGAGCGCGAACGCCCAGCGCGGGATCGGCTCGCCCGGATACCACTTGCCCTGGCCGTAATGCAGGAGCCCGCCGGGCGCGTAGCGGTCGCGCAGCCGCCGGATCAGTTCGTCGGCCCGCTCCCGTTTCAGCGGGCCGAGCGCCGCCGTGTTCCACTCGGCCGATTGATAGTCGTCGACCGACACGAAAGTCGGCTCGCCGCCCATGGTCAGGCGGACGTCATGGGCCGCGAGGTCGGCATCGACTTTTTCGCCGAGCGCATCGAGCGCCTGCCACGCTTGGTCGGAGAACGGCGCGGTGACCCGCGGCCGCTCGGCGACGCGCGTCACCGTCATGTCGAAGGCGAACGAGACCTCGCAGGGTTCGACCAGCCCGCTGATCGGCGCCGCCGAACGGTAGTGCGGCGTCGCGGCGACCGGCAGGTGGCCTTCCCCGCACAACAATCCGGACGTCGGGTCCAGTCCGATCCAGCCGGCGCCCGGCAGATAGACTTCGGTCCAGGCATGCAGATCGGTGAAGTCGAACGCGGCGCCGGCGGCGCCTTCGAGCGGCTTCACGTCGGGCCGCAGCTGAACGAGATAGCCGGAGACGAAGCGCGCCGGCAGTCCGATATGCCGCAAGATTTGCACCAGCAGCCACGCCGAGTCGCGGCATGAGCCGGCGCCGGAGGCGAGGGTCTCTTCGGGCGTCTGCACGCCCGGCTCCATGCGGATGAGATAGCGGATCAATTGCTGCAGGCGCTGATTGAGTTCGACCAGGAAATCGACGGTGTTGCGCGGCGCGCGCGAGATCGACTGCACGAACTCCGCCAGCCGCGGGCCGGCCGGCTCGGGCGCGACATACGCGATCAGGTCGTCGTGCAGTTCCGGCGCGTATTCGAACGGCCACTTGTCCGCATACGGCTCGACAAAAAAATCGAATGGATTGATGACTTCCAGATCGGCGAGCAGATCGACGGTGATGGAAAATTCCTCGATCTTTTCCGGAAACACGAAACGCGCGAGCCAGTTGCCGTGCGGATCCTGCTGCCAGTTCACGAAATGCTGCGCCGGCGTCACGGTCAGCGAATAGCTCGGAATGCGCGTGCGGCAATGCGGCGCCGGACGCAGCCGCACGGTCTGCGGCCCGAGATTGATCGGGCGGTCGTAGGTGTACCGGGTGGCGTGGTGGAGGCCGACGAGGATTGACATGCGCTTACGCGTTACACCTGAATTTGTCCGCTGAATATACCGCATCCATGCAATTTTCGGGCCGCCGTCATCGATTTCGGCGCCTTTTGCCAAGGCCCCATGCCCCGCCGGCGCTTTGGCCGCGATGCGGCCGGTGCTAGGCTTGGTCATAACACATGCGACAACGCGATGACGGATGCCCGCGTCAGGCGCGGCGCATCGAGGGAGGAATTCATGAAGGACTTGATCAAGCGCTATCTCGATCAAGGCTTGTCGCGGCGGCAGCTCGTCGCCGGACTGAGCGCGCTGGGCATGAGCAGCGTCGCCGCCAAGGCCGTGGCGCAAAACCTGAGCCCGCTCGGTCAAGGCGCAGCGCCGCCGGCGGCGGCCGAGGCGCCGGCGGCGATCCGCGAGGTCGAAGGCACCGGCGGCGCGCTGTTCGTGGCGCAGCTCAAGGCGGCCGGCGTCGAACATATCTTCTTCAATCCCTCGACCGGCGATCACCCGATCTTCGACGCCCTGGTCGACGTGCCGGAAATCAATCTGATCAAAGGCATTCAGGAAGGCGCCGTGGTGGCGATGGCCGATGGCTATGCCCGCGCTTCGGGCCGCACCGGCGTCGTGGTGGTCGCCAATATCGGCCTGCCCAACGCCATGACCCAGATGGTCAATACCTGGAAGGACCAGATCCCCATGCTGGTCGCGGTCGCCTCGGTCGATCAGGACGCGCTCGGGCGCGACCAGTTCCAGGAGACCGACCACCACGAGCTGATGACCGAACCGATCACCAAATGGTTCTGGCAGATGCAGTCGACGGCGGCGATGGCGGAAACCACGCGGCGCGCGCTCAAGTTCGCCTCGACGCCGCCGTGCGGGCCGGTGTTTCTGTCGTTGCCGACCAATACGCTCGACGGCCGCGCCAAGACCCAGGTGTGGGACCGCAGCAAGTTCGACGTGCCGATGCGCATCCGCCCCGACAAGGACGACATCGAGAAGGCGGCGCGCATGCTGATCGAGGCCAACAATCCGCTGATCAGCATCGGCGACGAAATCACCTGGTGCCGCGCCGACAAGGAATTGATCGCGCTCGCCGAACTCTTGGGCGTGCCGGTCGCCGGCGAGGCCGGATCGCTCGGCTACTGGTCGAAGCCGTTCCCGACCCGGCATCCGCTCTTTATCGGCACCGCGTTGCGGACCATGCGCTATCCGGGCAAGCCCGATGTGCTGCTCAACCTCGGCAACCGCTTCGGCGAGATGGCCGCGCCCGGCACCAGGCTCATTTCGATCCGGCTCGATCCGACCAGTCTCGCCCGCCAGGCGCCGGTCGATCTCGCCATGGTGGCGGACCTGCGCCTCGCCATCGCCGACCTCAACGCCGCGATCCGCAGCATGGCGACCGCGTCGCGGCTCAAGGACATCGCCGACGACCGCACCGCGCGCACCGCCGCCTACTCCAAGCAGATGAACGACGAGCGCCTGGCGATCGCGCGCGGACTTGCCGATGCGACGCCGGTCAGCATGGAGCGGCTCGGGCTCGAGCTCGAAGCCAATCTCGACCGCGACACCTGCTACGTGGCCGACGTCGATTCCGGCAAGACCATGGACCCGCTGATGGCGTTCGGCGGCGACGACAAGCACTATTTCGGCACCGGTCCCAATGTGCTGGGCTGGGGCATGGCGGCCGCCTTCGGCGTCAAGCTGGCGCGGCCCGACGTCCCGGTAGTGTCGGTGGTTGGCGACGGCAGCTTCTGCTTCTCGGGCCCGCAGCCGCTGTGGAGCATGGCGCGCTACAAGGCGCCGGTCACCGTCATCGTGCTCAACAACCACAGCTACAACAACGAACGCAACCGCATCTGGAATGCCGCCGGCCGGCAATTCGAGACCGCGCGCGACATGACCTGCTACAACGGCGATCCGGACGTCGATTATGCCAAGGCCGCCGCCGCCTTCGGCGTCGAAGGCGAGACCGTCAAGGAGCCGGACGGGCTGAAGGATGCGTTCGCGCGCGCCAAGACCGCAACGGTCGAGGGCCGACCCTATCTGCTCGACATCCACATCAAGCGCGAGGGCTTGGGCGCGATGTCGGACTGGCACCCGTCCTATTCGCTCGCCGACCAGCGCAGCCGGAAGGTCTGATCATGCGTATCGCAGTGTCGGGCCTGGTCGCGCTGGCGTTGAGCGCCACGGCGACGCCGGGACTATCGCAAAACGCCAACCCGCTGCCGCCGGGCGACGGCCGCGATCTGGTTGCGGTGGCGTGCTCGCAGTGCCACGCGCTCGGCACCATCGCCAAGATTCGCGACGGCGCCGCCGGCTGGCGGCTCTATGTCAGCAACATGGTGCTGCGCGGGGCGCAGTTGACGCCGCCGGAGATCGACAAGGTGGTCGATTATCTCGCGCTCAATCTGGGACCCGGCGCCGACCTGCCGCCCGCCAAGCCGGTCGCGCTGCCGGACGGCCACGGCAAGGATCTGGTCGAGACGCGCTGCGGCCTGTGCCACGACCTCGAACGCATCGCCGCCGTCAAGCGGCGCCAGCAGGACTGGCCGGGCATCGTCGCCAACATGGTGGCCTGGGGCGCAACCGCGACGCCCGACGAGGCCAGGACCCTGGCGGATTATCTGGCGGCGAATTTCGGCAATTGAGCGCAACGCACTCCCCAGCCGCCGAGGAATTCGATAAGCTTTCGCCGTGGTCAGCCTGAAGGGGACGAGCCATCTTAAGGGAACGAGCCATGGACGACGTGAAAGCCCACGATGTCAGGGGCAACATCCGCGACGATGACGAAGCCGTCTTTCTGATGGACCATCCGGATTCGGATGAAGAAATACCGACGCTCGACATCACCCCTTATCTGAGCGGCCGGCCGGGCGGCCGCGAGGCGGTCGCCGCGCAATTGCGCGACATCTCGAGGACCATCGGCTTTTTCTATCTCAAGGGTCACGGCATTGCGCAGGAACTCATCGAGGGGGTCTTTGCGCAGTCGCGGCGGTTTCATGGGTTGCCGCTCGACGTCAAGAAGCAGATTCCCTACTTCGCCGCCGGCAGCTTCCGGTCCGGCTATCAGCCCTGCTTCATGGACGAATATCAGCGCACCAACATCAATATCATCGCGGATGCCAAGCCGAACCTGGTCGCCAAGTTCGCCATCAACCGCGAAGGCGGCTCCGGCGGCTTGAGCATGTCGGAAGCCGAGCGTGCGGCGCGCGTCAACATGTGGCCGGAGAATTTGCCCGGTTTTCAGGAAACCGTGCTCGCCTATCACGCCGGCATCGAGGCGCTGGGACGCCAGTTCCTGCCGCTGTGGGCCGCCTCGCTCGCGTTGCCGGCGGACTACTTCGACAGGTTTTTCGCCACGCCGCATGTCACCATGAATCTCCTCTACTACCCGCCGCAGCAGGAGATCGGCGACCGCCAATACGGCATCGCGCCGCACACCGACAACGCCTTGATGACGTTCCTGGCCCAGCAGGACATTCCCGGGCTCGCCGTCCGGATGCCGTCGGGTCGCTGGCGCACGGTCGACATCGTCCCCGGGACGTTGCTCGTCAATACCGGCAATCTCATCGTGCGCTGGACCAACGACGAATATCTGTCGACCAAGCACCGCGTCATCAATACGAACGGCGTGGACCGCTATTCGATCCCGGTATTCTTCGGCCCGAGCGGCGATGCGTTGATCGAGGTGTTGCCGACCTGTCAGGGTCCGGACCGGCCCGCGCTCTATGAGCCGATCACGTACTTGCAGCTTCGCGAATGGTATTACGGCCCGCGAAAGACCTGACCGGCGGCGGCCCCGCAATAGCTATTCCGGCTTAATCGCTGTCAAGACAATCGGCGTTCATGTCCCCAGACCACAGCCTGTCGCAATACATTCAGCCCGGCCGCGTGCACCGCCGGATCTACACCGATCCGGCCATCTTCGCGCTCGAGCTGGAACGGATATTCGGCGTGGCCTGGATCTACGTGGGTCACGAAAGTCAGATCAAAGAGCCGGGCGACTACGTCCGCAGCTTCATCGGCCGCAAGCCGGTCGTGCTGGTACGCGACGCCGCGGGTGAAATCCGCGTCATTCACAATCAATGCGCCCATCGCGGCTCGATGGTCGTCGCCAACGACAAGGGCAACACCGGCGAGTTCCAGTGCTGCTATCACGGCTGGACCTACCATCTCGACGGCCGGCTCAAGGCGGTGCCGCTGCAGCACGGCTATCCGCGCGACTTCGATCCCGGCAATCCGAAGACCGCCATGGTGGCGCTGCCGCGGGTGACGAGCTATCGCGGCTTCGTGTTCGCCAGCGCGGCGGACGACGGGCCGAGCCTCGAGGACTTTCTCGGCTACATGACGACTTCGCTCGACGACATGATCGACCGCGCGCCGGACGGCGAGGTCGAGATCGCCGGCGGCGTGTTCCGGCACGCTTACGACGGCAACTGGAAGCTCTATCTGGAGAATCTCTGCGACGCCGCGCATCCGCTGTTCACCCATCGCTCGTCGATCGACGCCGCGCTGGCGCAGTCGGACGAGGTTTTCTCCGACGGCTCGGGCGAGATCGCGGTCCGCCAGATGCGCCAGAACGGCGCGCCCTACAGCTTCTGGGAATCCCAGGTCGGCATCTGGACCTATCCGAACGGCCACTCCTATCTGGGCGATTATCATGACGACGCCAAGCTGGTGGCGGCGCTCAAGGACCCGATATTCCGCGATTACATCGCGGCGATGGAAAAGAAGCGGGGCAAGGACGAGACGCGGCGCGTGCTCGACGTGCGGCGCTGGAACAGCAACATCTATCCGAACCTGTCGTTCATGAGCCAGTTTGCCCAGTTGCGCGTCGTGCACCCGGTCGCCGTCAACCGCACGGTCGTGCACACCTATAATTTCCGGCTCAAGGGCGCCCCGGAGCAGATGTTCCGCAACACCATCAGCTTCGCCAACACGGTCAACGGCACCGGCTCGCTGGTGCTGACCGACGACCTGGAAATCTACAACCGCATCGGCATGGGGCTGTCCAGCGCCGGCGCCGAGTGGATCGAAATCGGCCGCGGGCTGCAAAGCGACACCGCCGAGGCCCATGGCGGGCGGCGCGGGCTGAACTCGACCAGCGAGGTCTATATCCGCAACATGCTCGACGCCTGGCTCGGCTATATGGCGAACGGCACGACCTCGCTAGCCTCCCCCGCGCCCGGGGAAGCGTAGGCGGCGGTCGCGGCGATGGCAAAAAAGCCGAAGCGCCCGCAACGGCCGGCGGCATCGGGCCGCCGCCGCGCCATTGCGGCGCGCGGGAGGACGTCGCGCCTCGCGCTGCGCCCGCTCGATGTTCACGGCTGCGAGCAGTTCCTGCTGCACGAAGCGCGGCTGCTCGACGACGGCAAGTTCGACGACTGGCTGGCTTTGTTCACGCCCGATGCCTGGTACTGGGTGCCGAGCGAGCCCGACCAGGCCGATCCGTTCGACACCGTGTCGCTGATCTACGACGATCGGCGGCTGTTGGAGACGCGGGTGCGGCGGCTGGCCAGTCCGCGAATGTATTCCCAGGAGCCGCGCTCGCGCACCAGCCGCATGATCGGCAATGTGACGATCGAGCAAGCTGGCCCCGACGCTACCCTCCCTCGCACGCGGGGCAAGCTGGGGTGGGGGTGCACGGTGCGATCCAAATTCATGATGATCGAATACCGCCGCGAGCAGCAACGTCTGTTCGGCGGCACCGCGCACCACCGCCTGGTGCAGGCCGACGGCCGCATCCTGATCGCCTCGAAGCGCGTCGACCTCGTCAACTGCGACGCGCCGCTCGACGGCATCACGATTCCGTTCTGACACTCTTCACCCTCCCCTGCAGGGGGAGGGTGAAGAGCAAAGCGAGCCGGGTGGGGAGGTCGTCCGCTTAGTCTGCGCACGGCCCCACCCTGATCGCGCGTTGCGCGATCAGCCCTCCCCCTGCAGGGGAGGGCAAAGACATTACGTTCCGGTCGGCTTGTGCAGCGCCGTGCGCGTGCGCTGCGCGGTCAGCCATTTGGAGCGGCCGGCGAGGCCGAGCGCGAGCGCGCGCAATCGCGGCGGCCACGTCGTCGGCAGGCCGAGAAAATACGAGATGCGCTGGGTGTGCTCGGTCATCGGCCGTTCGCTGCGCTCCCACGCTTCCAGGGCGGCGCCCACGTCGCGCTCGCGTTCGAGATAAACCGCAAGCGACAACGCGTTCATCATGGCGCAGCCGCCGCCCTGGCCGATATTCGGCGGCAGCGCGTGCGCCGCATCGCCGACGATGGCGACCCGCCCGGCCGACCAGCGCTTGAGCTTGATCAGATCGAAGCGGTCGTAGCGGCCTTGATCGCCGATGCGGTCGATCAGCGCCGCGAGATGCGGAAAGGCGCGCTTCCATTCGTCCTTGCGCACCGGCACCGCCGTGGCGGCGGCGTCGCTGTCGAGCATCGTCAGCGCGATATAGATGTCGGTTTCGCTGCACGGCGTGTACAGGACGCGGCGGGTGCCCGACCAGTATTCGACGGTCTTGGCGCCGTCCTTGGCGCCGTCGGCGGCGGCGCGCTCCGCCGCGGTCTTGTCCATCAACAGCCGGGTGCAGCCGTCGACCAGATATCTGCGGCTGGCCAGGAGGCCGAGGCCATCGCGCAGCCGCGAATTGCTGCCGTCGGCGGCGACGATCAGATCCGCCCCGATGCGGCCGCCGTCCGCGAGCATCAGTTCGCCGTCGGCCGTCGCGCCGGTCGCCGCCGAGTTGACGACGATCTCGGCGCCGGCGCGCCGCGCCGCCGCGGCCAGCGCATTGATGACGTTCTGCCGCACGATCGAGAAAACCCGGCTGCCCACCCAGCGATGCACCGCGATCAGCCGGTCGTCGCCGTCGCGGACCTCGCGGGTATGGGCGAACGGCGCGCCCTGCACCGCGGCGTCGTAGGCGCCGACCGCTTCGAGCACGCGCAGCCCGTTCTCGTAGATGTAAATGCCGGCGCCGGTGGTGCGCAGCCGATCGGCGCGCTCGTGCACGCGCACGGTCCAGCCGCGCTGCGCCAGGGCGCACGCCGCGGTGAGTCCGGCAAATCCGGCGCCGACGATTTCGGCCTGTCGCCTGCTCGGTCGCTTGTTCATGGCGGCGATGTTATTATCATGTTCGGATCAAGGGCGATGTCGGCCCGAGCGGAGGAGTTTGACATGGCACGGTTGCGCCATTTTGCCGTCTGCGTGAACGACCTCGACAAGGCCGCGAATTTCTACGAGACCGTGTTCGAGCTCAAGCGCATCGCGCGCGAGGATCTGGACATCGGCTCGGCCGTCTATATGAGCGACGGCGTCATCAATCTCGCGCTGCTTAATTTTTCGAGCGGCGCCGGCAGCAAGGCCTCGGACCTGAAAAATCCGGGCGGCTTCGTCGGCGCCCACCATTTCGGCTTCCAGGTCGACGATCTGGCCGAGACCCAGAAGCGCATCGAGGCCGCCGGCGGCAAATTCTTCTTCGATCTGGGCGACGAACGTCACGGCAATTTCGAGCGCAAGTTCAAGGACCCCGACGGCGTCATCTTCGACATTTCCAAGAACGGCTGGCAGGGCACCGACAGCTACGGCAAGAAGTGAGCCGTCATCGTCCGCCAAGGCGGACGATCCAGTATTTCGAAGTTCGTGGTTACTCGATGCTCCGCCTAGGCGGAGCATGACAAAACATTATTCCACGAACTGATTGGTGAAGAGGTCTTCGACCGGCGACTTGTTCTGGATGATGCCTTTGGCGAGATAAAAGTCCTGCAGCTTGGCGACCCGGTCCGGGTCGACGGCGCCGAGCACTTTCTGGCCCGGATAAACCAGCTTGTCGTAATAGACGAAAGCCTCCTTGACCTGGTCTTCCTTGCCGGACCACTCCGGCACGAATTTCACGAAATCGACCGCGGCCTTGTCGGGATCGTCCATGATGTCCTTCATGCCGTGCAATGCCGCCCGGACGAAGGCGCGCACCATGTCGGGTTTGTCCTTGATGATCTGATCCGAGGCCGCCACGGCCTGCGCCATGTGCGGGAAGAACTCGTCGGTCGGCAGCACATTGATGGCCACGCCGGCCGCCTCGACCGGCGGAATCCAATCGGGCACGCCGGCCATGCCGACCGATTTGCCGGTGGCCACCATCTGCCAGACCCCGACCGGTCCCGCGGACTGGATGTCGACGTCGTCTTTGGTGAGGCCCGCGCTCGCCAGCAGGCCGAGCAGCGCGTAAAAAGTCGTGTCCTGATACGACATCACCGTGATGGTCTTGCCCTTGAGGTCGGCCGGCTTCTCGATGCCGGAATCCTTGCGCACCACAAGCTGCATGAAACCCTTGCCGCCGAACAGCGCGACGATCTTCACCGGCACGCCGTTCTGCCGCACCACGATGGGCGCGTCGGCGACAATGCCGCCGAGCGGCACATTGCCGGCGCCGACCTGCTTGGCGACGTCGACGCCGCCGCGGCCGACCGCATAAGTCACGTCGAGGCCGGCTTGCGTGAAATAGCCCTTGCCCTTGGCGAGCTGGATCGGCCCGAACGCCGGCAACAGCGGCGGCGCCGGGAACAGATAGGTGATTTTCTCGTCCGCCCGCGCCGGCGACGTCAGATTCAAAACACCGAGGCCGAGCGCGATACCGGGCGCGCCTTGCAGCAAACGGCGCCGGGACAGTCCGTTCACACGGTCAGACATTCATGACTCCTTGGTGCAGCCCGCCGGCGGCGGCGCGACGGCCCTGCCCTATCGGCGATCCCGGCGTTTGCCACTATACTCGACATATCCGGGCGGCGACACGCGCGCAAATCGGGTCGAACAGGCAGCCTTGGCGGTCGATCGGTTCATGTCCGTTGTACGTCTTGAATACCGCAACGT
>Ga0182024_10011043_pt1 | contig 18253 bp, 14 predicted proteins | sample P32metaG_FD_120480 | JGI IMG/M metagenome (GOLD analysis project Ga0182024, IMG submission 120480) | Permafrost microbial communities from Stordalen Mire, Sweden - P3-2 metaG (Illumina Assembly) | ecosystem: Environmental > Terrestrial > Soil > Wetlands > Permafrost | place: Sweden: Stordalen... | reverse complement strand
AGCTGTCGCCGGCTCCGTATCATGCTCTGGTGGGCGGGTCCAACAACCCGAAATACCACCCACAGGGGTCGGTGGAGTCAATAGGATAGCCCTGTAGGTTTGATTGAGTGCGATTGGCCGCGCCCGGATGCGCCGCGAATGACGACCAACGACGGATACACCACACCGGCGGCTGTTCGGGAGCACTTCGCGATCTTTTGATGTTGGCGGATCGGCTGGAATGACGTCCGACCCATTTAACCTCAAAAAAAGCGCGAAATCATCCGGAATTATCGTGGAAATCAACGACTTGCGTGAGTTTCGCCTTCGGCGCCGATTGACCAAGACAGGACTGCCGGCGATCTTCTGACTCGCCGCTTGCCGTTGACCCGCTTCCCCAAATTTCAAAGAACGAGCGCCGCAGCGCCTTACATGCTGATAAAATACCACACATAACTGGGAATGCAATTACATTTTAATGGATGCCCAGATGGTGAAACCCCTCGCCCCGTCCTTCTCCTAAATTGGAGAGGGCGAAAACCCCGCCGCGCCCGACGAAAACCTGTGTCTGAACTGGCCGGACGTGCATCTCCCCCTCAACAACCCCCCGCCATACCTACTTCCACGACAGGCAAAACGGTGATCAGGCCGCCAGTTAATTTTGCGTTGACGCCGTTTTTGCGCCAAAATCGCCCGCGACTATGACGGCCAGTTTTTTGGCGTCAATATGATTTTGCAATGCCGCCGTCACCCCCTCTGGAGTCAGGGCTTTGATCTTTTGGTCCATGTCCGCCTCGTAAGCCATGGTTCGATTCAATTGTCGAAGGCCGGATAAAATTCCGGTCAACGCCTGATCGCTCGTGCGGCCGACTTTGCGTGATTCGAGGTAGCCTTGCTTGGCCTGGGCCAATTCTTCCCCTGTTACGCCGTCCTTCAGCAGGCGGTCCAACTCCTCTTTTGCACAAACTTCAACGCGGCTCATATTCTGCGGATTGCAGATGGCGGTGATGGTCAGTGTGGCGCGCTTGTCCCACGAAGAAGCGATCAGGCTCGAACTCACGCCGTAGGAAAGCCCTTCCTTTTGCCGAATCCGATCACCGAGGCGGGAGGAAAGTGCCCCGCTGCCGAAAATGTAGTTGCCCATCACGAGTGCCGCGAAATCGGGATCGTCGTCGCGCATTGGGAAAACTACACCAGCGTTGTAGGTTGCGTTGGCCTTGTCCGGTGTGTCAATGCTTTGCCGTCCGCCGGGTTGGTCGCCGACAATTGGCATGGCAATGCGCGCATACGGCTTCGCCGCCCTCCAGCCGCCCAAAGTTTCCTTGAGACTGGCGAGGCAAGGCGCGGGGTCGAAATCGCCGACGATAGTCAATTCTCCATCCTGCGATCCGAGGAATTCATGGTAAAGCTGCGCGACTTGTTCATAAGTGACGCTGCGCAACCGGGCCAGCGACTCGTCGGTGGTCGGAACATATCGAATATCCTCCGGCGGATAAGGGTTCAATTGGCGTTGCAAAGCGCGCGGAGCGAGCATGGCCGGCTCCGTCTTGGCCTGTTCCATGGCTGCAATGCGTTCGCGCTTCAACAATTCGAACTGATCGGCAGGCAGGAGCGGTTCGCGCAAAACCTGTCGTAATAAATCGAGCACAGCCGGAAGGGTGTCGTGTTTGGCCTGAATGGAAAAAGAGATCGAACCCAGGGCAGCGCCGCCTCCACCGCCGCCCCGGCGGCCTCCACGCCCACTGCGGCCACCACCGCCGCCAGCCCCCAGGGTTGCTTCCAGACGGTCAAGTTCATCGCGCAATTGCTGGTAGGTGAGCTTTTGCGTGCCGCGCATCATGAGTTCAGGCAAGAAACCGACAGCAGACTCAAGCCCTTTCAAATTCTCCTCGTTACCATAGTGAAGTGTGAGCGCCAGATGCGCTTCCTCGTTGCGCGACTTCTTTTGCAATAGCGTCACTTTGATGCCCTCGGGCAAATCTTCGCGGTGGGTGCGGGCGTCGATGTTCGCGGGCGTGGCCTCAAACACCTCGCCTTGCGCCATGACGGCTCGCCCCTTGTAATCAGCGACCAGGCTGGCGACATCGGGTGTGGATGGGACGGAAATCTTCTCCGATTTGTCGGAAGGAATGAACAAGCCGACGGTGCGATTGTCACGCTGAAGATATTTGGCCGCCGCGGCCTGTACGGCTTCAGGAGTGACTTGTTCGATGCGGTCGCGATGCAGGAAATAAAGGCGCCAATCGCCTTCCGAGGCCCATTCGCTCAACGAAACGGCGATCTGGCTGGTGTTGGCCGAGGCAAGTTCGCGCGCCTTGAGAATCTGTTTCTTGGCGCGATTGACTTCCTCGGCTGTAACGCCATTGGCCGCCAAAGTTTCAGCGGTCGTGATCATGACATTCTCGACCTCGTCCAGCGAATTTTCCTTTGGGACTTCGGCTTCCATTTCGAACAACCCAGGGTCATGTTCCCTTCCGGCAAAGGCCCCTGCGCTGGTGGCCTTTTTTGTTTCGACCAGCGCTTTATAGAGGCGGCCCGAAGGTTCGGTGCTCAGGATGTTCGCCAGCACTTGCAGCGCAGCCGCGTCTTCATGCGGCCCGGCCGGCATATGATAAGCCACGTCAACCACGCCGACATCGCCAATGCGCCGAAGCACCACCGTGCGCTCCCCTTCCTGCGGCGGCTCCTCCGTATAAGTGGTCGCAAGCTTGCGTTCCGGACGTGGAATGGGGCCGAAATACTTCTGCACCAGAGCCAGCGCCTTCGGCTCCTCGAATTTTCCCGCCACCACCAGCACGACGTTGTCCGGCTGGTAATACTTTTTGTAAAACGCCCGCAGATTATCCACCGGCACACGCTCGATGTCGGTTCGATTTCCAATAGTTGGCTTGCCGTAATTGTGCCAGTTGTAGGCCGTTGCGGTGACGAGTTTGCTCAGAACTTCCGAGGGCGAATTCTCGCCGCGCTCGAACTCGTTGCGCACGACGGTCATCTCCGAGGCCAGGTCTTCACCCTTGATGTAGCTGTTGACCATCCGGTCGGCTTCCAGATCAATGGCGAATTCAAGGTTTTCATCACTGGCGGCCAGCGTCTCGAAATAGTTGACGCGGTCACTGGACGTGCTGCCATTGAATTGCGCGCCATGGTCCTGCAGCGCCTTGGGGATTTTTGGATGGCGCGGTGTGCCCTTGAACGCCATGTGCTCCAGCAAATGCGCCATGCCCGTCTCGCCGTATCCTTCCTGGCGCGACCCAACCAGAACCGTCAGGTTCACTGTTACCTTGGATTGCGATGGGTCCGGGAAAAGCAAAACTCGAAGGCCATTATCCAGATCATATTCGCTGATGCCTTCGACGGTTGCGACCAGCTTGGGCGGATTGCCGGTGGCGGTCGGATTGGCCGTGTCATCAGCAGCGCGGATGCAAGTGGCCCAACAGACGGCGCAAGCCAACGCTATCGCCGCAGGTGAAAAAGCAGAAGTGAAGTTCAATGTTTTCATACATAAATGGCTGGAGGACGCCGAGGGCAATGGTAGTTGAAATAATGATCCTATCAAGAGAAATAAAGACAAGTCCACCGGGCAAGATTGAGTTAATTGGATTGAAGATTGTCGAATAATCTATATAACATCGTCATGTTGTCATTCAGTATGTCCAAAGGTTGCCGCAGTGCCGTTGCGGCAGGGCTTGTTTTATTTTTACCCCTCGCCGCCAGCCACGGAGCCAAGGAGAAGGACCTTCCGCCGGGGGCAATGCGCATCCAAATTGACAAGGCCAATGACAAAGTGCGGCGCGCCTTAGTGCGCATTCGTGTGGTTTCGACTGAGTTTCGCGATGGGCGCGAGGTCAAAATGCAAGCCGTCGGCAGCGGCGTCATAATTACCAAAGACGGCTACCTCGTTACCAATCATCATGTGGCCGGCCATGCCGCGCGCATGTTTTGCACACTCTGGAACCGGGAAGAAATCGAGGCTGAACTCATTGGAACCGATCCGCTCACGGATATTTCCGTGCTCAAACTGAAGCCGGAAAAGCCGCGAGAATTTTCGCCTGCGAGCTTCGGCGATTCCTCGGCGTTGCGCGTGGGAGATTCCGTCCTGGCCATGGGCAGCCCGATGGCGCTATCGCAATCAGTGACGCTGGGCATCATCAGCAATACAGAAATGGTGTTGCCCCGATTCTGGGGCGAATCGGGCCGATTTCAGTTGGATGGCGAGGACGTGGGAGCGTTGGTGCGATGGATCGGGCACGACGCGGCCATTTACGGCGGCAATTCGGGCGGACCTTTGTGCAATTTGCGCGGTGAAATTGTCGGCATTAACGAGATTAGTTATGGTTTGTCGGGCGCGATTCCGGGCAATTTGGTGAAGACTGTGGCGCAACAATTGATGGCCAAAGGCAAAATCCAACGAAGCTGGCTTGGGCTTGATCCGCAGCCGCTCTTCAAGAAATGGCACGGAGACAAAGGTCTTCTTGTCGGCGGAGTTTGGGATGACTCGCCTGCGGCCAAAGCGGGTCTCAAAGCGGGCGATTTGCTCCTGAGCCTGGATGGCAAACCTGTCAATGTGCATTTCGATGAGCAGATGCCCGACTTCATGGCGCTCTCAACAAGCCTGCCGTTGGGCCGGCCTGTGGCCGCCGTCATCGAGCGAGACGGAAAGGAAATGAATGTTTCCATGATTCCTGTTGAACGCGGCGAAATCTTTCCCAAGCAGCAGGAATCCAAACAATGGGGCATGACGGTGCGTAACTTCTCCTTCCTGCTGGCGAAGGAGATGAAGCGGCCCGGCATGGATGGAGTTTTGGTTACGTCAGTTCGTCCTGGCGGTCCGGCGGGCGAGGCCAAGCCAGCCTTGGAACGCGGCGATGTCCTGGTTGAGGTCAATGGCAGACCGGTCAAATCGGTTGAAGACCTCACGGAACAAACACGGGGCGTATCAGAAGGGCAAAGTAAACCAGTGCCGGTGATCGCGACTTTTGAACGGCGGGCGTTGCGGTATCTGGCCGTGGTGCGAGTGGGAGTCGAGGAGGAGAAAGATCCGGGCTTGGAAGTGACCAAGGCCTGGTTACCAGTGGAAGAGCGCGTCATCAGCCGTGAAATTGCGCAACAACTGGGCAGGCCTAATTTAAAAGGTTTTTACATCACACGCGTTTACACCGACAGCACGGCGGACAAGGCCGGACTGAAATCAGGCGACTTTATCACGGCGTTGGATGGAGAAAAATTGACGGCATCAGGCCCGGAACATCAAGACGAGTTGGAAAGTTTAATCCGCCAATATGATGTTGGCAAAACGGTGGAATTATCAGTTCTGCGCGATATGAAGGAGATGAAAATTTCCGTGGAACTGGAGCGTTCGCCCCGGTTGCGGCGGGAAATGAAGAAGTACCGCAATGACGAGTTTGAATTTACGGCGCGCAACGTTTCCTTTTTCGACACCGCCGAAGAGCAGTGGGACAAAGCCCAGCGGGGAGCTTACGTGGATGAAGTCAAACCCGGCAGTTGGGCGGAGCTGGCCAATCTCTACGCGGGCGACTTGATAGTGGAAGTGGACGGCCAGACCGTGGGCAATGTCGATGACTTGCGGCAAGCCATGGAAAAAATCGCGGCGACCAAAAAGCCCATGGTGGTGATGAAAGTTTTGCGCGGCATTCACAGCGTTTACCTTGAACTCGAACCAAACTGGAAAAGCTAACCGGCCCCTCATCAAACATCCGAGAAAATTATGAATCGCAAATTATACCTGATCGCAATGGCATGGACCTTTTTGGCCGCGGTGTGCCACGCGGATGAATTAGCGGACAAGGGACGCGAGGTTTTCAAAAATAATCAGCACGCGGTCGTCACCGTGCAGGCCGTATTGAAAACGACCTACTCCGGCAATGGGCGCTCCTCCAATCCAAGGGAAGTGAAACAAGACCTCACCGGCACAGTCATCGATCCGTCAGGCTTGACGGTGATGGCGCTGTCATCGGTCGATCCGGCGGAATTGTACAAACGGATGTCGGATGAATTCAAGACGGTGGACACGCAGATCAACGATTTAAAACTTCTGCTGGACGATGGCACGGAAGTCCCGGCGGAGATTGTCCTGCGTGATCGAGATTTGGATCTGGCCTTTATCCGGCCCAAGACGAAGCCGACGACACCGATGGCGGCCGTGGATTTGAGCAAATCGTCATCGGTGGAAATGCTGGAGCCTGTCATTACCCTGAATCGTCTCAATCGGGCGGCAGGCCGGTCCTACTCTGCCTCGGTCGAGCGCATTGATGCCGTCATTCAGAAGCCGAGGACTTTTTACATCCCAGATACGACCCAAAGCACCACGTCGCTGGGTTCTCCGGCTTTTGCGCTCAATGGAAACATTATTGGGATATTTGTCATGCGCGCAGTCACCGGAGGAGATTCCAGCGGAGGCAACATGCGCGAAAACATGACGGCCATTTTGATCCCCGCTGAAGACGTCTTGAAGGGCGCCAAGCAAGCCCCCGAGGCCAAAGGCGACGCCGAGAAACCGGCAGAGAAATCGGCGGATGCGAAGGATCAAAAGGACGGTAAGTGAGGAAAAATGATTTGGTTTCCTGGGAAAAGAAAAACACCGGCCGTTTTAAGACCGGTGTTGCGTAACTGAAAATTGTGGGGATTACTTACGGAAGCGGCGACCAAAGGCGGCCAAACCGCTCAAGCCTAGACCGAGCAAGGGCAGCGTTCCGGGCAAGTCAGGCACAGGCGCCGCTGAGGTGCCCGTAAAGGCATAGACTTCATCGACATAGTTAAAATCGGAGGGAACGTCCAGAAGCTCGTCTTCAAAGCCGACGTAGGTGGTGTCTGCCAAGCCTTCATAGTTGTTGACCATGAAGGCATGCACCTGCCCGTCAGGGTTCCGTGAGCCGGGACCGTCATAGAGAATGGTTCCGTCTGGTTCTAGCGGGTTGCCGCCGGTATCAAGCATATCCAATCCGAACTCAATCTCCGTGCCCGCTGCAAAGGTCCCCAAATAAAATGTGGTTCCATTGGGAGTCCCCCCGTGATTGTCCAAGAATAGACCATTAAACCCGTCGGTAGGACTGGCGACGAAAATCTGCTCGTCAAAACCGGCGGAAGTCGGCCCCAAATCAGTCACGTACACTGGACCTCCAGCGGCAAATAATTCCTGGCCAACTAATACGGGTACGCCACCAATCCCTGAAGGCGTCGGGTACCAAGGGCCAGCTGGGTTTAGCAGGGGAGGAATTGGAGCGGTGGGTGGAGGCGCGCCGCTGGGAAGCGGACCGGCGGATACTGAAAGCGCGACTCCCAGCATGGCAGAACCACCTACGATTTTGAGTAGATTAGATTTCATACTTAGTATTCTTGATAATGGTTTATCTGATGTTTTTTCTTAAAATCATTGTGCTCAAAACAATGATTACAAAGCTGTTCAAAATATGCGGGCACTTTTCGTGCCAGTTCCTTTCTAGTTGTGCAATGCGCTTACTACCAGCACGTTACATAAGAAGGCACCCTCGGAAGACAGATTACGACTGTAAGCGATTCCGACAATATAGAAATGATGAAATGACGTAACGAGCTTGTATCCAACCATTTAAGTCAGTTTTCTTATGAATGTTACATATGCCGATATTTTACTGTTATTTTGCGGCTGCAACGCTTTGCGAAGTGGCGTTCCAGCCTTCGACCTCGACCACGGGAGCGGCGCCACCCAGGAGTTCGGGCGCATAACGGGCGCTGATTTCCCGTTTTTCCCCAGGCAGAAGTGAAACATAATTGTCCTCCCACAGAATTGGTAGAATTTCCTTTCCATGTTCGCCCGCGACAACTTTGAGGTGAACGAAAAAGGCCAATGCGCCCTCCGAGTTCTCCAGGCGCACGTGGGTAATTTCTTCGCTGCCCTTGCGTTCCGACGTGGCCGATACATTCAACTTCGCCGGCCACAGTTTCGCCAGGTCTGTGAAATCGGCGAATTGGCGCGTCGGGGTATAATACCAGTCAGAACCTGGTTTTGGTTCACCCAGGGTTTCGGGCTGGGTGGAAAGCCAATAGAAATTTCGACTCAAGACCCGGCCTTTCGCCTCACTCAATTCCAGACCAACGAAATACGTCCGATCCAAATCCTTTGGCAGGGGCAATGTCAATACTCGCCGGCTGCTGTTGGGCGCAACGTTCTGGCTGGCCTGATGCGAGAACTTTTCCGACCCGTCCAGATTAAAAATTCTGGCCGACACCTTCAAATCCTTGAACTCCTCAAAATAATTATTGACCACGACAATCGACCGGTCATCGTAGGAATACTGAATATGCAGCGGTTCGCAGGCTTTTTTGGTTCCGAAATAGCCGCCGCCCGGGCGCAAATAGTAATCGTAGAGGTGCCAAATCATCGAAGGCCAGGCGTTGTTCATCATCCATTGAATGACGCCGGTCGAATCGAACTTGTTGCGACCATAAGCTTCGAACATGGCCCGCTCGCCATCGTAGGCCATCAGTTGGGCCTTTCGCGCATAATCTTCAACGCTGGTCGCCGTACCCAGCCGCTTTTGCAATGCCTCGGTGAAGATGTCCAAATGTTTGAACGGGCCGCCCCCGCAATGGTAACTCCAGAAATCGTCAATGGGCCACAAGTGCTCGGGCGGCAGTATTTCGCGCAAACCCTCGATGGGCGGAACGGCCGGCCCAGGGCTTGTCTCCGTAATGAAGCCGTATGCTCCGCCGGCGTTTGTGTCCACGTACCAATACACCGGCGGGACGTATTCGTATGGGCCCGTCATGCGGATACCGGTCGGCGCGCCTAACTTGGTGGGTTTGTCGGTGGCAGAAGACTGCGCCGGATTCGGCCAATGGACCTCTTTCAGCACGTCCAAATAATTTCGCTCGGCTCTTTCGTTGGGAGGATTATCGCTGCCATACCACCACGTCAAGACGCATGGATGATTGCGAATGCGCCGTGTCTGATCGCGCAAAGATTGAGTGGCAATATCATAATCCGTATCGGTCCATTGCGGCCATTTTTCCCAGAAATCGCAGCAGCACCATCCGGCGATGACCATAATTCCGGCCTGGTCGCATAGATCGAGAAAACGCCCGCTCTCCGTCTTGCCCTCGAATCGAATGGCGTTCAGATTCATGTCCTTGACGTAGGCGATTTCCTGCCGCTCCCGCTCCGCTGATGATCGCAGGAACATATCCGGCGCCCAACCGCCGCCGCGCACCAGTACCGGCCGGCCGTTGACTTTGAAAACCCGGTAACCGTGCCCGTTCAACTCGGAAGTGATTTCGCGGACGCCGAATCGAACCACATCGCTATCGGAAGTCGCTCCATCCACCTTCACTTCAAGATTTAAGTCGTATAGATTTTGCGGGCCGACCTGGCTGGGCCACCACAAACGCGGTTGTTTGATCGTAAGCTGGGGAAATTTATTCGGAGTGAAATTCACTTCCTTGCTCTCCGATGCCGCCAATTCCACTAGCTCCTCGAATTCAATATTCTCGATCCTGCCGCGCACTATCGCATGGACGGGTTTTGCACTGGTATTTCTCAGCTCGGCGGAAATGGTCAGATGCGCCTTGTCCAAAGCAGGCATGTCAACTTTGGTGACAACTTGCGGAAAGCGTAGCGCAACCGGGCCTGTGGTTGTCACATAAACGTCCCGCCATAACCCCATGTCTTTGTCCGGCGGAGCGGGATTCCAGTCCACCCAGGTCAGGCCAAGATTGTTCGTTTCCGGTGGAAAGACTTCGACCGCGAGGACGTTGGGTGCGTCCGCGCGCGCCACGCCGGTAATGTTGAATTCATAAGTCCGATAAGCTCCCGCAATCTCTTTATCATTGGCCAGGGGTTTTCCATTGACCCACACATTGGCGCGGTAATTGATTCCCTCGAAATTCAGCCAGACTTGCCCATCCTTCGGCGGCGATACGTTGAATGTCAGCCGATACCACCAGGAATTATGGAAGGGACTGTTCGGCGACATCCGTCGATTGGAGTAATTGAACCCAATTGGATAGTCCATGCCTGGCAACGATCTGAGGTTCATGCCGAAGAACGGATCTTTATAAACTCCGTCCTCCACCAGGCATCCGACGACGGTGGATGGAACCGTGGCCTTGAACCAGCCCTCCGGTTTAAATTCGGCAGTGGAAATGGTTGGGCCATTGGCGCTGATGTTCGCCGAAGATTGAAGCTCCCAACCGTCGGCGAGCAAAGTTCTGCCAAGAGATTCCGTTGCGTGACCGCAGTTTTGCAAACAACCAACGAGGATGAGGAATAGCGCCACACTGGCCCGGCAATCATGATTGCGCATGTTCATGCCCGCACTGTACTCAGCAAATTTGACGCATGAAATCTAAATTATCCGTGCCTTTAGCGGTCAGCGCATCCCGGTTTTTGGCAAGATTATCCTTTAGCCTCCGCCAGCGTTCTATAGTCATGATTTTCGAGTTTTACAAAGCGGTTGGTGAGTGTATTGTATCCATGGCGACCAGAGCGGGCCGGATCTTTCCGACTCCGTGATTAATTCCCTGGCCGCCCCTTTTTTTGCTCTTGTTCCAACCAGGTATTCACAAGTCCAGCCAAGCCGACTCGGGCACAACCAAAGCGCCCAGAGCAAATACCGGTTGGGACTCGTCCCGCAGATTCGTGCCGGTCTGACCGGACTCATCCAAAATAGATCAGGTGCATGGTCAGTCGCTTTCTAAAATTGCGATGGCCGTGGCATGTTTGGAAGTATGGCTGAGGCTGAGGTGGACGATTCGGCCGCCGCGCGTGTCAAGCAAAGTTTTACCTTTGTCGTGCAGCACCACGTAAGGTTCCCCGGATTCCTTGCGGCAGATTTCCATGTCCTGCCAGCCCAGTTGAGCGCCAATGCCGGTGCCGAAGGCCTTGGAGATCGCCTCCTTTCCCGCAAAACGCGCGGCCAGAAACGGCCCCGGCGTTTTGTGTGACATGCAATAAGCCAGTTCCGACGGTCGTAGAATTCGCTCCAGAAAACGGTCGCCGAATCTTTGGTGGGCCGCCTCAACGCGCTCCACTTCGATGATGTCAATGCCCGTGCCAAGAATCACAAGATAAAAGCGGTGTCCGGCATGATCTATTCCGCCGCGCCCATCAAGAGCAACATTTCGCGCACGGCCGTAGCCAGACCCACCACGATGGCGCGGCTAATGATGCTGTGCCCGATGTTCAACTCGACCAGGTGAGGAACCTGGCGCAGGCTGGCCAAATTCTGGTAATTCAGGCCGTGCCCGGCATTGACGCGCAAGCCCAGGCTGTGTGCTTGATTGGCGGCAGCGATCAATCGCTCCAATTCCGCGGCTCGCTCGCGCTTGCGATGGAAATTCTCCGCAAAAGCGCCGGTGTGCAATTCTACAAATTGACCGCCCACGCGCGCGGCGGCCTCCACTTGCGCGGCATCCGGCGCGATGAAAAGGCTGACTTCGATGCCGGCGTCTCTCATTCGCTTGCAGGTCTCTGTCAGGGAGAGCCAATGTTGGGCGACATCCAGGCCGCCCTCAGTAGTCACTTCCGTTCGCCGTTCCGGCACAAGGCAAACGATGTCCGGCTTGATTTCGAGCGCGATGGCCACGATCTCAGGCACGTTGGCCATTTCAAGATTGAGGCGGGTTTTGACGACTTGCCGGAGTTGTCGAATGTCGCGGTCCTGAATGTGACGCCGGTCCTCGCGCAAATGCGCAGTGATGCCATGCGCTCCAGCGGACTCGCAGATCAGCGCAGCCTCGATCGGATCAGGCTCGCCTCGCTCCCGGCCGCGATACCGGGCCTCCCGGAGGGTGGCCACATGATCGATGTTAACGCCGAGCTTGAGCATGGGCGGCTAATGCGAAGGTCGAAGCCCCGGTCCGGACATCTTTGGCCTGGGCAGCAGATTAAAATCAACGGGCGCTACTGGCGAATCGGCCAGCCAATGTGAAAGCAGAACCCACTCCACACCGGTGAAGAGGAATTGCGAGTTGCGCACGACTGTCAATTCAGTCGGCGAGCTTCGGGTCACTTCCGTCACGGTATTCGCGGGGGGCAGCACCAGGGAAGACAACCAGATGTCGGTGATGACCACCGATGCGGGCAACGGTTTTGCGGGCGGGCTGGCTGGCTTTGCGTTCTGGCCGGGCTTTTTAGCAGGGACAGGCTCTGGCGGGACCGACGGCCAAACCGGCAATAGCTCGCTCAACAGCCGCCATTGTTGCAACCTTAAGCCAGTCAGTTCCCAATCGTAATAGACCAGATCTTCGCGTCCTTCGAACTGGCTCCACAATTGTTCCGAAGGCGGCACAGTTTGTTCCTCCACGGGAAATAGTTTGGCCAGCAAAAAGTCTCCGCCCTGATCGTGGGCCGGTTCCAGGATCGGCCCGGTCAAGGGCAGACGAACCCATGCCAGTTGATTCAGTTTGGGCACCCAATCCAACTGGGTATGATCGCATGGTCCCAAAATAGGATTCAGGGCCGCGGGCGCCTCCGTTCCCAATTTGCGCAAGACATTGGTTGGGTCAGTCACAGGCCAGGCGGCGTAACTTTGCAGCGGCACCGACGTCCGCAAACCCCAGCAATAAAGCTGGCTGGCCAAAGGATCACTGCTCAGACGCGACAGCGCCTCATTGGAATTTAAATACGGCGCGACGTTGCGCGCCACCGTAAAACTGCTCAATGGGTTGCTGACCAGTCCCTTTGGAACCCGCCAGGGGCCGCCTTCCCAAGCGACCTCTTCCGGGTAGGAAACATAGGCGGTCGCGCGCATTCGCTCGTTGCCCGCAGTCACATCAACAATGGTTCGCCCCAGCTTGAACGGACAGTGAGAGAGCGGCACCCACGTCGCCAACAATGGCCAATCCACCGACGCGCTCAGCCAACTGTCTTTCATCGCTGTGGCAGGGCGATTGTCTTGTTTGATGTTTTGCAGATAATCCGCGCGGATGGGCTGAAGATCTTCGCCGCGACCGACCACCGTCCAATCGCGCGCGCGCAAAATCCAAAAAGAATGATTGCCATCCCGATTCCAGCGATGACCGGAGAATCCTTCTTCCGTCAGAGGTTCACCCTGGCCGCGCAGGGCGATTTCCAAATTTTTCGCCCATGCGGCCGCGCTTTTTTCGTCCAGCCGCGCCGCCAGGACAAAATCCATCCGGCTTGGATCGCGCCCGCCGAAGCTTCCCACCGATTCCGCTTGCAGCAGTTGATCCAACAGTGGCCGCAACACATTGGTGGGATTTGCGCCGGGATCAAACTGAAGGCCTTTCCAATAAACGCCGGCCAACCGATCCAGCACAAAATCGCGAAAGCGTCTGGCCGGGGGCGTGGTCAGAAAGGCTTTGGCTTCATGGAAATTGGTGTTTTCGGCCAGGCTGGCCGCGCCAGCAAAATAGTATTGGATGGCAATCCCATCGCCGCTTCCAAGCGCATCCGCCTTGAAAGGAAGACAAGCGCACGCCAAGGCCGCGAGGACTGTCACTGAAAAAAGATTGCCAATTCGCATAAAGAGCATTTTTGTCTGCCAAAAACGTCCTGCCTTGGCAAGGACGCATCCAAGAAATCTTCCACGGCTGTCCAACATGGTGGGCCTGCGCGTTTTGGCGTAATTGACAAGTCATAGGTTTGCAATCGACTTGCATAAGTGGGCAAAAGGGATCATTCTACGGCATGTCGTTTACAAGTTTTGGGTTGTCCCCGGCGGTTTTGGAAGGTGTCAAGGCCATGGGATTCACCGAGCCAACACCTATCCAGTTGAGGGCCATTCCTCTGATCATGTCCGGACGCGATGTCATCGGCAGCGCGCAAACCGGCACGGGCAAGACCGCTGCCTTCGCCCTGCCCATTTTGTCGCTCCTGGGCGACCGTGACCCCAGAACGCGCTGCCTGGTGCTGGAACCGACCCGGGAATTGGCCGCGCAAGTCGAAACGGCTTTCCATGATTTCGCGCGGTTTACGAAATTGCGCACAGCCGTCCTTTACGGCGGGGTCGGCTATGGCAAACAATTGGACGCTTTGAGGGCCGGGGCCGATGTCATCATGGCCACGCCGGGACGATTGCTGGACCACATGGAACGCGGGGCCTGCCGCCTCGACCATGTCAAATATCTGGTGCTCGACGAGGCTGATCGGATGTTGGACATGGGATTTCTGCCCGATGTGCGCCGCATCCTTTCGAAATGCCCGCGCGAACGGCATACCTCGCTTTTTTCGGCGACGATCCCATTCGAGATTGAAGGGTTGATCAAATGGGCCATGAAAAATCCCGAGACGGTCGAGATCGGCCTGCGGCGATCACCGGCCGAGACGGTTTCACACGTCATTTATCCGGTGGCGGAAAGCCAGAAAACAGCGCTCCTGTTGCAATTGCTGGAACGCGTGCAATGCTCGTCGGTCATTGTTTTTTGCCGCACCAAACATCGCGCCGACCAGATCGCGCATCTGCTCAAACGCAATCGACATGCCGTGGCCGTGCTGCATTCCAATCGCACCCAGCGCGAACGCGAAGATGCCCTGAAAGGCTTTCGCGACGGGCGTTATGAAGTGCTGGTGGCCACGGACATCGCTTCGCGCGGATTGGACATCGCGGACGTCAGCCATGTTGTCAACTACGATGTTCCGCAGCATCCCGAGGATTACATTCATCGCATTGGGCGCACGGGCCGGGCCGAGCACGCGGGCGACGCCCTGACCCTGATGGTGGCGGCGGATGTCAATCACGTCCAAGCCATTGAACGGTTCATTACGCAGAAAATACCGCGCGTCAAGCTGGAGAATTTTGATTATCAGTACACGGCGTTGTTCGAAGAGCCGAAGCCGGGGCAGAAATCTGGCTTCACTGGCAAGGTGCGCGGGGCGCGAATACGGGGCGGCTACTTTTTTGGACCCGGCCGGAGGCGTTGACCAGCCTGCAAGCCCGGCAGTCTTTGCGCTGCGGTTTCAAGTCGATCGCAAAATTTGCTGAAACCATTGCACTGCATCGGTGAAGGCTTGTCGCGAGCGGAGTTTATTTTTCGTCTCCCGGCAATGGCGGGACATCGCGCACTTTGGCCATAACACGGTCAAACCCCTCCCAGTTGCCACGCTTAGCCCGCAATGCAACGGTATCACGCGTGCGCCAGGCCGAAACCTGATAAGCAAGGGCGATGCTCACAAGTTGGTCGATGGTGACCTTTTCCTGGGCCGCGAGTTCGTCAACTTGTTTAGCCAGCGTATCGGGCACTTGAGCCTGTATTGTTTTCATACCGCAATTGTAATTTCTCCTAAGCAATCTTCCACGTTTTCCGAAACCATTCCACCGCATCCGCGAAGGCTTGGCGCGGCGGAGTTTGGGGAAGGCCCAATTCAGCAATGGCTTTGGCCGGATTGAAAAACATTTTGTACTTGGCCATGCGCACGCCAGCCAGCGGCGCTTTGGGTGGGCGCTTGGTAATGGCTGAGATGGCCTCGTCGAAATACGCCGCCGCCAGCGCCACGCCGTAAGGCACGCGGAATTTTGGCGCGGGAATGCCCGTCAATTCTTGCAACACGTCCAACGCTTTTTTCATGGTCCAATTTCCTTCGGCGTTGCCCAAGATGTAGCGCTCCCCTACCCTGCCCTTTTCCGCCGCCAGGATGTGTCCCGCGGCAACGTCCCGCACATGCACCCAATTGAGGCCGGTATCGAGATACGCCGGCATTTTCCGCTGCAAAAAATCCAGGATGATCTTGCCGGTGGGCGTAGGTTTGACGTCATAGGGACCAATGGGCGCGCTCGGGTTCACGATGACCACCGGACAACCCTTGGCTGCCAGTTCGCGGGCCACTTGTTCCGCCTGCCATTTTGACCGCTTGTAGTGGTTGCTCATTTGCGCCTCGCTGACGGGTGTTGTCTCATCCGTTGGCGCGAGGTGGCCGGGATGCTGACATCCCAAACCGATGCACCCTACCGTGCTCGTATAAACAATCCTCCGACAGCCTGCGGCCGCGGCCGCTTCCAGGACGTTGCGGGTACCCTCGACGTTGGCGGCATACATTGGGGCGTAATCGTGCAACCAAAGATGATAACTGGCGGCGACGTGAAAACACCAATCGCAGCCGCGCATGGCCTTTTCCATCGTGGCGCGTTGCGAGATGTCGCCCTCGACCTTTTCATATTCCATCCCAGCCAGGCCGCGCAGGTCGCTCCCGGTCCGCAACAAGGCCTGGACGCGATGTCCTCGCGCCACCAACTGGCGGACCAAGTTGGCGCCAATAAATCCCGAACCCCCAGTCACGAAACAATTCATACTTGGCGTAATAAGGCTCTACACAAAACATCCCATGGACATCTTCCAAGCAAAATCTTGCAAAATAACTCGACATTGACCCGGAATTGTGACCTACTCGTTCCGAGTGTTATGCCAAACAGCCCACGCAAAAAACTAACGCGGCAGGAATTGCGGGACTTGGAACTGGAGATTCTTTTTCTGGAAGGCGTTGTCCGCCGCGACCCCGTTTATGTCGAGGCCCTCAAGATTCTCGGCGACAACTACACCCGCGGCGGCCGTTACGCCGAAGGTTTGAAGATCGACGAACGCCTTTCCAGCCTCCGACCGGACGACTCCGTGGTCCATTATAACCTCGCCTGCAGCTATTCCCTGACCCAACAAATCGATCTGGCTTTGCAAGCTCTCGAGGCCGCCATCAATCTCGGCTACCGTGATTTGAAGTCCGTGGACACAGACCCCGACCTCAAGAATCTGCGTGAACACGCGGCCTTCAAGAAAATTCGCGCCAAAATTCGAGGGCCTCAGACCAAGGCGTCCTGAGGCGCTGATCTCCTTGTGGATCGGGCCTGACGCCATCGCATGAACGTCACTGTAAATCATCGTAGCCGGCATTATCGCACCGTCACATTCGACGCGCAGCGTAACGAAGTCCTTCTTATTGACCAACGACTGCTTCCCCATCAATTCAAAATCGCGGCGCAAGGCAATTATCGCGCCACCGCCGAGGCCATCCGAAACATGGTCGTTCGCGGCGCCGGGGCCATCGGCGCGACGGCTGCCTACGGATTGGCCCAGGCAGCGCGGGCTTTTCGCGGAGGCGGCCTTGCTAAATTCGACTCGTACATTGAGGCGGCCTTTCAGATCCTCCAAAGCGCCCGTCCCACCGCCGTCGATCCCGTCAACGCCATGAACGCAGTGCGTGTGGCCATGCAATGGGGCCAGACGGTGGAGGAACAGCAAGCGTTGGCGCTGGCCGCGGCGGAACAATTCGCGCAAGACGACGTGCGCCATTGTCAGGACATCGGCCGACACGGGGCGAAACTCATTCGCCAGAACATGCGCGTGCTGACCCATTGCAACGCCGGCTGGCTGGCATTTGTCGATATCGGCAGCGCCACGGCGCCACTCTACGCCGCGCAAAAAGCGGGGCGCGCATTTCATGTCTATTGCGACGAGACCCGCCCACGCAGCCAGGGCGCGACTCTGACGGCATGGGAATTGGCGCAACAAAAAATTTCCCATTCCATTATCGCTGACAACGCCGCCGGCCACCTCATGCAGCGCGGGGAGATCGACCTGGTCATTGTCGGCAGCGATCGGACATTGGGAAGAACGGGAGAAGTCGCGAACAAGATCGGCACTTACACGAAAGCCGTCCTGGCCCATCGGCACGGCATTCCATTTTATGTGGCCATTCCTCTTTCGACAATCGACTGGAACCTGCGCTCGGGGCGGGACATTCCGATAGAAGAACGCGCCGAAAGCGAAGTGCTGGGCGCCTGGGGAATGAAACCCGGGAGCAAGGAATTTCTTTACGTGCAAGTCGCCAATCCGACGAGTCCGGCGCGCAATCCTGGATTTGACGTGACGCCACCCGAACTGATCACTGGAGTGATCACTCCACAAGGGATCTTCAAACCGGCAGCCCTCTGGAAAAATCGAGATTGCCTGGGACACTTGCAGTCAAGATGAAAAAAGCGTAAAAAAGGGAACTTGCTTTGAGAGAAAAGCGAGATAGGATGGGAATTAAGGCGGGGTCGCCAAGTGGTAAGGCACGGCTCTGCAAAAGCTGCATTCGTCGGTTCGATTCCGACCCTCGCCTCCAAGTTTTGATGCGTGTGCATCAAGGAGTTACGCCGGGCGGAATGGCCACTGTCAGTGAAACTGTCAGTAAACCGGCGAGTGTCAGAACTATTCGCCACTACTTGCCAGTATTTGCTGAAACTCGCCAAAACTCGCGTTCTTAAACGCGGATGAAATCGGACTGGTTTCTCGATCAGAGAAATCAGTTATGAAAACGAGATTCATCATGTTTAACCGGGCGGGCGTT
>Ga0182024_10011041_pt1 | contig 18257 bp, 16 predicted proteins | sample P32metaG_FD_120480 | JGI IMG/M metagenome (GOLD analysis project Ga0182024, IMG submission 120480) | Permafrost microbial communities from Stordalen Mire, Sweden - P3-2 metaG (Illumina Assembly) | ecosystem: Environmental > Terrestrial > Soil > Wetlands > Permafrost | place: Sweden: Stordalen... | reverse complement strand
TGGAAATGGATTTTAAGGGGCTTGCGTTCCGCACGCGGACGCACTTGCAGGGGGCTAGTCTGGCTGCCGCCCTTGCCGCGGTCGACAACCCGAACCTTCCCGTGCGCCTGCTCCATTGGGACGGCGCGATCGACGTGGTTTCCGCAAACACATGGAACGCGAACTTCCTGGATTTTCGCACAACGGGCGTCTCGAAGTGGTCGCCTCCGCCAAATCCCGCGCCGGGAGTTATTCCGATCACAGCCCAGGTAAACTTCGACTATTCGTTGGACAAGCAGGTCATCGCGATTTCACAAAGCCGGATCGCCACGCCCAAGGCGCAGATCGATTTCGATGGCCCGCTGGGAGTCAAGGATTCCGCGCTCGAAGTGGCGTTCAGGACGGATGAACTGTTCGATTGGGACGATTTCATAAATATTATCCGCGGAACGGATGCCGAGCCCCGCCGCATTACAGGAGCGGTTACATGGACGGGGCGCATTCTAGGGCCGCTCGAGGGCCCTACGTTCTTTGGTCACATGCACACGAGCAACGCCCGCTACGACAAACTCTACCTGGACGAGATCGACGGCGACCTTGAGTATTCGCCGGACCGGTTCCGGCTCACCAATGCCCTTATCAAGCGCGGAGACACATCTTCGAAGTTCGCTCTCAACCTGGTATTTGACGGCGATTGGAATTTCCTTCCGGCTAGCCCATGGAATTTGGATGCCAATATTCAGCATGCATCGATCGATGACATTCAGGAAATATTTGAAACGAACTACCCGGTGAAAGGTTTCGTGAGCGGAGACCTTCGCGGCACCGGCACTCGCGAAAGTCCCCTCCTTGATTCAAAGGTCGTCTTTGAAGAAATCGAGGCAAAAGGTTTCCGCTTCGATCGCCTGAGCGGGCAACTTCACCTGCAACAGGATGAAATCCGGTTTTCCGGCGGCGAACTGCGCAAAGGATCCGGGCGTGTCGAAGGCAATGTGCTGTATCGTCCGCGGGAAAAAGATACGGAGTTCAATGTCGCCGGCAGCAACATCGAGCTTGCTTCGATCAGCGCGTTGCAGACCACGCAAACGACCGCGGCCGGCCAGTTTGAGTTCACGCTAAAAGGCAGCGGGCCTTTGACCGCGCCGGTCGCGCGAGGCGATTTCCATCTGAACAATTTGAATCTGGGCGGCGAGAAACAGGGCAACTTCAGCGGCCAACTCGAATCGGACGGGAAGAACGCTCGCGTCTCCCTTGCTTCCGAACTCGCGACGGGGAAACTCCAGGGCGAAGCCGCCGTCGGACTGGCGGGCGATGAGCCGATTTCCGGAAGGCTGTCCTTCCAGCAGTTCGACCTCGACCCACTTATCGTTTCCGCTTTTCACGTGAAGCAGTTGACGGGCCACAGCAGCGCCGATGGCTCGTTCACGATTTCCGGCGTCCTGCGGCAGCCGGATTCCATCGAGGTGGACGCCGATATTGCGAGGATCTCGTTCGACTATGCGTTCGTTCAGCTCACAAACGATCAGGATATTCGGGTGACTTATCATCGTAACGAGGTGCGTGTCGATCAGGCTCACTTGCACGGCACGGACACCGACCTGCAACTAAGCGGCGCCGCGCGATTAGATCGCGACCGCCCGCTCCGTTTTGCGCTCTCGGGCGGCGTCAACCTGCGTTTGCTGAAAGGCATGCTGCCGGACCTGAATGCTCAGGGCCGAGCGGACGCGAACGTTTCGATTGCAGGCACGATGGCGAGTCCCCAAATAACGGGACGAGCAACCATACGCGGAGGCGCGGCAAGCTATGGGGAATTTCCCGTCGGGCTCAGCAATGTGAACGGTGACGTCGTGTTTGACAAGAGCCGTCTGGTTTTCGACCGCGTCACGGCCGAATCGGGCGGGGGCGAGTTGGCATTGAGCGGGAGCTTGACGTATGGCGAAGGGCCGCTGCGCTACGAAGTGAATGCGGCAACGTCAACGCTCAGAATCCGCTACCCCATGGGCATGAGCTGGCTCGCCGGCGGCAACCTGCAACTCTCCGGCACGAGCGAGGCGGCTTTGATCAGCGGCCACGTGCAACTGCAGCGGCTGCTGTTTGCTCAGGGAGTTGATGTGGCGTCGTTTTTCGCGGCGGCCTCTGAAACGTCCGCGGAACCCGTTTCGAATTCAACTTTGCTGCAGAACCTCACATTCGATGTCGAGGGGCAAACTACCCCGGGAGCGCGAATCGAATGGACCGGTGCGGAAGTCGACATGGACGGCGATGTACGGCTGCGGGGATCGTGGGATCGCCCCATATTTCTCGGGAATATTCACATCCTCGGCGGCCAGATGCCGTTCCGCGGAAATACGTATATTCTGACGCGAGGCGACATAAATTTCGCGAGTCCGTTCCGGCTTGATCCGGTGCTCGACGTCGAGGCTACTTCGACCATCAGCCAATATCAGGTGACGATTGACTTCTCCGGGCCGGCCAGCCATCTTTCGATGAATTATCGATCGGACCCGCCGCTGCCTCATACCGAAATCATCGGCTTGCTTGCGCTTGGTAGAACAGGCCAGGAGACTGGTCCCGTGTCACAAGCCGCGTCGCAGAATTATGGCGCCACTGCACTGCTTTCCGAAGCCATTTCCAGCGGGCTCGGCGGACGCATTGAGCATCTCTTCGGCATCAGCCAGTTCCGCGTGGACCCCTTCGTGGCGGGCACGGCGACGGAATCGAATGCGGCGGCTCGCGTTACCATCGAAGAACAACTCGCGCACGACATCACAATCACCTATTCTACGAACGCGGCCACCTCGAACCAGTACCAGATGATACAAGTCGAGTACGCCGTCTCGCGGGGCCTCTCCGTCGTGTTTCTCCGCGATATCAACGGCACGAACGGACTCGACATCAAGTGGGTCAAGCGCCTGAAATAGTGGGTCCCGTAAAGCCTACTCGGCAAGCGGAAGAAGCGACTCGGGCGAGAGGCGCACGTGCCAGGGAAGCGGACGATCGCGAAAGCGCTGCCACTTCTCTTTGAAGACTTCCACCTGCAATTGGTAATCGCCGAGTCCGTTCGGCGGATGATGAATACTCAAAAAGAGCGTGATGCGGAAGGGTGTCTCGGACGACCGCACAAGCCAGCACGGGAAAACGTTGTTTTCGCTTGCGGCTGAGCTTGACGCCTCCGTGAAATCGATGTGATGCGCTCGAATGCCCACATAAGCCAGCGCCTCCGGAATTGCGCCGGCAACTTGAAGCTGACAACCCCAGTCCACTGCCTCAACTACGTTCGGTGAAAGCGCGCGTGCGTGCGAAAAATTTTTGCAGCCCGTGATCCGCGCCACTTCCAGACTCGGCGGCCGCCGAAAAACTTCTTCCTTATCGCCGAACGCGGCCACGCGTCCCCGGACGAGCACCAGCAGGTGTTTCCCCAGGCGGTAGGCCTCTTCGATATTGTGCGTCACCAGCAGCGACGGCCGCTCATATCCGGCAAATACCTCCTGAAGCTGTGCTTCCATTTGGCTTCTTAAATGTGTGTCGAGCGCCGATAGAGGTTCATCAAGCAAAAGCGCCTCCGGCTCAATCGCGAGCGCCCGCGCCAGCGCGGCTCGCTGCTGTTCGCCTCCTGAAAGCTCGCGTGGATAACGGTGCTCAAGGCCGGCGATGTGCGTGCTCTCGATGGCCGCCGCCAGTCTCTTCAACTGCTCTTCGCGGCCCCGCTGTGAAAGGCCGAAAAGAATATTCTCCGCCACCGTTCGGTGTGGAAAAAGAGCATAGTGCTGAAAGAGCATTCCCACGCGGCGCTCCCGCGCGGGCAGTTGGATTCGCTGCCGCGAGTCGAACAGGATTCGGTCATTCAGAACGATGCGGCCGGCGTCGGGGCGTTCGAGGCCGGCAATGCAACGGAAAAGCATGGATTTACCGGCGCCCGAGGGACCCAGTATGGCGAGAGGTTTGTTGTCCGTCGCGAGGGAGACATCCAGCGTAAAATCCGGCAGCCTCTTGGTAATTGTGACTTCGAGTGTCACGTCAACGCCGCCCCCATCTCGCGCGGCCCGGCACTTGCGCGTGCGTCCAGTAGTAGAGGCTCCCGAGAAGCATCAACGATATCGCCACGTCGACCGCGCACCACACCATCGCGCGTTGAATATCGTCCGCCTCTACGGCGAAATAAATTGCGATCGGAATCGTTGCGGTTCTTCCGGGAATATTTCCGGCGATCATGAGCGTGGCGCCGAATTCGCCGAGCGCGCGCGCAAACGAGAGGATCGCGCCCGCCAGCACGCCAGGCCACGCGAGCGGCAGCGTAACCTCTCGAAACACGCGCCATTCGGAAGCTCCCAGCGTCCGCGCGGCCTGCAAGTAATGGCGATCCACCTGCTCGATTGCCGCAAGGGACGTGAGATACATGAGCGGGAAAGAAATTACGGCCGCCGCGATCACTGTCGCGGGCCAGGAAAAGACCAAACTCGTTCCCAACCGGAGCAGCACTTTTCCCAAGGGCCCCTGGCGCCCGAAGAGCAGCAGAAGAAAAAAGCCAACCACGGTGGGTGGGAGCACAAGCGGCAATAGAAATATTCCATCGACGACTGCGACTCCGGCTCCTCCGCGGCGTTCTCGCCAAGCCGCCGCGGCCACTCCGAGAACCAGCGTCACCAGCGTGGCCGTCACGCTGGTTGCAAGCGATATCCACAGCGGAGACCAATCGATAGGGTCGGCGATGAGGGTGAGCGCGGCAACGGGCAGCATCGGAACAGGATTGTAGCCGGATCAGGCCCGTTCCTGCCTATTTTTCAGGAGACGTGAACCCGAATTTCTCGAACACCGCGCGGGCTTCACGCCCTGCCGCATAATCCAGAAACTCGCGAGCCACGGACATATTTTTCGACGCTCTCAGGACGGCCGCCGGGTACAGGATAGGTTCGTGGGAAGAGGCGGGAGCGATGGCTACAACTTGAACTTTCGAGGAGATTTTTGCATCCGTCGTGTAGACCAGTCCGGCATCCGCATTTCCAGTTTCGACGTACGTAAGCACCTGCCGCACATCCTTCGCAAAAACCAGCTTGCTTTTGATCGGCGCCAGCAATCTCAGATGATCGAGCGTCTGCCGCGCATACAGTCCCGCGGGAACCGAGGCAGGTTCGCCTACGGCCACGATTTTGACGCTCGGCTTCAGGAGGTCCTGAAAATTTCCCACGGCTTGCGAATCTATCGGCACGATCAGCACTAAGCTGTTCGCCGCAATATCGCGCCTCGTGCCCGCATCGATCAATGCTTCCGAAGCAAGCTCGTCCATTTGCTTTTCCGCGGCTGAGAAAAAAACATCTACCGGCGCGCCTTGCTCGATCTGATGCTGCAACGTGCCGGAGCCACCGTAGTTGAAGCGAATCGACGTTCCGGGATGCGCTTTTTCGAAGTTTTGACCAAGCTCGTCAAGCGCGTCTTTCAGGCTGATCGCGGCTGACACGGTGATAGAAACCGGTTGCTGCGCCGCAGCCGGAGAAGGAAAAATTCCAAAGGCCATGAAAAAAAGCAGCAGAACCAAAACCGCGGACCGGAGTCCCCGCCCATTCTCCGGTCGCGTTCGGACGTGATAGCGCGGACGCACTTGCAAAAAGTTGCACCCTGCTATTTCTGTGGCGGCGCAGGAGCAGGATTCGGCGCGGGCGCGCGATTTGGCGCCGGCGCCAGACTCGGTGCAGGCACAGCGCCGGCAGGCGGCTGGTTCGCTCCGCCGGGCGCCCCGCCTTCCGGCGGAAGCATCTGCTTCAGTTCGGGATATTGGTCCTCCATTCCACGAAGAACGGTCATCGCAGCCTTCTGGTCAATCTGGATGCCGGCGGTTTCCGATTCCTGGGTCACTTGCGGCATCGCGCTCACGACTTTCCGTCCCAATGGAGACTCGTAGAATTTGATCAGCCCCTGAATATCTTCCGTGGAGAAATGACTTGCATAGATGGGAACCACCGCGTCCGTCACCGCGCTCGGAGGGGCGCTCGCGTTGAGCTTTTGACTGAACGCATCCATGAATTGCGTCAACTGGTCCGGCTTGATCGCCCGGCCCATCACTTGGCGAACCTGATTCGTGATCGCGGCGGCAATATTCTCACCCATTTTATTTGTTTGCGTGATGTCCATAAGATGGCGCACCGCGGCTTCCTTGGCCGGGTCGGGCTTCTCGAGGAGCGCCGGCGCCGCGTCAAGCGGTGCGGCGTCCGCCTGCCCTGGCGTGCCCGGTTGATGCTGTGAAGGCTTCTGCTGGCTTCCCGTGGCGGGCACCTGCGCCAGCGCCGAACCGGCTAAAACTATAATGGCAGCCACGTGCGTAAGTAAGAATTTCATTTGAAGTCTCCTTAATGGAAAGGGCTGGCGAATAGTTTAGTCACCATCATAACGAAACTCGCCGTTACCGTCACGGTTGGATTTCGCTATGCTCAATGCTCACAAATTTTCGCGGGTGGAATGAATGAGTACCGCTAAGGCTACTGGCACTGCCGGATATCCCTGTGATAACTTGAATCGCGATTGGCGCTGCGAACTGCTGCTCCACTGAAAGTGCTTTTTTCGTTCAAGCCAAAGGGACAATGCAGCGAGGTTCATGTGGATTTTGAGGCTGCGCGTCACGAGATGGTTGTTCGGCAGTTGCGAGGCCGCGGCATCCGTTCGGACCGCGTGTTGAACGCGATGGATTCGGTACCCCGGCATCTTTTCGTGCCTCCTGAAAAAATTCCGTCTGCATATGCGGATGAACCGTTGGCGATCGGGGAACGTCAAACAATATCGCAGCCGTTCATGGTTGCGACAATGGCGGACGCGCTTTTGCTCACCGGCACCGAACGCCTATTGGAGGTTGGCGGCGGTTCCGGGTATCAGGCTGCCGTACTTTCGCTGCTCGTGCGGAAGGTCATCGCCGTGGAGTCTCAAAGTGTCTTGGCTGTTTCGGCGCGTGAACGCCTGGCGCGTTTGGGTTATAGCAATGTGCGCGTAGAGGAAGGGGATGGCTCCATGGGCTGGCCGCTTGGCGCGCCTTACGATGCGATTCTCGTAACGGCCGCGGCACCTTCCGTTCCGCCACCCCTCTTCGACCAACTGGTGGAAGGCGGCCGGCTCGTGATTCCCGTGGGCAGCATGGACAAACAGGAATTGATTCGGATCGTGAAGCGGGAAGGCCGGCCGGCGCAGCAATCGCTCTTGGCGTGCCAGTTCGTGCCCCTCCTGGGACGTTTCGGCTGGCAAGCAACTCCGCGGAAATCTTCGGCGGGTGACGAATCGCATGCCTGAACTTTCGATCGTCATCCCGGCTTACAACGAAGAAAATCGCCTTGGCAGGGCCTTGGAGCGCATTCGCAGCTTTTTTGCCGCGCGGCACACGCGGGGCGAGCAAATTGAAATTCTGATCGTCGACGACGGTTCCACCGATGGCACGGCGCGCATTGCTCAGGATTGGATGCGGGTGATGCCGTCTGTCCGGTTAATTTCGAATGACCGGAATCGCGGTAAGGGTTATAGCGTCCGGCGCGGCATGCTCGAAGCCCGCGGGCGCGTCGCCCTTTTCACGGACGCCGATCTCTCTTCGCCCATCGAAGAATTGCAGAAGCTTCTTGCGGCTCTTGAAGCGGGCAACGATGTAGCCATTGGTTCGCGGGCGCTTGACCGCTCGCTTATTTCCGTACACCAGTCCGTCTTCCGCGAAATGGCCGGCATTCTCTACAACGCGTTGGTCCGTCTTCTTACGGGATTGCCCTTCCACGATACGCAGTGCGGTTTCAAAGCTTTCGTGCGCGCTCCGTCGCAAATCGTGTTCGAGCAGCAACGTATCGAGCGCTTCGGTTTCGATCCGGAAATTCTCTTCCTGGCAAAACACCACGGGCTTCGCACCGCGGAAGTTCCGGTCCGCTGGGCGCATGATCCGGCAACAAAAGTCCATGTGTTTCGCGACAGCCTGCTGATGTTCGGCGACCTTGTCCGAATACGCTGGAATTCGTTCTTGGGCCGATATCCCAAAGAGCGCCCTGCGGCCCAAAAAGCGGACGCGGCCTAGTACTTCCATAACCGGCACGCGCGCATTCCGCATTGTGCATAAATGATTAGTAACTTTGTGGCGCAAAGTACTTGACAGAGGTAAGTCTGATGTTACCCTTCGTCCATGGCACCGCCGCCTGAACGCACACGCCATACGAATCCGGTCGCGCTCGACGACCGTGCCCGCGACAATCTGCGCTTCATTCGCGAAACCATGGAACGCGCCGGATCCTTCACGGCCGTATCCGGCTGGGGCGGCATCGCCATGGGCATCACCGCAATCGGAGCGGCGGTGATCGCGTCCCGGCAGACCTCTTCTCTCGGTTGGCTGCTGACTTGGATCGGCGAAGCCGTGATTGCGATCGCCATTGCCGGCTGGACGACGGTATCGAAGGCGCGAGACGCCGGCACGTCGCTGTTCACCGGGCCGGGGCGCCGGTTTGTCTATAGCTTCGCGCCTCCTCTTTTTGTCGGCGGGCTTCTTACGCTCCTGTTCGCGCGCATGGGGTTGATCGACGCGGTTGGCGGCGTCTGGCTATTGCTCTATGGAACGGGCGTGGTCACCGGCGGGACCTTTTCCATTCGCATTGTGCCGTTAATGGGTCTTTGCTTCATGGTTTTGGGGACGGTAGCTCTTTTTTGTCCTTCGAATTGGGCAAACGCGCTTTTGGCTGCCGGCTTTGGCGGCCTTCACATCCTGTTCGGAGCCGTGATCGCGAGGAAATATGGCGGCTAAATCCGGAGCTTACCGCGCGGCCGATGAGAAGCTGAAGCGCCCCGCGCCTGTTGCGTCGCCGAAGACCACCACCGCCGCAAGCCTCGATCGGGTGGTTCACGAACGCACGCGGCTGGCGATCGTAAGCTCGCTGGCTGTGAACGCCTCACTTACATTCAACGAACTGAAGCAACTCCTGCGCATATCCGACGGCAATTTGAGCGTCCATGCGCGGAAGCTTGAGGATGCCGGGTACATTTCCTGCGCGAAATCGTTTTCCGGCCGGTTGCCCAAGACGGAATACCGGTTGACCGCCGGCGGACGACGGGCTCTTGAAAAATATCTGGACCACATGGAAGCCATAATCCGGGCGACGCGGGAAGGCTAGCGAAGTAATCGAAAAGATTTTTATTCGGGGTTGCGTGAAGATGATACCGAACTTAAAACTTCATGTGGCGATTTTGCTCGACGGCAATGGCCGCTGGGCATCCGCGCGGGGACTCGCGCGGGCGGATGGTCACCGCGCGGGAGTAGCCGCCGTGCGTCGTATCGTGGGCGCCGCTCCTTCGCTCGGCATCGGCACGCTCACGTTGTATGCCTTCTCTTCGAACAATTGGGAACGGCCCACCAACGAAGTTCTTTCGCTCTTCAGCTTGCTCGAAGATTACCTTCGTACGGAAGCGAACGAGTGCTCCGCCCGGGGCATTCGCCTGCGCGTGATAGGCCGTCGCGACAGAATTCCGCAATCGCTGGTCGAGGCGATTGAATCGGCGGAACGAAGCACGGCAGCGGGCCGCTTGCTCGAAGTGCGCATCGCCTTGGATTACTCCTCGCGGGACGCCATACTTCGCGCCGCGTGCTGGATGCTTTCGAGCTTGGAGATTTCCGAGCGGGAATTTGCGCGCAGAATTGGTCAGGTGACCCATGCGGGGATGTCCGCGCCCGACGTGGACTTGCTGATCCGCACGGGAGGCGAGCGGCGGCTCAGCGATTTCATGTTGTGGGAATCAGCCTACGCCGAATTATTTTTCACGCCGCGCATGTGGCCTGAATTTGAGGCGTCCGACCTCGCCGCCGCCGTCCAGGACTTCCTCGGCCGCGAACGCCGATTCGGCCGCCTCCCGGAAGCCGCCGCCAGCTAACGCTGCGTCCGCAGGTTTTCCTTAGGGAATCAAAGCTTCAGCTCCGACACAACGATGCCAATAAAAGAGAGGGCTTCAGACCCCCCAAAGGAAAGATTCTCTGCGCCGAGAATTTCCGATTAGCATGCGAGCGATCAGCCGGCCCTTCTAAATCTGCTAGTCCTTCGCCTCACCAGCTCTTTGAAAGGCTTTTTGGATCACTGGAAGTGCGCCGGGAGTGAGCGCGTAATTCGGGAGGTCCGATTCCGCCACCCAAGCTAAATCGCTTGCGTCGCTGCCCGCCCGCGCTTCTCCGCCGATTTTTTCGCAAAGATAGTCGAGCATCACGAAATGGTATTGCACTCTGCCTGCCTCATCGCGCGAAACCCTTTCGAATACTTCCACCAGATCGAGCACGCGCACCTCGATTCCCGTCTCCTCCGCAAGTTCCCGCACGACTCCTTGACGAAGCGTCTCGCCAACCTCGAGCATGCCGCCCGGAATAGACCACGCGCCTTCGAGCGGCGGCTTTCCGCGGCGCACCAAGAGCGCGCGTTCGTTCCAGATCACGATCCCGCCGACGCCAATAATGGGATGCGATGGATAATCGCGGTTACCTGATTGCACGCTCTCGGCAGGAAAGCTTGACACGGTCGTTATATAATACGCTTTCCGGTAAACGGCACCCTTAGGAAGGAGGAATTTCCGTGACGAGATGCCCGGAATGCGAAACAGAGATTGACCTGGATGAAGACGAAGTCGAAGAAGGTGAAATTGTAAGCTGTCCCGAATGCGACGTGGAGCTGGAAGTGACCCAGACTCATCCCGTCCATTTCATCGTTCTCTCCGATGAGGACGAGGAGGAAGAGGAAGCCGACGAAGAGGCAAGCGTCAAAGAAGAGGAGGAGGAAGAAGAGGAGGAGGAAGAAGCGGAATAGCGATCCTGCGGCAATCCCGCCGCGCAGATTTGATGGAATTGCGTTCATCGGGAACTCAGCATGGAGGAATCTTTGAAAGCCGGCGCTTTTCTGCGGATCACACTCACAATTGCACTGGGTTTCGTAATGGCGTTGCCGCTCGGCGCCCGGCAGGACAAGAAGGCCGAGGCGCAACTTCGCACCGTGCATGGCAGCGTGTTGGATAAGGACGAAACGCCTGTCCCTTCCAGCGTCGTTTACCTGCTCAATCTTAAAACGCAGGCCGTCAAAACATATATTTCGGACGATGCCGGCGCCTACCGCTTCAGCGGCCTCGATCCCAACGTCGATTACGAAATTCACGCCGAGCACGATGACCTGCAATCCTCAACACGAACTGTTTCGAGCTTCGATTCGCGGAAGGATATCGAAGTGATTCTCAAGTTGGCCCATAATAAGAAGACCGGGCATTGAGTCTTCCTGGATTTGTTCTGTTTCGCGCTCCGCATTCGCTTTTAACTGATCCGTTCCAAGGCATTCATGGTTCTAGGCTACGTGTGCTGTGATTACTGAGTTTCCTCGCATATGAGGAGAGATGGCGGATTCAAGTTTGACGAATTCTACTGACGGGCCGGCAAGCGGGCCAAGGCGTTTCCACCTTTATCTGGCAGTCCTGCTCATAGCAAGCGCCATCTATCCTGCTTGCATTGTTTCCCCGCCGTCGCTCATGGACGACGTTGATGCAGTGCAGGCCCAAATCGCCCGCAACATGCTCACGTCCGGCGATTGGGTGACGGCGCGGCTCGACGGCGTCGTTTATCTGGAAAAGTCGCCGCTGGTCTATTGGGCGATGGCCGAATCTTACAAAATTTTCGGCGTCCATGATTGGGCCGCAAGAATTCCGATCGCGCTCTCCGCAATCGCGCTGGCCGTTTTGACGGCCGCATTCGGAATGTGGGCTTTCGGCAAGCAGGCTGGATTTTATGCCGGTGTTTGCATGGGTACGTGCGTGGGACTTTGGCTCTTCACGCGCATTTTGATTCCGGATGTGATGTTGACTTTCTGCGTCACTCTGGCGATGTGGGCATTTTTGCGAGCCATCGACGAGCAAGACCCTCATCCCCGCGGGTGGGCGGCTCTGCTCGCCGCGAGTCTCGGAATCGGTTTACTGCTGAAAAGTCTGATCGCTGTTGTTTTTCCCATCGCCGCTGCGCTGATTTATTTGGGGCTCACGCGCCAGATGTTTTCAGCGCGAACCTGGAAGCGCCTCCATCCCTTTACGGGCGCGCTAATAGTGCTTGCGATCGCAGCCCCGTGGCACATCCTGGCGACACTGCGAAATCCGCCTTATTTTTCGTTCACAATGCACAGCGGGCCGGGCGAATGGCACGGATTTCTCTGGTTTTTTTTCATCAACGAGCAGCTGCTCCGTTTTCTCAACCTGCGTTATCCGCGTGATTACAATACGGTGCCTCGTCTGTATTTCTGGTTGTTCCATCTGGCATGGCTTTTCCCGTGGAGCGTCTATTTTCCCGCGGTCGCGAAGCTCTCCTTCAAGCCGATTGACCGCGCGGGGAAAACCCGTTTGCTCGCGCTCTGCTGGACCGGATTCATGCTGGTGTTTTTCACTTTTTCGACCACGCAGGAATACTATTCGATGCCCTGCTATCCGGCGCTGGCATTACTTTTGGGATCGGCAATGGCCGCGGGAGGCGCGTGGGCGAAGCGAGGCACGCGGGCGCTTGCGCTGATTGCAGCTTGCGCGGCGATAGCCGTGTTTGCACTCATCTTCCTTGTCCGAAACACACCCGCTCCCGGAGACATTTCCGCGGCCCTGGGCCACCATCCCGGAGCCTACACTCTGTCACTCGGCCACATGGAAGATCTCACCATACAGTCGTTTGCGTATCTTCGGCTTCCCCTGTTTGTTGCCGGAATCGCTTTTCTGATCGGGATGCTCGGCAGCATTCGATGGACGGGACAAAAGGCATTTCTCGCGGCGGCTCTGATGATGGTGATTTTCTTTCAGGCGGCCCGGTTGGCGCTCGTGGATTTTGATCCATTCATGTCGACTCGGCCGCTCGCGGAAACTTTGCTGCGGTCGCCGCAAGGCGAACTGATCACCGAAGGCCACTACTATCCGTTCTCTTCCGTCTTTTTTTATACGAATCGCGGCGGACTGCTTCTGAATGGCCGCAAGAACAATCTGGAGTACGGTTCTAATGCGCCCGGAGTCCCGAACGTATTCATCGATGATTCCGAATTCAAGAGCCGGTGGCTTCAACCGAACCGTTGCTACTTCTTGATCAATCAGTCGGACCGGGCTCGTTTCGAGGAGCTTTTGGGACCTTCTAACCTGAACGTGGTTGCTGCGAGCGGAGGCAAAGTTCTGCTGACGAATCAGCCCCTGCGCTCACACACCTGAGGGCTTAGATAGCCAAGAACTTTCCTTGCCAGGAACCTCACGGAAACTTCGTCGGCAGAAACATAAACATTCAAAGCAGTTGAAGCCTCGAAGGCTAACTTAGCTGGGCGTTGGCTTTCGGCTGCGCTAGGTCGCACTAAGCGGATTGTGGAGCGGCGAGCGCTGCTTTCACTCGCGCGGCCGTGAAAGGCGCCTGCCGCAAACGTACACCGATGGCATCGAAAATCGCGTTGTTGATGGCGGCGGCCGTGGGGCGCGTCGAAGGCTCCCCGGCTCCGCTCGGCGGAATCTCCGGGTGATTGATGAGGATCACGTCGACCTGCGGAATGTCCGCTGAGCGCGCAACCTGATAGGTTCTCCAGTCCAAGCTGGTAACGTTCCCGCGATCGAATAAAACTTCTTCCTTCAAGCTGCGGCCGAGCGATTGGATCAGGTTTGCTTCGACGGTCCCTCGCACGGCTTCGGGATTAATTATCAGACCGCAGTCGTGAGCGCAAACAAGACGCTTAACGCGAACGGCACCCGTCCGGCGATTGACTTCGACTTCCGCCATCGTAGCCACGTGAGTTCCACCGCGAATACCGATCGCAACTCCGCGGCCCGTCGCGATTTCCGCCGTGCCGGCGCCCTTCTTCGGCGATGGGCGGGCGTCCCATCCAAACTTTTCGGAGGCTTTCGTCACGACGCCTTTCACGCGTTCGTCATCGATATAGCGGAGCCGGAACTCGATGGGATCCGCGCCCGCCGATGCCGCAAGTTCATCCATGAACGATTCGATGGCGAACGTGGCTGCGGGGCCTTCCGGGTCGCGCAGATGGGTTGTGCGCAGCGAGGAGCTTTTGTCCACAAACGGCGGAACGATATGAGCGTTCGCGTATACATTTTCAAATCCATAGCCGATGGCCATCTCGCCCCATTCGACGAACTCATCCCGGCCTTTTGTATTGGCGACACCGGTAAGCTGAGCGGCAAGAAAATTTCCCGCGCTGTTCGGCTGCGGGAGAATTTCCGCACCGGAGAAAGCGTGCGATGTGAACTGCAGAGCAGTCACGGTTCCCTGCGCATCGAATCCGGCGGCAATATCGCAGCTCACGGCGGGAGCCTTCGGGCCCCACGCCGTCATGTCCGCGCGCGTCCACTGCACGCGCACAGGCTTTCCGATTTCCCGAGAGAGAAGAACCGCATCAGCGGCCGTATCCTCGTAGCCGGCGCGGCCATAAGACCCCGCGTCTTCCACCCAAATTACACGAACCTTATCCACGGGCACGCCCAGCATGTCCGCGAGGCCGGTTCGCAAGGCATGAGGCTTTTGCGCTCCCGACCAGACCGTGGTCACGCCATCCATGTGCACGTCCGCGATGGCGCAGCCCGGGCCCATCGTCGCGTGCGTTTGAAACGGGAACTCGTAGGTGGCCTTCACCGTCTTGGCCGCACTCGAGAGGGCGGCAGCAGCGTCGCCCTTCTTGATCGTTTCCTTGCTCACCTTGGGTGCGACAGAACTCATGTGTTTGTAAAGGTCCGACTGTGCGCAGAATGCCGGTTCGGGCGTGGACCAAGCAGCCTTGAGCGCTTTATGAGCTTGCAGCGCCGCCCACTCGGTTTGCGCGACGACGCCGACAAAATTTCCCACCACGACAGTCTTCACGTACCCGGGAATTCCTTTGACCGAATCTTCATCGACGCTCACCAGATTCGCGCCCACCGTCGCCGGCCGAACCACCCGAGCGTGCAACATGCCCGGCACGCGCACATCGCCGACGTATTGAAACTTCCCGAGAACCTTGGGAGCGATATCAACTCGAGGAAGCGATTTGCCCACGACCGTGTAAGTCGAAGGATCTTTCGGCTTTCCCGCGCCCACCACGTCAAGCCCGAACCCGTCTCCTGAAACTTTCAGGGCTTCGTTCAAATCGGTGCCGCCCGCCAGCTCTCCGTAGGTAATTTTTTTCGACGGATCGCCTTTCACTGAAATAACGCCATCGCGAGTTTCAAGCTGGTCGACGGGCGCGTCCAGCTTTCGCGAGGCAAGCTGCAAGAGCAATGACCGCGCGCTGGCACCGACGTTGCGCAGCGGTTTTGCGCCCCACATGATCGAATTGCTGCCGCCGACGCCGCCTTGGTCCGCAGTCATCGACGTGTCGCCCATCACCAAGGCAACGCGGCTGGGAGCGACGTCCAATTCCTCCGCCACGATTTGCGTAAGCCCCGTCTTGACGCCCATGCCGATTTCCACTTTTCCGGTGAATACTTGAATCATTCCGTCCGGTTCGATGCGAAGCCACGCGTCCAGCCGGGCGGGGGAAGGCGTCTCTCCCGCGTTGGGGGCCGTCTCGGCCAGCAGGCGAGGAAGCACCGCGGAGTCCGCCAGGCTGAAGCCGATCAGCAGGCCGCCCGTTCCCTTCACAAAATCTCTTCGAGTGAGCGTCTTCGAGGACATGGCTTATGCGCTCCTCTTCATGGATTCTGACGCTTTGCGAACGGCGCTGAAAATCTGCACGTGGCTGCCGCACCGGCAGATGAGGCTCTCGAACGCGGTCCTCATTTCCGCGTCGGAGGGGTGCGGATTTTTATCGAGAAGCGCTTTTGCCGTCAGGACCCAGCCGTTCAGGCAGTAGCCGCACTGGAAAGCCTGCGCTTCGATAAACGCCTTCTGAACCGGATGAGGGTTTGCCTCCGTGCCGAGGCCTTCGAGGGTCACGATTTCTTTCCCGGCGGCGGCCGAGGTCGGCAACAAGCACGAGCGAACCGCGCGATTGTCGATGAGGACGGTGCAGGCGCCGCATTGGCCAAGCCCGCAGCCGAAGCGCGGATTGTTCATCTCGAGATTGTCGCGAAGCACATAGAGGAGCGGGCAAGCGGGATCAACGTCCACATCATGGACGTTGCCGTTAATCTTGAGTGATGCGCGGGCCATAAGAACCTCGGGACGGATGATTGAACTGCCGCGAGTAGTCTACTCCCAGGACGGCAGTCGGGGAAAGCAGGTTCATGCAAAGGCTTTTCATCGGACGAGGGGCGAAGTGAGCCGGCTTTGGAGTCATCAATCCCGTCGAGATTGAGAGCCCGCCCTATCTACGTTTCCGTCGTCTCCAGACTGCGCGAATGGGCTCTTTCGGGGCATCATTTGCTGCAAAAAAACCTCAAATCTGCACCGATTAGAATTTGCCCCGCTCTTTGATTCCAATGAGTTACAGCGATTTCTGTTTCCGCTCGTGTACCGATTAACTATCAAGTACCTGCTGGCTGTGGATCAGTGCGCACCTCCGCGCAGCTGCGTGGGTTGGGCGAGGGGTACACGGAACCCGAAAAAGAATGGAACCTTTTGCCCGGAGAAGCGTCAAAGTAAGTATGACAGTCAGTTCTTAGACTCTTATGCCCCCATGAGCGTCTAGGAACTAGTAGCCCCACACCCAAGAGGCGGCTCCCACCCAGCCGCCTTCTACTCGCCATTGATCCACCGAACCGCCGGATGCTGACCTGGATAAAAATGAAGCCGAATGCACCCCCGACGTGTACTCAGAACCCTGGTTCCGGGAATGGCGCAGTTGTAGGCGCTTCGGCTGAGGAGGATCGCTACGCTGATTCTTCAGGAATTTGGTGCCGGCGGGGAATCGAACAAATTGGTATCTTTCATTTCATATAACTTGCCTGTTTGCTGAAGTCCTAGAACCACCAAAAGCAGGAGAAGCACCACAGTTGGGCACGTATTGGGCACACGATGTTGACAGGCTCTTCCCGTGGAAGCCTCGATGAACGGATCTTGTTCCGCCCGCGAAGCAAGCTGCACACTTACTCCAGCGATTCCTAGCTTCCTTCGCCCACGATTCAGCATCAAAGAATGTGCGGTGAGATACGTTGTTTCCGCAGGCATAACAGGCATACCCTGCCGTTCTGCGATGTGCTCTAGGAGATTACATGGACTCTAAACTGCATGCTGTTTTGCTTGGCTGTGTTCTGGCGAGTGCTGGCATGCTGCTGGCAATGCCGGCATCGGCTCACCACTCGGTCCAAGCCGAATTTGATGTTCACAAGAGCGTTAGCGTCACAGGGACCGTGCTTAAAATCGAGGCTATTAATCCCCATTCGTACCTTACCATCACGGTGAAGGACGCAAACGGCAACGAACAGAAATGGGGGTTTGAATTTGGTGGTCCCCGCCAGCTACGCCAAGCCGGATTGGGTCGCGACGGATTAAAACCGGGCGATCAAGTAACGGTCCAAGCACTTGCCGCCAAGGATGGTTCGACGAACGGCTATCTTGAAAAGTTGACTGTCGATGGTCGAGTGTACAACGTAGGTCCCACAGCGAGCGAACTTGGCCCGGATGCGAATAGCGCGAAATAGGGCGGCGCAGCTACAGCTCCCGCAGAGCCGGTGCATACCGGCGCAAACACCCTCAAAGCTGCCTCTCAATTGGGCTACACAGTTGAGCAGACTATTCGTCCAAAGCCTGCGTCCAAGGTTTGGATAACCGAGGCCGTTCGCGGGGGAGTTAGGAGTTTTCATTACACGTAGCGGCTCAGATCGTTGCAGGAGAATCTACGCGTCACACGGTGATGGGTGTCTGGCAGGAAGCTCTGAAGCGTTTGTTCCGCTTCGCACATGTACCGACCGGACATGCCCACCGACTGCGCCATACTTTTGCCGTGGAGTTATTGCAAGCCGGAGTCCTGAGCATTCTGCTGGGGAGCATCAAGGTATTCGTGTAACCGAACGCCACTATGCTAGCTGGGTTAAGGCTCGACAGGACCAGCTAGAAGAGGGACGTACGTAAAACGTGGGCCGTCGCGTTCGAATTTGCAGGCACGCATTAGGCACGCACCAATAATGCTCCATGTATGTTGCTAATTTAACAATAGATAATATGGTGCCGGCGGGGGGAATCGAACGCTCTGTGCCTCGGGCACCTAGTCTCACAGCCGACCCTAGGCCCTCTCGGACAACCCGAAAAAGCTATAGGCCACGAGTCCCACATAGAATCATGGTCGCCAATTTGACCACTGTTCTGCTTTGTTGGTTTCGGAACTGACAGGCTTCGTCGCCAGAAGCGATGAAAACCGCTGGTAGAGAAAACCCAAACCGCGGGGTCG
>Ga0182024_10011040_pt1 | contig 18257 bp, 12 predicted proteins | sample P32metaG_FD_120480 | JGI IMG/M metagenome (GOLD analysis project Ga0182024, IMG submission 120480) | Permafrost microbial communities from Stordalen Mire, Sweden - P3-2 metaG (Illumina Assembly) | ecosystem: Environmental > Terrestrial > Soil > Wetlands > Permafrost | place: Sweden: Stordalen... | reverse complement strand
GGCGAGAGGGAGGAAAAAACCGAAGTGGTCCGGGAAGTCCTTGTAGGCACAGGCGACGGTTTCGCCGCTCGTCAAGTCCTCTGCCTCGAAGCCCGCGCCGTCTGTCGCCAGAATGAATTTAGCCCTCGATTTGCCGGTCGCGGGACTATCCTTAAGCGCCTTTAGTGCCTTCGTGACCTGGCCCGCGTCGCACGCGAGGATGTGAATGTTGTTGGTCTGGAGAACGCCGCCGAGGTCCGACTTGTTCGAGGTGCCTGCACGCAGCCTCTTGATCGTCGTATCCTTGTTGCCGAAAGCCTCAAGAAAGGCATACGGGAAGTTCGCGGGATCAAACGGCTGATCCGCCAGTCGCGAAATGGCTTCTTCTATTTCAACTGCGTTCAACTGTTAACCTCTCCCTGACGCAACCAAACAACTCTCACCGGAACCAAGAATAAGCGGAACCCATAACGATAGCACCTTCTAAAACCGTAGCAAGATCCAACGCTTGAGCTGATCCAAGATGCTTTTCCCGGTGTACGCTATCGACACCATGTTTTCCGCGACGGATGTAGCCAACTTTCTCGCCTGCCAGCACACGGCAACGCTCGACCGTGCGGAATCACGAGAAGAGATCAAGAAGCCATTCTTCGACGATCCTGCCATCGAGTTACTGCAGAAGCTCGGATTGGAGCACGAGAAACAATACTTGCGTCACCTGACCGATGTGGATGGTCTTGCCGTCACCCAGATTGACGTTGGCGCGTCGTGGCAGGAAGCGGCTTCTGAAACGATTCGAGCCTTGGGCTCTGGAGCGCCTGCGGTCTACCAAGCCACATTCCTGGACGGGGTGTGGCGAGGACGGGCCGATTTCCTCATCCGTGTAGATAGGCCAAGTGCGCTGGGTCCCTGGTCATACGAAGTGGTGGATACCAAGTTGGCCCGGAGCACAAAGTCTGGGGCGGTTATTCAGCTGTGTTTCTATTCGGATTTATTGTCACGAATTCAGGAACTTGAGCCCGAGCGGATGTATGTGGTGCTTGGTGGCGGCGTCAAGGCCGAAGAGTTTGTTGTTCAACGTTACATCGCATACTACCGAAGGATCAGAAGAGAATACGAGGCCGCTTGGAAAACCGAGCGGAATACGTACCCCGAGCCGACGGAACATTGCGAGGTTTGTTCGTGGTATCCGCTATGCGACAAACGTCGGCGTCATGACGACCATTTGTCATTGGTCGCTGGAATATCGCGGAATCAGCGCAAAGCATTGGGCGAGCGGGGTGTAAGTACAGTGGCCGGCCTTGCGGCCTTTAGGCTGCCTGTGGGGCCGAAGATTGAGCGCATCGGCGAGGCAGCCCTGTTCCGCATCCGAGAGCAGGCACGCCTCCAAGTGATGGGACGGGAGCAAGGCAAACCATGTTACGAAATGCTCGAACCAATTGAGACGGACAAGGGTCTGGCTACGTTGCCGTCGCCCTCCGTGGGAGATTTGTTTCTTGACCTCGAGTCGAACCCCTACGTTCTTGACCAAGGGTTGGAATACTTGATTGGATTCCTCACGTTCGACGCAAGCGCCGAAACGCGATACGAATCACTTTGGGCCTTCAACCGAGTAGAAGAAAGGAAAGTATTTGAAGATTTTATAGCGATCGTGATGGATCGGTGGCAGAGAAACCCGGCAATGCACGTATATCACTACGCACCTTATGAGCCAACGGCCATCAAGCGCCTGGCCGGACGGCACGGAACGTGCGTTGATGAGGTGGATGAACTCCTGAGAGCGGGGATGTTCGTTGATCTTTACCGGGTGGTTCGGCAGAGTCTGCGCGCATCGGTGGAAAGCTATTCCATCAAGAGGCTCGAACCCCTTTATGGCTTTTCTCGGGCTGTCCCGCTCCGGGAGGCGAATGTCGCGCTTAACACGTTCGAAGCGGCGCTTGCGCTCGGCGGTCAGCGTGACATGGAGAGTCTTCTTAAGACAATCAAAGGCTATAACCAAGACGACTGTGTATCTACATTGCGGCTTCGAGACTGGCTGGAGGCCCTACGGACGGAGCATGAGGCGGGCACGGGACAAGTGATACCGCGGCCGGAAATGAGGTCGGGCAGGCCGGGTTTGGACCTTGCGGCCCAACTAGACGAAGTGAGCGAGGTGAAGAACCGCCTAATATCAGACCTTCCCGACGATGAGGCCGAATGGAGTGAAGAAGAACGAGCACGCTGGCTGCTTGCTCAAATGCTGGAATGGCACAGACGAGAAGAGAAATCTGCTTGGTGGGAATACTTCCGGCTTTGTGAGCTTTCGGATGATGAACTCCAAGAGGATAAGAGTGCGTTGGGCGGGCTCGAATACGTTGGCGAAGCAGGCCGGATCAAGCGTTCTGTGATCCATCGCTATCGGTTTCCGCCTCAAGACCATGCAATTGATCGCGCACTTGAGGTCCGCGATCCGAGAATTCAAAAGAGTGCCGGAGACTTGATTGCTATCGACGATCACAATCGAACGATCGACCTGAAGAGGGGAGCTACGTCCAGTGTTCCACACCCGACCGCATTGATACCTTTTGACATCGTGGATTCAGAAGTCTTACGCAGCAGCCTCCTCCGTGTGGCGTCTGCCGTCACGGATAGTGGAATGGTTGGGCGGGGGATGTTTCAGTCGGCGCGAGATCTTCTTTTGCGCCGGGGGCCGCGGTCACTGGGGGACATGGCAGGTCCCTTAATTGGCACCGATGGCTGCCTGACTGAAAGCGCAAGGCAGCTTGTGCGATCCCTTTCGTCGCAGCCCTGCGTCCTGCCGATTCAAGGACCACCCGGATCGGGCAAGACATATAGCGGAGCACGAATGATCGTCGAACTCGTGGGAGATGGGCGAAGGGTTGGAATCACCGCTGTCAGCCACAAGGTCATAACAAACCTTCTACATGAGGTCTGCAGGCACGCAGCGGATGTGGGGGTTCGTTGGAGGGCAATTCAGAAGTGCAATGATGGCGACCAGTGTCGGGAATCCGCGGTCACACAGGCGGAGGACAACCAAGCTGTGTCGAATGCCATAAGAGGAGGGTCAGCACAGGTGGCAGCTGGAACAGCTTGGCTCTGGGCCCGACCCGAGATGGCCAATTCTGTGGACGTCCTGTTCTTGGACGAGGCAGGTCAAATATCTCTCGCAAATACACTCGCTGTGTCGCAGGCTGCTACGAGTATTGTTTTGCTTGGTGATCCACAGCAGCTCGACCAACCTCAACGGGGTATTCATCCGCGCGGCGCTGAGGTTTCAGCTCTCGGACATTTGCTTAGCGGGCATGCAACCATCAGCGCCAGTCAGGGGTTGTTCCTGAGCGAAACCCGGCGCCTCCACCCAGACGTGTGTTCATTCATTTCGCAAGTTTTCTACGACGGTAGGCTTCTGCCCAGGGCTGAGAATGCTTATCAGAGGCTCAACTGCGACACCCTGCTCGATGGCACTGGCCTGAGGTTTTCTCCGGTTGAGCACAGCGGGAATCAGAACGAATCGCCGGAAGAAGTCGAAAGCCTTGGTGCTATGGTCGAGCATCTCTTGCAAACTCGAGCCACCTGGAGCGACAAAGAGGGCAGGAAGCACGCTCTTAGAGCTGAGGACGTTCTGGTTGTTGCTGCTTACAATACTCAAGTGGCAGCGCTTATTGAAAGGCTCCCGCTTGGGACGAGAGTGGGGACCGTCGACAAGTTCCAGGGCCAAGAGGCGCCGGTAGTGTTCTACTCAATGGCAACATCAACTCCAGAAGATGCTCCGAGAGGAATGGAATTTCTGTACAGTCTTAATCGGTTCAACGTCGCTATATCGCGGGCGCGATGTGTTGCAGTCTTAGTTGCAAGCCCTAGATTGTTCCAAGTGGAGTGCAGGACGCCACGGCAAATCGAACTCGCGAATGCGTTCTGCCGATATCTGGAAATGGCCGTTCTAGCTTGAACGTACAGGCTTGTACTTAGAAGTCCACGTCAATACCATTCGCACCGCAGTTCGTGGCGATCCCAGGGCGTTCGAACAGGAAAGTCGAGAGAGGCGGCAACAAAGCGTCTCTGCAGGCGTAACATCGGCAGCGGTCGCTAAGGGAACTCCATGTAGGAGAACAGGACTTTTCGAAAATGATAAACGGCGAGTAGTCGAGGCAGCACAACTCATTCGGAAGATCGCCAAAGAATATGTGACATTCGCCAAACTTAAGGAGTGCTTTCATGGACGAGATGCCGAAACGAATTATTGAGGTTGCACAGCAGTTGAAGGACGGTCAGGTGCCCAGGAGATACACCATCCGTGCCGTCCTGAAGTGGTTCGGGGCGTCACGGCGCGGCGCGAACGTTCTTTCTGATGTGAAGATTGCCTTGGGGGATCTTGGGCTGCAGACCGATCCAGTATTCGAGGAAGCCGGTATTGATGAGCTCCTCCGGTTTGTTTTGGCTTCTTCGGCAATTGCGATCGGCCACGGGAGCACAGTCGCGCCAGCTGAACAGGCATCGGAATCGGCACAGGCCGAGAGCCCTCTCTCGACCTTGGCGTCAGGCAATGGCGACGACGTGACCGAGGCCGTGTCCGAGGATCAATTGGAACCGGAGCCTGAGGAAGAGTCATCGACCCTCAAGCCAGACGATCGTCCCGTCACTAGTCAGAGCTCCGATTGGACCATCTCCGCGCTGAGAGACAAGCTGGATCGGGGCCAGCTCGATCTCCAGCCCAAGTTTCAGAGAGAGTACGTTTGGAGCCTTCGTCCTGAACTACCTTCTCGTTTGATCGAGTCGCTGCTGCTCGAAATCCCAATCCCGCCTATCTATTTTGGGAAGGTTAATCAGGGGCGTCTTGAGATGATTGATGGTCAGCAACGCCTTACGACCCTAGTAAATTTCGTATCCAACAAGTTTCCACTTCGTAAACTCCAGCGGATGGCCAGCCTTAACCACAAATTCTTCAAGGATCTTACGAAACAACAGCAAGAAAAGATTCTGGACACACCCATCCGAAGCATCGTCATCGATGCCGGCGCGAATACGGAGCTGCGATATGAGGTTTTCGAGCGCCTGAATCGTGGTTCGATGACGCTTAACGAACAGGAACTTCGAAACTGCGTCTATCGAGGACCGTTCAATGATCTGCTAGCGGAACTGGAAAAAGATCCCTACTGGCGAAAATCAAAGGGAGGAGATCAGCCGGAAGGGCGATTTAAAGAGCGTGAAGTGATTCTTCGGTTCTTCGCTTTTGCAAATCGCTTGCCTCAATACAGCGGGAATCTCAAACGCTTTCTCAATGAATACATGGGACAGTATTCTCCCCGCGAGCCCCAGGAGCTAAAGGTTCACGCTGCTCAGTTCAGGCAGACGATGCAGAATCTGTACGCAGTGTTCGGTGACAAGGCAGCGAGGTTTTACGAGATCAATCCTCGGACGAACAAAGGTGGTTGGGACTCGAAGTTCTCCGTCACCGCCTTCGACATCCAAGCATCGGCCTTGATGAATCAGCCGCCGGCGAAGGTGCAAAAGGCGGCGGAACAGATTCGAGAGCTGTTCTTGTTCACGATACTCACCGATATCGAGATGCAAGACGCAATCTCAAAACGAACGGGTAGCACATTACAAACGAAGTTTCGCTGGACCAAATTTCGAGAACTTGTCGACCCCGTTATTGCTGGCACGCTGGTCGAGCTGCGGTTCTTTGATTTCGAGTTTAGAAAAGACCTGTACGACAAGTCTCCCGTGTGTCAGTTGTGCAAGAATCAGATCCATTCACTGGATGACAGCACCGTGGATCACATCATTCCGTACAGCAAAGATGGAAAAACTGTCCACGAAAATGGACAGCTTGCTCATCGGGGCTGCAATGCTCGGAAGAACGCTCAGATGCCCGTGACGGCGGCGAGTTTACCCTGAGACGCTTCTGTCCTTCCCCTGCTTTCGTTCACGTGAGAATACGACAAACGTGTTTACTTCCATTTCCATCTCCGGTGTGAGCCGGGATGGGGATATGGCATTGCTGTCAGATCTCACTTGTAAATGGACGACGCGATCGACTTGTTTGTGAACAGCAGAATGCTTGTGGTGCCGCTCCGACCTCCCCGCGCGACCTGCCGGTGCGCGCACAAGCAATTGTCACTTCCCCAGCGAAACGCCCTTTCCGCCTGCAAGGCTTGAGACCAACCCAACGAACCATCCGAGACCAAACGATATATATGTGATCCAGGTATACCAACGGTGACGTGCCTCTGTCCGTTCTTGAAGTTCCACCAGTTCCTTTACCCCTTCGCCTCGAAGGATGCGCGACTCATCGTAGAGCGCCTGCCAATCTCTTACGGATTTTGCCAAGGCCTCAACTGAGCCTGTTTTCTCCACCGATTGCACCATCCGGTACTTCTCATCGAAGGCAGCCTTCTTTTCGTTGAAGGAAGAGGAAAGGACTTCTCGGAGGACTACAAGATGTGCCATGTTCTGGCCTAGGAGCTCAAGAACTTTGGTATTTTCGGTAGCAAGGCTCATTCTCCGAGACTGGACGTCGTCCATCTGCTTGCCCTCCATCACTTTATCCCTCAGGACGAGCAAGTTTGAGTTGATGTCTGTGAGTTGGGTATAGAGTCCCGCCTGCTCCTCATTGTTGTCGCGAATGGCTCCCTCAATAGCACTCAGCCGATCCTTGGCCGGCTCATCCAAAGTTTCCTTAACGACAAAGCTCGTGAGAACCGTAAGTGCGCTAACGACCGCGACCCCCGCTTTGTGCTTTTTGAGCCGACGAAAGAATCTTTTCCACGATCTCGGTTCTGCGGAGTTGCCGTGATTGGGTTGGGGTGTCATTATTACGCAACCTCATCTACTACCACTGCGGGCATCTGACAGACTTCACACTTACTTAAGACGATAAGAGAATAGCTGTCTTCCAGGCGTACTGTCCCCGTATCTGTTCCGAATCGTCCCTTCTCGATATCGCTCCGCTTACCTCGCCCGTCCAGTCGGAGCCCCTTTTCAGCTGCTCCGCCAGCTCTCGATCGCCGCAACCAAGTCACGTGCAACGGGAGCTAAGAATCCCGATAGGAAACCGATAACGAGCGACCCCACCAAAGTCGGACCGATTCCGGGGCTAGCGCCAATGTTAAGTGCAATGATGCCCACAACCGCGCTTACGACGAGGGAAATAATTTGCAATCGCCGCTTCCAGCGGAAGGCTATCGAACTTTGTATGGCATCGACTGCACACCTCATTTCAGCGCCGATTCGTGTTTTGGCGATGGCATATTGACGGATAGCATGACGCTCCTCGGCTGTCGACTGGTGAGCGGCCTTCAGGAAGATGTCTGCGTGAGGGGGATGGAAAAGGTTTTCGAGGTCCTCCTGTTCGGCCGTGCTCGCGAGACACGCGATCAATTCTTCGTGCCGCTCGGGATAGTCTAGAACAGCGGTTAAAGCGTTCTTAATCTGTCCACACACTTGGTCAATTTCCGAGTTGTAGAAGGCGTCACGATCACCGGAAGTAACGAGCGCAATAAGATCTGCCTCTGCCTTTGTGGCGGCTTTATCATTCCTGCCGAGAAGCCAAGAGGCAACACGGGTCTCTTGAAAGCGACGGCGAAGCGGGAAGATGTTCTTTGCCGTTTGCAGAAAGGCCATGCTTATTGTCCCTATTGCAGCCAAGGGAACACCCCACGTTGTCACCCACGTGGAAATGGCTTTTAGGCCCGTTTCAAGTTGAGTTGGGGTCACCGGTGCCGGTTCAAGCATCTTCGCGTCTCCTACTTAATCTCCGGAATCTTGCTGAGATTGTCTCCCGCTTCGGCTGCGTGATCGTAGCCGTTCGGCTTTTTCACGGATCCGAGAGGCGTCCGATAACGAATTAAGTCGGATAAAAGGACTTCTGACTTATCGTTCTTGGCTGTGGCCCCATTCGCGATCTGAAAGACGATAACGTTCACGCTGACGCCCCCGCTGTACCTGATCCAATCTCCGGTAAAGACTGCGGTTATGAGGTTCTTTCGATCTTGTTGGGTTCCACCGGCGGCTGAGATGTTCACATAGATCCCAAGCATAGGCTGCTTAACCGTAGCACTCGCGAATAGTGCGCGGAGGCGAAACCCTTGGAGGATGGACGACAAGGCGGGCGCGCCGGTCGTCGAGTTGGGTGTGGACAGAGTCTGCAAGAAAGCATTGTAGGAACCGTCCAAATTATTAAATGCAGTAACGCAAGGGTCTTGTGCAGCAAAGGAATAAAGAGGCGTGCCCCCAACGGATAGGGCTGAAGTGCCGGACGGGAGCGGAGCACAACCGGCGGCGTTTCTGAGCGCTGTAGTATTTCCCTCCCCGGCAGTCATAATCGCCGAAAGTGCCCCGATGCGTAGACCCGCGAGGGCATTCAATTGGTCGGAAACGGAGCTGATTTCAACACCATGGAATTGTGGCTTGTTCGCTTCATCAACAGCATATACGCCCGCGTAATATGCGCTCTTGCAGACCGGGGAGCCTCTGGTTCGCAAATGATTCATCAAGACGATGGCTACCGTCGGGTCCTGGATAGTAAAGGAGAAAGATGTTTCAGAAGTAGAAGAAACGGCGGCTGCGACGACGGCGTTGGTGATATCCGCGAAATCGTCTATGCCGGTCCCCGCCGCCGATGGAGCCTGCATGGCACTGAAGCCCGATGCTATTGCTTTCGCGTTTACCGAGAAGGCGTCGTATGCTTGTAACGCCTGGAGCGCCGGAGAATCAAGCACGACTACACTGCCGTAGGACGTCCCCGCAATCGTGGGTTTAACGTTGCACGCATAATCCGATAGTTTGTCCATGATTTTATCGAGCGCGCCGTAAGAAAGCATTTCAACCTCAAACGGGGCCGTTGACGCAGTCGCCGCCGCAGGAGCGGTCGCAGCACTACCTGACGCTGGGGATGCGCCGCCCTTTTTCTGGGCTGAGGCGACGGAAGCGAACATTAACAGCGGGAGGACGATCACACTAACCGATAACTGCTTAAGATGTTTCATATTTTTCATTCCCTTCCAGATCTCGATCAGTTGCGGTCAAGGTAAGGTCGACATGTCGTACGTGACCCAATAGATTCCGGTATAGTACTTCTGAAAGAATGCCAACGTCATATATTGGCGGGCTCCCCACGTAATTCCGGTGAAGCCTGCTTCGTCGTAGCCGGTAAACAACATGACGTGCCGATTTGTAACCAGCGGCGGCAAGCTCGTATTCGTCCAGGGGGCGTCAGGACCGAACGTTTTCTTGTCGTTGACGGTTATGCCAGCTGGAAGATTCAGATCGACCTGAACGCCCGTATGGTCGATGATGCAGTTTTTCAACTGTGAGAGATCCAGATCTCTCGTTGCATCACCCGAAAGCATGCCTGCTCCAGTAATGCTTAGGGGGCCCGCGAAAGATTCGATCTTTCGTAAGATACCTCCTGCCTTCCAGCCGACATCCCTCCAACGAGATAGGGATTTGCCTAGTACGATACCTAAACTGAAAGGGCCGGCCTCGAGATGATACTCATCCGTGATTTCGGTCGGCGAGATGTCAAGAACGGGAACCCCTGGCACATAAGCGAGCCGGACATTGTGATGCGCTCGGGCCGCAATGACGCAATCGTTCAGTTGATCATTCAGATAAATCTGAAGGGTAATTCCTTGGTATGAATCGTCTAAGTTATACTGAGCCGGAGGAGAGGCGAGCGTAGTTAGCGGTAGGCTCATAAATTGCTCCATCGCTTACGTACAATGATAAGTCCGACCTTCTAATACAAATCACCCGACAGGTGTTCCCCAATCCAAAAAAGATCGCGATGCAGAAGCCGTAAGTAATCAATCTGTCTCTTACGTCGCAAGCGATGCGACTCAAAGAGTGTGGGGGCCCGGAATTGCAGGCGATGTTGGCAATTAACGTCCAATTCGGGATCCAGACGGACCTAAGTGTTAGCACCCTCAGTGGGAATGGTGCACGCAAAGATCGTTAAAGGCGGGCCACCCGCCGCCTCACTTATCGAAGGACTAACCAAGAAGGTCAACAAGTTCGGGCATAAGAAATATCACGGCCCTGAGCAAAAGGAACATCGGGGTAATGTTGAATTCTGACAACCCCTGCAACAGCACTGATCGGGCCCCGATTTGGCGGTTACCTTCGCGACGGAGCACCGATTGGTCTCGGTAGTCGCCGACGCGATAAGTTTGCAGTTCGTCGGCATCGTGCAAGTCTTGCTGCCATCCTTGTTCGTGATGAGTGTTCCGCCCTTAGTGGCGCAGTCCTTTCCGTCAACTGCTATCGTGATCTTGAGGCTGTTCGACTTGCTGGCACTGGTCTCCGCAGATTGGCCTTGGGCTGTCAGCGCCAACGCCGCCAGCGCAATCACGGCCGCAGATACAATGTGTGAGAGTTTCATGATATCCCCGCTAGAATTTCTGATAAGCTACGTTCGTGCTGGTCGGCTTGAAAACGCCCCGGAGTAACGTGCCTCTTGGTTGGAGCTGCCACGCTACAAGGCAGCGCCTAACTCTGTCAATTAGAAAGTCATCCAAGAATAAACTTGTTCGGATTTCGTAACAAAAGCTGCCAGTTTCCGCTCTTGCGGACGAAAACCGGGGACAGGAAGCTGTGAAGAAATCGACCGAGGGATTCCGTAGCACTATTGCGGAATCGCCGAAGGTCCGTACACTGCAAGTGTGACAAATCATCCGCCCTCTCCAACTCCGCGACTGAGTTTCCATTGATCGAAAACCGCGACGGACGCGGCAGCCTCAAGGTAAGATGGTGCCGACAATAGAGCATCATGCGGGGGAGAAGTGACAGACCAAACAGTGGTTCCCAATGACAAACGAGAATTAGCAGGAAGCAAGGTCGGCAACTCTACAAGCCACATACCCGCACCCTCTCCGGGCGAAACGAAGATTGTCAGATTTCTGAAAACTTTGTGGGAGCACACAGACGACGTCACGAAATGGATTCAGGTCGTGGCGTTGGTTTTTGCTGCCTCGTGGACGTACTTGACATTCCGAGAGACGGAGGCCCCAAGCTTCGAGACGCCGGCCAAGATTTCCGCTCGCCTCGTGGGGGGATGGCGGTCCGAGCCCGTCCCTGGGTCCTGTTGGATAGAGGCAATGTTTGAAGTGACTGATCAAGGCGTCAAGACATTTGACGTGGCATCCACAAGAGTGCGACTGTGGCGAATCACTTTGACGCCGACTCAAGGCAACGGTTATCTTTTCGTCAACGTCCCAAAAATCGAGGAGCAAGAAAGCCTCGCCGATTTCAAACCAACCTCCGTCCTAATCGGGCATTACGCTCCAAAAACAGATGTCCATGCGGCTTTTCCATGGGTTTTTTACGGAAAGAGTACGAACGACCTATTCCTTCGTCCAAATCGACGCCCTGGATAAGAGAGGCAACACGCTAGGTAAGGCGTCCTCATAATCTGATCGGATATGCGCAGAAACTCACCGCCCTAACTGAGATGCCTCGCATCCTTTCGGTCCGCGGATTAAACTCAATAATCAGCCTCAGCACCACCCACCCGCCGAAAACCACGACGGACGGAGCAGCCTCAAGTTAAGACGGTGCGGACGGTAGGCCGGGAAAGTCGGGCCAGGGGCCGGTCCTTGTGCTACAATCGCGTGCCATGCAGCGGAGGGGGACCGCTGAATCGGGCTGCAAATCCATGCGTCGAGGTCAACCTATGCCAAGCGCAAAGGTTGCGGGTGCAGCCATCTGGCTTCTTGCAATCCTCATGTCGCCGCCGTCTCTCAGTCAGACTCCCATTCAAAATGTGCAGAACGCTCTGTCGCAGGTGACAAAAACTGCGGAGGAGGTCACTTCGCAAGTGCAACAGGCCAGTTCGCAAGCGCAGGCGAAGGTCAATGAGCTACCTCAGGCGCCCATTGAGTCGAAGCCGCAATTGGACGTCGTAAGCGAAGGGGAAAGGACGCATCTGTGCGGTAAGATAAGTGCCTTCACGGGTCACGCTCAATCGCAAGAGCTGGAGTATTCAAGCCTAGCCCTAGCCACAATTATATCGGCGGCCGGTTTGGCTTTAGTCGGCAGCATCTCCAGCTTTCTCGCCAAAAATAAGACTGCGGGAGTCATCGGCCTCGTTGTCGCGGCCATTGTAGGATTCTCAAACGCATATCCGATCGGCCCGGTGGCGGACTTCTACCGTTCACTCGCCGGGCAAGCCAATGCATTGAGCGTGGAGTGCGAGTATACCAAGCCCTACACTCTCAACGCCTACGCCTCCAATCTGAGCCAACTGAAGTTACTTTACGTCTACGAAGATAAGAGACCCAGCCTCGGGAATTACAGACTTTCAACGGATGACCTGACCAAACAGTTGCAGGTGGTTAGAACCACTGCAAACAACTTAACGAATGCGCTGACGGAGAATGCTTTGGACGATGTGACTGAGGAGCGGTCAGCTCACCATTTTGCGGCGGCGAAGAAGAAGTAGCCGCCCGTCGGTCCGAACACGTCTGGGTGGCCAACTCTGCGGATGAACCTTAATCATCGAGCTCAACGCCACCCGCCCGTCGAAAACCGCGACGGACAGGGCAGCGTAAAGGTTGCTCTTTCAAAACAAATACCAGGAACTCAATGCGCTCGAAGAAAAGGACAAAATTGGAATAATCGCTGTGGACCAGCAGGCCAAGCAAGTCGAGGGTAAATTATCCAATTTGATCAGGGAAAACGTGAGTCCGATGTTGTGTTGGAGCCTGTGAAAATGGACCAAGAGCCTCTCTTCGATGATTTTCTTCCATGCAAGAATGAGGACCCTTCTCCACCGCAGAACAAGGAGTATTCATTGTCCGATCCGGTAAGAGCGTGCGGAGTACTACGACATTCTGGAGCGGACGCAAAGTCAATCCGTCGAACGCTTGATGCTGCCACTTATTCCTCCTCTTCCAACGATTCGTATTTCCTTTCCGGGTGGACGAACTCCTCAACGCAATCTGGCAAATTAGAAATCGGATCCAAACTCTCGGCGTAGTCACACGTCCAACTCACAACCTGCTGTAAATCGTTCTTTTCTTGATCCGATAATTTCAATTGGTCAGCCGCCTCTCCTAGTGCTTTGGCGAATGCTCGCAGGGATCGGGATTGCTGCCAATCCCGCATCAGTCCAGCGATGTACCTAGCTTTGCGCTCTTGTTCGCTGGTAACCTTTTGTTCCTCTTCTTCTTGTTTCCGCTCTTCCTCACGACGCCTCTCTTCTTCTCCTCTCTTCAGGCGATTCTTTCTTGTCGTGGCGGCCGCGACTCTCAATCCCAGTACAAAAGATTCAAGGCAATTCTCCAATCGTTGATATCGCCCGTCTGACCAAGTTTTCCGGCCTTCCGACGCATAAGGTATCTTGCCCACGAAAAGTCGGAGTCTGCCGGTCAATTGATAATCCCATCGCGGGGCAAAATACGGGTTCTTCTCTTCCGAGTGCGTCAGGATATGAGGCTGAGCGTTGAAGATTTCGCATATCCCAAACTTCAAAGTTTCATCGTCGACTATCAGGGACAGGATCGAGTTCTCTTCTTCCGGCCACGAGAATTTGCACCCTTGTTCTTCCAGGACGAGTGACAAAGCATTGAAGATCCGTAACGCACGGCCCATTTGCTCGCGCGAAACGTAAACGTGGAAAAAGACTCCCCTTTTCGGCAATATGCGCTTCGTGCGATCCTCTGTGCTTAACGCGAGGAGCTTCTCAGTCCTGAGCACTACTGGATGTGAAAGTTGCTCAGGGATGGTGATCCTGGACTCCATTGGGCAGATGTGGTTTTCGAGAAGCTCGTTGTTCATATTCGCAGTTCCGTTGTGATGATGGTTCAAGGCTCTCCCCAAAACCGAAGCTTCGGCAAAAAAGATGTGCCGGTAGACACACAGCTCTAGCCGAATCTCTCTTCAAAATGAGACTCACCAACCCCCTACAACCGGGAAACCGTCTGGCTTTTTGCTTCGCCGACGATAAAGGGCAGGCGACCGCTCTAGCCGGATACTCTAGGGAAACTATATGGAAAACCGGTGGCCGCTTCCAATCCGGAGTCGCTACAGACGTACGAGGTCTCGCTGGATGCGGGCGAGGATTTTGTCGAGAGGAATCTGGCCGCGATAGTAAAGTGGAGCCGTCTTTGAGTATTCCGCTTCGAAGCGCTCACGGATGTTCTCGTCTTCAATTGTGAAGGCTCCGCTTCTTGCTACATTCTGGTCTAAAGACTTAAAACGCTTCTTTTTGTGAGCCAAGTATTTCGGAGTCCCGATGAATTGCTGCACCGCTTCGACGTCGAGAAGTTGGTGAATATCGTAATAGTGTCTGAGGAAATTTGTCGGGATTTTGTCCGTTGTTCTGAACTGGCCATATTTTCTGACCACCGCCTGTACCTTCTCGACAAACGTGTATTCGGGGTTATAGCACGGGATTTCGAGGGCTCGATTGTCCGTGTATTGAAGCTTTTTGTCCTCGGCGAACTGGACGACCCAAGAAGAAATTGTTACTGCCCGGTTCGGAGTTGTCTGATCGAAACCGACTTCGAGTAGGATTCCGTCCTTCAGGCCTGGGATTGATCCGAAGCTAGTCTCGTAGCGTAGCCGTATGCCGGCATTTCTCAGAGCTTCGTCGTCATATGTCACATCCCTCTCGACCACTGTGATTCCAGGGATCTTAATCTTGTCACGCAGCTTTTCATAAAAGCCTCGTCTGGAGTCGATGTGGCGGGGCTTCTCGTGATTTGGATTTGTGTCAACATGGAGTCCATCGAACGGTTCGATCCGGATGTCGATGTCTTCGGAAAAGCGTTGGATGATACAAAAGCCCTTGGAAAGCGAAGTGCCGCCTTTGAGCTCAAACGTTAGGCCAAGCTGTTTGAGCCCGAAGACGGTGTGCATGATCCAGTAGTCCTTTTCCACGAGAGCCGGATCATTGATCCTCTCGCTGTCGGCAATAGTCACAACAAGGGCTTTGAAATCGTTCCTCTCATGAAGAAAAGAGTCAGGAGGCATGGTGCAACATCTTCTGAAACTTTTTCTGTGTGGAATATTTGCCATAGAGAGAAACTGCCCGTGAAAGCTTTTTCGGGTCCATCTCTTTGGCTTTTTCGCGAACGCGAGAAAGAACTGCTTCTCGATCCTCTGCAAGGTCGCCTAGTTCATTGACAAGATCAACCAGCAGAAACTCGGGAGAGAGTTGCCTTGGAACATTCATGCGGCGCTCGAAGGTCACCATTCGATTGCCGAGCGGAAATGTTCCGTGCCGTTTCTGATTGTAGACAACCCGTTTGTTGTAGAGCTGCGTTGTCCCAAGTCCCAACTGGTTGTAGGCATTCGGGGAGGTCACGACAAAACGGTCTGTCTTCAAGAACGCTTTGACCAGCTCGTGCTCGTCCGCGGGAGCCTCTCCAAATTCAAATTTACGAGGGCTGTAGTATAAGCCGGTACGGAGCTTCTGGAGTGTCCCGTCGACAGTGAGTTCTTTAAGATGTCGGTCAACACTTTGGGACCAGGGTAGAAGGTCTTCTCTGCGGTACACACGTCCAGGGCGGAGATGTCGCCTCAACTGCTCAAGTGTGCTCGGCTGCATTTTTTCTGCTCCCCCCCACAGTTACTTTACTGTTTATGGTCTTTAATGTCAAGAGTTTTAATAATAGTTCATGCATAAATGATACCAACTAACTATTTATACAGTCACTTGCAAGCACTTCTTTGTGCTGCGCAATGGATAAGTGTTGCCTACGGAAAAATTTTGCCCTTTTCACAGTCCTAGCCTAATTCCCTGGGCGATGGATGAAGGCTGATTGATTTCCAGAGCGGATGTCTTCGAGACCTCAGCTCCCAATTGGGGTCCGAGTTTTGCCAAGTCGTCAGTGAAGAGTGTGGCCTCGTGGCTGGCGCGGGAGATGGAGACATACGCGAAGCGAGAATTAAGCAGATCTGGGTGAACGCTGGTATCGGCGTGAACGAGGACGCGTTCTGCAGTGAGACCTTGAGAGCTGTGACTGGTGACAGCGTAGCCGTGGTCGAAATGACGATGCTCGCCAGCGTTGAACTCGATGTGGCGGTTGTTGTTGAGGCGCGCAGTGACGCGGCCATCCGGGGTAATTGACTCGATCACTGCGAGGTCGCGGTTAGCAACGCCCAGCGATTTGTCGGGGGCGGTGAACTGCATGCGGTCGCCTACGGAAAACTCGCGCTCATTCTCTCGGTAGACGCTGACGCCCGTGAGACGCCGGGGATCGTAGGTGGCAAGCTCTTGGTCGCTTTTCTCGACAGTGAGTTGGTTGGTGGCTGGGTTGATCGCAACGACCGACGCATAGGCGGCAGCCTCGATTCCGATGCTTTTGCTACCCCGAGCGTAGCGAACCACGTCGTTGATCTCGTAGTGGCTTGCCCATGATCGTTCGGCTCCGGTCATGTCCTGTCGCTGAACTAATACGGGGAAATTATGATCTTCCCTGGCAACCGCCCCCGTTGCTTTCAACTCTTGGCGAACCGCGATGTTCAGTTCGTGGCGGGAAGCATTGTCCGGTGAGACGATGAGAGTGTTAGCGGGGGATTCGACGTAGCTCTTGGCGATGGCGCGGACACGCTCTTCTCCGTTGGGAATTTCCTTCGCGCGTCCCTGCTCTTGGAGTGCGTCGAGGGCAGCGGAGACTTGGCCCGTGGCCAGTAGTTCGACCGCAGATCTCAGAGCCGGTTCCTTCTGGCGAACGATCTCATCGAGTTTGGCGGTGCGCATTCCGGCTTCCTGCAGTTGCTCGAAAGGGCGTCCCGCTTCGACGCCCTGATGTTGTCGGATATCACCGATGAGAAGCACGCGATCATTGGGGCCAATCCGCGCAAGGAACTCGCGCATCTGATTGGTGCTGGCAAGGCTTGATTCATCGACAAAGTACAAGTGCTTGTGCTCTCGTCGGTCTGGATTTCCAGTGCGGACGAGGAAGCCCTGTAAGGTTCCGGCGTCTATGCCAGCCTCATTCAGTTGGCACGCGGCGCGGGATGTCGGAGCGAAGCCCTCAACCTGATAGCCCTGCGTTTCCGCAGCGCTGCGCATGGCCGTGAGCGTGGTTGTCTTGCCTGAGCCGGCGAAGCCTTGGATTCCTTGAATGCGGTCCGGCGAGCTGAGCACGTCCTCCACCACGGCCTTTTGTGCTCGGTTGAGGTGCGGGTGCTGGTCGGCAACGGCGATGGCCTGCTGTCGCGGGAGAATCGGATCGAGATGGTTTTGGCCCTCTCGGACTCTGCGGATGACTTCATGTTCCGCCTGGATGGTTTTGGCCGTGGTGAAGTGACGGCTCGGAATTCCCTGAGGTCGCTCGACGATTTGAAATTCCCCGGAAGCCAAGCGGGCCTCAAGATTGGCGCGGACCTGGGCATGGGTGATCTCGCCCATGCCGCGACGAAGCCCGTCGCGGATCAGTGCACGTTCATCCACAACCGCCTCGCGCTCGAAGTTCTTGTCACGGGAAAACGTGAGAGATTCTCGAACCCGATCCAGCGAGTTGAGGGGCTTCTCCTGATGTTGAGACCGTTCGCGGGCTGCGCGTACAACGGCGTCGGCCTGGTGCCCAAAGTCTGCCGCCAGCTTCCGGTGCGCGGCCATCACCTCTTTAGGCGAATGAATTTCTTTACGGTCGCGCGTAGAATGCGCGGCGATTTCCGCAGCTTCCTTCCCGGAGCGGCCCGTGCGTTCAAGGTACTCACGAATTTGTTGGCTCCGGGGACTGGAAGCGTCGAGGTATTCCTGCGTGTAGCCCTTGATCTCCGGCGCACCGCTCCGCCCAGTGGTGATCTCGTAACCGAGTTGGCGCAAACGGTAGGTCAACTCGGATTGATAGATGGCCGTGGCGAACTGTTGCGAGGCGAAGAGACTTTGCGGCTGGATGGCGCGAGGCTGGCCGTTGTCGCGCTCGGTAATGTTGAAAACGACCGCGTGTGTGTGCAGTTGTGGGGCGACATAGCCATCGACGGGGCGGGCGGTATCGTGCTCGAACTTGGCGGCGATAAACCTGCCCGTCGTCTCGGGCGGATGATTGCCACCGATGCGGGTCTGCGTATAGTGCTCTAGCTGGTCGAGAGCAACGCGGACGCTCTCCCGGTGGGCTTTACGGACGCGATCATCGCCGCCGACGAGGGCGGTTAGCGAGACAGATTTGGGCGCGGAAAATGTTGCATCCCAACCGGCACGATGTTCCATCGTCTTGATGGTCTTGCCGTCGGCATCCTGATATTCATAGGACGCTCGTTGTCGCACAAGCTGCTCGCCGGTCTGTGGATGCTGGCCCTGGCTGAGTTTCGCAAAGTCCTCGGCG
>Ga0182024_10011039_pt1 | contig 18258 bp, 14 predicted proteins | sample P32metaG_FD_120480 | JGI IMG/M metagenome (GOLD analysis project Ga0182024, IMG submission 120480) | Permafrost microbial communities from Stordalen Mire, Sweden - P3-2 metaG (Illumina Assembly) | ecosystem: Environmental > Terrestrial > Soil > Wetlands > Permafrost | place: Sweden: Stordalen... | reverse complement strand
GCGCCTATGCGATCAACCAGGGAACGCTCTCGGCGGGCGCGAACTACACCATCAGCTACACCGGCAACAACCTGACGATCACGCCCTACAGCCTGGCGGTGACGGCGAATGCCCAGTCGAAGGTCTACGGCGCGGCCGACCCGGCGCTGACCTACACGAACGGCGCTCTGCAAAATGGCGATACGGCCGCGGTGTTCAGCGGCGGCCTGACCAGGGTCGCCGGCCAGAACGTCGGCGCCTATGCGATCAACCAGGGCACCCTGAGCGCGGGTGCGAACTACGCGATCAGCTACACCGGCAACAACCTGACCATCACACCCTATTCGCTGACAGTGACGGCGAACGTCCAGTCCAAGGTCTATGGCAACCCAGCCGCACTGACCTATACGAACGGCGCTCTGCAGAATGGCGATACGGCTTCCGTCTTCACCGGCAACCTCCACGTCGCCAGCCAGAACGTCGGCATCTATGCCATCGCCCAGGGCACCTTGAGCGCGGGCGCGAACTACACGATCAGCTACACCGGCAACAACCTGACCATCACGCCGGCCGCCCTCGCCATCACCGCCGATAATCTCAGCAAGCTCTTCGGCACGACCTACAGCTTTCTCGGCACCGAATTCACCACCGCGGGCCTGGTCAGCGGTGATACCGTCTCCAACGTGACCCTTTCCAGCCCCGGTGCTGCGGCCGCGGCCGCCCTCGGCCCCTATGCCATCACCGCCGCCGGCGCCATAGGTACTGGCCTGACCAACTACACCCTCACCTATAACAACGGCGTTTTGACTGTCGTAACCACCATCGCGCTGCCTGTCACGGTTCCCCCTACTGTCGTTGCGGTCGTCGATGGTGGCGGCGATGGCAGTAGCGGCGGAGGTGTTGGCGTAAAGACGACTCATGGCGCCTTGACTTCACCGGCTCCCATTAATCCGTGTCTGGCCACAGCTGCACAAGATACGTTGCCGAATCAATCAACTGCCATGCTGGATTTAATCAAGATCTCTTCGGAACTGGCGGAAACACTTCCCTTTTACAAAATACAGACCCATTCTTATGATGCCTATCACCTGGCATGCGGCGATTCTGCGCCAGCGCCTCAGCAGTGAGGACCCTGACGTTTGCGCGGGTCTTTTTCAGACCGTAGCGGCACGGCCTGCTACTCGCAGGGCTTCGACGCGTCTATCGTCACGAACATTTTAATTACTAATTACAAGGTGATGCCGGATTCCGTTTGACCGATCACGGCTACATGGGTATACATAATGCAAGCCCTTGTGCAACTAATAGCAGGCGTGTTTTCAGAGACTCATTGTTTCCTGCCTGTCTGACACCGCACAGCAAAACAGCCGTAAGTATCCATAGCGCACCAACGACGCGCTTGAGAGGACCTTACGTTCAACGCGTGTTTTGCAAGGGAAAATAACCATGTCTCTCTCAGATGACTTTAATCTATTTAAATCCCGGAAAACAATGGGAAAAAAGCTGCTGGCCGAAGTCACCAAGGACATGGGTAGGTGCCATGTCCAAAAGGCCCTCGCCCTCATCGCCGAAGGCGCCAGCCTCGATGAAAGTGACAAGGAAGGTGACACCGCGCTGAGGGTGGCGGCATTGAACGGGCATACAGATATCGCCACCGCGCTCATCGACAAGGGCGCCAAACTCGATGTAAAGAACAATTTCGGCAGCACCGCGCTGATGGCGGCGGCACGGAACGGGCATACAGATATCGCCAACGCGCTCATCGACAAGGGCGCCAAACTCGATCTAAAGAACAATTTCGGCAGCACCGCGCTGATGGCGGCGGCACGGAACGGGCATACAGATATCGCCAACGCGCTCATCGACAAGGGCGCCAAACTCGATCTAAAGAGCAATGTCGGCTTCACCGCGCTGATGTGGGCTGTATGGTACGGGCGTACAGATATCGCCACAGGCCTCATCGACAATGGCGCCAAACTCGATCTAAAGAACAATGGCGGCTCCACCGCACTGATGATGGCGGAAAAAAACGGCGATACTGCCATCGCCGCCGCGCTGAAGGGAACGGCAGGAACAGACCATCCCGTGCCCGCGCGGCTTGTGGATCAGGGAATGCGGCTTATGGAACAGGCAATTTGTTACGGACAGGGGGTCGAGCAAGCCCGTGCAAAAGGCTACGCGGTAGATCCGAACAAAAGCTCTCCCACGAAGCCCCACGTCAGGCGACCATAAGCTTAGAGCAGCGGAAATCGAGCCAGCACAACGGCGCTACGCCCCGACGGCCCCCCCCTGAAAAAACTGCACCAGAAAGGAGAAACATCATGGCACTCAAACCCATATTCGCAGCTGTGGCTAGCCACGGCGAGCGGCGCATTCGTGCGATGGTGGCAGATGGCAATGTCTTCTTGCCGAAGACCTTTCCCGAGAGTGAACTGGAGGGCGTCATGGGGCTTGCCGATAACAAATCCGCCCTTGTACTGCGCTCCGGCGCCGCAATTCCCGTCGCCCTCCCCTACGAAGAACTTGAACAGAAGATTTACGAACGTGACTTTCGCACCGACGGCCCTGTGCTTGATCTGCGCGATGTAACCGGCGAGGCGGCCAGGCCAAAAGCCCCTGCGAATACCAATAAGGCGCCCGCTCCTGGCGACAAGATGCCAGACGGCACGGTCTTTGCCGGCATCTCCCCAGACACCAACAAGCCGATGTACGCCACGCCCACCGATGCATCCCTGACGATGAAATTCAACGAGGCCCAGGAATACGCCGCCAAGCTCGATGCGCATGGCCACAAAGACTGGCGCGTGCCGACGAAGGCCGAGCTGAACGTGCTGTTCAACAACCGCGCGGCGATCGGCGGGTTTGACATAAGTGGTTCCTTTCCCGCCGGCTGGTACCGGTCCTCCTCGCAGCACAAAGGATGGGGTGCGTGGGAGCAGCGGTTCAGCGACGGGACTCAGCTCAACTACATTAAGCACATTCACTCGTCCGTGCGGCCTGTCCGTTGAGGCCGCGCCCGGAGATCAGTCATTTAGTCATTTAACCCTTTGCCGGCCGCGCGAAACGCGGTCGCCAGAAAAGCAGCCGTTGAAGTTTGGAAGAGACCATGGGGCTATTCAGTAAAAGCAAAACCTCCGAGGTGCCAGCGACGGAGCGGGCGGCCCCTTGCCCCGACAGCAAGAAAATCAGACTGAACAAGACGCTCTCCAAGGAAACGATCAGCGCGATGCCACGCGTCTATCGTCCCGAACATTTTAATTAATAATTACAAGGTGATGCCGGATTCCGTTTGACAGGTCACGGCTACAGGGGTATACGTAATGCAAGCCCTTGTGCAACCAATAGCAGGCGTGTTTTTACTGGTTCTTTGTTTCCTGCCTGTCTGATACCGCACAGCAAAACAAGCCGTAAGTATCCATAGCGCACCAACGACACGCTATCGATGACCTTACGTCCAACGCTTGTTTTGAAAGGGAAGCAGCCATGACGCAGCAGAGCGGCAACGCAAAAGAGATTTCTCTTGGCGAAGATTTCGGCGATGTTGCCGTGAATGTGAACGGCGTCCGCGTCGAGGTTCGCACGGACGGAAGCATCCTGGCCTATACGAACGGCAACGTCAAAGTCTGCCCGGTCGCCAACGACGACGGCAAGGCAGCCGCCAGCGCTGAGCCGAATATCGGCGACAAAATGCCCGACGGCACGGTCTTTGCCGGGATTTCCCCTGATACGAAAAAGAAGATGTACGCGACGCCCGCGGATGCCTCCCTGACGATGACGTTCAACGAGGCAACAGAATACGCCGCCAAGCTCGATGCGCATGGCCACCAGGACTGGCGTCTGCCGACGAAGGCCGAGATGAACGTGCTGTTCAACAACCGCGCAGCGATTGGCGGGTTTGACATAAGTGGTTCCAATCCCGCCGGCTGGTACTGGTCCGCGTTGCCCAGCAACGAATGGGTCGCGTGGGGCCAACGGTTCAGCGACGGGTATCAGGGCGGCTACGGTAAGGACTATCCCTCGGCTGTGCGGTGCGTCCGCTGAGTGGTCGTCCGGAGATGAATTATTCAGTCATTCAATCCTTTCACTGACCGCGCGTGGCGCGGCCGCCGGGGAAGCCTGCAGGAACCAACCTCGATGCTCACGGCTACAAAGACTGGCACGTGCCGACGAAGGCCGAGTTGAACGTGCTGTTCAACAACCGCGCAGCGATTGGCGGATTTAACGTAAGTGGTTCCGGTCCCGCCGGCTGGTACTGGTCCGCGTCGCCCTACTTCAAATGGTGTGCGTGGGGCCAGCGCCTCAGCGACGGGGCTCAGGACCACCTCAATGAGGACAATCACTTGTCCGTCCGGCCTGTCCGTTGAGGCCGCGCCCGGAGATCAATCATTTAACCCTTTCCCGGCCGCGCGAAGCGCGGTCGCCAGAAAAGCAGCCGTTGAAGTTTGGAAGAGACCATGGGACTATTCAGTAAAAGCAAAACCTCCGAGGTGCCAGCGACGGAGCGGGCGGCCCCTTGCCCCGACAGCAAGAAAATCAGACTGAACAAGACGCTCTCCAAGGAAACGATCAGCGCGATGCCACCGAGGATTTGACTACACGCCGGCGAGCATGAGGAGTTCCATGACAAGCACATCAGTTCGGCTCGAAAAGCTTTCCCAGCAAGAGTTCGATACTTATTATTTGGTTGCGCTTGAGCGCTTAGCCAATGAGATGGCAAGAGCTAGAGACCTGAGTGCCGAAGAAGCCCTGAAGCTTGCTCAGCAGTCCTTCGATTCTCTTTTGCCACGGGGACGAGTGGGTACAACGGATCAGTACCTTTTCAAAATTCTCGCTGGTGACACACGAGTGGGAATTCTTCATTTCGGAATCAAGCGCGATAGAGTCAAACCCTTCGCCTTTGTCTGGGATATTGAAATTCACAGTACCTGTCGCGGCAAAGGATACGGCGAACTGTCCATGTTGGCTCTTGAAAGCAAGGTGAAGGAACTTGGTCTTTCTTCAATTGGACTCAATGTGTTTGGCCACAACGCTACGGCAATTCGCCTCTATAAAAAACTTGGATATCGGATTTCTTCAATGGCCATGGTCAAAGACGTATACTCACCTTGAAGACGCCGCCCGCGGCCTTCTTCACCGCTGCCCAAAAACTCCGGGGGCGCTAAGTGTTCCCATTAAATTACCTCTTTTCCGAACGCGCCCGGATTGCTACTTCTCTTCCAAACAAAAGGACTCCAGCCCATGCGTTTCCTCTGGCTCATCGTATATCTGGCGTTCTTCGCTGTTCCCTGTTTCGCGGCGGAACCCACCACAACCCCTACCGATCTGCCATCTCTGCAAGCGAAGGCCGACCAAGGCGATCCCGGCGCTCAATTCAACCTCGGTATCCTGTACGCCAACGGCAAGGGCGTCACAAAGGACTGGACCGAAGCGGCGAAATGGTTTCGCAAAGCCGCTGAACAGGGTTACCCCGCCGCTCAATACGCCCTCGGCACCCTATACCACCGCGGCGACGGCGAGACGCAGGACTACAAGCAAGCTGCAGAGTGGTCTCGTAAGGCAGCCGAGCAGGGCTTCGCTGCCGCGCAGTCCAACCTTGGGATCCTTTACGAAAAAGGACAGGGCGTGACGCAGGACTACGCGGAAGCGGCCAAGTGGTATCGCAAGGCCGCCGAGCAGGGCTTCGCCGTCGCTCAGACCAACCTTGGTTCCCTTTACGACAAAGGAAACGGCGTGGCGCAAGACTACGCGGAAGCGGCCAAGTGGTATCACAAGGCCGCCGAGCAGGGCATCGCCGTCGCGCAGTCCAATCTTGGTTCCCTTTACGCGGAAGGTCAGGGCCTGGCGCGGGACTACGTGGAAGCGGCCTGGTGGTATCGTAGGGCCGCCGAGCAGGGCCTCGCCGACGCTCAATACAACCTCGCCCTCCTTTACATCACAGGTCACGGCGTTACACGTGACGAGGCTGAAGCCACCAGGTGGTTCCGCAAGGCCGCTGAACAAGGGAATGCCGCCGCTCAATCTCGCCTCGCCGTCCTAAACGCGAAGCAACCACTGCGTCCGACTTCGCTATCTATCAGAACGCATGAGCGCTGAAAACCTCATTAAAGAAGATTGGGAACGCCAGTGGACCGTGCTTCGCACCGCCCGTTGCGTCCAGCATGAAACCGGCTTCATCGTTCATATTCAGCCGCGCGGAGTGTTCCGTTATCAGCAATGCCTGACGGTTGCGAACCCCCGTCAATGCCCTTTCAGATGTGCCGGCATTCGGCTAATATCTGGAAGGCCTCGTTTTTTTTGAAGGATATTTATGGCAACCGGGTTTCTCGAAGATTTTACAAACTACGCCAAGGTACCCCAAGCGGCCGCATGACGCGGCAACCGGGCGCTCAGGGAAATGATTTTCTAAGGCAGGTTCTGGATCGGACCGGCAGCGAATTGCCGCAGGTCATCACTGACGCTGTGCTGAAGACGGTCAAAGCGATGTTTGGCCAGAGCATGTATGCGGTGCAGGGCCGCACCGGGGGGGACGTACCGCCCTGTTACGCGGCCAGCGTCGTTCTGGTGCAGGAACCCTCCTGCTTCCGGCTCCGTTTGGCATTCGATGGCACCCTGCTCAAAACGCTGGTCGTGGCCATATACCCGCTGGAAGCCGCCAACTCGGATGACGCACTGAGCGACGTAGCGGCGGAAATTTCCAATATCGTCGCCGGGCACGTAAAGACCTTTGTCAATCAGAGGGGATTCAACGTGTCGCGGGACTTGCCCGTGGTGGAAAACGCGGCAGCCGGCGCCGACGCCGTGACCGGTTGCTTCAGCCTGAATTTTTCTATCTTCCGTAATAGCCTGTCCGTCAGAAATCTCCTGAACGTGTCATTGCTGTGAAGTCGTCGTAAAACCGGAGGCGGAACTCGACTGGCTCATGCCAGTCAAACGGCTAAGCGCGTCGCAAAGAACCAAAGCAGCCGGTTGCGCCGCAAGAACTGGCATCGCGAAATTCGCGAACAAATTTAAGCCCCCCTTTCCGCCCTCTCCAAGCTTATGCGGCCGTCCGCGCCGCCAAGGGTGAAATGCACGCACACCCCGCGCCCTTGACCGCTGCGGCCGTCCACTGAAGAAAACCCCCTTATCCCATGAACAACGGAAAGGGGGGCTCGGCAAAGGCCCGGACGCTAGACTTAACGATTTAGCGAATTCGCTAATCTTAGCGAACGGCTGCAGCCGCTTCTCTCCCGCCGTTGTTTTTCGAGCTACTGAGAAACTTTGTTCTGCCGGAGGCTCTCGGCGTGGGCCGAGATGACCTCGGCTGCACTGTCCAGGGCCGCTACGCCAAGCTCAGGTTCTTTCCGCGCGACGTTGATGGCCGCTTCCGCAAGCGCAGCCACGATAATGGTGCTGTCAACTCCCCTGGCCGCCAGATCGTCAACTGTCGTCTGCAGGCGGTTGGTACAATGAGCCGCGGTGATGCGGCCTTGCTCTTTCGGCTTCAACATCGCGTTTTGCGTGAGCCGCATCGCCACGACCTCGATCGGGGAGTATGTCTTGATGCTCAGAACGTCGGCCGGCATGTGGCCAAAAAGCTCAAGGTGGCGATGAAAATCCACGGTATAGCCTGCGACCAGGCGGCCCACTTCCACAGCGATAGGGTGCGCCGGGTCCGGACCGTTAACGGCCGACACGACGGCGGCCTCGCTGAGAGATTGAAACTCGGGGTTGGGGTCGACAGACATTGTTTTCTTTTCCCTTGGAATTTGCTCATAGGTACGACAGAAGCGATATGTCTCCATCCTGCCCCAAACTTCCGGCGCTGCACACCTACGAGACATAGTAGGTTTTACCGCACCCATTTTCCAAAAAGCGGCCGGGGCTGTATATATGGAAAGTTTTTGGTATTCCTCGGGGCACCGGGCGTGCAGGAACGGATGACCGCTGCGGCCGTTCGCTAAAGAGAACACTTGTCCCATGAACAACGGAAAGGTGGGCTCAGCAAAGGCCTCGGACGCCCGGCTTAACGAGTTAGCGAATTCGCCAACCCTACCGAACGGCTGGCAGCCGCTTCTTTCCCGCCGTCTTCAACGGCCCGCGCGAAAGCCGGCCAATCGTTGGCCATGGCCTTCGACAGCTCCAGCAGCTTCGCGGCCAGGTCCTCGGCTCCATAAAACTCGATCCGCAGCTCGCCGGGCTTCAGCGCGATATCGCCGGAGAGATCCCGCAGCCGGCGGTCCTCCACGTCGGCCGCGGCCGGGATGCGGACCCGCCGCGCCGCAAGCAGGCGGCGCGTGCGGTCCAGCTCTTCGACCACGCGGGCACGCCGGTTCACTTCCCACTGAAAGGGCCCTCCCTGGGCCGTCTCTTCCAGACGCGCGATTAAAGCCAGCCGGGAGACCGCTGAAGCGTTTCCGACGCGCAGGCCTTCACAGACCCGGCCAGCCGCCGCGATCTCCGTCCACCACGCCGGGCGCAAGACAGCTACGATGGTGCCTTTCGGTCTTGTATCGAGAATATTGCTTTCCGACATATACCCCCGTTGTAGACTCACGAACCACGCATCAAAACTTCGTCCCCGGCGCTTGGGGCCTCCTCGGGGCTGAGACGGTCTTGTCAGCCAAATCCAAACTGTTCTCATCGCTCCGGCCGGTCCGGCCACGGCGCGATTTGCCCTGGCGCGTTCCGGCGCGTGCCGCCACGCCAACGCCTCTCTCATCCTCTCCTGCATCCCCCTCAACGTCAGCACTTCCTTCTGCCCCGGCGGCCGGCGCAACCTGCCGCTCGCCCTTGTCAAGATCGAGCGCCGCATTCAGTTCAGCCTGGCGGACCAGCGATTCCTTGAGCCGCGCCTCGTGCTCGAACGGCTTGCCCGCCTGCTCCTCCAAATCCCCCAGCATCTTTTCCGCGCGGGCGGTACGCTCCCGCTCCTCGGCCAGGGCCTTGTCCAGGGCGCGCAGCGCATACTCGATGCTCTGGATCGTCCCGAGCGGATTCTCCGCATTCAACTGCGCCTTGTAGGTCCCCCCTCCCCGGATGAACAGCTCCGGCGAGCGCTCGTCGTCTGAATCGACGAGAAGCGTTGCTGCTCCCCTCCCCCGGCTCAGGATCTCGAATCCACGAAACGCGCCGCGCGTCTGCAAGGTCTGGTCGTCACGCCATGACAGCACGGCCTGCGTGAGCACCGCCGCCCCCTCCTCGCGTGCGCCTTTGCCTGAAAACACCCGGTTGCCGACGCGCATGGAGAACTCTTCGCCGGCAGGGCTGTCGCGGGTTGCGATATCAGCCGAAAGCCTGCCGATCCTCTCCTGCCTTTCCCTGATCTCGGACGGCAGGGACCGAAGTTGCAGCCGGATGCTGTGTTGCTGGTTGCGGTGCGCCGCGCGTAACTGGTCCAGCTTGCGGATTTCCGTATCGACTTTGACCTTTTCCATCACCGCCGGATTGCCCGATGCGATCGCCTTGATCTCCGCGTAGGTGAGCGCGCCGCCGTCGAGATCCTCCGCCGATCTGACCGATGTGTGCCCGTTCATCACCTGCTGGATGAACCGGGCCTTGGTTTCGAGGGTCTGCCACATATAGGCATCGAACGAACCCTCCGTCACGTACCGGAATATCCGCACCTCGCCATTGAGATTGCCCTGCCGCAGAATGCGCCCCTCGCGCTGCTCGATGTCTCTGGGCCGCCACGGCGCATCGAGATGATGCAGGGCGGCCAGGCGCTTCTGCACGTTCGTACCGGCACCCATCTTTTCCGTCGATCCGATCAGAATGCGCACTCGGCCCGCGTTGACCGAATCGAAAAGCAGTTTCTTCTCTGCATCGCTTTCGGCATCGTGGATGAAAGCGATTTCCGCTTGCGGGATACCCCTTTCAAGCAGCCGGGTTCGCAGTTCATCGTAGACATTGAAGCGTGCCGGGTCCGGCGTTGACAGATCGCAGAACACAAGCTGGGTGGATCGCGCGTCACGGCTTTCCTCCCAGACAGTCTTTATGCGCTGCACCGCCAGCATCAGCTTGGTGTCGCCGTCCGGTTGCCCAAGCGGATCGACCAGGCGCATGTCGAGCGCGGCTTTGCGCCCGTCGCCGGTGATCTTCAGCATGTTGTCTACGGAAGGATCGACCCGCGCCGTGCGCAGCCGCTCGGCCCGGTCGGTGAGCGTTTTGATGAAAGCTTTGAGCGGCTCGGAGGCGGATGCCGCCGCTATCTGCGGCCTGCCGCCCGCTACGCCGGGCCGCGGCAGGTTCAGCATGTCGGCGGTCTGCACGTCGGCGAAGGTGCGGAACATGGACAGCAGCTCGGGCAGGTTGATGAACTTCGCAAAGCGCGTGTGCATGCGGTAGCCGGACCCATCCGGCGCGAGTTCGAGGGCCGTGACCGCTTCCGCGAAATTCGAGGCCCAAGCGTCGAAATGCGCCACGCCCCGGTCCTTCAGCAGATCGGGCGCCAGATAGCGCTGCATGGTATACATCTCGGCCATCGTGTTCGAAATCGGTGTGCCGGTCGCGAACACCACGCCACGACCAGAATTGACTTCGCGCACATAGCGCGTCTTCATGTACATATCGAGCGCCCGGTTGCTCTCGGAATTCGGCAAGCCCGCGATACGGTTCATTTTCGTGGTGTAGAACAGATTCTTGTAAAGATCGGCCTCATCGACAAAGACCTGATCCACGCCCAGCTCCTCGAAGGTAAGGGCGTTGTCTTTCCCCTCGCGGTCCGCGCGTGTCTTCAGTTTCGCGACGAAACGTTTCTTGGCTTTCTCCAGCTCCTTCACCAGCCGTCCGTTGTCGTCTTTCCCGGACTTCGCTTCGAGGATCGCCGCCTCCAGTTCCTCGACCTGTTCCTCAACAAACCGTTTGAACAGCTTGTCCGATACCGGCAGCATCTCGAACGAGCGGTGCGAGACGATCACGGCATCATAATTGCCGCTCGCAATCCGGGCCATTGCCCGCTGCCGGTTGCCTGTGGCAAAGTGGTCCCGCCCGGCGACGAACAGGCGCGCTTGCGGATAAACTTTCAGAAACTCGGCGCCCCATTGCTCGACCAGATGATTGGGCACGACGAACATGGGTTTTTTCGCAAGGCCGAGCCGCCGCATTTCCATAGCGGCGGCGGCCATGGTCCACGTCTTCCCGGCACCCACGACGTGCGCCAGCAGCGTGCTGCCGCTTTGCACGATCCGCCAGACGGCATCCTTCTGGTGACGGGAGAGGTCCCCGTCGCGCAGATACTCCCGGTTCATGCCCGGAAGACTCAAGTGAGAGCCGTCGAAGCTGCGCAGGCGCAGATTGTTGAAGCGGTGGTTGTATTCGCGGGCCAGCCGCGCCGCCCGCGCGTCGTCTTCCCATATCCACTCCCGGAAACGATCCTTCAGCTGCTGCTGCTTTTCGCGCGCCGCCACCGTCTCCTGCTGATTGATGACCCGCGATCCATCCTCCCCCTCGTCATAGGCGGTCGGCACACGGCCATTGAGCGCCTGATCGATCAGCTCTGAGGCGCGGAAGCGTGCCGTTCCGTGCGTCGTGGTGTTGGCAACGCTGTATTTCTCGCCGCCATCGATTTCGAAGGTCCATGTCGCGATGGGGACCGCATGGCCAACGCGCACGCTGCGCGGCGCGGTATCGAGCATCGCTGCGACGAAGTCCCGGATATCCGTCGTCGGAATCCAGGACGACCCCAGGCGGGCCTCGATGTCGCCCGGCTCCAGGTCAACAGGCTGTACCGCCTTCAGCGCCTCGATATTCCGCTCGTAAGACGGAGCGAGCCCGGCCGCCACTGTCGCCACCTCCAGCCTGCGGCGCACATCGCCGCTCAGGTAACGGTCGGCGGTTTCCCAGACGCCGCCCTCCGGATTGCAATAGACGAGGTTCCCCAGCTCGCGCTGCAACGCCCGAGCAGGGCGGCCCGTCACCTGCTCCATGCGCGGCCAGTGCAACTCACCGGTCTCATTCAGAGAAACGGCGAGCGCTTCCGACGCCGTCTCGACATGCGCGACCGGCTGGTAGCGCTCCAGTGTCCGCCGTTCAAAGATGGCCGTTTTACGGGCACGCTTCGTCTCGGCGTCGTAGTTCTCCAGGGAGAATAATAAGGGCTGATCGGGATCGCCAGCAAAGGCCTTGACGTTCTCGCGGGACGACAGCGGCCCGTACCGGCCGACAAAGGAATCATAGATGTCGTTCAGTAGCCGCCGCGCCTCGGCAATGCGTTCCTCCGGCGCCTCATCGAGCTGCGTACGGAACACGACGCGGATCGCATCTCGCACGGCCAGCATGCCGCGGATGCGCCACGCCACCGAGCCCGGTACCTTCGCCGTCTCAAATACCGAACCCCTGCGGATTGCGAGCAATCCATCCCGGACCGCGTAAGCCCCGTCCTTCACATCCGTGCCGTCTGATTCAAACAGGCTGTTGTTCTCCGGCGGCGGCCGGGCGCGGTCCGGCCCCGCATCGCGAGGGGCGCAGATGCCTTGCGGCAGAGATGCCACGGCCTGTGCCAGCTGCTCCGGCGACAGCTCTCCCGTCAACGTCGGCTCGCGGTCTCGATACATCGTGCCTTCAAGGCGCATTTCGCCGAGCATCATCTCGGGATGCCGCACAAAATACTCGTTTACGGAAACAGCCCCGTCCGGCGTGTCGATGCGCGCCAGCTCCCGCCAGGCCGCGCCCTTGCGCGAAGAGGCGGTTCCTGGCGTGCGCTTTTGCAGGAACAGAATGTCCGTTGTCACTTCGGTACCCGCGTTGGCCTTGAACGCGGTGTCGGGCAGCCGGATCGCGCCAACCAGATCGGCGCGGTCCGCCAGATACCTCCGCATCGTCGAATCCTGCTTGTCCATCGTGTAGCGGCTGGTGATGAGGGCCATCACGCCGCCCGCCCGCAGCTTGTCGAGCGATTTGGCGAGGAAGTAATCGTGGATCGTCCGCGTCACCGGGGAATTTTTGTAAACGGCATCGTGCACGGGATAATTTCCGAAAGGTATGTTCCCGATCACCGCGTCGAAGAAATTGTCGGGCAGGGCCGTCTCCTCGAACCCCTTCGCGAATATGCTGGCGTCCGGGTAGAGCTGCTTCGCAATCCGCGCCGTGATGCTGTCCAGTTCCACACCGGTCCGCCGGCAGCCAGGCAGCAGCGATTCCGGCATCAGACCGAAGAAATGTCCGAGGCCCATGGACGGCTCAAGGATCTGCGCGCCGGCACCAAGCCCGAAGTGCTCCATCGCCTGCCATAGAGCCTGAACGACCACCGGCGAAGTGAAGTGGGCATTCGGGGTCGAGCCGCGCGCCGAGTCGTATTCCTCGGTGGTCAGGTATTGCCGCAGGTCGCGGCCAATCTCCTCCCAGACGCTGCGCGGATATGGATGGAAGACATTCGACAGTGCGCCCCAGCCGGTGTACCGGGCGAGCACAGCCTTTTCGTCTTGCGTCGCCTCGCGGCTTTCGTCTTCAATCAGCCTGAGCGTGCGGATCGCAGCGACGTTATCGCGGGCCTTTTCCTTCAGTCCGCCCTGCCCGATCCGATGCGCTTCGGTTATCCGGAAGTCGCGCGGCGGCGATGCGGGCGCCGCTTCCGGCTCGATGTCCTGGACCTCGATTTCCCGGATGGGGGACGGGGTGTCGGCGGGAGGTCCTCGCTCTGTGGCAGCGCCCACTCCTCTGCCGTCAGCTCCCACGCCGCCTGATAGTTCATCTTGCGCACTGACACCAGCTCGTATAGCAGGTCTCCCGCCTTCTCCTGCGCCGCGAACACCGTCTGGTCCAGGCGACTCAGCTTCTCCAGATCCCGCACCATCTGCGGGCAATTCTCCCGCCAGTGCTTCAGAATCGCTTCTCCGAGCGCTGTCCTTCCCTTCATCGGCAACCTCCGTTGCTTCTCCGCTCGTCGTTTCTACTGGATCATCCGTGAACAGGCCAAGCTGGTTGACATGCACTCGTATAGACACACGACCGGCCTTGCTCCCACGAAATCTCCGCACAGCCCTCTCCCACCCGTGCTGCTCTCACGCCCGCAGCCACCGTCCTCCCGGCTCCAATTCGACACAATCCCCCGTGCCCCCGACCTACACTTTGCGCTCTGTGGCTCTCAGACCAGCATAGCCGCGAACTCTGAACATTCCGTTAACGCCCGGCGCTTCAGCACAAGCCACATCACCATAAACCAGCATTCCCACCATTCGCTCCTTGCGACTGTCGAGGCCATCTTCAACCTGGGTACGCTCGGGCGGAACGACACCTCCGCCACCCCGATGTCGGACCTGTTCAGGGGCGGAATCCCTTACTTCGCTTTCTTCGAAGCTTTCGACTTGTCAGAACTGTTGAGGGCGTGGCCTTGTGACCGGCTTTACAACAGTGCCTCGCGCAAGGGCGGAAGGGTAGCGGCATGATCTGCACACTCTGCCGAAGCTTTGGCTCATGCCCCTAATCAGCAAACCGAAAATGACAATCAAGCTCCACCACGCAGCCCGTCGTGCCGGGTCGAAACGCATCGGTTTGACGACGCTTGATTTCCGTAACCTGGCTACTCACCAGCTTTACCTTGCGCCCTGAAAACTGCGCGCAGCCCGTCAATCCACGCCTCAGGAAGTCCGGCGAGATTTTTCGGCTCCCGATACGAACCACGACATGGGAACCATCCGCCATGACTGCCCCCAGAGAGCGCCACATATCCCCAATGAACGACCAGTAATTGTCTGCAGTTCCATGCCGGTCATCGCGGGACATCGCGCCTTTCTTCGGATAGCTCGGGCCACCCAGAAACCACAGCCGCAGCCATTGATCTTCCTCGAAACTTGTCACGTCCAGATATGGCGGTGATGTCACGGCGCACCTGATCAGATCGGCTGCAGGTGTATCAATAACGGTCGGAAGATTTCGCATGTCGGTATGGAGGACCAGTGAGTCACCCTCCGGTAGGGGAGAAACATAACGGAAGTCCGCCATCTCAACGAGCAGCTTGAACGCATCACGCATCGGTGCCACGAGCTTTCGGTCCTTCCAGAATTTGACCGAATAGCGAGGCTTTGTGCTGATGGTGCGTGGCATTTGGTTGCTTAGATACCTCGTGGATTGTGCTTCACCATGCAGTGATCCCAGCGCGAGCGCGGAGATCATGTTGTCTATGCGAGACTTTTTCCAATTCAGGGTTTCACGAAGATAGAGGAGTTGGGCGAGCGTGCCTGGCGCGTAGGCATATTGAAAGAACTCATCCTCTTCACGGGCGGCGCGGTTCCACTTGGAGGGTTTGAATTCATTCTTCAACTGCGAAACCCGCGCTTTGAGCCGACTCAGAGACGGGGGCGTTGTTTTCGCCTTCGTGAGGCAGACGGCCACATCGTTGACATCGCTGGATATTGCATTGCGACCGCACAGCAAGGCCGTAAGCGCCGTAGTGCCCCGGCCGCTGAACGGATCGAGCACCGTTTCTTCGGGCTTTGTAAGCCGTTTAATCCAGTACTCCGCGAAGGTTTCGGGGAACATCGCAAAGTACGGGCACAACGAATGGAAGCGATGTCTCATGCTACGAAGTTCCCTTGCCGTTGACGCGCCAGCGCGGCGTCTAACCAAACCTTGCAATTGCCAAAAACATCTTTTGATATATCGTAGCCGTATTGCACGAGACGGCAGCGATCGAGCAGGAGGCCTCCAGCGCCACTATGCGTGTCCCAGGCCGCACCGTCAACCCTGTGCGGAACCATGTAAACGCGGACGGGGTCGAGGATCAAAGGCGTCTCGAAATAATTCCGACAGAAGTTTCTCGGAACAAGTTTCTCCAGAGAATCCTTCCAGTGGATGCCCGTCTTACACTGCCCAAATCCGACTAGGCCCCCCGTCCTTCCATCAGAGAAGATTCGCCATACAACGACGTCGAGCCTGCCATCTCCTCCACCGGGGGACTTCACCTTTGCCTTGGCGCCGCGGCCTTCCTTCAAGGTTGCGCACAGCTGATCGATGTTGGCGCGGAACTTCTTGTTGTCCTCGGTTTTGGTCCTGGCAGTCCCGAATACCAGCGCGCCCGATAGATCCGTGGGACCGCCCCAGACGTTGAGGAGAATGTCGGCACAAAGCTGTTCGAATATAGCCGTGGGATCGAGATTCTCCAACCTGCGCTGTGCATCCATATCGGCGCGGCTGGTAACCAGCAAGAACTTGTAAAGCAAACCCGCTTTGGTCTTTGTCCCGGTGTTGGGTCGGACGGAAAGAAGGCTGCGCGAAGCGCTCAAAGTAAAAGGATATTCCCATTTGCGTCCCTTACCGGGTAGCGGGACGCAGGCACCTTGGCGGTCCAGCAATTCCTTGAACACGTCATCAGCAATGATCTTGGCTTGATCTTCCTCGACGGAATGGGCCTGCTCAAGGGCGCGGGTCAAATCCTCCTGCGAGGCGTTGCCGTCGTCGGCCAGAAGTGCCTTTACTTCCACCCAATCAGCCAAACCGACCAAACCGTCGTCAACTTCGGGAGATGGCACTCTAAGCAAGTTAGTTACGGCTGGTTTTTTCTTTTTTTGCTTCACGTTTGTCTCGTGTTTTTTTGCTCGCCATGGCTTCAATCAGGTCATTTGCGAGGTTCTGGATATCCTCCGCAATTTTGGGCATGTCCAGCATTTCGGTCGAGTTGTAGCCGGTGGTCAGAGTTCCAAGGGCCTTCTGAAGCGCCTGCTTGGCTTGCTGCAACGCCTGACGGAAAAGGCGCTCGTCACCCTGACTGATGTCATGCGCCACACCTAGAGGCAGCCCGTCGCGCAGAGCTTTTATGCCTGCGTCGGTCAGAAGAACTGTATCGAGGGTCTTAAGGTCTGGATTCTGCGAACGGATAAGCGATGGCGTATCGGAGCTGTCGCGGCCGTAGAGCCAGAGCATCAGATCGCCCAGATTTTTTACCTTGGAAGGAAGGACAGGCTTTTCCGGCGTCACGCCCTTCGCGCGCAAGCCCAGAAAGTTCGTGATGCCGGGATAATCCATGCCGGTATAGATGTAGTTGAAGCTGAACTTGTTTTTCGCGATATCCGAACGGGCAAAAACTTTCGCCTTCTCGGCCTGCTCGACAATCATCAGACCGCGATACATGCGCAGGACGGTAGAATTGCCGTCACCGATTTGCGCAGCGATGTCTTCAAGCGGCACGTCATAGCTGTTGTGGACATGGGCGATGTACTGCGCCTTTGCATACGAACCCCATGTGGCGGGTCCATTCACGTGCTTGAATCCGAGATATCGCCACGACTCTTCGCGGGTGGTGACGATGACGGGCAGCTTGGCAAGTTCTTCGGCGCGAGCGCTGCTGATTGCCGGCAGTTTTGTGGCTTTGACCTTCTGTCTCAGCGAAGCATCGACGAGCAGCTTGACCGCCGCGAGGCGGCGATTGCCTTCGATGACTACATAGGTTCCATCGCCGGAATCTTCAACAAACAGTGGTTCATGTTCGAAGTAGCCGCTATATGCAATAGACATCGCGACTTCCTCGACAGCCATCTCATCCCACAACGCTTTCAGGAGTTCAGGCTGCGATGCGTCTTTGGAAATACCGAGCTCGGCCAGGCGAGGATTGCTCGCATCGAGAAAAAGCTTGTCCAGCTCAATGTGGTCGTATCCTACGTTCTCCGGAATCTCCGGCTGCACAGCGACGTTCTTTTTCATGGCGTTCTCAACCTTATTGATTTCATCAAAGCTCCCATGCCAGCTTGGCCCTATGCCTCGAACGAGTTGTTTTCCTTCAACCAATTCGAAAGTAGCTCTTCAACCAGATCGCTGAGTTCCTTCTCCTTACTGACCAGACGTGTCTTGACGCCCAGATGCGTCGTCTTGCGAATGTACGTGGTGAACTTCGTGAACGCCGGATCAGCGCTTTTTGCCAGCCCCTTCGAAGCAGCCTTTCCCTTCACAGGTGAAGTGGATTGGGACGCAGGTATCCCACGTTCGTGCGAAGCTTTTCCTGTCATCGTTTGCGATGCCTTCAGCGGGCGTTTGGCCACGAAATATATCCTTGCGTGGGGACGTAAAACCGTCAACCGCTAGTCCGGGTTCTCCAAACACCAAAGGTTATCACAAACAGCCAGACATCTGAAGGGTTGAACAGCCAGACAGCCACGTCACGATCGTCAGCCACATATAATCGTTGGCGTGTCCTTCACGGTGGTGCCGATTCACAATTTGGATCTACCTTCGGGAACAAGAATTCGCCGAAGAAATGGAATCGATGGTGATGGTAGCGGGCGAGGGACTTGAACCCCCATGACCTTGCGGTCGGACGATTTTGAGCCGTCTGCGTCTGCCAGTTCCGCCAGCCCGCCACAGCGCAGTTCT
>Ga0182024_10011038_pt1 | contig 18258 bp, 20 predicted proteins | sample P32metaG_FD_120480 | JGI IMG/M metagenome (GOLD analysis project Ga0182024, IMG submission 120480) | Permafrost microbial communities from Stordalen Mire, Sweden - P3-2 metaG (Illumina Assembly) | ecosystem: Environmental > Terrestrial > Soil > Wetlands > Permafrost | place: Sweden: Stordalen... | reverse complement strand
GAGATCGCCCAGCAGGGCCTGATGATGCTCAACATGGACCCTCCCCTCCATACCCGCTACCGGCGCCTCGTCAACAAGGGCTTCACGCCCCGCATGGTGCGCGACCTCGAGGAGAGCATCCACCGCTCCACCGACGCCATCATCGACGAGGTGATCGAGGCCGGCGCGGCCGACTTCGTCACCGAGATATCGGCCGAGCTCCCGCTCCAGGTCATTGCCGAGCTCCTCGGCGTGCCCCAGAAGGACCGTCACCGCATGTTCGAGTGGTCCAACCGCATGGTCGGCAACGAGGACCCCGAGTACCAGGACCAGACGGAGCTCGCCCTGACCTCCGCCATGGAGCTCTACGCCTACGCCTCCGAGCTCTTCGCCAAGAAGAGGATCGACCCGCACGCCGACCTCATGAGCGCGCTCACCACCGTCGAGATCGAGGGGGAGCACCTCAGCGACATGGAGCTCGAGCTCTTCTTCCTGCTGCTCACCGTGGCCGGCAACGAGACCACCCGCAACCTCATGTCGGGAGCGATGCACGCCTTCTTCCAGTACCCCGACCAGTGGCAGCGTCTCCTCGTCGACCGCAGCCTGCTGCCCTCCGCGGTGGACGAAATGCTCCGTTTCGTCACACCCGTCATGAACTTCCGCCGCACCGCCATGGTGGACACCGAGCTCAGCGGGACCAGGATCACCACCGGTGACAAGGTCGTCTTCTTCCACGCCTCGGCCAACCGGGACGAGGACATCTTCGGGGACCCCGACACCTTCGACGTCGGCCGCGACCCCAATCCCCACATCGCCTTCGGCGGCGGCGGCCCCCATTTCTGCCTCGGGACCAACCTGGCCCGCATGGAGATCCGGGTCATGTTCGAGCACCTGCTCGACCGCATGCCCGACATTCGCCAGGACGGCGAGGTGCAGCGCCTACAGTCCCAGTTCATCAATGGCGTCAAGCACATTCCCGTGGCGTTCACCCCGTCCACGCGCGTCGGATCCTGAGCCGGCCGGCCGAGTGATGCGGGCGAGGTAGCGATGGCCCGGCGCGCCCCGGATGCGCTGAAAGAGGTCATCCGCGATTTCCGGCGCGACCAGCTCATCGACACGGCGCGTCGCCTCTTCGGCGAGCGCGGCACCACCGACGTGTCCATGGACGAGATCGCCGCCGAAGCCGGCGTCGCCCGCTCGACCGTGTACGTCTACTTCGCCAACCGCGACGACCTGCTGCGCGCCTGCGTGCAGTCCATGTACGACCGCCTGCAGGACACCATCGCCCTCGTCGTCGACGACGGTGCCACGCCGGTGGGCCGGCTGCGCGGGCTCATCCTCGGCGTGCTGGAGCGCGTCGACGAGAGCCCGGCCTCTTCCGACTCGCCATGGCCACGCAGTCGACGACCACGGCCGCGGGCTCGGAGGCCGTGGGGGGTGCGCTCATGATGATCGGGCTCGACATGATCCGGGTGCTCGAGGACCTCGTCGTGGCGGGCATCGCCGCCGGGGACTTCCGCGCCGACCTCGACCCCGAGCGGGCGGTGGTGCTCGTCGGCCAGCAGATCTACGGCGCGCTGTCGGTCCGGGCGGGCGAGCCCGATCCGATCCCTGTGGCGCAGGCCGCTGACGAAATGTGTTCATTCGTGTGCCGAGGACTGGGGGCGTGACGTGAAGTTCGACTTGTGGATGCCGACCGCGAGCCCGATGACCACCGCTGCGCTGCTCGATGCGGTGGCCCAAGGGGCCGAGGAGCGTGGCATCGGGACCATCTGGGTGGGCGAACACGTCGTCCTCTTCGAGCACTACGAGAGCCACTACCCCTACGCCGAGGACGGGCGCATCCCCGCCCCGCCGGGGAGCGGCTTGCTCGAGCCGATGGTCACGCTGACGTATCTGGCGGCACGGACGTCCTCGGTGCGCCTCGGCACGGCCATGCTGCTCCTGCCCCAGCGCAATCCCGTCTACACCGCCAAGGAGGTCAGCACGCTCGACTGGCTCTCGGACGGGCGGGTCGACCTCGGCATCGGCGTCGGCTGGCTCAAGGAGGAGTTCGACGTGCTCAACGTGCCCTGGGAGCGCCGGGGGCGCCGGACCGACGAGTACCTCGAGGTGCTGCGCACGCTCTGGCTCGACGAGACGTCCTTCTTCCATGGCGAGCTCTACGACCTTCCGGCCTGTGAGATGTACCCCAAGCCCGTGCAGCAGCCGCCGCCCGTCCACATCGGTGGGGAGACGACAGCCGCCCTCCGCCGGGTGGCGCGCCACGGGCAGGGCTGGCACACCTTCAACCGGTCGCCCGAGGAGCTGGCGGTCGGCCTGGCCGAGCTGGACAAGGAGCTCGAGGCGGTCGGGCGGAGCCGCGACGAGGTGCGCATCACGGTGTGCCCGTACTTCAACCAGCTGACGCCCGAATGGGTGGAGCGCTACGCCGAGGCCGGCGCCGACGCGGTGGCCGCCCTCTTCTTCGCGTTCACCCCCGAGGACGTGGCTCGTGCCTTCGACGACCTCGAGTCCTGCCGCGAGGCCGCCGCGCGCGCCGGCGTCTGAACCGCTCCTCGGGGTGCTCGATTCCACGGGCGACGCGAGGTGCGCTGTGTGCTCGGGGCGGACCACACCCGCTGCCTCGCGCCGCCCGTAGGCTTGGCACTACGAAAGTAAGGCCGTCGTGCTCCCGGCCGAATCGCCCGGAGGAATGATCCGCCCACCCGGGTTTCATTCCTGGGGATGAGGCCGGTCCGGCTCCCACCGGGGAGGCTGACAGGGTGAGACCGGGGTGGTTCCCGACAAAGGGCGCAGTGCAGGCGGCAGTACCATTGTCTGCCCGCCTGGGAACGAAGGATCCGATGGCCCCCAGCTCACCTCAGCTGTACCCCGAGTGGCTCCGACCCCGGAACCCACGGGACGGCGCACCGACCCGGACGGCCCATGATCGTCAGGACGACGGGGCCTGGCGGGCCTGGGGGTGGCTGCGCGCCTTCGACCGCCGTTACGCCGCCCTCGTCGACCTCGTCCTCGCCCTGGCGCTGTTCGTGCTGTGCTCGGGCTGGCTCGTCAAGAGCGAGGCACTGCGGCCGAGCCTCTGGTTCGTGGCCGCCCTGATCCTCCCGCTGGTCTTCCGGCGCCGGGCGCCCATGACCGTGTTCCTCGTCATTGCCGCCGTGGCGTTGGTCCAGTGGCTCGTCACCAGCCCGGGCCTGGCCGACGTCGCGCTCCTCGTCGCGCTCTACACCGTGGCCCTCGATTCCGAGTGGCGTCTCGTCGCGGCGGCTGTCGTCATCGTCGAAGCCGGGGTCGTGATGGCCACCGTCCGCTGGGAACCGACGCACAACAACGTCCATTCCTTCGTCTTCCTCACCGGACTGGTCTTCACCGCGCTGCTGGCCGGGGTGGTGGTGCGCGCCCTGCGCAGCCAGCTCGACTGGCTGGCCGAGCGGGCCGAGCGGTTGGAGCTCGAGCGCGACCAGCAGGCCTCGCTGGCCGCGGCGACGGAACGGGCCCGCATTGCGCGGGAGATGCACGATGTGGTGTCCCACAACATCCAGGTGATGGTCACCCTGGCCGACGCCGCCTCCTTGGCGCAGGCCGCCGACCCGGCCCGGGCGGCTGAGGCGATCCACGAGGTCTCGAGCACGGGGCGCCAGGCGTTGACCGACATGCGACGGATGCTGGGCGTCCTGCGTGACGAGCCGGTGCCGGCCAACGGGAGCGGCGGCGTCGACGGGAGCGGTCGCCCCTCCTACGCCCCCCAGCCGGGGCTCGGGGAGCTCCCTGCGCTCATTGAGCGGGTGCGGGGCACCGGGCTGGACGTGTCGGTCCGGCGCGTCGGTGTGCCCTTCGAGGTGTCCGGTGCCGCCGGGCTGACGGTCTACCGGGTGGTGCAGGAGGCCCTGACCAACGCGCTGAAGCACGCCGAGGCGCCGAGCTCGGTCGAGGTGCAGCTGGCCTTCGACGATCCCCACGTCACCGTGCGGGTCACCGACGACGGCCGGACCAGGGTCGCGGTGCCGGCGCGGCCGGCCAGCGGAGGCCACGGGCTGGCGGGCATGGCCGAACGGGCGACTGCGTTCGGGGGGACGCTCACGGCCGGGCCACGCCCCGCCGGCGGCTGGGAGGTCGCGGCCGTGCTGCGCGACTGCAAGGCCCCCTCCCCGGCATGACCATCCGCGTGGTGCTGGCGGACGACCAGGCGTTGTTGCGCAAGGGCTTCCGCATGATCCTCGAGGCCGAGGAGGGCGTGGAGATCGTCGGCGAGGCACCGGACGGTGCGGACGCCGTGCGCCTCGTCGAGCTCTACCGGCCCGACGTGGTGCTCATGGATGTGCGCATGCCCGTCCTCGACGGGATCGAGGCCACCCGGGCCATCACCGCGCCGGCGGCCGGCCACGAGACCCGCGTGCTGATCCTCACCACGTTCGATCTCGACGAGTACGCCTTCAACGCGCTGCGGGCGGGGGCCAGCGGATTCCTCCTCAAGGACGTCCCGCCGACGGAGCTCATCGCGGCCATCCGGACCGTGGCCCGGGGTGACGCCGTGGTGTCGCCCCGCATCACCCGGCGCCTGCTCGAGGAATACGCCCACACACTGCCCGACCTCGCCGACGCGGCCGGTGACGGCGAGGGCGGCGCCGGTGCGGACGAGCACCCGGCGCTGGCCAGCCTGACCGAGCGCGAGCGCGAGGTCCTGCTCGCCATCGCCGACGGGCTCTCCAACGCGGAGATCGCCGAGCGCCTCTACGTGTCCGAGGCCACCGTCAAGTCCCACATCGGCCGGTTGCTGGCCAAGCTCGGGCTGCGCGACCGCGTGCAGGCCGTGGTCTTCGCATTCCAGTCGGGCCTCGTACAGCCCTAGCCCGGGCGGGTGCACCCATAGGCTCTGGTCGTGGCGACCGATCCTCCGACGTCTGCACCCGTGGCCTCCGACACCGCGTTCGGCGCGTTCAGCGACGCGGGCCCGTGGAACGTGGAGCCTGACCGGCTGACCTGGCGCCGTGGGCTGGCCGGCGTGCGCACCCGGCTCAACGCCTCGCTCCCCCGGCTCACGCAGCGGCGCACCCTGCCACCGGTGCGGCGGTTGGGGAAGACGCTGCGCCACCTCGGCCCGGCGCTGGGGCTCTGGTACGTCCTGGACCGCCGTCGTGGCGGGTCCGAGTCGATCGCCGGCCTCTCGCGGCGGCTGCGGGTGGCGGCCGAGAGGCTGGGGCCGACCTACATCAAGCTGGGCCAGATCATCGCCTCGGGTGACGGCATCTTCCCCCCGGAGCTGGTCGCCGAGTTCAAGTGGTGCCGCGACCAGGTCACCCCCGAACCGTGGCCGGTCGTCGAGCGGGTGCTGACCGAGGAGCTCGGCGGACCGCTCACCTCCGCCTTCGCCTCGGTCGAGCGCGCGCCGCTGGCCGCCGCCTCCATCGCCCAGGTGCACGCCGCCACCCTCCGGGACGGCACCGCGGTCGTGGTCAAAATCCAGCGCCCGTCGGTCTCGGCGCGGGTGCGCCAGGACCTGGCCGTCATGGCGTGGCTGGCGCCCCACCTCGTCGGCCGCATCCCCGTCGCCGCGCTGGCCAACCCGCCCGCACTGGTGGAGCTCTTCGCCGAGACCATCGTCGAGGAGCTCGACTTCCGGCTCGAAGCCGAGAACATGCTCGATGTCGCCACCACCTTCGCCGTGCTCGACCAGCGCGACTTCGTCGTGCCCCGGCCCCACCCGACGCTGGTAACGCGCCGCATGCTCGTCATGGAGCGGCTCGACGGCTTCCACTTCGGCGACGTCGAGGGCATGCGGGCGGCGGGCATCGACACCGAGGCGGTGGTCCGGGCCGGCATGGTCGGCTTCCTGGAGGGCGCGCTGTTCTACGGCATCTTCCACGGGGACCTGCACGGGGGGAACCTCTTCGTGCTGCCGTCGGGGAAGACCGCGTTGCTGGACTTCGGCATCACGGGCCGCCTGACCGAGGCCAAGCGTCTCGCCCTGCTCGCCCTGGTGGTCGGGGCGTCGAACGCCGACATCCCGGCTCAGGTCGCCGCCCTGCGCGACCTCGGCGCCTTCCCGGGCGACCTCGACGTGCAGCACGTCATCGACGTGCTCGGGCTGGACCGGCCCCCGGTGGATCCGACGGCGCTGACGGCCGACGAGCTCGTCGCCGAAATGCAGCACTCCATCAAGACATTGCTCGGGATCGGCGCCCACCTGCCCAAGGAGCTGATGCTCTTCGTGAAGAACATGATGTTCCTCGACGGCGCCATCGCCACGCTCGCACCCGACCTGGACCTCTTCGCCGAGATCGAGGGCATCGCGCTGCTCTTCGCCGCCAAGCACGGCGAGCGGATCATGGCGCAGCTGGGCCTCGAGCAAGCCGAGAGCTGGGCCCCGGACATCACGGGGATCAAGGCGGGCTTCGGTCTCGATGCGTCGACCGAGGGCCTCACCCACCGCGAGATCCAGGCCCGGCGGGCCCAGGTCCGCGAGAAGTTCGAAGGGCGCGGGCGCCCGGGCCGGAAGCGGCGCGCCCCGGGGTAGCCGGGCCGGGCCGGCGCGGGCGGATCCCGCCCCCCGGGCACCGGTCGATGCAAGGCTGCGGGGATGGGAACGATCCGGGCACTGCGCAACGACGACTGGGACGGCTGGGCGGCGCTCTGGGCCGGCTATCTGGCCTTCTACCGGGCCGAGCTGGACGACGTGACCTCCCGCAGCACGTTCGAACGCCTGTGTGCCGGCGAAGAGGGCATGTTCGGCCTCCTGGCCATCGACGACGCGGGAAAGGCCATCGGGCTGGCCGACTGCGTCGTGCATGCCTCGACCTGGTCCCGGCAGCCCAAGTGCTACCTGGAAGACCTGTTCGTGGACCCCGTGGCGCGGGGGCAGGACGTGGGGCGCGCCCTGCTGCTGGCGGTGAAGGAGGTCGGGACCGCGCGGGGGGCGGACCGGGTCTACTGGCACACCCAGCAGTACAACGGCCGGGCCCGTTCCCTCTATGACCAGGTGGGCCAGCCCACCTCCTTCGTCGTCTACGAGATGTAGTCGCCGGCGCCCGTCACACCAGTTCCCTAGGGTATGGCCCATGCCCCGCCCGCACCCTCGGATCCCGGCCCCGTGGCGGGCCGGCCGGTAGGGTTCGAGCCGACCTCCAATGCCGCCTCGCCGTCGCACCGCGACCTCCAATTTCGGCGTCGGGCGCCGCGAGTCGCACGTGGCGGACGCCTTCTACGCCCGCTTCGAAGCGCCCGAGCTGAGCGCCGACGAGCACGTCAACCCCCACCATGCCGGCGTCTCGTGCCTGTGCGGCGATGCCCGAGCGATGATGGCCGTCGCCGACGACTCCGTTGCCCTTGTCGTCACCTCACCCCCCTACTTCGCCGGCAAGCAATACGAGGAGGAGCTCGACCGCGAGGGCGTCCCCGGCTCGTACATCGAGTACCTGGCGTTGCTGCGCGACGTCTTCGCCGAGTGCAAGCGGGTGCTCGAGCCCGGCGGCCGCATTGCGGTCAACGTGGCCAACCTCGGTCGCAAGCCGTATCGCAGCCTGGCCGCCGATGTCATGACCATCCTGCAGGACGACCTGCATCTCCTCCCCCGGGGCGAGATCGTGTGGCAGAAGGGCGAGGGAGCCAGCGGGTCGTGCGCCTGGGGCTCGTTCCGCTCGGCCGCCAACCCGGTGCTGCGCGATGTGACCGAACGTGTGATCGTGGCGAGCAAGGGGCGATTCGGGCGGGCGCGCAGCCCCAAGGAACGCCGCCGCCAGGGCTTGCCGCACGAGAGCAGCGTCGGGGCCGACGACTTCATGGCGCTGACGCTCGACGTCTGGGACATCCCGCCCGAGAGCGCGGTGCGGGTGCGCCACCCCGCTCCCTTCCCGGTGGAGCTGCCCCAGCGCCTCATGGAGCTCTACACCTATCGCGGCGATCTCGTGGTCGACCCGTTCGCCGGCTCCGGGTCCACGCTCGTGGCGGCGCTCCGTTGCGGGCGCGACGCCGTGGGGTACGACCTCGACCCCGCCTACGTCGAGCTCTCCCGCGCCCGCCTGGCGGACGAGGCGCAGACGGGGGGCGCCGGCGCGGCGAGCGACGGTGCGTCGGCCACCACGGTGGCCCGGGCCGCGCTCGAAGCAGCCGGGTTCGCCGACGTGCGGGCCAACCGCCGCCTGCGCGGGCTGGGCCTGGCCGTCGACTTCACCGGCACCGACCGTAAGGGCCGGACGTGGTACTTCGACGTCGCCGGTCCGAACTCGGCCTACCGCGGCGGTATGGCCCGCTCCGAGACGGTGTGGCGGGCCCTCGGCCGGGCCCACGTGCTGGCCGCCCGCGGCCATGCGCCCTTCGTCGTGCTCACCACCCAGTTGCCCCGGCCGGGCACCGAGGCCGACCGCGCCCTGCGGGCCTCGGGACCGGGCGGCATCTTCGACGCGGTAGACCTCTCGTCGACTGACGCCCGGTTGCGGCTGAAGGCCTACGCCGGCGGGCGCTGTGGCTCCCCCCGGTTCGGGTTCTGGTCGGCCGCCGACGTGACGCCGGGCACCGTCTGAAATGGACGGCGCCTGAACATGGGCACCGTCGTCGCTTGCGCCGTCGTGCGCGACGACCCGCCGCGCCTGTTCGTCGCCGAGGATCTCGACACGCTGAACTGGGTGTTGGCCAACCAACTGGTGGCCAAGACGCCCGGTCGAGACCTGCCTCCCGGGGAGCGCGCCGCATTGCGCCAGGCGTTGCGCGAGGAGCGGTGGGGTGACGCGGTGTTCGCGTTCATCGCCCGCACGGGGACTGCGGTCGACGTCTACGAGAGCACCGAATTCCACGTCGCCGCCGAGGCGGCGGTGGGACCGATGGAGTTGCAGCTCACCCCCCTCTTCGCCGAATAAGCACGTCACCCGCGGAGCCCTGAGTGGGAGGATGCGTGCATGCCGAGCGACCGCACCACGGTGACCGAGCTCGGCACGGGGCTGGGCATGCTGGGGCTCGCCGGCATCGACGAGGCCGTGCGGTCGCACACGGCCGTGATGCACAGCTTGTCGCCGGAAATGTGGGAGCGGCTGGAACGGCTGCGCGCCGGCGGCGCCTACGACGCCGAGTTCCATGCCGCCTGGGCGAACGGCCACGCCTTCCTGACTGCGGACGATGGCCTGCGGGGGAGGCTGCCGCAGGTGGTCGAGTGGAAGGGAACAGGTCGCGCCCCGGGCGACGAGGTGGCGCCCATCGACCTGCGGGTCGATCACGTGTACCTGGTCAGCTGCAAGTACCTGTCCAACATTCTCTTCAACGTCTCCCCCACCAGTGTCTTCGACGCACTCCTCTTCGGCGGGCCGAGCCGGGGGGCACGAGCGGCGCGGGAGCTCCTGCCCGGCGGCGGTGACTGGTACGCCGACGTGGCGCCGGCCGAGTACCAGGCTCTGTACGAGTCGGTCCGTGTTGCTGCGCAGCACGGCGAAGCGACGGCGGCGCCGTCCTCCCCGTCCCGCTTGGCCCCACCGGAGCGGCCCGGGTTTGCACCCGCGCCCGTCGCGCTGCCCGGGCTGAGCACCGCGGGTGCCGCGGGGATGCCCACAGCCGATGGACCGCGAGGCCGCCCGGCCACGCCCGCCTTGGACCATCTGCCATCTCGTGCCGTCGATCTGACCGTGCCACAACGCGAGGCCCTGGGGCATTGGCTCCGCTCAGGCTGGCCTCAGGGCGCCAAGGATCTCTACACCACGCTGTCGGGCGCGGTGGCCCGGGCGTCGGCCCTTCGCTGGGAGGCGGCCATGCACGATCGAAGCGGTACGGGTGAGGCCATGTTCTGGCGGCTCCTGCGCATCGGGAGTGCGCCCTACTTCGTGCTGGGCTCCTCGTCCGACCGTTCGCTGCGGCTCCGCATCGCCACCTCGTGGGACTGGCGCCAGCACTTCCAGCTGATCGCCATCTCGATGGAGGGCCAACCGGGCGGCCAACCCCGGGTGGGCTGGGAGGCCGTTGTGCGCGACCGGACCTCGCGGGAAGTGCACGCGGTGGTGGGGCACATCGAGGTGCGTTGGAGCCACGGCCGTTTCGGCGGGCTTCCCGAAGCCAAGGGCTACCTCGATACACCGCACCACCTCGTTCCGGGGTATTTCACCCTTCGATGAGCACGTTCGACCCGACGGCCTTCACGCCCCCGTTGCGCGTCCCGGAACTGGTCTCTCCACCGGTCGTGCTGCGGCCCTACGCCGTCTCCGACCTCGCCATGGTGCGCCAGGCGTCGGCCGATCCCCTGATCCCGTCCATCTCGTCGGTGCCGCGGAAGTACACCGACGACGCGGGCCGGGCCTTCATCGAACGCCAGCACGCACGCGACGCTGAAGGTGATGGCTACTCCTTCGTGATTGCGACGGCAGGCGAGCCGAAGACGGGCATCGGTTCGATCGGGCTCTGGCTCCAGGAGATCGACAGCGGACGCGCCTCCATCGGTTACTGGCTCGTCGCCGGCGCCCGCGGGCAGGGCCTGGCCGCCCATGCGCTGCGGGCCGTTGTCACGTTCGCGTTCGGCGCCCTGTCCATCCCGCGCCTGCACCTCTTCGTGGAGCCCTGGAATGTGGCGTCGGCCCGCACGGCCGAGGCCGCGGGCTTCTCTCGCGAGGCAACGCTGCGAGGGTGGGAGCGCATCGGCGGCGAGCAACATGACGCTGATTGCTTCGCTTTCCTGCACTCCGAGTGGGCCCGTCCGAACTGAAAGAGCAGCGGCACACACCCTCTGCGAGACTGCCCGGGTGTTCGGGCACCACCACCAGGACGAGGAGATCGCCGAGCGCATCGACCTGCTGATGGCGGCATGGCGCTTCGGCTGTCTGGACGTTGCCGGAGCCATCCGCCGTGTCGTGACATTCGAAGGATTGGTGCCCGGGCAGCCCGACGGCCGATCATGAAGATCCGAGACATGGGGAGGGATTGCTGATGCTGGTGCTCGTGGAGGTCGACGACCGGGTGGCCACGGTCACGCTCAACCGGCCGGAGGCACGCAACGCGATATCAGCTGAGCTCCATGCGCAATTGGACGACGCCGTCACCGGCCTCGACGCCCGGGAAGACGTCGGCTGCATCGTCCTCACCGGCGCCGATCCGGCCTTCTGCGCCGGCATGGACCTCAAGTCCCTCGCCACCGAACGTCGGGCCGTGCAGAAGGAACGGCAGCGCGGACCCGCGCAGCGGTCCGGGATGATGCCGCCCCATGACACACCGGTCATCGGCGCCATCAACGGGCCCACCGTGACGGGCGGGCTCGAGCTGGCCATGTGCTGCGACTTCCTCATCGCATCGGAACGGGCTCGCTTCGCCGACACCCATGCCCGGGTCGGCGTCATGCCGGGAGGTGGCATGACGATCCGGCTGCCCCAGCTCGTCGGCCTCGACCGCGCTCGCCGCATGAGCTTGACCGGCGACTACATCGACGCCGAGACGGCACGCGACTGGGGCCTCGTGGTCGAGGTCGTCCCCCACGACTCCCTGCTCCAACGGGCCCGTGAGCTCGCGGCCACCATCGCCTCCATCCCTTCCGAGTACCTCACCGAGCTGCGGCGTGGCTACGACGAGATCGGTGCGCTCAGTGGTCCCGAGGCGTTCAAGGCCGAGGCCAGGTGGTCGCGCGCGTGGATGGCGGAGCACTTCGACCAGTCGCGCCTGACCACGGAGCGGGAGAAGATCGTCGCCCGGGGCCGGGCGCAGACCACGGGGCGCGACGGCACGCCGGCGTGAAGGTCTACGCGGGTATGGACCCCCGCCTCAGCCTGCAGGAGGCCGTCGCCCACGCGCAGCGGGTGGAGCGTCTGGGCTACGACGGTCTGCACGTGGCCGAGACGGTGCACGACTCCATGGCGGTGGCGCTGCTCGCCGCCGAGCACACCGAGCGGATCACCGTCCGTACCAGCGTGACCCTCGCCTTCGCCCGCAGCCCGACCCTCCTCGCCTATGCGGCATGGGACATCGCCAAGCTCAGCGGTGGGCGTTTCGAGCTGGGCCTCGGCACACAGGTCCGCCAGAACATTGAGGACCGCTATGCCGCGCCGTTCGGCGATGACCCCGTCGGCCGACTGGGCGACTACGTCGGCGCCGTGCGCGCCGTGTTCGCGTCGTTCGCCTCGGGCGCGGCACCCGCCTATCTGAGCCCGCACTACCGCGTCACCAGGATGCAGCCGTACTTCAATCCGGGGCCGGACAGCTCGACGTCGGCGCCGCCGATCTACCTGGGGGGGGTGCAGCCAAAGGCCTGCGCGCTGGCGGGCGCGGTGGCCGACGGCTTCGTCAGCCACCCGACCAATTCGAACCCGCGCTACCTGCGCGAGACCTGCCTCCCCGCCCTGGCCGAGGGGGCACGTGGCGCCGGGCGGGACCTGGCCCAGGCCGGGTTCGAAATCGTCATCGGGACGTCGGTCATCACCGGGGCGACGAGTGACGCCGTGCTGGTCGAGCGGGAACGCCAGCGCCGCCTGCTGGCCTTCTTGTACTCGACACCGGCCTATGCGCCCACGCTCGAGCTCTACGGCTGGACCGAGGTCGGGCCCCGCCTGCGGGAGCTGATCCGGCACGACCGCTGGGACGACCTGGGCGCCGTGCTCTCCGACGAGGTGCTCGACACCCTGGTCCCCTCCGGGACCTTCGACGAGCTCCCCGGACTGTTGCGAAACCGCTTCAACGGATTGGGCCAGGGCATTGTGGTGTCACCACCACTCCATGGGCGTGACGACGACGCCTTCGGGTCGGTCGTGGCCTCGCTGCAGGCCGCCTGAGCCGATCCCCGCCTCAGCGGGGCATCGGGAAGATGAGCTCCTCGGCCGCCATGGCATCGATGGCGGCACGGCGCCCGTCCTCGCTCAGCGGTGCGTACCGCTCGGCCGAGGCCAGCACGCGTGGCAGGAGCGCCATGTCCCCGGGGGTGCAGAAGGCGTGCACGCCCGGCGTGGAGAGGGCGAAGTGGATGCCGCGATCGAGTTCGTCGTCACTGGCCTGCGGCTCGTACCACGAGTCGGCCCAGCGAGCCGAGGTGGCGCCGCTCCCGGCGAGCGCGTCGGCCAAGGGGCGGCCGTCGGCCCACGGCCGCCGCGCCGCCGCCTTGATCACCATGACACCCACGTCGCGCTCGGCGCACAAGGCGAGGAGCTCTTCGGCCGGCTCGCGGTACTCGGCCCGGGACCACAGCGCGGGATAGACGGGGAACATCACCGTGTCGAGGTCGAAACGGCGAAGCGCCTCGAGGTGGGCTTGCGGCACCTCGACGTCGTGGCCGGTGATCCCCGCAAACCGCGTGTGGCCGGCGTCGCGTAGTGCGAGGATGCGCTCCAACGCGGCGGAGCGCCGGTCGAGCTCGGCCAGAGAGGTCACCGCATGGGCCTGGTAGAGGTCGAGGACATCCGCGTTGAGCAGACGGCGGGTCGTATCGAACTGGTCGGTGACACCGTCGGGGTTGGCCCGCAACGTTTTCCCCGCGATGAAGAGCTCCTCACGGTGCGCGGCCAAGTGCGGGCCCACGACCGACTCGGCCGCCCCGTACTGCGGTGCGATATCGAGGTGGTTCACCCCGTGATGGAGGGCCAGCTCGAGCCAGTCCCCCGCTTCTTCGACAGTGGCCGCCCAGCAGGCGGCACCGCCCAGCACGGCCACGCTGCTCTCGTGACCCGTCCGTCCGAGCCGCCGGCGTTCCACCGCCCGCTCCCGCTATCCCTTGAGCTGCAGGACGTTGAAGACCGCGCCCACGTTGTCGGCGAGGACTGCAAAGCGACCCGGCTCGATGTCCGTGGGACCCATGAACACGCTGGCGCCGAGTTCCTGCGCCTTCGCCACGGTGGCGTCGGTGTCGGCCACCGCGAAGTACACACCCCAGGCCGGTGGCATCTCTGCCGGCATCTCGGCCGACTTCAGCAGCATGCCCCCCACCGACCTTCCGGCCAGCTGCCACTCGGTGTACGCGGGCGGGCCTCCCGGAGGGCCCTGGTCCTCGGCACCCCACCCGAACACTGCACCGTAGAAAGTCTTGGACGCTTCGAGGTCCGTCGTGATCAATTCGCTCCAGCAGTACGTGCCGGGCTCGTTGGCCACCTGGGCCCCGGTGTGCTGCTTGGGCTGCCACAGGCCGATGACCGCGCCGACGGGGTCGGCGAAGACGGCCATACGACCGGCTTCCATGACGTCCATCGGGGGCATGAACACCGTGCCGCCGTTGGCGGCCACCTTGGCCACGGTGGCGTCGGCACTGTCGACGTTGACGTAGGTCATCCAGACCGGTGGCATATTGGGATTCATCAGTGGGCCGAGGCCCGCCACGCTCTTCCCACCCAGGTCGCAGACCGAATAGCCACCGGCCTCGGGCGGTCCCTCAGGGCAGTTCCAGCCGAAAAGCCCCGTGTAGAAATCCCTCGACTTCGCCAAGTCGGTGCTGCCCAGGTCCACCCAGGAGGGGACTCCATCTTCGTAACGCTCGAACTCCACGGTGCCTCCTCATCTTCGGCATGCCCCTACGGACCGACGGTACCCGATCGGTGTCCCGCCCGCGCTGGCCGGGGGTGAGAAGATCACTGAAATGTCACACGCCTTGCGGGCCAGATGAGCCCCAACCCGATCGGCAGCAGGGTGGAGCAGCTGGCCCAGTCCCTGGCCGAGCACATTGTGCCGCTGATCGTCGACGCCATCGATATCGACTCCATCCTGGACAAGGTCGATATCGAGAAGATCATCGAACGGGTCGACGTCGACAAGATCGTCGAGCGCGTGGACGTCCAGAAGATCATCGACCGGGTCGATGTGCAGCAGATCATCGAGCGGGTCGACATCAATGCCATCGTCAATCAGATCGACATCGACTCCCTGGTGGAGCAGACCGAGTTGGGCTCCATCATCGCCAGATCGACAACCGGCATCCTGACCGAGGTCCTCGACGTCGTTCGGGCCCAAGGGGTCGGGTTGGACGACTTCATCCTCCGCTGGGGCAACAGGCTCATCGGGCGCCGCAAGAAAGTTGCGGGTTGGCCCGTTGGTCCCCCGCTCCTCGTGGCACCAAAGGCCAACGCGGCGCCGTGACGACCGTCCCCGTCCCGCCGGCCGCGCTCACCGTCGGGCGCCAGGGGAACTACGCCGGCGCCGTCAGCCGCCTCGCGGCGTTTGCCGCCGACGTCGGAGCATCGTGGGGCCTCTACACCCTCGGCGCGGCCCTGCTCAATGCTGCGCTCAAACTGGTGACCGGGCACTCGTACACCTTGAGCAACCACCAAGTGGCGGCCTTCATCGTGTTGACGCTCTGGGAGTTTCTCTATTTCACGTACCAATGGGCGGTCAGCGGAAAGACACTCGGCATGGCGATCCTCGGGCTACAGGTGGTGACCAAGCAAGGCGGGTCCATCAGTGGGCGCCAAGCCGTTTTCCGGACGGTAGGCCTGGGTATCACCTTGTTCCTCACGCTGGGCATCGGGTTTCTCGGCATTGTGTACCAACGCGACCGGCGCGCCCTCAACGACTTCATCGCGGGTACCGCGGTCGTCTACGACTGGGACGCCCGGGCCGCCCGCCTCCGGTGGATCGCCCGCAAGGAGGGGCCACCAACCGGCACCGCGCCGCCGGGGCAGCTCGGCCCCTAGCCAGAAGGACGGCAACAGGTCACGTGACCCTTCTGCCGGCCCTCCGGTCCGGATGAAGGCGGCGCGTCCTACGATGCCGCGCATGTCCTTCACCGAAATCACCCGGCCCCACCCCCAGGTCGCCGTCATCACGCTGAACCGACCGGAGCGCATGAACGCCATGGCCTTCGACGTCATGATCCCCTTCCGTGACGCGCTCCGCGAGATCGGCAGCGATAACGGCGTTCGGGTCGTGGTCATCACCGGTGCGGGTCGCGGGTTCTGTTCGGGGGCGGACCACGAGAACCCCGGCACCATGCCCAATATGGACGGATTGACCCTGCCGACCATCGCCCTGCGCTCCATGGAGCTGTTGGACGACGTCATCTCGACCATCCGCAGGCTCCACCAGCCCGTGATCGCCGCCGTCAACGGGGCCGCAATCGGTGGTGGCTTCTGCCTCGCGCTGGCGGCCGACATCAGGATCGCGTCGGACGAGGCCTATTTCCGGGCGGCGGGCATCAACAACGGCCTCACCGCCGCCGAGCTCGGACTGAGCTTTCTCCTGCCCCGCTCGGTGGGACACTCCAGGGCGGCCGAGATCATGTTGACCGGCCGCGACATCGACGCCAACGAGGCGGATCGGATCGGGTTGGTGTCACGCGTCGTACCGCAGGCTGAGCTCCTCGCGGCCTGCTTCGAGCTGGCTGACCGGATCAACGGCTGGAGCCGGGCCGGCGTCGAGCTGACCAAGCGCCAGCTTTGGAACAGTCTCGACGCCAGCAGCCTGCAGTCGCACATGGACGCGGAGGGCGCCTCACAACTCTTCGTCCGCATCACGACGCACAACTTCGAAGAGTCGGTGACGGCCCGCAAGGAGCGGCGTACCCCCGACTTCAAGGACTGATTCCCTTACATGAGCGGCTCGAAGCGGTCAGGGTGAGTTGACGAGCGAGTTCGCCGCCATCTCGAGATAGTCACGAAGCTCCCGCACGTCCTCCGCCGAGATACGCGAAGCCGACTCCAGCTCCATCAACGCACCGAGCATGTGCCGCAACCAGGCGTCACGCTCCGCCGGTCCGATCACGAAGGGGACGTGGCGCCTGCGCAGGCGCGGGTGGCCACGTTCCTCGCCATAGGTCCCGGGCCCGCCCCAGTACTGCATGAGGAAGAGTGCGAGGTGACGTGACGACTCTTTGAGGTCGTCGGGATACAGCGGTCGGAGCAGAGGGTCGCCGGCAACACCGAGGTAGAACCGGTCGACCAGGTCGACGAAAAACGCTTCGCCGCCCACCCGCTCGTACAGTGCGTCCACGGTGTCGAGAGTAGAGGCTCTATGCTGCTCCCCGATTCGCGGCCGTAGTTCAATGGTAGAACCTCAGCCTTCCAAGCTGATGATGCCAGTTCGATCCTGGTCGGCCGCTCTCTTCAGTAGTGCAGGCCAGGACGTTGTGGCGGAACGGCCGGCTGACACCCCCTCATCGTCATCTGGCGGATATCCCGCGGGCGGACTCAATGCCGAGGACCGCCGGGACGATTCAGCGAGTCCCCACGTCGCCGGCCTCCGGCCGCCCTTGGCGGCTGCTTGTTGATGGCTCCCGTCCCTGTCCCCGTACCGCACCCTGGGGGCACCCCTCGGCCCGCAATAGCGCTCACGTTATGGGACACCTATAGCAAGCCTTCCGTAATCGGCGATCTGTGCTTGGATAATGTTTGACGAAGACGCCGGGAAGCCCGACGACATTCGTACGGCTCCCACACCCACTGATGGCCACCACGACCACCTCCACCGTCAGCAGAGGCGAACCTCGGCGCCTGTCAGCCGCATGGCCTGTCGGCATCACATCCGAGCGGAGCCCGTGGCGGCTCGTAACGCTGAGCATGCTTACGCTCTTCCTCGAGCTCGCACTAATCCGCTGGACGGCCGCCAGCAACGTTCACCTGGCGAACATCCCGAACTTTGTGCTTTTGGCGAGCTTCTTGGGTATCGGGGTGGGGTTCCTGCTTGCCCGTTCGGCACAGAATCTGTTTCGCCTGGCGCCGGCAACCCTCGCGTTCCTTGTCGCGTTCGCGCTCATCTTCCCCGTGAAGCTCGTCACCCTGCGCGGACCCCACGCGTTCGAGGGCCTCTCGGGGCACCATCCGCTGTCGCAGTGGGTGAGCCTCCCGGTGGTCTTCGCGCTGGTGGTCCTCGTGATGGCCGGTCTCGGCCAGGCCTTGGCCCGGTCCTTCGCTCAGTTCAAGCCGCTCGACGCCTACCGCTTCGACATCATCGGCAGCATCGGAGGGATCGCGCTTTTCTCGGCGCTTTCTTTCGTCGGGCTCCCGCCCATCGCTTGGGGTGCGGTGGTGGCCGCGTTGTTCGTATTGCTTCTAGGCATCAAGGAGCGGTGGTGGCAGTGGGGCATGATCGCTGCCGTGGTGCTGATGTTGCTGGTCGAATCGCTCTCGAGCGTCGATGTCTGGTCCCCCTACTACAAGATCACCACGAGCCAGGCCACCACGACCGTCGACGGCCATAGCTACCGCGGGGTGTCGGTCTCGGCCAACAACATCCCCTTCCAGACCTTGTACTCGAACTCCACGTTGCACAGGATCGAGCCCTTCTACTTCTTTCCCTACCGGCATGTGACACGCAGTTCTCTCTCCGACGTGCTCGTCATCGGAGCGGGCACGGGCAATGACGTTGCCGTGGCACTGTCGGCGGGGGCTCGCCACGTCGACGCCGTCGAGATCG
>Ga0182024_10011037_pt1 | contig 18259 bp, 13 predicted proteins | sample P32metaG_FD_120480 | JGI IMG/M metagenome (GOLD analysis project Ga0182024, IMG submission 120480) | Permafrost microbial communities from Stordalen Mire, Sweden - P3-2 metaG (Illumina Assembly) | ecosystem: Environmental > Terrestrial > Soil > Wetlands > Permafrost | place: Sweden: Stordalen... | reverse complement strand
GGAGGTCCATTCCTTCTTGGCATGATTCTGCGTTATAACGCTCCTTTGGTTGGCGCGTTTCCGGAAGGAAATATTCCAGGCGCAGTCATCATCAGTGAACCAGTTGCGGCTGGAGTTTACACATTCCCCATTGTTCAGGCAACCGACCTAACAACTGTCGACAGAATCATTCGTCCTCTCTGCGATCAAGCTCACCAGATGTGGGGAAGAGATGGATCAAGCCGTTTCGATGCAAACGGAAATTACATTCCTCGGCATTAAGCGTTTACGCAAGAGCAGATGGCGGACCGGTCCACACTGAGCAATGCGAAACCTCGCTGGCGCGGAGTGTTTTGTTTGGCACGCAGTCGCCGGCAATTAGAGCCGCCCGGAGCTATGCTGCGACGGGCGGCTCACTACCCCCTCAGCTTGCACCCATATTGTAAGGCTTTCATGGCTTAGGTGTCTGGCGGAGTGCGAGTTTGCGCTCCGCCATTTTCTATCGAATCGGAGGCTGGCGCAGCGGAGTCAACGGTCTACAATTTGTCCGTCGATGCCTCTTTTGTGAACTGCACAGCTGCAAACGGCAGAGCTGACTCTAAGCGTCGGGGTTCGTTGGCTTTCAAGACGCGGACAACATGTTGGGTACCGTGATGCGTCTTGGTGTCTGCCCAAGAGTTGCTCTGGTGTTCGCTAAGTCGCCAAGATCACCGGTAACGGCGAGATGATGCGCCTGCCCTGAAGCGATGCGGATGGCTTGTGTAATAGCAAGAGCTCCTGCGACCGCGCTGACGAACGGCACGGCTACACTGCGCTCAGCCAGCATAGCAGCCCCGCAACCTCCATCGCCTCGGTTGTGAGCGAGCTCTTGATAACTCGACAGCTGCATCAGTTCTCTTGCGACCTGTGCTGTTTGATCTTCAACATCTTGAAAGTGATCAGTTGGATTGCTTGTAGAATCGAAAACATTGATGCGGAGCTTCCGGTAATCGGTCACCGTGGCGCCCAGCCCTGCGTCAATGACGTATTCAAAACCTCGGCGGCCAAGGAGTCGTCGGGCAGGCATGCTGTCGAGTCCGACCAAGGCAATTCCTGGCTCCAGTTCCGAGCGCAAGAGATTCTCATCGAGTCGTCGGTCGATGCGGCGAACTTGGAATCCGCGCTCAGTCGCCCACTCTTCCGCCACACGTGTTTTTAGAGTGCCATAGCGTCCTCGCTGTACAAGAATCGAAGTTCCCCAGTTCTCTTTTCTGATGTGCTGGTCATCCTGCAGAAAAAGAAGAACCTCCTCAGGACGCGCATATGGCAGCAGAGTCAATGACCAGAGGTAGGCCTGCCCCAGATTGCCGAGTCCGACGAGCCACAAACCCGTTGGTAGATACACCTCACCTAGACGGGGGCCAAGCTGGTGTCCGCCCTGCTCTCCCAACTCTGGCGTCCATAGAGATAGGTGTTGGACCGTTTTGCCGGCCCGAGGGTGGCCTTGCTCCGCAAGAAAGGCTTGTCCGACTGCAAGTGCGCCTGCGGCGATACCAGCCAGGGCGCAATCACCTCGGCCTATGGCGACCGGCTTTCTGCCTGGCGCAACTCCTGCAATCCAGCCATTCCAGAACGCCTCCACCGACCAACCACGCGCAGCTTCCAACTCACAACCGATCAACACGCTTCTGCCTGAAGGCAGCACTTGAGATTCCTGAGCGCCAAAAAATGTGGCCGCCTCCGCGAGTGATTTCGCGGCCATGGGCAGAGGAAATAATAGTGGTTGATCTAGGGGCCCATGGATAGTGACTTCGCCGAAACACCTTACGCCAGTAACGGTCGCTGTTAGAAAAGCAGCTTGTCCAGCAGGGGTGCGGGCTGCATCGGCTCCCAGAACGAGAGATAATCTGGAAGCCGCAAGTTTCGTTTCGGCTTCAGAAAATGTATGCAGCCCGGCATTCACGAGGGCGGCGCGAATTCGCGATGTCTCGGAATCGATCTCGATCCAGTTGATGCTCATTGCGGCCACCATCCGACCTGGAAAATGCGATTCCCCCGAGGGCTGAGGTCTCGCCATTGGCGCGATCCGAGATACTCGTAAATCCCGATTCCACCCGGCATGCGGCCGCGGGCAGCAAAGTGCGGAAGGATGAGGGCCAAATGTCCGGATTCCGGAATCATTGGATTGTGACGATCGCTGCTGCTTTGACCACAACCGCCCGGATGCACATGCACGTCGGCCACGACCGCCATGTTTAAGTCGCGGCACTTCTCCCATACGATCCCGAACTTCCCGCCGTCAAATTCCACAATGCCATGTGTGAAACAGGTCGGATCGATATCGTCGTAGTAGAGGAATTGCCGCACCCTGCGGACTCTGCCTTTGAAGCTGCCAAGAAGAAATGCTCCACTCTCGCGCGTGCCAGCGGCGCGTCGGCGTAATTCATCGACGCCTTGATTCCAAAGATCTGGGTCGCAGACCAGCTTAGGCGACTGGCCGACTACTGCACGCAGCAGCGTTCGAAGTAAGGAGACCATGTAAGTCCTCAAGGATGAAGGTGATATCGCGTTTGGGATTCCAGGCCAAATTCGGATGAGATGTCGCCCAATTGTTGTGCCCTCCACCCTGGCGATCCCAAGGACGGTAAACAGTATCATTGCCCCACGCTTTGAACGCCTCAGTGACGCGATTAGAGCCCTTTGGTCGTTTGTCAGTCGCAAGCGGCGCGTTCTTCGTGCAGTCCCATATTTTGACTTCTGGTGCTATGCCCGGAAATCCGGTCAATTCGAACCGGAAGCAGTATTCGCTGTAACTGCCCTCGCGCTCCACCGCTGCGACCGCGACAATGAGCACAGGAAACTCGTAGGAAATCTGTCGCCACTGGCCGCGCGTTGCGCCGGCCCGGAATCTAGCTGATGACAGATCGGCCATGACCGCCTGTTCGGCGGGGCTACGGCCATTCACAGCGAGGCTCCGTTTGGCACGATTCCGCGAATGAGGTCGAAAGCGAGTTCATGATGCGGATGCCGAACATAACGACCAATGTGGGCATTTTTAGGAAGAGCCGTGGTTTGACCGTGTAACGCGAGTTCCATTTCGGGCGCGATGGCGGGGTCGATCTTGAAGCCGTTCGGGCCGACGGCCCAATCCAATACGCGCTGGACCCGCGTGGATGGAGCAAACCGCTTCTCTATCTTGCGACCCTGATAGAAGACGGCAACCTCGATTTGCTGGACGCGATGGACGTGATGCACCTTGTTACCAAACGCTTCTTCGGTGACAACGATCGCGAGATCCACAGCCTGTTCGCAATCCTCAGCGAAGAGCATTGCCTCCTGTACGGCGTAGCCAGCCTTTGCCGCCACGATAGAGACGATTTCGTGAGCAGTGCTTCCCGCAGGGATTCGGATCGTCTCGACTTCCGTAAGACCCTCGCCTTCAACCATGATTTCAATGTCCATCCGCCGATGCTCGACAGATGCCAGGTTTCCTGCTGCTTCAATGTTTTGCATAATCCCTCCTGCTTTGCGTGTCCCGGTCGACTCCTGTCGGCACCCGGCACTGCCGCCTATCTTGAAAGAACAGCGATTCGACGTCCGCCAGTGAGTGTTTAGACAGAAACTGCGAAGATGGGCCCTACAGGATCGCCAGCCAAATTGGATGGCATGGCTATCATCGAATCGCGGTTCTATATGTATTGGGGCTTTCCCTCGCGGGGAAAGTTCCAGCGAATGGGCCGTGGTACATTGCGGTTAGATTGCTTGCGGCACGTATGGCTTACCTATTAGCCTGCCACCGCAGCCGGTCGCGGAGAGGGGCGAAGCTGCTTTGCCATTACGACTGAGGTGGCGGCGACAGTGAGCCAGCCAGATCTGAAAGTCGAGATCGGCGCTGTTTGGTGGCTCCCCCAGGAGTTGACATTCTATCCTGGCGGGAAGGGTCGCTTCTGCCTGGTGGTCGCCCTGGAGACTTCAGCGGAGCGAGTGCCTGTTCGCGCACACTACGTTGCAGGATCAACAAAGCCAAGTGGCCGCCCGAAGATAGTGGTCGAAGCCGGTGAGGCCAACCTTAGTGAACGTACGTACTTTAGCTTCTGGTGGAGTAATGACATTGGCATTCCCACTTTGGTTGCATGCGGAAAGCTGATCGGGTGTATCGATCCGGCGCGGCACCCAGAGATCAATGCCGCCATCCGCGCCGGCAAAAGGGCCGCGTTGAAAAAACTGGTGGGCCGCTGAATGGAGACCTTGCAAGACCTTCGAGACGAATACCAGAGGGAGGGGGTCGGTACGCTCCTTCGCGAGTTACTGGCGAAGATCGTGTGGTCGACTGTCCGCCAATATCCTCCGGCGGAGTACTCCATGTATGACAGCTGGGATCAGTCGGCATGCGAGGACGTTCTGAACGATTGGATCGCAGAGCGTTTGTGGGGCCGAGCCGATCTTCATGCGATGTTGTCCTCGGCACCTGCTGTCGCTCAATTTCGAGCGGCGTTGACAACATCATTGCGGCAGTACATCACGAACAAACGGCGGCGCTCGGTTGCTTCAAATCTTTACAAACGAGTTCGTCTACTGTTGCGCAGTGATTCACGATTCCGATCGGATGGGGCCGCGTCGCTCGGGAGTGAGCAACGGTGGACGTTAGTAGCGAATAAATCGTCATCTCCTTCCAAGCTTCCGCTAGGCAATCTTGTCGAGATCGCGAGTGAGCTAACTGACGACCAATTGCAAGTAGTAAGGTATGGTCCTTTTTCGCAAAAGCTGTCTCCGATATTGCGTGAACCCAAGCTTCTTGATTTTCTGAGTCATCTCCTTGGCCGAGCCGACGCGAGCTTGACCCTAAGTACGATTCTCGACGTAATGCGCAGTCGATTCTCTCTTCCCATAGAAGAGCATACGGAACTCGACGAGAATATCCCGAGCCCAAAACCAAATCCCGCAGAGGAAGCGGTCAGGGCTGTCGCTGCCCGGAGCGTCGTGTCCCGGCTGAGTCTCGAAGATGCCAACATTCTGGCAGCCTACTTCAAGTCCGGTGGCAACTTCTCGGAGACCGCTCGGGAGTGTAGTTGTACGGTTGATCGTGCTCGTGAGATTGTTCATCGAGCATTCGCGGCAATTTGTGAATGCTCGGAATCCGAGGATGACGCGCGTTCTATCATGAACGTTGTCGAATCGCTGTTAATTCAGTTTGGTGATAATCATGCGATGCCCGCTTCCAATTGATTGGCTTGAGTACCTGGAAGGTGCGCCCTCCGAGGCCCTCGCCTCGCATCTCCCGGCCTGCCTCCCGTGCCAGCTCCTTGTTGAAGAGCTGCGGCGCACACCACGTCCACAGCTTCAACCATCCATGCCGAGGCTCAATGTTTGGCCGTGTTGGCCTGAAACCAAACCGTCGTCCCCGTCATTTGGGGACATCCGGTGGACTACAGAGTCGCTTGGAGTAACCGGGAAATCCGTGACACGGGTGCTGGTGCTCTTGGTGTCTGACGCATGGGAGGAGAGTGGGCGCTCCTGGTGCGATATAGTCCCGCTTTCGACAGATATTGAAAATGCGACCTCGGTCGATCTTTTGATTCAGAGAACCGACACAGACCTAGGGATTCCATGGCGAATGCTGTCTCGCTATCAGACAATCGCAAACATTCGTGATCTCGGTGCACGCATCGCGGAACTAACGAACAGCGGACGGGAGATTGTTAAGAAAGCTCTCGTAGGACATGCGCCTGAGGACAGGTGTGGCACTCCAATTGAAGGGCCCAATGATACGCGGGCACGTATGCCCGAGGAACTAGATCGCACCATTCAAATGATCGGCCGGCAGTATGCTCAGATTCTGGAATCCGAGACTGTGTCAGTAAAGACAAGCCGGATTCTGTCATTTGAAATGCATCCGATGTCGATCAGACCCGTAGTCGCGGCACAACCCGCGAGTCTCGCCGCCGCAACCGGTGCCGAACCCGAAGGAAACCATTGGTTCGTGCAGATTCCCGCCAGAGGCCGCATCGAAGGACGAGTGGAACATAAATACTCTGAAGACGAATTGCTCTTTGTGATTGAAAACGTCACAGAAGAGCAGCTCGGCCTCCAAACAACAGCGTGGATCACAGTCTGGGCCGCCAAGCAGGAGGAAGCCGTCACGTCCCAGCCCTTCCATCCAACAACTAATGAGAGAGTTGTGATGGGCCGCGACTTGGGTGTTTTCCCGCGGGAGATCCGCCGTTTGGAATTAAGGTTGGCCGATGAAACCTGAAGCGCGAGAGCTTGACCAACTTGTTAAAGATTGGTGTGTCGGGTCGTTGCGGGACCAGACTTTGCTAGCACGGATCTCCGAGCGAGCGCTTACTGGGGACCCGACGAGTCTCGTCCAGTTTGCTCGGGCTTCATACGTTTTAGAGACACAGAGTCACCCGCCAAGAATTCTAGAGCGAATCAACGAACTGAAATTGCGATTGCGTACACTGCAGGCGCGCGAGTTTCAGGTTGATGATCTAGGCAATCTCGATAATGAACCGCAAGCACTGTTTGACATTCTAGGCGACGATGTTGCTGCCCTTCAGGGATTCGACCTCGGGCGCCTTCAGCAGGTGCGGCTATCAGCTTCGAACCGTGCTGAATCCGCGCGCTCACTTCTGGATGCCCTGGGATGGGAAAGACTTCCAGCGAAAACTGCATCGATGCTTAGGATTGCAATTGATGATTGTGAGGATCGCGAACAGTATGCAGCCTGGGGTTTGTTCGTAGACCGCTCTGCCGCTGAAGGATGGGCCCTTGGAATACAACTCGTCGCCCGGAACTCTGGGCCGCCGATTCTTTGGTCTGAAGCCGACAACGATGTCCGCGAACAGGCGCGGATTGCACTTCAGGCATTAGTCGAGGGGTGGGAAGCTAAGATTGAATGGCCGGCGAACTATGTCGGCGAATCAATAGGCCTCCCACTCTACGTGGCAGGTCTGGTTATTCGTAACGTTGTACCGCGTCATTCGCTTACAGCTTCCACGGGTCGTTTGGAGATTGATGGCCGAGTAACAGGGGTCAGTGGCATCACGCAAAAAATTGAAGCGGCACGTCGAATCGGCATTCGTCGCGTTTTGGTACCTCGTGAAAACCTTGAGGAAGCAAAGCTCGCTGCCGGGACAGCCTTGAACATTGTGCCTATTGCGAATGTCAGCGATGTAGCAGGAGCGTTCCGACAGTCGATATCGTCAGTCGAGCTGGGCTACTCCGGTCTAATCCGTTTAGTGCGCGCTTCCGTTCCCGATTACGGCTTGGTGATAAAGAACGAGATTAAAGAAGCATCGGGCTATCGTTTCATCGTTGCTAACGCACAAGGAACGGCTAGCATTTGGGTTCACACGAACGGCCGCGTTCGGTCAGATGGGAGTGCCGGAACGGCGCATGACTCGGCTGATCGTCTCATCAAGAACCGAATGCCGTCTGAGCCGGAACAACGAGGGACGCAGACTTTTGAGTTGCCGACGGCGCAGATGCAGGAAACATATCACACCGCATTGCAGGACACAGGAGCCGTTGAGGAACCAGCTCACGATCACGAAATGTGGCGCCTACGGCTCTCTCGCGGACGAAGCCGTGCCACAGTGGTCTTATACAAATCCGGCAGGTGTGTCATTCAAGGGACTGCACCAGCATGGGATACAGCACAGAAAGCGGCAGAGTCTACTACCCAGAGTATAGGGGGACTGCCCACACAAAAATCTCCCGCATCCTCGCCGAGCAGCTCCTCACAATCGGAGGCGAATTCCGAACCTCACATCGGAACCGACGAGGCAGGTAAAGGTGATTACTTCGGCCCTCTCGTATGCGCGGCGGTATTTGTTGATCGCGAAAGCGCTGCAACGCTTCGCCAGTTAGGCGTCAGGGACAGCAAAACGTTATCGGATCGCCGGATCAGAGAGCTTGCGGAGCAGATCCGCCGGATGCCGGAGGTTCGACATGCGGTAACGGCCATCAATCCGAGGAAATTCAACGAACTATACGAGCGATTTCGACGCGAAGGCAAGAATCTGAACTCCCTCCTCGCATGGGGGCATGCCCGGTCCATCGATACTCTCCTCAATGCGCCAGGTAGTAAGCGCGTAAATGCGAAGTACGTTCTTGTTGACCAGTTCGCCGATAAACACTACATAGAGGAGCGAACGCGCCGAGCAGGAATTCCCGTCCATCAACGTCCTAAAGCTGAGGAGGACATTGCCGTAGCAGCTGCGTCGGTGCTCGCCCGAGAGGGATTCGTGCGTTGGCTGGATCGATGGTCTGAACGCACTCAGATTCTCTTACCTAAGGGAGCTTCGCCACAGGTAATTGAGGCCGCAAAACAATTCGTGAGGAAATGGGGTGCTAAGTGGCTAGGCGAAGTCGCGAAGCTGAACTTCCGTACGACAGCTCAGGTCCTTGAAGGCGAGGAGAAAGATGCAGGTCATGGCGCACCACAGTGGATCAGTGAACAATCAGAGCCTAAGAGCGAAGGCTGAGACCTTGCGGAAGAGCGGTCAGTTTGAAGAAGCCGCTGCCGAATATGCACAAATATGGCCTGATGGTGACACGTGGACCGGTTGGGGATATGCCTATTGCCTTCGAAAACTTGGCCGACTGCAGGAAGCACTCGAAGTTGCGCGGGAGGTATACCGTCTCAAATCCGACTTTCGGTACGGCAAAGCGATATACGCCTGGATCTTGTATGACCTCTACATCCGTCATGCAGAAACCCCCAATCAAACCTTGCTCAAGGCTGCCGATGCAATTGTTTCGTTGACGAATGATGAGCAGGCCTACGAAGCCACCAGCGCATTCGTAATCACGGTTCTAGGAATGGCTAAACTGTGGGCGGCTTATCCTCGCGACCTTCGGGTCCTCGAATGGCTCGACAAACTCGACGTTGATCGCCTTTCGATTGACCCCGGTAAAGGGACTGACCAGCGGGGGCAAGAGCGAGAGCTTGCTTCAAGAAAGGAACAGTATTACTCCCTCAGGACTCATTCCCTAGAGCGTCTTGAGCGTTGGCAAGAATGTCTTGAAGCCGCTACCCGCGCCTTGACTAATTGTGGTGCGCTGCATCACGACAATGACGTTTGGTTCGCCAGAAGAGTAGCCCTAGCGAAACAGAGGCTTGGCCATCCTGAGGAAGCAGTAACTGAATTAGAGCGGTTAGTCGAACGTAAACAGACTGGTTTCCTCCACACCGACGTGGCCGCCGCCGCGTGGGATGCTGGAGATAAAGATCGTACTTTCAAGCATGCGTTACAGTCGTTGAGGGCGGAACAGGATATCGGCTTCAAACTTGAGGCAGCACGGCTTATGGCGGAGGTTCTCTGGCAACGGGGCGACGCAGAAGACGCTCGCGACCATATTCGCTTGTGCGTGGCGGTTCGTGCAGAAAAGGGATGGAAGCCAGCGGATGACTTGAGCAGCCTCGCTTCGAAATGGGAAGTAAACGGGAAACAAGAGGACGCCGCCACACTCTTGCAGCGGCTGCGTCCCCTGTGGGACAGGTGGACCGAGGAAATATCGCCAAGGATGAGCGGGGTTGTCACTAGAATTCTGCCGAACGGGCACGCCGGATTCATTCGAGGCGATAACAATGTAGATTTCTATTTTGACAGTCGCGAGTGGAAGGAGCGCAAATCGAAGCCGGCCGTGGGAAATCGAGTGACGTTTGGAACTAAGGCTGGATTCGATCGAAAGCGTCAGCGCCCAACGACGGTGGCTTGCGAGGTGCGAGCGGCATCGGGGCAGCTTAGCCGCGTTCCCCGCTAGCCCAAGTGCTGCGCCAGAGTGCCTGCTGCTGTAAGCAAATATCGGCCAAAGGACAGGCACAGCCCTCACGCGGCTCCGTGAGGGGCTCTCGACTCGTCGCCGCGAATTCGTTGCGAGGAGAAAACGAGTTGAGGTGCCACACGCCGCGAACATTGCTAGGGGGGACCCACCACGCTTTGAGATCACCGTCGAGCGCCGGACCAGTGATTTCGACGATCCAAAGGTGCCCGCGCCTTTGAAGAAAGTCATTCGGAGAGTCATAACCGAGCACACCGCAGCACTTGTCACCAGCACCGATCCAGCATCCTGGGGCAAGCCCTTGGATGCAGGCTAAAGCGGCGGCTCGCTCGCTCGTACCGTGAAACCAGGCCCGAACCGAGGGAAAGGGTCCCTTCATCAGGCGCTGACATTCAAGGGGATCATCCGTGAGGTATGTCACCGGGCCAGCCACCGGAAAACTACCCAGCGTGTTTGACATGCGCGAGTCGGGCGGACCATGTTCCATAGGTGATGCTCCCTTTCGCACCGTATATATCTTGTCATACTGAGCCCACAAAAACGCGCGCAGGTCCTGGCACGGTCCTTCGATGCCGGGACACAATGGCCCATTACGTTCTACCCAAAGCCGTCTGTAGGGCACAGTCCCAGAACCGCCGTCTGGAGCGGGTTTCAGATGCATCTAATTCAATTTTTTTCTCGCCCTTCGCGAAACTTTACAGAACTAGCCGGGTTATGAGCCCATAACCACTCGTCGCTTTACGCACAAATGGCAGGACTACATTCCTGGTGTTCACCGAACTCTTGGGCGGGGGTTGGAGCAGTGTTTCCCAACGTTGAAGTGCGCCACTTGCACGCGGTCATTGCCTTGGGCGAAGAGCTAAACTTCACGAAGGCCGCCCTCAGATTGAACCTAACCCAATCTGCGCTCAGCAGACAAATCACTGAGATCGAAAAGCAGCTTAGATTTCGCCTGTTCACTCGCGACAATCGACGGGTTGTTCGTGTGGAACTGACAGACGCTGGGCGAGTCTTCGTCGAAGAGGCTCGTTCCTCGATCTCGCACATGGAGAGGGCCTTTCACCTGTCTCGCGCCACTCATGACGGAGCAGACAACGTCTTGACAATTGGACACTCGCATGAGGCCGATCAAGCTTGGATTTCGGACCTTCTTGCAGTTCGTCTCCCCCTTTATCCCAAGCTCGCCATTCGATTGATCAGTCAGTTCTCAATCGAGTTGGTCCGGAGTGTTCTGGCAGGCGAACTAAACCTAGCCCTGGTGACAGCGCCGCCGAAGGATTCTCAGATCGAAGCTTCGCCATTCGTTTTGACGCCGCTCTATGCGGCTCTTCCAGAAAGCCACGCGGCTGCCGAAAAAGAACAACTCGCGCTCCAAGATCTGGCAAAAGATGAATGGATTCTGTTCGCGCGCCGAGTTCACCCCATCGTTCACGACGCAATCATGGAAGCGGCTCGGCGTGAGGGAATCGTTCCGAAACGCGGGCACGATATCATTACGCCGCAAGAAGCAGTTCACCTAGTATCTGAGCACGTCGGGGTGGCCATTCTCACGAAACCTACGGCCCGTGGCTTTCGCGCCGAAGGTGTAGTTGTAAGGCCGCTTTCTGATGCCTCATTGTGTTTCCAGACGTGTGTGATTATGAGAAAAGACGACGATTCTCGATTGACGAACGAGTTCGTCCGATCGTTCCTACGTAGATACGCATCTCCGCGCCTGCCACCAAAGCGAATGGAATCGTCAAAGCCTTCCCGAGTTGTCAATATAAAGAATGCAATGCCGGGACGGTAATCTCCTGACCAAGCGGTTCGTCGATTTCCTCTGCAGTTGGTCAGCATTATGTGGTGGATCGCCGCACTGTCCAGAGGCAACGGGAACTTTTAACTTGACCTTCTGAACAATTGGCTTTAGAGTCCCACAAAGTTTGCTGAGGGGGCAAACCTAAGAACTCTTGGAGGAGCCAGTGGCTCTCTTTGGGATTAGTGTCGCCCTCTTTACGCGTTACTCGCTCTCAACATCCATCAACTATACGGACCCCAACAGGTCTGTGCCGCGCGCTCACAGGGGGAAGGTGAGCGCTTTGAGTTTCGCCCATGGGATCGTTCTACAAGCCACGCTATTTTGTTTATTAAACGGAATCAGTGCGGCTCGTGATCCAGGATTGATGTTAGCAACTCAGAGCCAATCAGGTACCGCGCAGACCCCGTGCACACTTGAACCGTTGGGCGGTCAGTTCAAGCTGGCTTGTACAGCCGACCTTAGCGTCCGGCTAAACCCGAAAGGAACTCCTACACAGGGGACCGGGGTTCAGAATGCGAAGGCGAGGCCTAAGCCTAACGCTCACAAAACCGATCAGACAGAAACCAACGTTCAGAGTTCTGGGGAACAAGCTTTCCTCTCCTACGGTAATTACGCGGATGTCGCAATCGGTAAGCCTGCGGGTAACAGTCTTACCTTATCGGTTCCCGCTTTTGCCCGACGCGTAGTTCTAGTTTCAGGAGGGCGGTGCCATCGAGCGACACCGGCCGCTGGCACGTGTGCGCCAATAGCCCTCTTAGTCAACATTGGATCTGACACCATCAATAATACCCATTGGATTGTTGCTCTCTCCTGGTCGGGAGATGATGTTCAAATGGCGAACGACATGTCATCGCAGGAGGATTTCACTCTAGTTATAAACGGAAAAGTTGCAACCCAACAGAATGTCCAAGACTTACTTAGACCAGATCCAGTGGGCTTTCATGTTGAGCTTTACAAGTCTTCACATGCGTGTCGCAAGTATGTCCCCAACGAGGAGCCTGAAACTCTCGATTTTGGCATGAATCCTGCGAGTGACCAATCTCTGGACAATGGCATTTGGGTCGGAAGTCCTAAAATCTTCGACAGCTATCGGCTGCGGCAGATGCTTTCAGATGCCGCAACGCAGCTTGCCGCCATTAACCCGTGGAGCGCAGCAGCAATCACAGGCGCATATGGAAATCTTCAGGGCGTGACAAGCGATGTCTCATATCTTGCAGCACAGGTAACAACGCTGCCAACGCCGACCATAACAACAACTAGCAACCTTGGTACCACTGCGTCGCAGACCTTGACGACACCTACGGTTGCTACGACCACCACGAGCACGCAGTGCCCACAGAATTATTCCCCTACTTTAGTTGCCGGCACATCATCCATCATTTGTGTTCCAAACGCCGTGGCGGCGAGCGGCCTTGTCGGGACCGGCGTTTCACAAACGACGAATGGGGCTACAAACTCGTCGACGACGGGGGCGACGAATAGCTTGCAGCAGCAGGTAACAAGTGGGGGAGTTGCGGGTGTTCTCCCGACAGTTCAGGCCCCAACCCCGATGACGACTCCGACGAATATCGGTGTCTCAGCTAGTGACTTGTTGGCTGAACAGGTGCAACTAAACGCTCAGCTGACCATCCTGCGCCTTCTTCTTCAAGGCGCCAATTCGGATCAGCTAATATTGAGTCACGATAGGGCGGTCGCCCAACGGGGCCAGACCACCTTAGCATTTCCAATAACGCTAGCACCCCAAAGGCGGTACAAGCACTCTGTCGCAGAAGTCCGGGTACTGATCCTTCCGCGGCGGCAGGTTGGCTACTTCACGCCACCGAAAGTAAGCATCGTCAATCTGTTGCCCTCCGAAAAGACCTACAACGTCGCGAAGGTGACCAGCCATCAAAACTCATTTGGCGCCGGTGTTGCAGTCGAGGCAGTTAACATAGGCGCGGCAGGTGGTAAGACAAAGAATCGGCTTTATCTTGCAAAAGACACCGACACCGTCGCACTGCAGTTTCCAGTGGGTCTACCTCCAGACGGTTCGCCACACCCTTCGCCCGCAGTCCCGGAAGAGATTCGATCAGGGTTGGAAGAAGCTAGCAAGTGGCAAGAAGTGGGAGGCTGCCCAGCCCTTCCAAATGCCGCTTCCTTCTTGGAGGGAGAACTGTCCTCAAGCAATACGAACGCTGGTGTCACAGATGGCACGGTCTCTAACCTATTTGATTTTCAGTCCTCCGTTATGTTCGGGTGGCAGTTTCGTCCGGTCCTTGGCTCGTCGGATGTGGCGTCAAATATGCGGGTGGTTTTTGCGCAACTCGCGCTGCCAGCGGGGGTACAGTCTGACTTCGAGCCAGCGGTGTTCATACAGACGAGCTGGCGGGAGTACGACTCCAAGCGGCAAATCGTAGGACCCGCGTTCACATCTTCCTGCAGTTGGAGAAGACTTAACGAGGCCGTTGCCATTGTTGCTCCGATAAAGATCAAAGATCTGGACGTAACGGATGTAGGAGGTGGCATTCTGAGGGTACGAGGGGCCGGCCAGTTTTTTGCGGCGGGCGTTTCCGTGCGATCAGGTGCAACCAGTACTCCCATTCAGCAGTTTGATGGTCAGCGGATCGAGTACTTTGCAAATGCCAAGGACATCCTCCAGAATGGCGACCTCACGCTCGTAAGCGAAAGCGGCACAGCCATTCCATTCGCGATTCCATGGTCAGATGACAAGGCATGTCGTCTGTATGGACCTACATTGACCGCTCATCCGCAGCCAGACGGTACGTCTCTCGTAAGCCTTACGTTCGATCGCGAGCCGGACTATGACGTCCAGGCTGATGGCCCGCAGCATCCCCTGGTGATGATCGGGACAGACGTGTATGGACTTAAAGAAAAGCCCTTTTTAGACGATAGCTCTTGCCGTAAATTGCCGACCGGCACACATTGCACATTCAGCTTCGCCGCCCCGAGCGACTCGTTGCATGGTGCTCACACCTTTTTGGTACGGGATCTGGCGTGGGACAGCCGTGGTTCCCTTGGGACGATTCAGTTCGATCCCGCATTCAGTGGACTTGCCCCGATGGCCAAGAAAGACACAACAAGTGCTGCCCCGCCAGGAGGAGCTGGCGCGCCGCCAGCTCCTGCAGCAGGCGGCGCGCCAACTCCTGCAGCGAGTGGCGTGCCAGCGTGGTTCGAACTGACCGGGTCTGATCTGTGGCAACTACACTCGTTTTATGTCAGCGGTATTAGCGCTTGCCGGGACGATGGTTCTTGTCTCTATGCCTACGATGACGATGGGCTTCCGCTTCCGCTAAATCCGCGAACCTTTCGGGTGGTAAGTGACACCGTAGCAGGCATTAAGCTACTCCCCATCGCAACCCTCCATCTTGCATGGCAACCTTCCGGCGGCCAAAAACCTGTACTGTGGGAGCTGAAACCAAAAACAGACGACAGCAAGCCTAAGCTGGTTGCGGATACGCCAGTGCTGTACGTAGCCGACAGCCGTTTGGTCACCTTTTCTGGCATCGATCTTTCTAAGGTCACTGCTGTGACATTCGAGGGAAATACGCTGGTGAGTAAGATAAACAAGAAGGATCTACAGGTAGTCGTGACTACCCTCGTCACCGCTAAGCCCGGCCACAAAGAGCTTCAAGCTGTCCAGCCCGATCCAAACGACAAAACCAAGACAACAACAACTCAGCTGGCACTGGAGGTAGTCGTACGTTAGATGGTGGACGCAGCTTGTCGGAGAAGTAAGAAGAGAAAGCGGGCTTTCGGTGGGAGCCATTTATGCGTTTCGCGAAACCGAAAGCTTCGATTGCTCGTCTTGATGCCGTAATAAACAGACCGATGTTACGCGTCGCGCCTCTTAGGATTTGGTTTGTCGTGTTCCTGTTTGCGGTTAATTGTACTTGTGCACATTGTCAGCGATACATCGGTGATGCTGTACATATTCCACTTGTTGACGAACTGGTGAGTAGCGGACTTTTGGTGATGCCTACTGCCCAATGGGTGGGTAACGTGCTCACTTCGACATTGTCAGGAACGTCATTTTCACACAGAGTGTGGATTAACCGCACCGCAAAGCATGGCTTTATAAATTTCTACTTTCTAAAGCCAGGGTTTTCCGGCGAAGCAAACCTGCCGCCTGTCGTCAGGTCCTATCGCGATAGGCTTGTCGCAAACTGTGCCTCAATTGGAATCGAGAACACTATCATTTGCGACACCGACTTTCTGCGAGCGTTCGCTTATGACCATGAACTGGTTCCAAAAGAATCAGCAACGTTACGGGAGCTAGGTTTTGAGGCAGCCGTCAATAAACGCCTCGAACTCGTTCAAATGTGGATCATTGGACATGAAATTGGACATGTTCTTAATCACGATGGTGCAGCCCATTTTGACCGAGGGGATGCACTGAACGGCAACGGACAGAATCAGGGCACGTTCGAAGAGATCCGCAGGGTCCGCGACCGAGAATATCTTGCGGACCGTTCGTTTGCACGTCACTCCACGCGAGGTAGCGATGAAGCAGCGTTAGTGAGCATGCTCATCGATTTGGTCAATGTCGAAATAATGACGAGGTATGGAAGGCCTGACTCTTCTGGTCCTGGGTTCGCAGTGGATTATGCCCGCGCAATGAACAACGTCATTTACTACTTTGACAATGATAGTGATCACCCTGAATTCATGGTTCGGGCTGTCAGGTTGTTACAACAATTGGCCGGTATGTACCACGATAGAGCGTTGGAGGGGCTACTCCAGGGATTCTCGTATAAGTTCAAACAGGCGGATGCAGTACGACCGAGCTCCAAATAGCCGCTACGCCTGCGGACCTCGTCGTCTGTAAAAGCCATTGCTAGGGCGATAGTAAACAGTGTTGGGGCGGCCGGAAACCTTAATGAGTACCAGTGTGCAATGAGAGGGTAACGTGAAAAAGGCAATGGAGAAGTTCTTTAAGCTCTTGATAGCTGCGTTGATGGCATTTGTCTGTGCAGGGGTAGGAGGAGCGTATGGCCAACAATCGCCAGATAAGGTGTGGACAACACTGAGCACCGACGAACTCAAACTGTACAACTTTAGAGGATCCGTTGAAGGCGCTGGGGCCTACAGTGTCTTGGGGCTGAATAAGAGTACATTAACTAGCGCGTTAGAGCGGGCTCCCAAGGAGTTTCGCCAGGAATCAAAGGCAGGTGAGTCACGGGTAACATTCCCGACTCCTCGGGGCACGTTCCTCAATTTTCGCGTGGAGCTGTCGCCGATCTCGGAAACTCTTCTTGGGTCGAGCGATGCTTGGGTAAAAACCTATCGGGGCTTCGGAATCGAGGACCTGACGGCAACAACTCGCTTCGAAATAGCCGCTGATGGCCTGCATGCGATGGTTCGATCAGCGCAGGGCACATTCTTTATCGATCCAGCCAACGTAGGGAAAGGAGTGTCGGGTTCGCAGCCATATTTAAGCTATTTCAGCAATAATGGAGCCCCTCCCACATCAGAACCGGAGCAGAACAATAACAGGTTCAACTGCATCGTGACTTCGCAACAGATGCCAACAAGCGGGGTAGCGAAGAAGGAAGTAGCACGCCCAGGTACAGAACGCAACGATATCTTAAGCGACAAATATTTGCGAACATATCGCGTTGCGATAGCGGCCGATTCTTACTATGTAGATGCGGTGTATGACCAGTCTGTACCTGGAAACAAAATGGACCAAGCACTTCGCGCAATCCAGAGGACGATAAACAGGGTCGATGAGATTTACGAATCTGAGTTGGGCATTCATCTCACGCTGGTTAAGGACGAAGAGAAGATAATCTTCACGGACAAAGCCACGGATCCATTTCGTAGTGTTAATGATAATGCAGAGAACGCGCTGCCGGTCATCCAAAAGACAATTGACTCTAAGATTGGAAATGCAAACTATGACATCGGGCATCTTTTCGCGACGGATACAGCTGGTCTAGCGACACCGCAGAGCGTCTGCCGAGCTGGACTAAAAGCGCAGGCGACCACTGGATTAGCGCGTCCAACCGGAGATGCGTTTGACGTCAATTACGTGGCCCATGAGATAGCGCATCAGTTTGGCGCAAGCCATACTTTTAACGGAACCCTCGGCCTGTGCGGCGGCGGGAGGCGTAATCCGTCGACGGCGTTCGAGCCCGGCAGTGGTTCAACGATCATGGGATATACAGGCCCTGGTCTGTGCGATCAGGAGTCGCTGCAGTCTGACAGTGATGACTACTTTCATGCAGCCAGTCTAGGTGAGATCGCTCAGTACGTGCTAAATAACTCTTCTGGAGGAGGGACATGTGCCGTTAAGCAAGAAGTTCCGAATCTGGACATACCAGAAGTTGATGCCGGCCCAGGATTTACTATTCCGAAGGGAACTCCGTTTGCTTTAGTCCCAGCGAGCGTTCCCTCGCACGCCATAAAACTAGTATGGGAGCAGTATGACTTGGGGGCTCCCGGCCCACCGGATGATGAGCGTCCACCACATTCCGCTGTGCGTCCTCTTTTCCGTTCGCGCCGACCCAGCCTGTTTGGAAGGCGGTATTTCCCAGCTATCGAGAACCTTGTTTCCCCAAATGCAGCTGGCATGTTCACCGCCGAGGCCCTACCAGAACTTGACAGTACTCTAACGTTTAGGCTGACAGGGAGAAATGGATTCGGGAGATTTAACTACGAGGACGTCCATATTCAAGTCGACGCATCGACCGGACCCTTTAGAGTTGCACCTCT
>Ga0182024_10011036_pt1 | contig 18259 bp, 15 predicted proteins | sample P32metaG_FD_120480 | JGI IMG/M metagenome (GOLD analysis project Ga0182024, IMG submission 120480) | Permafrost microbial communities from Stordalen Mire, Sweden - P3-2 metaG (Illumina Assembly) | ecosystem: Environmental > Terrestrial > Soil > Wetlands > Permafrost | place: Sweden: Stordalen... | reverse complement strand
CGAGGCGCACGGCGAAGGAGGGCAAGTTGTTTCCACAGCGTCCGTCTTCGGGCTGATCGCTGGAGGAAGTCCGCAGTATGATGTGACCAAATATGGAGTGGTGGCTCTGTCCGAAGGACTGCGGCCGGTGCTCGCGCCGCGGAAAATCGGGGTATCCGTCCTGTGTCCGGGCGTTGTCCGCACTCATATCTTTAATTTTCGTCGCAACGTGCCGCAGCGGATCGTCGAGAAGATCGGCAGTCCGCCGACGGAAGGACCGATCGCCGATATTATCAAGGCACTCCAGGAGCGGATCAACAAATTTGGCATCGATCCGCTCTATGTCGGCGAACTGGTTCGCGAGGCAATCGAAAATGACTGGCCCTACATCTTCACCGACACCGAGCACGAAGCCACGATCGACAGCCGCTTCGCCGCGATCAAGCAGGGCTTCGACCGCATCCGCGGAAGGACGCCGCGGCGCTAGCTTATCGCAGTCTGCTCACGGCCGCTTTTGGCACTTAGCGTCGTTGCGCTGCTATGCAGCAAAACGTCGGTTATCGTGAAGGGTTTCGGATGCCGGCCTGTCGTGATCCATCCGCCGGTTGTGAGGGCCGGCGTCCGAAAGCCTCCGAGGAAGGAACCCGCGGGCCGCTGGTGAGGCGTCTGCCACTTATGGGGATTTGATCGGGCAGCGCCTTCGGCGAAGGTTGAGCCGGGCGGGGAGGTTAAGGGTGGACAGCGGTGGATGGCGGAGAATTTGTCGCCACCTGTGTACTCGGCGGTGCGATTGAGCAGCGATTGGCCGCATCGCGCCGGCGGTTGCAGGCACTGAGGCGACAGTGATGCGTCGCCGGGAGCGGCATGTTCCGGCGGGTAGGTGGTACGACGAGGCGGGGACTGTGGTCATGGCATCGCAGGCCTGACCTTGGCTTCGGGCGACGGCGGGCCTCGGGGTGCGCCGGTGCGCTCGAAGGTTTCGACGATGATCATGCGACCGCCGCAACAGGGGCATGGCGGGCGATGCTCCGCCCCGATGGCGGTGGCGCCGGCATCGTCGTGCTCTGCGGGCGCGTCCACCGGCGGCGGCGTGGCGATCAACTCGCTGGCGCGCGCGATATTGGCCTTGCAGGCGGCGCTGGCGAGCAGCCCGTAGTGGCGGATGCGGTGGAACCCCTTGGGCAGGACGTGGAGCAAGAAGCGCCGGATGAACTCGTCCGACGCGAGCGTCATCGTGCGATACCGTGCCTGCCCGTTGCGGCGGTAGTCTTTGTAGCGGAAGGTCACGCCGCGCTCGTCGAGTGCGAGGAGGCGGCTGTTTGAGATGGCGACGCGGTGGGTGTAGCGGGCGAGATAGGCGAGCACCGCCTCGGGCCCGGCGAAGGGCGCTTTGGCGTAGACGAACCAGTTCTTCCGTCGCAGCGGCGCGAGATGAGCGGCGAAGGCCTCTGGGCGCCGTAGGCCCTCGATCTCGCCGAAGAAAGCCAGCCGGCCCGCCGCGTGGGCGTTGGCGAGACCGGTCAGAAAGAGCCGGCGGAACAGTCGGGAGAGCACCCGCACCGGCAGGAAGAAGCCCGGCCGGCAGGGCACCCAGCGTGTGTTGTCGAGCGATATCCCGCCGCCCGGCACGATCAGATGGAGGTGCGGATGGTGGGTCATCGCCGAGCCCCAGCTGTGGAGCACGGCGGTAAAGCCGATGCGGGCGCCGAGATGCCTGGGATCGGCGGCGATGGTGAGCAGCGTCTCCGCCGCCGCGCGGAACAGCAGGTCGTAGACCGCCGCCTTGTTCTGATAGGCGATCGGGGCGATCTCGGCCGGCAGGGTGAAGACCAGGTGGAAGTAGCCGACCGGCAGCAGGTCGGCCTCGCGGGCGGCGAGCCAGTCCCGTGCCGCCACGCCCTGGCACTTGGGGCAGTGGCGGTTGCGGCACGAGTTGTAGGCGATCCGGCTGTGGCCGCAGTCTTCGCAGCGCTCGACGTGCCCACCGAGAGCGGCCGATCGGCACTGTTCGATCGCCGCCATTACCTTGAGTTGACCAAGGCTCACATGCCCGGCATTGGCGCGGCGCCAGGCGGCTGCGTGGTGATGAAAGACGTCCGCGACCTCCAGCCTCGGGCGGCTCACCGCCCGCCAGCTAGGCGCTGGGTCTCGGTCCTTCCTCGGGCGGTGATACGAGCCGGTCGAGCGGGCTGATCACGGTGCGGATCGTCGTGTTGGCGACACGGGTGTAAAGCGCCGTGGTGTCGAGCTTGGCGTGGCCCAGCAACACTTGAATGACGCGGATGTCGGTATGCTGTTCCAGCAGATGCGTGGCAAAGCTGTGCCGCAGCGTGTGCGGCGACACCCGCTTGGTGATCCCGGCAGCCTCGGCGGCGGCGTGAACGGCGCGGTTGAGCTGGCGGGTCGACAGCGGCTCGACCGGGTTGCGCCCCGGAAACAGCCAGCCCCGCGGCAGCAGCAGGCCACGGCGCCGTCCCTCCCGCCACCAGGCGCGCAGCAGTTCAAGCAGCTGCGGGGACAGCATGGCGTGCCGGTCCTTGCGCCCCTTGCCGCGCTCGACGCGCAGCAGCATGCGCTCGGAATCGACATCGCCGACCTTGAGCGCGACCACTTCGGAGACGCGCAGCCCGGCGCCGTAGGCGGTGGCGAGAGCCGCCTTGTACTTCGGCCCCGGCGCCGCCTGCAGCAGAAGTGCCACCTCTTCGGCGCTCAGCACCGCTGGCAGCCGTCGCGGCCGATGCACAATCGTGAGCCGCCGGGCAAGGTCCGGCCGGTCGAGCGTCACGGTGAAGAAGAAGCGCAAGGCCGAGACCGCCGTGTTGATGCTTGGCGGCTGCATGCCGCTCTGCGTCCGGTGGAGTTGGAAGCGGCGCAGATCTTCTGCCGTCGCCGTGTCGGGCGAGCGGCGGATGAAAGCCGCCAGCGCCCGCACGTTGCGAATGTAGTCGTTGCGCGTCTTCTCGCTGAAGCCGCGCACGCTCATGTCCTCGATCATGCGTTCGCGCAGCGCGCTGACAGGGCGATGTGAAGAAGGAGAGATCATCGGGGGTTCCTCTCTCGAGCCGAAGGTTGCTGGACCCTCGATGCTCGGGATCGGATGCCCCGATCGTCACGCCTTACCGATCACCCTCTCACCCATCGCCGCCGAAAAATGCACCGATCGCGACGCTGCCCTCCCGCGAGAGCGGGTTCGTTCCTCGAGGCATAGCGGACTCTGGCGTAGCGTCGGCCCTGCAGATTTATGGGTTCACGGCCTAGATAGCGGGGGATGACAGGCTGTCTCTCTCCGGCGCCCACGCAGCCACGTGGAAGCGCGGTCCCCTATGGGCTTGGCGAGGCGTTGCCGCAGTGGTTCTAGCGCCGCGCCGGCTATCACCGCCTGCGCGCGCGATTCGCGTTCCACGTGGAATGGAGATTAGAAGAACTACATGTAAACGACTCCATCGTAAGTGAGAGCCGGTGGCAACGGCGTCACCGCAACGGCGGGTCTCGGCCGGTAAGCAGACCTCTTCACCTTCCTCTCGTTTTCAGCGGAGCGGCGGCGGACCGCTCCGGATGGATAGGCTCAAGTTGCCCCATTGCAGACCTCCAGCTCCGATATTTAACCCCGCTTAGGAGCGGTCGGATCGGCGCTCAACCGCCCCACGCGGCCTCCCCGAGCTGCGGGTAATCACAGTAATCGGTTCATACAGCTTCGTGTGGCTGCGGCGGCGACACGCCCGGCTATAATCGCCGCCTGACCCGCCGCCGCATCGGCCTGCAATGCCCCGCCCGAGTTTTCTCGAACAGGTCCGCGCTCTCGACCCGCTCGCTGACCACCAGCGGATCGTCTATCTCAGCAGTTGCTATGAATTTCCGTTCGACACGACCCGGTCGCTTGAGCTGGCGCTGTTTCGCACGTTCTGCGTACCCAGCATCTCGGCCTTGCTCGACCGCACCGGTGAATTCCACGCCCGCGCTCAGAAGCGCTACGATGATACCGACTTAATCGTCAGCGAGTTGATAGAGCGTGGTTACGACAGCGAGCGCGGCCGCCGCGCTCTGCACCAGATGAACCAGCAACACGGCCGGTTAGCGATCTCTAACGAGGATTTTCTCTACGTTCTGTCGACTTTCATCTACGAGCCGATCCGCTGGAATGCGCGCTATGGCTGGCGGCCAATGTGCGAGGCGGAACGGCTAGCGATGTTCTATTTCTGGCGCGAAGTCGGCCGGCGCATGGGAATTAAGGATATCCCCGGCGATTACGCCGAATTCGAGCGCTATGGCATCGAGTACGAGCGCCTGCATTACCTCTACACCGAGGCCAATCGGCGCGTCGGCGCCGCCACCGTGGAACTGTTCGCGAGCTGGTTGCCGCGCCCGCTGCGCCCGTTGGTTCGGCGGGCTATTTATGCGCTGCTCGACGATGCAGTAATCGCCGGCTTCGGGTTTCCGCAGCCGTCGCCCACGATGCGCCGGCTCGTCGAAGGGGCTCTGCGGTTGCGCGCCGGCTTGCTGCGGTTCTTACCAGCCCGGCGGCATCCGCGGTTACGCACCGAAATGCGGCACCGCAGCTATCCCGCCGGCCACCGGATCGAGGAACTCGGCCCGCCGGTAGAACCGCATCGTTAGGGCTGCAAACCTGCAAACCGGCAGTTCAGGAAGGCATACCTGCCCTTGCGATGTCCGCAGGTGAACGGTTCAGATTGCCCCAAAGGCGACCTCCGCAGCAGCCGAGGCGCTAAGCCACAATGGGCGCGAAGCCGGCCGCACTTCCTAGCGCCCGCTGCAATTCGGGGTGGCTGGCGGGGAAGCAGGCTCACGTAATCGCGGGCTTTTCCAGTATTTTCCAAACCCCATCGGCAGTAGCCAAAATCTTGCCTTGCACCGATAACACGCCGCGAACAAACGCCACCGTGCCGGTGACGCGAATCAGTTCAACCTCCGCTTCGATAAATTCACCCAGTCGCGCAGCCGCGACAAAGTGAACGCCGAGCTGGATCGTCGCGGCGGCCTGGCCGCCTAGCTTGGCGATGATCGTCTGCCCCATGGCGACGTCAGCGAAGAAGCCAGTCATGCCGCCATGGAGAACCTTGTTGACATTGAGATGCTGGTCCTCGACCAGCAGCCCAAACCGCGGAGCGTCGTCCTCGTCTCGAAGCCAAACGGGACCGACGAAGGCTGTGAACCCACCGATACCCACCGTACGCCAGCCCTCTGCGAGCAATTCTTCGCGCGAGCTCATCGCGACCTCCCCTGCATGAACGCGACAGCTTGGCCGACCAACCATTCCCTAAAGGCCATCACCGGCACATTGGCCAGTTTCCATTTCGGCATTGCGAGGTAGTAGGCGCTGGGACTGGGAACCAAATGATTGAACGCCAAGACAAGCTCCCCGCTTTCTAGCTCGGACTCGAAGAGGAACAGCGGCAATAGAGCAATCCCAAGGTCGGCCGTGCAGGCTTGCGCCGCTGTCGACAGGAGTTCGAATTGCATCGTCCGTCCCTCCGATCGCCTAAGTCCGACGCTCTTGAACCAATCATCCCAAGCCGCCTCCCGCGCCGCCAGGTGCAAGAGCGGCAGCTTCAACATGTCTTCGGGACTCGCGATCGGGTTGCGTTGCAAGAAAGACGGACTGCAGACCGGGCCGAGCGACTCGTTGATAAGCAGGATACACTCAGTCCCCAGCCAGTTCGGCTTCTCGACATGTATGATCGCGGCATCGATCCGCTCCTTTTCGAAATCGATCGCGCCGCCACGGGTCGCGAAATTGATCGTGACCTCCTTATGGGATGCGACGAAGTCCCCGATGCGCGGCATCAGCCAGCGCGTTCCAAAAGTCGGCGTAATCGCCAGATTCAAAATGCCACTATGCAATCTGTTCATAGCGTCCATGGACGAGGCACGAATGATTGCCAGCGCTTCGCGGATCCCGGAAGCATAGGCTGCCCCCTGGATCGTGAGGCTCACGCCACGGCTTCCACGCTGGAAAAGAAGGATGCCGAGCTGGTCCTCAAGCGCCGAAATCTGGCGGCTTACCGCCCCTTGCGTCAAGGAAAGGGTCTGAGCTGCAACCGAGAAGCTGCCCAACCTCGCCACCGTATCAAACGCGACTAGGGCGCTGGTCGAGGGCACTAGTCGGCGTTGGAGAGCGTCCATCAGCCATTCCAATATGTCATGGATCGGTGAGTAAATATGGTTTGTGACCGCAGCGCGACGATGGTCAGAGTGGCGATGATGGCCGATGCCCGCGTCATGTCGGACGCAAGTCGGAGGAGATTGCCACGATGTCCCAAAAAGAGCAGGAAATCCTCAAACAACCGGTGACCGACCGGAGCGCATGGCGGGTTGCGGATCTCGAAGGGGACAAATCGTGGATCTATGAGCTTGCGGTGCAGGCATTGTCCGAAATCGATGATGCGCTCGCGTCGGTTAAGCAAAGGGGCATTCCGCTCTACGATATCAAGAAGGCCGATTTCGAGCTGCCTACGCTTGGTGCCACGCTTTCCCAGGCCGCCGAGGAGCTAGAGAATGGGCGCGGTATCGTCGTGTTGCGGCGGGTACCGGTCGAAAAATATTCGGTGGAAGATGCGCGGATCGTGATCTGGGGGATTGGCACCCATTGGGGCGAAGCCATTTCTCAAAATGCACGCGGCGAACGCCTCTGCTCCGTCATGGATCAGGGCCGCGAGTATGGCGCCCTGGGGCGTGGATACCAAACCAGCGCCCGCCTTGATTTCCACAGCGACAACGCCGACGTCGCAGCCCTTTTATTCCTCACGAAGGCGAAAAGGGGCGCAACAAGTCTCGTCACCAGCGCTACCTCGATCTATAATGAGCTGCTCAAAAACCATCCTGAATATCTCGATACCTTGTATCGCGGCTTCCTCTGGGGTCTGCGCGGCGAGGGTGGCGAGGGCGCGCCCGAGTTCAGCGATCACCTCATCCCGCTCTACAGTTATTTCGCCGGCAAGCTCAGCGCGCGCTTTGGACGCAACGGCATCGAACTAGGCTCAGCAGCATCGAACCAGCCGCTCTCCGAGCGAGACGTCGAGCTTCTCGACTATCTCGACGAACTGGCGCTGCGGCCAGACCTCTGCTTTCAGGATGAGTTCGGACCTGGCGACATCCAGGTCGTCAACAACCACACCATCCTGCATGCCCGCACCGATTATGAGGACTATCCGGAGCCGGAACGCCGGCGTCACGCGTTGCGCCTCTGGATCAATCTCTACAAGGGCCGGCCACTGAAGAAGGAGTTCTCGCAGCGTTATGGGCCGAGGTCGGGCCGTCTTGGCGTTCCTCCCGTGGAGCATCCGCCAGAGCACCTAGCTGTCAGCTAGGGGCAGCGACGACGCTCTCATGAAGACAATCGATAAGGGGAGGAAGCGCTGACACCGATATCCCGTCATAGCCTCGCAGTTCTGTCCGCAGCAGTCCTGTTCTTATTGTCCGTTCCTGCCGTATTTGCAGCGGACTATCCATCGAATCCCGTGAAGATCCTTCTGCCCGGATCGGCAGGGTCAACCGCTGACGTCTCGGCCCGGATTCTCGCTGATGCACTCAGCAAGAAGTTCAATCAGCGCTTCTACGTTGAGAACCGCGATGGGGTGGGCGGTCTTCTCGCCGGCACTGAACTCCTCAAAGCCAAAGCCGACGGTTACACGCTGCTCTACACCACCGTAGCCGGCCACGGGATCAGCCCCAATCTCTACAAGTCCGTGCCGTATGACCCGGAGAAAGACTTTGCGCCGATTTCCCTAGTCTCCGCGGTTCCCAATATCGTCGTGGTCAACCCGAGCCTCCCCGTTCAGACCCTCAAGGAACTGGTCGACTACGCCAAAGCTAATCCCGGCAAACTCAAGTTCGGTCACGCCGGCGTGGGCACGACCCAACAATTGACGGGTGAACTGCTCAATAGCATTGCCGGTATTGATATGGAGGGCGTGCCGTATCGAGGCAGCGCTCCCGCATTGACCGGGCTCATCCAGGGCGAGACGATGGTCGGGTTCCACAACCTGCCGCTCGCCGCACCGCAGATCCAAGCCGGAAAACTTCGTGCGCTTGCGGTTACCGCCGATCGCCGCTCGCCCGTGCTTCCCGATGTCCCGGATGCCCCGGAGGCGGGCTACCCGGGCCTGCAAGTTGGGCTTTGGGTTGGCGTGATCGCCCGAAGCGGTACGCCGCCGGACGTCATCAATACACTCTCGCGCGCGATTCAAGAGATCGTGCACTCGCCCGACTACCAAGAACGCCTCGCTAAGACTGGCGAAGTGGCGATTGGCACCGACCCGGCCGCATTCGGCGCCCACATCCATGCCGAGCTCGCAAGGTGGAAGGAAATCATTCAGGCCGCAAAAATAGAAAAGCAGTAACGTGTCGCATCGGCAGCGAATCGAGGTCCGGCGCGTCGGGCACGCCGCCCCGGCGCCATTTGGCCTTTTACCGCCAGACATTTTGCCGGACGCCCCCGTCACGGCACAAGGCGAGTACCGAGGGTCTTAAAGGCGATGCTGCAACGAAGCACCAACCTGAAAGCTCGTATCCGGAACGGGCAGGCGACATTCGGAGCTTGGCTGACCATTCCAAGCCTCGATGTTGCGGAAATCATGGCTGGTCTCGGTTACGACTGGGTGATGATCGATACGGAACACGCTCCGTTCGATCTCGGGATCTTGCAGACGGCGCTGGCCGCCTTCAACGGCTCACAGACCGTCCCGCTGGTGCGCGTGGCGTCGCAGGATCCGATGCTGATCAAGCAGGCCCTCGATCTCGGCGCCGAGGGCGTTGTCGTGCCGCAGATCGAGAACGCGGATGAGGCAAAACGCGCCGTCGCGGCAACAAAATATCCGCCCGAGGGAACGCGCGGCTTCGGGCCCCGACGTGCTTCGCGGTATCTCGCGGAGGTGGAGCGGTATTTCGAGGCTGCTAACGCGGCGATCCTTGTCGTGCTGCAGATCGAGTCCGTCAACGCCGTCGCAGCAATCGCCGAGATCGTGGCCGTCCCTGGAATCGACGTAGTTTTCGTCGGTCCCATGGACCTATCGATTTCCGCCGGCATACCGCGGCAAACCGCCCATCCGCTGGTCATAGCTGCAATCGACACCGTCCTGTCCTGCTGTCGTCCCCAGGGCATCCCGGTTTGTGCCGGCTTGTCACCGGCTGCCGTTGCGGCCGAACGATCCTCCCGCGGCGCTACCTTTATCCTGACCGGCACCGATCATCGCCTACTCCAGGATGCAGGTGTCGCCAAGCTCGATGAGCTGCGCTCGACGATTGGAGCGGCTGTGCGGCGATGAGAGCTCTCGACGTCGCCCGCCCTGACCTCACCAGCTTTGTTCCCGTCGGCGAGGTCGTTGCGAGTACCGCTCGCTCTTACGGCGACAAGGCGGCGCTTATTTGTGACACCACCGTCGTGACTTGGCGCGAGCTCGGCACACGCATCGACCGGGCGGCCGCGCGACTTCAAACTGCCGGTGTTGGGGTCGGCGCCAATGTAGCGTTGCTCTCGCCAACGACCGTCGAGGGTGTCATCGGATTTCTTGCCTCGATCCGCGCAGGAGCCTGCATTGTGCCGTTGCCCACTTCTGCAACCCCGGGGCAGCTCCATGTGATGCTGGATGACTGCAAGGCGCAGGCCGTTCTCGCGGCACCTCCTCATCACGCCTTGGCGGATTCCGCCCTACAAAGGAACGTAGCCCACCGCTTCTCGCTCGGGCCTGCGACCACAACCTGGGGCGCCCTTGAAAACGGTACTAAGGTACAGTTTGTCGCTCCCGCTATCGGTCCGGACACTCCGTTCAACATCATCTATTCATCCGGTACCACCGGCTCGCCAAAGGGTATCGTCCAGGACCATTCGGTTCGCTGGTATCAAAACGTTCCTCCGGTCGACGCCAAGCCCGAGGATGGCGCCGTTATTCTCGTTTCAACACCCCTTTCCTCCAACACCACGATCGGCGGCGGTCTCCTCCGCGGCCTCTGCACCGGAGGGGCTCTAGTCCTGATGCCGAAATTCGACGCGGGTCTGTTCCTCAGCCTGTGTATGGCTCATGGCGTGACCCAGGCTTCCCTCGTCCCGGTCCAGTGCCAGCGCCTACTGGCTCATCCGGACTTCGATCGAACCGACCTCTCTCGCGTCGCGCTCCGCTGTACGGGAGCTCCCGCCAGCATCGCCTTGAAGCGGGAGCTGATTGAGCGCTGGCGCGGGCCCATCGCGGACTCCTATGGCTTCACCGAGTTGGCGATTGGCTGCGTTCTGGATTTGCGCGCCTTTCCTGAGAAATTACATACCATCGGCCGACCCCGGCCGGGCGTCGACATGCGGATTGTCGGCAAGGATGGCCGCGAGGTTTTAACCGGAGAGGCGGGCGAGTTGGCGGGCCGCGCCGCCACCATGATGAATGGCTACTGGAATCAGCCCGACGCCACCCAGGCACTCATTTGGCGTGACGCCGAGGGCCGCGGCTTCTACCGCTCCAGCGATGTCGCGATGATCGACCCGGACGGCTTCATTACTCTCCTCGGCCGAACCCGCGACATGATCATTTCGGGCGGCCTCAACATCTATCCCGCCGATCTCGAAGGGGTGCTCTCAAGCCACCCCCAGGTCGCCGAAGCCGTAGTGATCGGTATCCCCTCGCCGGAATGGGGCGAGACTCCGCTCGGACTCGTCGCCGTACGTGAGAGCGCGACGATTACGCCTGATGCGCTCCGCGCGTGGGCCAACGCGCAGCTGGGCAGAACGCAAAAGTTAAGCGCACTCGAGTTCCGCGCAGAATTTCCTCGCAACGAACTCGGCAAGATTCTGAAGCGAGAATTGCGGGCTCCGTTTTGGGCGGCGGCGCACTGAGCGATGGGTCCGCTCGCAGGCCTCAAGGTCGTGGAGTTTGCCGCCGCAGGACCCGTGCCGTTCTGCGCCATGCTGCTCGCCGATATGGGCGCGGAGGTCGTCCGCATCGACCGGGTGGAGGTGGTGGAACTTGGCATCACTCAGGATCCCCGGCATGAGCTCAATCTGCGCAACCGGCGTTCGATCGCCCTCGACTTGAAATCGCCGGACGGGCTTTCGGTGATGCGAAGGCTTATCGCCGCCGCCGATATTCTCCTTGAAGGATTCCGACCTGGCGTGATGGAACGGCTCGGCCTCGGGCCCGAGGACTGCGCCGGCTTCAACGCGGGGCTCATTTATGGCCGTATGACCGGCTGGGGCCAGGACGGCCCGCTGGCGCAAGCCGCAGCGCACGACATCAACTACATCGCGTTCGCTGGGGCTCTCAACTATCTCGGCCCGGCCGATGGACCGCCGCTTCCCGTGCCGATGGGATGGCTCGGCGACCTCAGCGGCGGCGCCCTCTATCTCGCCTTCGGTGTCGTGTGCGCCCTCCAGGAGCGGAGCCGATCGGGCCTGGGGCAAGTCGTTGACGCCTCGGTGATCGACGGCATTACGTCGCTTCTGACTCCCACCCACGGCAGGCGTGGCGGCGGGTCCGTCGGCGATCACCGTGGCGACCATGCCACGGATGGCAGCCGTCCCTGGTACCGAACCTATGAGACGAACGACGGCCGATGGATTTCGATCGGGCCGATTGAAGGACGGTTCTACGCGGAATTTCTTGCGAAGGTCGGCCTCGATAAAGAGGACCTACCGCCGCCTCACGAACGATCTACCTGGCCCGAACTCTATCGCCGCTTTGCGGATCTTTTCCGGTCGAAGACACTGAATGAATGGATGGAGCTTCTCGATGGAACTGACGCATGCTTCGCGCCGGTTCTCTCGCTTCCCGAAGTCGTTCAGCATCCGCACGCGCGCCAGCGCCAAATGTTTGTTGAATTCGAGGGGCAGCTGCATCCGGCGCCGGCCCCGCGTTTCTCGCGCTCTAAGCCGGAAATCCACAGTCCACCCGCGATGCCGGGTGCCCATACTGAGGCCGTGCTCGAGTCCTGCGGCTATTCACCAGCCGAGATCGCCCGCTTAAAGGCGAACGCCGCAGTTAAGTAGCGAGGCCGCGAAAGGGGCGGCGTTAGCGAGTGCTAAACAGCGGCCCAGGGAGATTGCCAGGAATGAAACTGTCGCTTCGCAGCTCGAAACAGGTATGGGCAGGCCTCCTTTTTATGGTGATCGGACTCGCTGTTCTGACGGTGTCGCGCGGCTACACGCTTGGGACGGCTCGCGCGATGGGACCCGGCTACTACCCTATGGTGCTCGCTATTCTCATGACCATTCTTGGCTTCGCTGCCGTTGTCCAGGATCTGTTCCGGCGGCGAAGCGAGCCCGTCGGTACTATGGATATCGTCCCGGTCTCTTTCTTGGTTGCCGGCGTAGTGGCTTTCGGCCTGCTGATCGAAAGGGGCGGGCTCGTGGCCGCGCTGCTCGGGCTGATCGCTCTCGTCAGTTATCAAAGAGTACGGACGAGGCCACTCGAGGTGCTCGCCATTTTTTTAGTGGTGACGGTCCTCACCGTCGGCATCTTCATCTACCTAATCAAGCTGCCGATCGACGTTTTCTGAACCGGAGACCGGCCGCATGGACTTGCTGCAGAATATGGCGCTGGGGTTCGGCGTAGCGCTAACCCCAGAGAACCTCCTCTACTGCCTCATCGGCGCGACGATTGGCACGATGGTCGGCGTCTTGCCTGGCATCGGGCCGGTAACGACGATCGCGATGTTGCTACCGCTGACCTTCAAGATCCCCGCGACTGCCTCGCTCATCATGCTCTGCGGCATCTATTACGGCTCGCATCATGCGGGCTCTACGACCGCCATCATGCTCAACATGCCTGGCGAACCGACATCGGTAATCATTTGCCTCGACGGCCATCCGATGGCCCGAAAGGGGCGGGCCGGTGTCGCGCTCTGTATTGCCGCGATCAGTTCTTTCGCCGCGGGGATCGTGGGCGTCGTCATCATCGCGATCTTCTCGCCGCTGCTCGCCGAGGTTGCATTGGAATTCCGGTCGCCGGAATACGCCTGCACCGTTCTGCTCGCTCTTGTGGTCGCATCGGCTCTATCGGGGCAATCGATGCTGATCACCGTCTGTATGTCGGTACTTGGCCTGATGCTTGGCTGCGTCGGAACAGACCTCAGCAGCGGTACCGTGCGGTTGCCGCTTCGCGACTTTGCGTCCGGCGGCGACAATACCTCTTCAAGCTCGCCCGTCGCGATCTTCGCTGCGAGAATGGCGTTCCCAACGACATCTGCCGGTCGGCGTTGACCTTGGATTACCTTCCTGCTCGACCGCACCGGCTCGATGCAGGCGATCAAGGCCGACACGATCGCCGGGTTCAACGCGAGCCGCGTACCGCCCTCAAGGCTGCCAAGGCGCTCGACCTCACCGTGCCGCAATTGCTGCTGGCCGCGGTACGACTAGGTGATTGAATAGGCGGCGGGCGAATGTCCGCAAACGGCGCGTCTCGCGCATTGCCGTCGATCCCGACGATGGTCTTCTCTGCTGCTTTGCTGCGGATCGGTACGCACACCGACTGTCGAGGTCACCGATGGCGAAGAACTGCGCGGTCAGATCGTCTCACAGGCGTATTGCTCGGCGCTCCCGGTGGCCTATACGAGCGTGCGTGCCATACGCTGGCAGCCGTTCGCTGAACTCGTGCTTGAGGCCGCCTACGAGGCCACGCTATGGGCCGCGGTGCTCAACGCGCGATGCGGTAGCTCCAACGTCGTTCTGCTGACGCGTCTCGGTGGCGGTGCCTTCGGCAAAGATGATGCCTCGATCGACGCAGCGATGCGGCGCGCCTTGATCAAGGTTCAAGATTTCGGCTTGGACGTTCGCATTGTTAGCTTTGGCGCGCCGCCACCTTCGATGCCGGCGCTGGAGAAAGCCTTCTCATGACACGGGGTTCCTGAGCAGGTCGAACTCCCTCATCGTCGCGGAGGACCGCTCAGTTCGCATATTCCACGTGGAATTTGACCAGTGGCATTGGCCACCGGGGAATTGCGCATTGTCAGGCGCGGGGGAGCCACGGAGCCGTCATCAGACGCGCAGTCGGCACCTATGAGGAACCTAGCGTCCTTTTCATCTTGGCGCTTGGATGTCTAACTATTTGAAATAATTGGCGGACCCGATACGATTCGAACGTACGACCCCTGCCTTCGGAGGGCAGTGCTCTATCCAGCTGAGCTACGGGTCCGCGCCAACGCGGTGATTAACCCCAAGCCACGCGCGGCGCAAGGCGGTTGCTATCGGCCCTATCCGCCCGCGGCGATCGGCGGCCAGGGGCGGTCGGCGCCGGTGGCGTCGGCGCGCGAGGGCAGCGCGGCGGCGCGGTCGAGCACCCAGGTCGCGACGTCGGCGGCAACCTTGCCGCCCTCGAGATCGCGAAGCAGCATGTGATAGCCGTTCTGGTAATAGGCGAAGCGGTCATGCCCGGCACGGCCGGGAGGCAGCGCGGTGACAAAGGCGCGCACCGGATCGGCCGGGATCACCGCGTCGTGCGCGCCGTACATCATCAGGAGCGGCGCGGCGAGGAGCGGCGCGGCGTCGATCGTCCGGTCCATCAGATCGACCAAGCCGTAGAGCGTGTCGACGCGCGCGCCCTTGATGACCATCGGGTCCTTTCCGAGCGCGATCAGCATCGGGATGTTGTCGGAGGCCAGGATATGCAGGCTCTCGCCGGTCAACACCCAGCCGGGAAACATCCGCACGCCGGCCCACAGCGCCAAGCGCGGCAGGAACTGCATCGAGTCGCGCGTCCACACCGCCGGCGCCGAGAGGATCACGCCGTCGACCGCGGCCGGGCGGATGCCGGTCGCGCCGGTCGCGGCGAGGATCGCCACCGCGCCGCCCATGCTTTCGCCGAGCAGATAGATCGGCGTGCGCGGGTATTTGCCGCGTAGCAAGGTCGCGGCGGTGACGGCATCGGTGGCGAGCGCCTCACTCCCTGGCCACCGCGCCCGTCCCGGCGCGCCGCCGAACCCGCGCTGGTCATAGGCATAGGTGGCGATCCCGTGCGCCGCCCAGATTTTGGCCGGCGCGTCGAAGGCATTGCTGTAGTCGTTGAAGCCGTGCAGCGCGAGGATCATCGCCCGGGGTTCGCCCTGCGGCAGCCAGCTTCGCATCGGCAGGGTCTCGGCGTCGGTCGTGGTGAAGGCGGCTTCGCTCAGCGCCGGGTGCGGCGGGCGCACAGGCACCGCCTCGATCGCGGCGAACTGGACGCCCGGCGCTTCGGGGCCGTTCGGCGCGCAGGCGGCGAGCGCTGCCGCGAACAAGGCGCAAACCATGGCGGGCACAATCCGGCGGTAGGAGAACGGCGCGTCCGTTCGGCGGCCGAAAACTCTGGTCCCCATCATTGAAACTCCCCGCGCAACGCGTATCATCCCCCCAGGTCGGCGGTCAACGGGGCGAACGGTCAACCGCCCCCTCGCGGCATTTTTAGGATGGCTCATGGTTCCGTTCGAAACCGTCGAAATCGACGAGATGGTCACCGCCTGCAGCGGTAGCGGCGGTGCGCTCGGACATCCCCGCGTGTTCCTGAACCTGGCGCCCGCGGGCCAGGTCGAGTGCCCCTATTGCTCGCGACTGTTCGTCAATCGCGCGGCGGCACGGCCGGGTGCGGGCGAGGAGGGCTACTCCGGCGTGGCGACCCCCGGCGCGCACGGCGCCGACGCCGCGCGCGACGAGGACCGGCCGCCGCCGCGCCAATCGCCGGCTTGAGCCCGGCCTAAGGAAAGAACAAGCGTGAACGACATCACTCCGAGCAATGCCGCCGAGCCCCGCCCCGCTTTGGGCCGCGACGGGCCGACCATCGCGCCGCGCCACGTCTACCTGATCGACGGCTCGGGGTTCATCTTCCGCGCCTATCACGCTCTGCCTCCGTTGACCCGCTCCGACGGGGTGCCGACCTCGGCCGTGCTCGGTTTTTCCAACATGCTGGCGAAGCTGTTGTCCGAGACCGACGCCGATCACATCGCCGTGGTCTTCGATCACTCCGGCAGCTCGTTCCGCAACCAGATCTACGACCGATACAAGGCCAACCGCGCCGAGACGCCGCCCGACCTCATTCCCCAATTCAAGCTGGTGCGCGACGCGACCGATGCCTTCGGCGTGTGCAAGATCGACGTGCCGGATTTCGAGGCCGACGATCTGATCGCGACCTATGCGCGCGAGGCCGAGGAAGCCGGCGCGATCGTCACCATCGTCTCGTCCGACAAGGACATGATGCAGCTGGTGCGCGAGCGGGTGACGATGCTCGACCCGATCCGCAACCGGCCGATCGGCGACGCCGAGGTCCGCGAGAAATTCGGCGTCGGCCCCGACAAGGTCATCGAGGTGCAAGCGCTGTGCGGCGACAGCGTTGACAACGTGCCCGGCGTGCCCGGCATCGGCGTCAAGACGGCGGCCGAGCTGATCAACATCTATGGCGACCTCGAAAACCTGCTGGAGCACGCGGCCGAAATCAAGCAGCCGAAGCGGCGCGAGTCGCTGATCGAGCATGCCGCCAAGGCGCGGCTGTCGCGCGAGCTGGTCAAGCTCGACGACCAGGTGCCGCTGCCCTGTCCGCTGGGTGACCTCGCGGTGCAGGCGATCGACCCCGACGTGCTGTTGCCGTGGCTGAAGCTGATGGAGTTCCGCACCCTCGGCACGCGGATGGCGCAGCGCCTAGCGGGCGCCCAGCCGGCGACAGTCGAGGAGGCGGCGGCGAGCGGGCCGGTGGTCCCCGAGATCGCGCCGTTCACGCAAGAGAAAACCTACGCGCTGATCGACACGCTCGACGGCCTCGACCATTGGATCGAGGCGGCCGAGGAGGCCGGCATGGTCGCGGTGTTCCCGGCGCCGGGGCTCGCCGGGATCGCGATCGCGCTGGCGCCGGGGCTTGCCGCCTACGTGCCGCTCGCGCATCGCGCGTCGGCGAGCCAGGGCAGCCTCGATCTCGCCATCGAGCGGGGTTCGAACGCGCTACCGCCCGAGGCGGTGCTGGCGCGCCTCAAGCCGTTGTTCGAGGACCGCGGCGTCCTCAAGATCGGCCACGACATGAAGGGCGCGGCGCGCCTACTGCTGCGCCACGACATCCGCGTCGCGCCCTATGACTGCACGATGCTGATGTCGTACGTGCTCGACGGCGGCCAGTTCGACCATGCCATAGAGGATTTGCTGGAGCGCGCCGCCGGACATAATCTGAAGCCGATCAAGGAGCTGGTCGGCACCGGCAAGAGCCTCATTGCGTTCGCCGAGGTCGAGACGAATGCGGCGCGCGACTTTACCGCCGAGCGGGCCGACGCCGCCTTTCGCCTGCATGCAGTGCTGAAGGCGCGGCTCGTCGCCGAGCACATGGATGCGTTCTACGAGACCATCGAGCGCCCGCTAGTGCCGGCCGTCGCGGCGATGGAGCATGCCGGGATCAAGGTCGATCGCAAATCCCTGGGAGAATTGTCGACTGATTTCGCCCGGCGCATCGCGGAGATCGAGACGGCGATTTATCGCGATGTCGGCAACGACTTCAATATCGGCTCGCCCAAGCAATTGGGCGAGGTGCTGTTCGACAAATTGAACCTGCCCGGCGGCCGCAAGGGCAAGACCGGCGCCTACGGCACCGACGCCTCGATCCTCGAGCAATTGCAGCCGCTGCACCCGGTACCGGGCCAGGTGCTGGAATGGCGCCAGCTCACGAAGCTCAAATCGACCTATGCCGACGCGCTTTCCGGCCAGATCGACGGCGAAACCGGCCGGGTCCACACCAATTTCGTGCTGACCGCGACGACCACGGGGCGGTTTTCCTCGACCGACCCCAATGTCCAGAACATACCGATCCGCACCGAGGAAGGCCGCAAGATCCGCCGCGCCTTTGTCGCCGAGCCAGGGCAAATGCTGCTGTCGGCCGATTACAGCCAGATCGAGTTGCGCCTCGCCGCCCACGTCGCCGACATCCCGGCGCTGAAGGACGCCTTCCTCGCCGGGCACGACATCCATGCCGCGACCGCGAGCGAGGTCTTCAACGTGCCGCTCGACAAGATGGACCCGCTCACGAGGCGGCGCGCCAAGGCGATCAATTTCGGCATCCTCTACGGGATCAGCGCGTTTGGCCTCGGCAACCAGATCGGCGTCCCTCAATCCGAGGCGAAAGCCTATATCGACCTCTATTTCGAGCGCTTCCCCGGCATCCGCGCCTATATGGAGCGGATCAAGGCCGAATGCCGCACCGCCGGCTATGTCGAGACGATCTTCGGCCGCAAATGCTTCATCCCCGGCATCCGCGACCCCAACCCGGCGCGCCGCATGGGCGCCGAGCGTCAGGCGATCAACGCGCCGCTGCAGGGCTCGGCCGCCGACATCATCAAGCGGGCGATG
>Ga0182024_10011035_pt1 | contig 18259 bp, 18 predicted proteins | sample P32metaG_FD_120480 | JGI IMG/M metagenome (GOLD analysis project Ga0182024, IMG submission 120480) | Permafrost microbial communities from Stordalen Mire, Sweden - P3-2 metaG (Illumina Assembly) | ecosystem: Environmental > Terrestrial > Soil > Wetlands > Permafrost | place: Sweden: Stordalen... | reverse complement strand
TGGTGAACATGGCTTCGCTGCCGTCGACGCTGATGCTGCTCTGCTGGGCTACCGGCGCTTGATTGCGAGCGCGCACCTGTGGCGGAATTGCCGGTCCTTTGTCAGGAGCTTGCGCGGTTACGGCAACTGCAAACAGCGTCGCTACACAGAATGAGCAGAGAATCCGCCAAGGAAGTTTTTGCATTCGGCTATTCATGAGATTTTGGGCGTAGTCTCCACAGGCGGTTGAGCATCGTTTGCAGCCTTTTCAATCTACAAGGCGGTGGCGATGCGCGTCAAGAATTGGCGACGCAAAGTATGAAAAAATTAGCGTCGACGAACTTATGCCGACCCTTTATATTTCTGATGCGAGTCGATACATCTGCAAGGATAACGATGCGCATCTGTGGAAGTAGGATGGCTCGGCACGGCCGTGCAATGCGCAAAACTGGGCGGGCCCTGATGGGCATAGGCGCGTGTATTTGTGCCTTAGTGTTTCTGGTCAGCGCGACCGGCGGTTGGCCCATGCGGGCGAGCGGGCGGCACTCTGCGCAAACGTCGGTGCGCGCCGGGAGCGAGTTGCAGGAGCGGCGACTTTTCCAGGAGATTCAGATTGCGGGTGACGCCATCTGGGTGGACACCGGGATCGACGTTGCGGTGGGCGAGCGCATTGATTTTTCCACTGCCGGCAGCTTGCGTTATTCCGACGCCAAGACGGACAACTCGCCGAACGGCTTGACACGTGGATTCAAAGACCTGCTGCGCATTTTGCCGTTCAATAATGCGGGCCGCGGTGCGTTGATTGGGCGAATCGGTGACCTGGAAAGCGCGCAGCCATTTTTTATTGGAGCGAAACGCGAAGTGGTCGCGGCTGCGGGAGGGCGGCTTTGGGTAGGCATCAATCAAACTTCCGACGACACGGGCGAAGGTACGTACACAATACAAATCGAAGTGCTTCCCATGGATGCGAATATCGCTATGAGCGCGGTCCGCTACTTGAAGAGTATGCCGGGCATGGATAATTCGCTTTTTTCAAAAATTCCCCGGCGTATTACGGACAAAGCCGGGAATCCCGGGGACATGGTCAACTTTCTGATCATCGGCTCGCAGGCGGCGATGGAAAAAGTCTTTACCACGGCCGGCTGGGTGAAAGTCGATCTCGATGTGAAGGACACGGTTCTCAATGGGCTGATCGCGAGCATGTCGAAGGAGTCTTATTTAACAATGCCGATGAGCCCGCTCTATCTTTTCGGCCGAACGCAAGATTACGGCTGGGCGCATGCGGAGCCCATTCAGGTGGTGGCTTCACGAAACCATTTGCGAATATGGAAAGCGCCGTTCGCGGTGAACGGTGAAAGCGTGTGGGTGGGCGCGGCGACGCACGATATTGGCTTTGCGCGCGACCAGCGGAACAACGGGCTGACCCATAAGATCAACCCGGATGTCGACCTCGAAAAAAACTATGTGGAGAAAACGCTTTGCGGCACAGGGCTGGTCTCTGAGGTCTCGCACTTCCTGCCCAATAATCCGGTAGAAACGGCGCGAACGGCGACGGGAGGAAATTTTCACTCCAACGGCGAAGTGCTAATGCTTAGATTAGTTTCGCCGGTGGAGCGAGCCGCGGGACGCACGGAGCGGTGAATCGGTTGGGGCAAGAGTCGTGTTATCGTAGACCGCGGAGGCGCACTTCATGCACGTCCCACTCCCGAAAAACGAAGCCGCCCGGCGCGCCGCGCTGGCGTCCTACGCGATTTTGGATACCGATCCTGAACCTTCGTTCGACGACCTTAACCATCTGGCATCGTTCATCTGCAAAACGCCGATCGCTTTGATCACGCTGGTCGATGAACATCGGCAGTGGTTCAAATCGCGTGTGGGGCTTTCTACAGAGCAGACCTCCCGCGACATCGCATTTTGTTCTCATGCCATCCTGCAGGACGATATTTTCGTGGTGCCCGATGCGCTGCAGGACGAGCGCTTCCGCGAAAATCCGCTGGTGGCGGGCGAGCCGCACATTCGGTTTTATGCCGGCGTTCCGTTGGTCAACGACGACGGATATGCACTGGGCACGCTTTGCGTAATCGATCAGATTCCGCGCGAGCTTTCGGCGACGGAAAAAGAAGCGCTGAAGGCGCTGAGCCGGCTGGTGCTGGGGCAAATGGAGTTGCGGCGAAATTTGGAACTGCTGAAGCGAGCTCTTAACGACCGCAGCAAGCAGGAACATGAACGGCAGCGCGAAATCGCCAAGCTGCAGGCGCAACTGGTTCGCGTAGTCGGGCTGCATCCCACCACAGATTGAAATCCTAATTCGACCGATGCGGTGACCCTGAAGTAGGTTCTAGAATTCTTGAGCGACCGTGGCCAGCTCCGTTTTGCGCGCCTCCTGCCACAGAGCGATATAGGGTCGGAGTTCGCGCATCATTTTCTCAAATTGCAAAATATCGAGGGACTGTGCGCCGTCGCTGATGGCCTTTTCTGGCGCGGGATGAACTTCGACCATAAGGCCATCGGCGCCGATCGCCACGCCAGCACGCGATAACGCCGGGACCAAACTGCGCTTTCCGGTGGCGTGGCTAGGATCAAGAATAATCGGAAGATGCGTCAATTCCTGCAGCGCGGGAATGGCGGCGATGTCGCAGGTGTTGCGCGTTACGGTTTCGAAAGTACGAATGCCGCGCTCGCATAAAATTACGTCAGAGTTGCCATGCGCGGTGATGTATTCGGCGGACATCAGCAACTCTTTGACGGTGCTGCTCAAACCGCGTTTTAGCAGCACGGGGCGGCCGCACTTACCGAGAGCTTTCAGCAGCACGAAATTTTGCATATTACGCGCGCCCACCTGCATGACGTCCGCGTATTCGGCGATCAGTTCCACGTCGCGATCGCTCATGACTTCAGTGACGATGCCAAGGCCGGTGACTTGCTTGGCCTTCTGCAAAAGTTTCAGACCATCGAGTTCCATGCCCTGGAAATCGTATGGCGAAGTGCGCGGCTTGAAAGCGCCTCCTCGGAGTAGTTTGGCGCCGGCGCGAGCGACACCCTCAGCGCTCTGCATAATCTGCTTTTCGGATTCGACGGAGCATGGACCGGCAATAACCACAAATTCGTCGCCGCCGATTTCGGCGCCAGCTACTTTGATGCGCGTCCGACCGGTGCGAAATTCCTTGCTGACAAATTTGTAGGGCGCGGAAATGCGCACCACTTTTTCGACTTGCGGCATGGCCTCCACGGACTCGAAACACGCGGTGACGTCGCCGACGCCGACGACACCGATCACGACGCGCTCTTCGCCTTCGATGGAGTGAACTTTGTAGCCGAAATGTTCGACTTGTTTGCGGACCTCGTCGATGGCTTCGCGAGTGGCGTGTAGCTTCATGGAAATGATCATGTCCGTTGCCTCTCTTTAATCGAAGGAACCACAATTTATGCCAGCCAAAAACGAAAAAGCCCACTCAGTGCGAGTGGGCCAAAGTCTCTTACCTGCTTTGCTCTAGGACAGCGGCCCCCGCACGAATTTGCGTGCAGCGCTAAAGCAATACCAATACGGCGAAAAGACTTGAATGAGATTGATCATGGCGTAAGCCGTAGGGCGATAGTGTATTTCTTCTGCATCCAAGAGACAACCGCATTTTTTCAACGTTATGTTTTCGCGTCCTGCGGCTTATCGCGTTGTGTACAGCAAGACGGCAACACGAAAATGCGTGAATCCTTCGGATTCGCCGCTTCCGAGAGAGCACGCGCCCACGGCTGCGGAATGAAACTTACCTTCGCGCAACGCGGCCTGCAGGCGTGGCGGCAATTCACTCAGGTCGGAAGACTCAAAGCGTACGATGGAGGAGGGATTGCCGACGTAACTTTCCTTCATCCGGCAAGTGCGCCGCGCATCGCTGAGGCGGGAATGATTTGGGTCATCGGAAACGTGGACGCCCGCCGCCGAAATCAGTGTGCGCACCGTTTCTTCCTGTTCCTCCAGACTCAGTTTTTCCCTGGCCAAGGAAAAATCCTGCACCGCGTAGACGCCTTTGTGACCCGGCATGGCAGCGATGCCCACGGCAGTCAGCTGTGGATCGAGAATGTTGGCGCGGTGCGGGGGCGAATGCATCCATTCGTAATGAATCTCCTGGGCGGTGGGAGCGACGGCCACGTTTTCCGCCAACGCCGAGAAAGATGCTCCGGTTCCGCTGATGCGCTTGAGCAAATCGGGTTCACCCGGAAATTGATGAGACAACGCTTCGTGATGCACCATCACGGCGCAATGTTCGCGAGCGGCGGCAGCAAGATTGCTGTCCCAATGAAGAGGCGCCAATCCGGCGAGAACACGCGATTCGTTGAGTTGCTCGAACAATAATTTTTCGGACGCGGACTGCGAGGATTTTTCCGCAACTGCTGAGGCGGAACGAATCGCCTGCGGCCGCACTGGCGACGCGCTCGGAGGACGGTCTTGGGCGAAGCACGCGGAAGCAATGAGCCACGCGCCCGCGGCGAGCGACGCAGCTCGGCCGGCACATTTAGACCGCAAAAAGATGTTCCTGCTCCCGGTAAAACTCATGGACAAGGGCCTTTGCATAGGGTGCGGCAATTCTTCCGAACAGACAACACGCGCCCGCGAAGCTTGTGGCTTCTCGTTAAACACCCGGAAAGAAAAAAAGTTAGCGAGGAAGACGATCAGCCGCGCACGTGCACGGCGTTGAAACTAAGGATCACGTGGCCGCCGCCGGTGGGGCGGCCGAAGCTAAGCATAGGGCGAAAACTCGAAAACAAGAGAATCTGGTCGAGTTGATGGAGCATTTGCGGCGTCACGGGGCCAGACAGTATCTGGTAGCCGGCAAAACGCCCTTGCGCGTTGACAGTGACGTCGACGAGCAAACCGTGCGGCATAGGCGCGTCGCCGCCGGGAGTCTCCGGAGCCCACGCTTCCGGATAATCGGCCAGCGTAACGAGTTCGGCGGGGCGCATCAGGTTGATGGTGGTATCGTTCTGCACGGCGCGCACCGTCAAACCAGGCGCAATCATCTGAAACACCAACGCGAAAACGATAATAGCGGAAAAGACTCCGCCGGTGGCGGGCAGCGTAAGCGGACGCGCAACATTCTCGAAAATAATTTCCGCCCGGTCGCGCATTTGGCGCAGGCGGCCGCGCCAAGTCTGCGCGGGCTGGACCTGCGCGGCAGCGACCTTGATGCGCAGCGCCAAATCCGCCGGAGGAACACTTTTGGGAACGCGCGAGAGCAATACCGCTAGCTTGCGGAAACGCTCAAGCTCGGCGCGACACGCGGAACAGCTTTCGAGATGGCCACGAACCTGAATTCGCTCTTCGATGTTCGCCGCTCCGCTGACAGCGTCATCCAAATAACCTGCCAGCCGTGTTTGCACGGTACTGCATTGCATTGGGGTGCTCATTGGGAACCCTCGGCGGCGGTGTGCCATAGGGAAGAGTCTGCAGGTGCGAAGCGCGGCGTCGCCGCATGCCGCTCATCGCGATCGCGCAGCAGCGGTTCAAGAATTTCACGCAGCGCGCGGCGTCCGCGAAGAATGCGCGACTTCACAGTGCCAATGCTGCATTCCAGAACTTCCGCCACTTCTTCGTAGCTGAGTCCCTCGAGATCTCGCAAGATCACCGCGCTGCGGAATACATCCGGGATCTGATGCAACGCACCTTGCACCGCTAACTGCACTTCTCGCGTGGCCAACTGTTCAAAAGGCGAGGCGCCCAGATCTTCCACGTCGATCTGCGCATGGCCCTCTCCGGGCTCGGCATCGATGGAAACGTTTTTCTGCAGATGGCGCTTGAACCAGCGGCGGTGGTTGAGCGCTTCACGAACGGCGATACGGTAGAGCCAGGTCTTGAGAGAACTACCTTGCCGAAACCCGCGAATGCCACGAAAGGCTTTCAAGAAAACTTCCTGGGTTCCGTCGGCGGCGTCGGCGACATCTCCGAGCATGCCAAGAATAAGGTTGTAAACGGGGCCATGGTAGTGCGTGACCAGCCAGTCAAAGGCCGTTTCCGAGCCGGCTTGCAACTCGACGACGAGTTCACCTTCATCGCGGCCCCAAGAGAGGGCGCCAGCCCAATCGGACACGGTCGGCCTTTCCGGCTCGCTGCTGGTGAGCGACTTACGAATGTCGCTTGGCCAAATTTGCTTGCGAGCCCTGCCGCTCTACCCTATTAGACACCAGGCAGGCGGGAGAAGTTCCCCGCTGTGCGGCGGTCTTCTCAGCACAATTGTGGCACTGGGGGGCGGAGCGCGCAACAGTACCAACGGGTAGTTCAAGTCATCGGGTTGCTTGGCGTCGGTCCCGGGTGCGCTCTCTTCCGAGAGCACTTCGTGACTCCATCGGATTGGTACACTCGCAGAAAGCGCAAGGCTTAGCAGCGACTAGGGCGTGTTACAATCCGGGGCTTGGGACAGGGTAATTACGAGCATGTCTGAAGCCAGCCCCACGCCCGCAGCGGGCGAGGCCGTACTTGAAGTAGTGTCGCCCGACGGTGCGCGGAGGTACGCGCGTGTGGTGCAGAGCCCGTTCCTGATCGGGCGCGGCGCGGAAACCGGCAACCACCTGCAACTGACCGACCGGCGAATTTCTCGCGAGTGCGCGGCGATTATCGTCGAGGGCAACAAATTTCATATTGAAGATCGCGGGCAGCGCCGCGGTTTATTCGTAAATAATGAAAAAGTGGAAAGCCGTGAGCTGAAAGACGGCGACATCATCACATTCGGTCTGGAAGATTCGTACGAAATTGTTTTTCGTTCGTCATCCGCAGCCAGCGAACAAGACCTGCCTCATCTGCTGACGCGTATCGAAAACATTACTAGTTCCGAGCCGGGCAGCGGCGGCTTGCGCAAGTTGAACATGCTTTTGGAGGCCACCACGCTGCTGCACTCGCAATTGCCGCTCGATTCCGTGCTCGGCACCATGCTGGACCACGCCGTGTCGGTGACCGACGCCGATCGTGGATTGCTACTGGAAGCGGATGCCGCCGGGAAACTGCAAGTACGCTTTGCGCGACGTGCCGGCGGAATGCGTTTGCCGCCGGAGAGTTTGACGCCCAGCCAGACGGCGATTCAGTTGGCGCTGCGGCAAGCCAGCCCGGTCATCACGGAAGACGTGGCGCAGGCAGATAAGGACTTGCAAATCGCGCAGAGCGTGGTGGCGCAGCGGCTGCGCTCGGTGGTGGTGATTCCGCTGTACGCGATGTCTCGCGCGAACGCCGACGAGTCCATGGTTAACGTCAAGCGCGGTCAATTTTTGGGCGTGCTGTATCTGGATTCGCGCCGACCTGCCGCGTTTTCAAAGCTGGACCGGCAAATTCTGGATGCGCTGGCGGCGGACGCGGCAAGCATTTTGGACAATGCCCGTCTGGTGGAACGCGAGCGCGAACGGCAGCGCATGGAGCAGGAAATCAATATCGCGCGTGATATTCAACAAGCGCTTTTGCCGCGCGACTTCCGCGAATACCCGCATCTCTCGGTGACCGGAATTAATTTCCCTTGTTTGTCCGTCGGAGGCGACTATTTCGACGTATTTCCGCTCAGTGATAACAGAACCGCGTTTCTAATCGCCGACGTTTCCGGCAAAGGTTTAGGCGCAGCGTTGTTGACGACCATGCTGCAAGGCGCGCTTTCGGCCATGAGTTTGGGGACCGATCCGGCGATCGTCTTCAATCACGTAAATAAATTTTTGTGCGGCCATGCGGAAATCGGGCGTTATGCGACGATGTTCTTTGGAATTCTCGATCAAGACGGACACCTGGAATTTATTAACGCCGGCCATCCTTCGCCAATTCTTTTGCGTCGCGGCGTGGCGGAAGAAGCGTTTTCCGAAGGGTCGTTTCCCGTGGGACTGGTGCCGGAAGCCGAATATACAGCTGTCTGTTTAAAATTAGAGCCGGGCGACACCATGGTGCTGTTCAGCGATGGGGTCACGGAAGCCATGGATCCCTCGGAAGAATTGTACGGCGTGCCGCGGCTGCGCGAATTGCTCAACGGGCGGCTCGAGTGTCCGCTCGAGGATTTGCAAAAGTGCGTGCTGGAATCGGTGGAGACGTTTACGCGCGGCGCCAGCCAGGCGGATGATTTAACGTTGCTGATCGTGCGCTATCGGGCGACGGCCGCCGCTGCAGGTTCTGACACCGACACAAAGCTTCCGGCTTCGTCGTCAGCTTCGCTTCCCGCGTAATTATCAAAAAAATCGCGAAGTTCGGCAGGCGCCCGGGCAAGCTGGGGCGCGACATGTGTGCCACCTACAGAGACTCCCATTTGTTTAAAGTTCGCGAAGCGCTTGCGCCACTGGGCGACGAGCTGCGCGCACGGCTGGCAGCATGCCGCCGAGGATGCCCATGACTAAGGCGAATAACACGCCCATGAGCAATAGGCTGAAAGTGATTTTGAACGCAAAGGCGAGGCTCGAAAAAGTTTGGAAATTCATGGTGCTGGTGGTCAAGCCATTCAGCGGAAGAACGGCGAGGCAGCCAAGAACGCCACCGACGAAGGAAATGAGCAGAGCCTCGAAGAGAAATGAAAGGATCACGTTCCAACTGGAAAATCCGAGGGCGCGCATGGTGGCGATCTCGCGGCCACGTTCGGCGACGGCAGAATACATGGTGTTGAGTGCGCCGAAAACGGCGCCGATGGCCATCACCGCCGCGACGAGTCCTCCGAGGACGGTGATCAGCGTGGTCATGACAGTGGATTGCTTGGCGTAATAATCGATTTCGCGCGTGACGTCCAGGTTCAGTTGCGGGTTGGTGACAATGGCATCCTTGAACTGTTGGAAGGCGGCGGGCGAAGTGAGATGGACGGTGACGGACTGGAAGATGTTGTCCGGGCGCTTGAGCACTTCGTTGAGGATTTTGGAATCGCACCACACTTCGGAATCGAACGCGGAGCCGCCGGCATCGAAGACGCCCACCACTCTCCAAGTGCCACCGCCGAAGGCGACGGAGTCTCCCAACTTGAGGCCGGCGTAGGTGTGCGCGACGTTCCTGCCGACGACGAGTTCGGAGAGGCCGGGCTTAAACATGCGGCCCTCGGAAATTTTGACGAACGTGCGAATGCGGAGCACGTTCGGCGAGACCCCGCGAACCTGAACGTTGGCATCCGTGCCGGTGGTAATTAGCGGAAAGGGTATAACGCCCACGACCTCCTGAGTTATGAGCGGACCGACCGTATCGCGAGCGATGCCAGGGGCGTCTTGCAAGATTTTTACAGAGTCCAACGTAACGCCGCCCATCATCTCGGACGGCGAGCCGGCACGTAGAACGAGAGCATTGCCGGGTGATCCGGAAGCCACCAAAGTGGCCTTGAAACCGTGAGCCAAAGAAAGCATGGCGACAAAAACACCAACAGTGCCGGCGATGCCCAGGACAGCAACGATCGTGGACGTCCAGCGCGCGCGAATGCTGCGGAAATTGTAGGAAACCGGAACGTTGCCGATCAGCGGCGCCAATAAACCGGCGATTATGCCGACAACGGACACCAGCCCGGTAATGGCCAAGACGGTGACGAGAAATCCAAAGAAAAGTTTCGCGCCCAAGCTCAAACCCTCCTAAGAGCATTCACCACGCGCATGCGCATGGCGCTGATGCCCGGTAAAAGACCGCTGATGATCCCGACGAGAATGGCGGTGAATAAACCCATCACCAGAACAGAACGATCCAGAAGCAGGCGCGGGAGCAAACCGTTTAGGAGTTTACTAAGAACCGGAACCGCGAATACGGCAAGCCCGAGGCCGAGCGCCGCGCCCACCAGAGCAATGACCAGCGATTCACCCAAGACGAAAAAGAGCACGGTAAGGTCCGAAAATCCAATGGCTTTGAGAACGGCAAGTTCTCCGATGCGTTCGCGGACCGAGATCGCCATGGTGTTGCCGGTGACCAGGAGCAGGGTTAGAAAGACCACAGTGCCAATGGCCAGAATAAGAAAGCTAATGTTGCCAGTCTGTTTTGCCCAGTTCGCCTGGAAAGCGGACTCGGTTTGCGTTCTGGTTTCGTATGGGGAGTTCGCAAACTCATCGTCGATGGTCTTGGCCACGCGGACGGAGTCATCAATGCTTTTGACCCGCAGGGTGTACCAGCCGGTCTGGCCTTTCGCGCGGTCCGGAACTTTTTCCTCGAAATAATCCCACTGAAACCAAAATTGCGTTTCATCATCTTGCGGACGGGCCCCGTGATAGATACCGACGAGATTGAATTCCCAGCTACCACCTCCGTACAGTGTGGTTTTGATCGGGATGCGATCACCAACTTTCCAATGAAAGCGTTCGGCAGTTTCTGCGCCGGCAATGGCGCCTTGGCGGTCCCTCAGAAAAGCGTTCCACTGATCGTCTGGAACGATCAGTTCCGGAAAGACCTGGCGCTGACTCTCCGGATCGATGACGAATTGCGGGAAGAAATTCTTTTCGTCTTGATAGACGCCGCCAAACCAGTTGTCGTGGGTGACATACGTTACGCCGGGAATGCGGAGAATCTTGTCGCGATAAGAAAGCGGGATGGGGTTGATGATCGAGGTCCGGTTAATGACCACCAGACGGTCGGCGCCAGCCACGTCCATGCCGCGGTTGAAGGCGCCCTTGACCACACCCAGAAAAGCGAACAGAAATAGCGCGACGGCGAAGGAACCCAGCGTGAGCGCCAGGCGAATCTTCTTGCGGAACAGGTTGGCGAAAATAAGGCGGCTATATTTCATGCGTGACTCCCTACGGCGACTCCTTCAACGAGAACGCCCTTATTGAGATGGAGAGTGGCTTGCGCGCGATCCGAAGCGGCCGGGTCATGCGTGACCATCAAAATCGTTTTGTGGAACTCGGTGCATAGCCGGGTGAGCAGATTCAGGATTTCGTCGGCGCTCTTGCGGTCCAGGTCGCCAGTGGGCTCGTCGCAGAGCAGGAACGTAGGATCGGCGACGATGGCACGGGCGATGGCGACGCGCTGTTCCTGTCCGCCAGAAAGCTGGCGCGGAAAGTGGTGCATGCGATCTTGCAGGCTGACGACGCCGAGCGCGGTTTCCACGTGCTTGCGGCGATCCGACTTGGAAAGTTTCGTGAGCAGCAACGGCAGTTCCACGTTTTGAAACGCGGTGAGCACGGGGATGAGGTTGTACATCTGGAAGATGAAGCCGACGTGGCGCGCGCGCCAGCCGGTGAGATTGCCCGCAGACATGCTTGTGACTTCGTCGCCGTCGACAGTGATGCTGCCACGCGAGGGAACGTCCAGCCCGCCGAGAAGGTTGAGTAGCGTGGTTTTGCCCGAGCCACTGGGGCCCATGAAGGCGACGAACTCGCCTTTGCCAACGTCGAGATTCAAGCCTTGCAGGACGTGAATCTCTTCGCCACCGCGACGATAGGTTTTGTCCAGGCCGCGCACCTGGATCAGACTGCCTGCGCCACCGCTGCCGTCTACTTTAACCATGCGAAGGGGCTCCTCGTTTATCCTATTTTTTTGTCGCCGCGATTTCTTGACGACCCTATTTCTTAACCTGGACGGCTTGGCCGTCCTTCAAATTTTCCGGCGGTTTCACGATCACGATATCGCCCGGCATGAGGCCGGCGAGAATCTCGGTGTCGGAGCCGCGGTCGTTGCCTAAGGATACTGCGCGGCGTTCGGCATGATCATCTTTGACGATATAGACGATTTTTTGTGCGCCTTCGTTGCGCACCGCGTCTTGCGGCACAATGGCGACCGGCAACGGTCCCCCGGGCTTCTTTTTTTCTTCTTCGCCGAGGAAAGTGACCTTAATGCCCATGTCGGGAAGAATGAAATCCGCGATTTTGTCGAATGTAATGCGTACTTTTACCGTGGCTTTTTGGCGGTCGGCCGTGGGAATCACTGTGCGCACGAAGCCGCCAAGCTCTCGGTCGGGGTAGGCGTCGAGAAACGCTTTCACGCGCTGGTTGGGTGTGACGCGCGCAATATAGGATTCGTTGACGTCGACTTCCATTTCCAGCGATTTCATGTCCACGATGGTGGCAATGCCGGTGCGCGTAAAGCCGCCGCCGGCAGAGACGGGCGAGACCATTTCCCCGACCTGCGCGTCCTTGGAAACGACGATGCCGGTGTAGGGCGCACGGATTACGGTGTTATCGACGGCTTGTTGCGCCTCATTGATGCGCGTTGTCGAACCCACTACCTGTTGCTTGGCCAAAGCGATTTTCGCGCGCAGGCTATCCGCGCTCATCACCGCGGTATCCAAGGCTTGTTGCGTTTCTACCCCTGCGGCTTGCAATTTCTGCGCGCGGCCCAGCTCCGTCTCGGCGTTTTTCAGTTGCACTTGAAAGTCGGCGATGGCGGCTTGCGCGGTGTCGCGGTCGGCCTTGGCGGATTCCAGGGCGCGCTGCACGTCGGAGTCGTCGAGAGTCGCTAGCAATTGACCCTCTTGCACGTGCGTGCCTTCGTCGAAATGCACGCTGGTGACGCGGCCGGTGATTTTCGCCGCGATGGTGGCGCGCCGGCGCGGGGTGACGTAGCCGCTAGCATTCAACAAAGCTTCGCGGCCGCCAACGTCGGCTTTGCTGGCGCTAGCCACATCGACAAGGGGCTTGGTGTTGCGAAAGGCATAAGCCGCGGCAGCCGCGATACCCGCCAGCAACGCAACCACCAACAGTACCAGGCCGATGCGCTTGCCGGTCTTGCTGCCCTTGCGTTGACCGTCGTGGATGCGCAGCGAACCCAGATCGGGCCGTACCGGTGTACTCGATGTTGCCATGCGGGAAGACTACTCCTTAAGTTAGCGAGCCACTGCTGGTATTACGCGCCCGGAGGCAGAATGTTTCGGGGCGAAAAGAGGTGGCTCTATGACCCTCATTGTAGCGTGCCGGAGGTCATTTTCGCATGACGGATCACACGGGAGCAGGCAAGGCTGGGGCGGGGATGTAGAGTTTAGTTGGACACGGTTGCGAAGGGATTTTCGCGAGGCAGGCTGGCTGGGGAAACGGACGCAGCAGCGTGAGCGACAGCCCACATGTGGTGGAGCGGACGGCGACTTCAGGGCTGGACTTGCACGCCTTTCCAGAAAGCCACGTGGTTCTTTATTTCCGCAGCCGCCGGTTTCGGTTCTGGATAGTACCAGGCGGCGTTATCGTTCTGCAGGCCGCCGACCGAGAGGTGATAATAGTGCGCCGTTCCCTTCCAAGGACATTCAGAAGTATGCGAGCTCGACTTTAGGAATTCTTTCTTCACCGCTTCCAATGGAAAATACTGATTGCCTTCTACCACCACTGTCGCGCTGCTCTCCGCGATGGTCTTGCCGCCCCACGTCGCCTTCGCCATATGCTCTCCCGCCCGAACAAAATGCACAGTCGATTTTACACCTAAAGTCTTAGATGGAATTTATGCCGTTTGGATGCGACTTTGCCGCAATGCGTTAGACTATGCGTCAAGCTCGCCAAGCAATACTCGCAGTTCCCCTGGAGGAATTCGCCCGTGAAAGAACAAAATTTTAAGAATCACGCCAAGGTCGTGCCAGCCTTCATTTTCTTCGTATTGCCGATATTGGTGCTGAACTTTGGCTGGTCGCTGTATTCCTGTTGGCGCCAGCATTTTTCATTTGGAAGCATCGTAGGCGTTTTGACTGCGGCAGCCTTGTTCGTGGGAATTGGTTTAGCGCGCGGTTTCGCTTTGCGCGTGCAGGATCGCGTAATCCGTCTTGAAGAGCGTCTGCGCTACGAAAAGTTGCTGCCCGGCGAACTGTGCTCGCGTGCCGATGAACTGACGGTCGAGCAGATTGTCTCCTTGCGCTTCGCCAGTGATGCCGAACTTCCGGCCCTGGCGCGCAAAGTTCTCGACGAAAAGCTTTCGAATCGCAAAGCCATCAAGGGCCTGGTGACGCACTGGCGAGCGGACCATTTGCGCGCTTGATTTGCGCCGGAATCGCTATCGCTAGAAAATGCTGCGAACCACGCCGCCCTCGGCACGTACCGCAGCGCCGTTGATCGTCACGGACTGCGTGCTGGCTACGAAGGCCACTACCGCAGCGATCTCCTCCGGAGTTTCAAACCGCTTCAAAAGTGAAGTGGGACGGCCCGTTGCGAAGAACTGTTTTTCCATTTCTGCTTTAGAGATACCTTGTTGTTGTGCCATCTGCTCTACAAAGGTGCCGACACCTTCCGACGCGGTAGGTCCAGGAAGGACCGAATTAACGGTTACGCCCGTGCCCGCCACAGATTCCGCTAAGCCTCTGGCGACCGCGATTTGCGCGGTCTTGGTCATGCCATAGTGGATCATTTCCGCGGGAATCTGTTGCGCGGATTCGCTCGAGATAAAGATAATGCGTCCCCAATTCTTTTTCAACATGGCGGGAAGATAGGCGCGCGCCAGCCGCACTCCGCTTAGCACGTTTACTTCGAAAAAACGCAGCCAGTCCGCGTCACTGATTTGCGCAAATGGTTTAGGCTCGAAAATTCCCAGATTATTGATCAGGATATCGGCTTCGGGCGCGTTTTTGAGAAAGAGATCGCTACCCATCGCGGTTCCCAGGTCCGCAGCGACGCCGCGCACCGCGCCAACACCAGTCTGCTTACGAATTTTTTCCACGGCCGCGTTGACACGTTCGCCCGTGCGGCCATTCACGACCACGTTGGCGCCTTCCGCCGCTAACGCAGCCGCGATGGCAAATCCAATGCCCGCGGTGGACCCGCTGACGACAGCCAACTTCCCTTTTAGACCTAAATCCATCGTTCCTCCCAAGGCCCAGTCGTCATCAGCGAGCGGTGGCCACCGCAGCGGCCCCTTCAATTTCACGGATTTCATCCGGGCTAAGCTTCAACTCCCCAGCCCGCATCACGCCTTCCGCTTGTTTCGCGTTGCGAGATCCAACAATCGCCCCGGTTACCACCGGGTTGCGCAGCGACCACGCAATAGCCACCGCTCCTGGCAGCACGCCGTGCCGTTCCCCCACCTTGCGCAAGCGCTCCACCAGCTCAATATTCTTCGATAGCCTCGGTTCGCGAAATTCCGGATTGCGGCTGCGAAAATCATCCGCCGGCAACGCCGCCGCGCGTTCCCGCGTCATCGCTCCGGTCAAAAGCCCGCTCGCCATCGGTGCGTAAACAATCACGCCAATTCCCAGCTTCTCGCATTCCGGCAAGACACTTTCTTCAATGCCCCGCCGAATCAGCGAATACGGCGGCTGCAGCGAGGTAATCGGCGCAATTTTAGCGGCAAACTGCAATTGCTCCGCCTTAAAATTGGAAACACCGATCCAACGCACCTTTCCTTCGCGTTTCAAGTCCGCCATGGTGTTCCAGGCCTCCGCCAATTTCTCGCGACCATCGTCGCTCGGCGGCCAGTGCATCTGGTACAGATCGATCGTCTTCACCTGCAAGCGCCGCAAACTGTCTTCGCACTCCTGCCGGATGCTGGCGGCGGAAAAATCCTGGTGCACCTTGCCTTGGTCGTCCCACCGCAAAACGCATTTCGTGAATACGTGTGGCCGCGGGCCCTTCCAGCTTTCGAGCGCCCGCGCCACTACTTCCTCGGAATGCCCCATGCCGTAAACGGGCGCGCTGTCGATCCAGTTCACGCCCAACTGTAGCGCCCGGTGGATCGCCGCGATCGAGTCCTCATCGTCTTGTTGGCCCCAGGCGAATTCGTAACCGGTGCCACCAATGGCCCAGGCGCCGAAGCCCACTGGCGTGATTTCTAAGTCTGAGTTTCCCAGCGTTCGCTTGGGCATAAATTCCTCTCCTCGACGGGATTTCAGCGACTCGACAAATGTCTGATGAAACGCAAGCGGGTTAGGTTAAATCACAGTGGGGTCGGGAGAAAGGACAATAACATTGCTAGCCGCATCACCGGCCCTCGTTGTTGGCAGCAGTTAGTTGGCGATAAATGCAGCATCGAGCGAGACGGCCTCGCCGTCGGGAGTCGTGCTCCTGATCTGCTGCGGGGCGGCAGCTAGGCCGAGACGGATCACCGTAAGCGTGTTGCCATCTTTGAACGTCGCGGGCGCTGACAATCGATAAACGAGAGGGAACCCGTCGGAACGTGAAACTTTAGCGGCTCAAACGGGACTAAATCGACAGCAAGCGGCTAAAAAATGATCGATAGCGGCGCAGCGCTAGCCGCAAACCCTCGGTCGACACATCCTCGCCTTTGTTCCATTGCGCTTCCAGCTTTGTGCGCTCGTCTGCAAATACTTCCGCCAGGCGTTTCATGGTCTCGGCAACCAGATTGTCAGCATGCTCCACGGCGTCGCGTGGCGCGTCGACGAAACCCACCTGCACAGCGTCCCACCTTGCGCGAAGCTCATTCGCTTCATTGCCGGAAAAGAGCGGCCCGGTTTCCTGCTCCATTGCGCGCGCCGCACCGGCGGCAACTCCTGCGCCATCAGTCCTCGCGGCACCCGCCGCTGCGCCTATTACCGGGCTCGGAGCGGGGTCAGCAGTCTGCGTGCTCGGGAGACGATCCGCCACGGTCGCTGCGCGTGAGTCGTTATCGCAGCGGCCTTCGCCGAGCGGCTCGACGATTACATTCGTCGGAGTCTCCCGCTCGATTCCCGCAGAATCCGCTGTCGACAGTTCTCCATCGCCTGGCGTTTCAGACAAACCATGCCTCTCGGCAATGTCATCTTTCGCCACTTCTGCTTCTCTTCTGATCGGCACACCCATAAGTCCTCCTTACGCCCGACCGCCCGTTGCAGCTCGCGCTACTTCCGGTGCGCCCGCCAAATCCGCGAATAAAGTCCGGTAGTGAATCATCGCCTGTCGCATGTCTTCCGTAGTGGCCCGCCCCTGTGCATGGAGCAGCGCAATTTCATGTCCCGCGCGGTAGTTTTCGACCACCAGCGCATGATCCACGGAAATGTCCGCGGCCCGTTGTTCAAAGTCTGCTGTGGGATAGCCGCGCGCGGTCATCATTTTTTGAATTAACTGGTCCGCTTCCGCTAGCGCGATTTTGGGATCGTCCACAAATCGCGCCTGGATTTGCTTCCACTCCGCGTCAAATTCCACGCGAGCTTCCGGAGCCAGTTCTACTAGATTGAAACCGTGAACCCGCTTTTCGAGTTTCTCTAATTTCGCCTCAGCAAGCCCTTTGTTTCCAGTGGATTCCAGGGTGCGCTGATATTCCTGGCCGAACCGCGCTTTCAGTTGTTGGCTTTTTCTCGTTTTCATCAGCAGCGCAATCCCAACGACTACCGCGATCACCGCCACCGCCAAAATGATCATTGCATTGGTACTCATGATTCGCCTCGTATCCCATGTGATACGCCCGGGCAGAGGAGTGGTCTATCGGTGTATTCCTGTAATCTAAGGTTTAGACGGTGTACAAAATAATTCGCGGAAGTTTTGCGCGCGGTGGCGCGGAATGGACCGATGGGAAATGGTGGGCCCGGAGGGACTCGAACCCCCGACAACCTGCTTCGAAGGCAGATACTCTATCCAGCTGAGTTACGGGCCCACGCCGAGTTTACCACGCCCAACAAATGAAAACGGCGCGTGGGGGACGTCCGCGCCGTCGTCGGGACAAGTTGAAAGATAAACTTAAATGGTCTTGGTTGTGGTCGCCGCAGCTGGAGTTGCGTTGCTGCGCGCGAACGCGTTGGTGCTGTCCTTCTCCGCGCTCTTGTCAATTTCAATGGAGCCTTTGAAGTACGCGCCGTCTTCGATCATGATGCGCGCGGTGGTCAAATCGCCATTCACCGAGCCATCCTTCTTGATCTCGATACGGTCCTTGGCGCGCAGATTGCCCTTGACCACACCGAACACCACCACCTCGCGGGCGATAATGTCCGCCGTTACCTTGGCAGTGGCGCCGACGGTCAGTTTGCGGTCGTCAAGCTGGATTAGTCCTTCGACCGAACCATCGACGAGCAAATCTTCATTACCAGAAATTTCACCCTTCACATGCAGGCTGGCTCCCAACCGCGCTGTCGCGCCGCTGGTTGCCCCGCCTAGTGGTCGCATCGCATCTGTGCTCATTACGTTTATTTCCTCCCGAGTCGCCGGAGCGAACTTCGGCGGCTGATTCGTGTTTAAATTTTTTGGCTCCGGTTGCGCGGCTTGCGGCGTTTCCGGTCGCTTCGTATTACCCCACATCGGACCTCCAAGGGACAGCAACACCCCACGCAAGTTTCCGGCCCGGGGTAAAGCAAACTCTATGCCTTGGCATATGGTACGGCAAACGAAGTATGCGCGTCCTGTTCCGGGAAAGTAACTGCACTGTGGGACAGTGCCAGGACTGTACCGCTCGGGCAGGCTCCTACTGCGCTCAACGCCAGCGCTACGGTTGACCACGGAAACACCCGGTCGCAGGAAAGCGTCACCCGGGCGCAGCGAGGAATCTGCT
>Ga0182024_10011034_pt1 | contig 18262 bp, 18 predicted proteins | sample P32metaG_FD_120480 | JGI IMG/M metagenome (GOLD analysis project Ga0182024, IMG submission 120480) | Permafrost microbial communities from Stordalen Mire, Sweden - P3-2 metaG (Illumina Assembly) | ecosystem: Environmental > Terrestrial > Soil > Wetlands > Permafrost | place: Sweden: Stordalen... | reverse complement strand
CGCCAACGAGCGATTGTGGTGTGGTGCCTACCCAGTCAAAGGCGCTGAGCGCGGGGCTCTTCGAGTCCTGTGAGAGGAAATCGATGTGAAAGTCGGCACAGTTGTTCGTCCGGCCGCCTGCGCAGGTGATCGAGTGATACGACGGCAGAGCAACAACGCCGTTTCGGTCGACCGCCAGACCCCTCGTGTAAAAGCTTGGGCCAAACGGTCCCTGTGGGCTGAACGTCCACCGCAGAGAGCCGGTCGGACCGATTGACCTGAAGACCGCTGCCCCGGGATTCCCGCCACTGTCTTCGATGACGCCACCATCGGGCGTGGCCGCAAGCGAAACGTACACGCTGGGACTGACCGGAGCTGAATAGGTCCAAGCCAGACCAGCTGGCGTAAATTTCTCAACGAGCAGATGCGAATTGGATCCGAATCCGTCGTACCCGGCAATGAAGATGTCGCCGTTACCTCCAGCAGCAATCGCATTGCCGCCTGAAAGCGGACTGCCGTTGTACTTTGCCAGGACACTCCCGTCATACGAGAGGTACTCGACCCCATAAAGGTAGGCAAGCGCGAGGCCGTTGCTGTAGGCGGTATATGGCAGGTAAGACGTATTGAGTTCTGTGACCGCGCCCGTTTGTTCGTTGAAACCTTCGACGTGACCTGCACCCTCGAAATAGACGTTGCCATTCGCGCCGAGAACTGCGCCGGTTCCGTTGCCGGCCAGAGGTTTGCGCCACAGGACGGTTCCCGTTGGGTCCAGCGCCTCGACAAACCATTGCCGAGAGGTGTGGTCGTAACCGGACACGTAGGTGTTGCCCTGGCTGTCGCCGATGGCCGACGGACAGCCCCAGCCATTGCCGGGAGCCAGGTTCCAAGTGATTTGTCCGGAGCTGGTGACATCCGTACAACCCGGCGCCACCATGTTGCCAGTAGGCGTGACAGTGATCAGATTCGGGTTGGCCGCCTGAGCCAACGGCACTGACCAAGAGAAGGCTGTTGTCGTGGTCTCGGCCTGTCCCGTCGCCGGCCAGCTGGTGGTCAGCGCGCCTGTTGCCAGGATGGCACTAAGAACTGCGACGCCGATACGCCGTCTCGTCCAGGCCGTCATTTCCAGCCCCCTCACGCCGGACGCTTGACAAGCGATGCAGCACGGTACTCGGCTCGTCCAGGTTCGTGCCAACAAGCTGCTTGTACAGTCACACTACATAGCTTGTCGATGAGTAGCAAAGGAGGGTGCAAGATCGCTCACCGCGCCAACAGCTGCACGGCTACATCTCAGCCGAATCCCGTGACGGCTGGTACGACTTCGCCGAGAGCCATGGCACCAACGTGACCGCTCTTCTCGAATCGACCGGTGTTTTACTCGGGAAGTACGCCAAGCGCGAGACCCGCCGTCTCCCTACGTGGCTCAATAATCTCTTGGTCGAAGCCCGGTTGGTCGCCAGTAGCCGGAGTAGCCGGCGCCGAACCGATTAGCACGACCTCATTTGGGTGCAGCCCCTTTAGGAGCTGCTGCAACGGCTCACTGCGCTTGCCGAGAACTCCAATGACGGTGGTGTCGCTTGATTCGTTCTCGAAAGCGATCGACCGTTCGAGCCCCTATTGCGGCCCGCGCCGTACGGTGTCCAGAGCGTCGGCAGTGGTCCAACCCCGCCAGCGTGTGACGGAGCATCTGGACGGCTCGGCGAGGAGCGGGTTTACTGCGAACGTTGGGCGTCAAATAGGGGAACTGGCCGTCACATGGTCAGCCGGTCGGCATGGGGAGAACAATGTGGACGCCGATAGCACGAAGTCACCGACAATAAAGCAGCTCGAAGTCCTTTCCGCGGTCGCTAAACACGGTTCGGAGGAGAAGGCGGCGGAGGCTCTCCACGTTACGAAAGCAAGCATAAGCAAGCACTTGATCAGACTTGCGACGAACCTCGCGCTGCAGCCGCTTGTCTCGTCAAGCGGCGGACTCTCGGAGGTTGGCAGCACACTTGCCAAAGCCGGGCTTCCCGGCATCGTCAAGCAATACGAGACGTTCTCTGCGGCTGCGCGCGATCTCGCGCGGCCACCCGACCGCTTGGCAGTTGGCGCGTTCACTTACCATTTCGTCGGGTTCCTGAATGAAGTCGAAGCACGGCTCGTGAACCTTCATGCAAACGCGACGGTCGAGTCAATAGTGCTGGACGATGACGGATCAGGAAACGCCATCGTGGAAGCGTTCGGCAAAAGGCGCGTTGATCTCGCAGTCACGTACAGGTCTTCTCGAAAGAGCGACCCCCTGTACCGTAACCATCTTGTCGCGGTATTCCCGACCTCCCGCGAGGATCTCGACGAGAGTGTCTCGCTCGAGAGACTCTGCCGCCTATCCGTGGACGAGCATCTGCCGTTGCTGCTCACGACGGGCAGCTTCCGCTCTCGGAGGCTCGTTGACGAACATTGGCCAAACCGTCACTCGAGGTCGGAGGGTCGGGAAGTGACCGTTCGGGAAGTGAACAATGTCAATGTCCTCGTCGATCTTGCCCGGAAGGGCCGCGGTGTGGCGCTCGTTTTCTACGAAACGATGCTCAACCGCGATGGCGTGGAGATCATCGAGGTCACCGGGAGCGGTAACGAGCCCATCCAGGGCGAGGTCAACCTCTACCGTACAAAGTCAAGTGATGAAGATCGGCAGAATCTCATCGACGCCTACGAGCGCCTCGTCAGGAACGAAGCAGAATCGTTCGAGAATGCGACCGTGAACGCTCTGCGCCGCACAGGATCGAATGACTGATGAGCTGAGCGACGGGTTCGTCATCGACATCGACACGACGAGAACCCGATCCGAGTCTCGTTGCGCTTCCGGCTGACCGTTGTAAGCCGTTCCATCGCCGCCGCGGCGCTCGTACTCTCGCGGTGATGATGTGAAGCACGCTCCAAGGAGGACTCAATGTCGAGATCGGATCCCGACACGACGAAGAGCAACGGATTCAAGAGGGTTGCAGCTAGCGCGAGCGCGTTCGCCATGCTTGCGGCGCTTACTACCGCCGAGCCCTTAGGGGCCGCACCGATACCGCCTCCGACCGTTAGCAGCGTCTGTCGGCTGAATGTGGCCAAGCCCGCGTGTGAAATCGGTTCCACGGCTGGCGGCTATGACGTCCACATCGACGGCTACAACCTGTTACACGCATCGCGCGTGTCTTTCGGTTCGATCCCGGCCACCTCGTTCACCGTAGATTCCGCGACTCAAATCACTGCTGTGGTTCCTGCCTCAAACATGTGGCCGTGGCCAGCATCTGGAGTGAGTGTGACCGTCACGACTCCCGGCGGTACGTCACCTACGTGCGCGGTGCTGCAGGCGGGGTGCTCATCAGGTGTCTTCTTCTACGGCGCCGGCGTCTCTCTGGCGGGGTCCGGCACGAACGTGAGCCATTTCTTCGACGGTTCGATCGGAGGTGTCACCTACGGGGGGCACGTAACGATCGGATCCTGGTCGACGAGTGGATCGGTTCAGTCTTCCGGCAACTTTGTCCCAGAGGCTGTGCTCGCCTACGGAAACCTCACCGTGAAGAACGTCACGATCAAGTTGACCGTCAGCGGGAGCATCAACACCGAGGAAGACATCCCGATTCCGTTGCCCGGCTTGCCGTCGATCGCCGCGCTCTACCTGCGCATCATTCCCAACGTCACCGGCACGGTCTCCATCACGGACAGCATCACTGCTGACAGCATCAGTCCGACGGTCGGATGGGTGAACGGCATCGCTCATCGAGATGGTTCCGGACGAAGTTGCGGCGCTTGGGGATACCGACTCGTTCAACGTGGTTCATGACCGTGGTGCGGCTGATGTGGAACTCGACGGCCAGGTCGCTGACCTTGGTGCCGGCGCGGTAGCGATCGATGAGACGGGCGACTTCGTCAGGGTCCAGCCGGTGCTGGGCCTGTTTGTGGCGGAGCGATCGGGTAGTTCGAGCGGGTAGGCGACCAGGCTTGTGACCAGCGAGGATGCCCTGTAGACGGGACACGATGTCTGGGTTGGAGTAACGGCCCATGAGCTCCACCATAAGGATCTCGTTCGAACCCTGACGCCGGAAGGCGTCGGGGTTTCTTGTTTCTGCTGGGAGCTGTCCGTAGGGCCGTTCGGTGCCGCTGAAGACCAGTTCTCGGCTGAGCCAGTCGTCGAGCTGTTGGTCGGTTAGAGGTTTCGCGTCGGTCGTTGTCGCTCGATGGTAGGTGGTTGTGTCACGGCTGTTCTTCTTGGTGTTGGTTAGCGTAGGTCGGACGGTGACGTGGCCGGCTTGGATGGCTTTGGCTTCGTGGTCGAGTCGCTCGCCGAGGTCGTCTTGGACGACGTGTGCGTAGCCGGGTGTCAGGTTGGCGGCCAAGACGCCGTCTTCGGTGATCCAGAGTCGTTCGAATACCGACCGGTTCATGGTCCGTCGGTCGCGTTGACCGAGACTGCGGTACAGGCTGTAGCCGTTGCCGAGATTGTTCAGGATGTCATCGACTTCGGCTTCGATCTCATCGAACTGCAGTTGAGTAGCTCCGAGGATTTGGGCAGCTTGGTTGCGTTCGCTCGCAATGCGTTGCTGTTCACTCTGTAACAGTTCGAGGGAGACGGCGTCGGAGTAGTGGGCTTGGAGCAGTTTGCGCTCCTCGACAGTCAGCCTGTCGAGCCGAGCCTGTTGGCGTCTCAACTCTTTGGCGCTGGTCTGGCGCAGATTGTCCACGTGATGCTCAATCTGGGCGCGGGTATGAGCGAGCTTCTCTTCCGAAGGTCGGACATGAAGCCAGAAGTCTTCGACGAGCGTCTCTGCAGTGTTCATCGGGAGGTAGGGCTGAGTGCAGCCGGAGTGGTGTTGTCGGCTGATGCAGTAGAAGTAGCTATACATGCCACCGTTGCCGCGATTGTGACTGATGCCGAGCCGGCCACCACAGGTCCCGCAGAAAATGGTGCCCTTGAGGTAGTGATGGTGGCGGACCGGTCGCTCACCGACCTGATCGTGTTCGGTGAGGACCCGTTGGACGGTCTCGAAGGTGGCGAAGTCGATCAAAGGTTCATGCCGACCCTGGTACTGCACGCCCTCGTAGCTGACTATCCCGATGTAGTAGGGGTTACGCAGCAAGCGTTGAAGTTGGGAACGCGACACGGCCTTGTTACCACCGGATCGGCCCCCCCCGTCGTGTGCGTAGCCCGCGTACCTCAAGGGCCTCGGTCAACGCACGCAGACTCCAGTTGCCAGTGGCGTATTCGTGGAACGCCCACTGGATGTGCTCGACGCGTTCTACGTCGATATCGACAGTGCGCACCGTGTGCCCGTGAAACTCTTGCATGATGTTGCGGTAGCCGAGCGGCGCGATGCTCGGGGTGCCACCGAGTTTTACCTTTTGACGCATGCCCTTTTTGGCTTCATTGGACAAGTTGGCGGAATACAGCTGGGCGTAGCCAGCCATGACAGTGTGGACGAATTGACCGGTCGGGGTGTCATCAAAGTTCTCGGCGCTGGAGATGAGCTTGGCGCCCGCCTTTTCGATCCGGAACGTGATTGTGGCGTCGTCGAGGGTGTTACGAGCTAGCCGATCGATCTTGTGAACCAACACGATGTCGACGTCACGCATTGACTCAATCCGTTCGAGCATGGCCTGCAGACGTGGTCGGTCGGCACTTCGCGCTGATTCGCCGATGTCGACGTACTCCTCGATCACAACGGCATGAAGACTGTTTGCCGTGTTCCGGCACTCGTGGCGCTGGGCCTTGATCGACAAACCTTCGGCGTCGAAGTCAGTCTCGGCCTGGGCGTTGGTCGACACCCGGAGATAAATAACCGCGCGTAGGCGACCGGGCTCTCCTGCTGGCGGACTCGTGATGTTCATGCAGCCAGCTCCTTAGATCTCGATGCGTTCGCCGAAGTGTTCATGTCAGAAGCGATGCGGTACTGCAGCGTCGGGTCTGTGCGGAAGTAGATGTTCGTGTACGGCGAGTCGGCCAGGCCGAGGTCGCTCAAGCGGCGAGCCATGGCTTCGTTAGATACGCCGAAGACTTCAGAGAGGGCGTCGAGTTGTTGGACCCGCATGGCCCAGGCCCGTTTGACCCACGGTCGCGGCATGAGCAGACAGGCGGCGAAGTAATCGCAGATTCGTTCCGACCGCTGGCGTGAAGTGCGATGGTCAATCGCCGGGTAGGCGAACGTGATGATCTCGTTGTCGATGACGTGCTTCAGTTCGTGCGCCAAGCTGAAGCGTTGGCGCACTGGAACATCATGAGCTCGGATCCAGATCCGCCACAGCTTCGCCCGATTATCCCAGAAGGTCACACCAGATTTCGGCAGTCCGCGCCGTACCTCGACACTGACTCGAGGAAGGTCGGTGATGATAGTGGCTGGCACGTGGGGTTCGCTGATGCCGCTGAGGAGAAGGAACCTCGCGGCTTGCCGTTCTGCGATTGATCTGGCCTCGCGATCGGTCAGCGGCCGGTCCGGTGTTAGTTGACGAAGTTGTTGTAGCACGCTCATGGTGTCCTCCTTTCGTGCTCGTAGTTGTTGTTCATGACTTGCGCCTCGACGATCGTGTGGCCGGACGCTTCGGTTCGGCTTGTTCGTCTTCGCCACGCTTGGGTCCATGGCCTCCATACTTTGTCGCCAGTTTGGTGACGTAGCGTTCCAAGTCGGCAGCCGCTTGCTCTGGTAGCTCGCCATACTTCGAACGGAAATAAACCGCCGGGCTCGGCAGAGAGGCGCCTTTGAAGTAGCCGGCCGCCTCGTACAGCGCATCCGGCTCCAAGTCCAGCGCGACTGCCAGCTTGTTCAACGTGCCGAGCTGCGCCGTCTTGTTGACGCTGGCTTCGATACGAGAGATGAGCGCTTTGTCGACGCCGCTCAGTTCGGCCAGCCGCCGGATTGACAGACCGCTGTCCTCACGGGCGTCATGCAACAGTTCGGCGAGCGCCCGCTGTCTCTGCTTGTTCGGTCGTGGCATGTCTAAGTCCTCTTACTGTTCAAATTGTCGCATGATATGCCCTGCGTTGCAAGTGAGCAACGGTTGTGGAATGGACAACGGGACCAGTCATTCGTGGTTGAGGAAGATATGCACGCCAGCGTCGTCTTGCTCGACTGCGACATCGAGGCTGAGGTCGCTAGCCAAGCCTTCGAGATCGAAGCGGATGTAGGGCCGAAGGTACTCGGGGCCGAGGTTGTCGATGTCGACACCAAGGTCGTCGAGTATCTGCGCCGCGTAGTCCTCCATTGAGTCGTAGCTACCGAGGTAGCAGTCGGCGAAGTCGTCGAGGTGGTCGTCCCACTCACGCTCACCGAGGTGTGATGCCCATCCAGCAAACGGCTTGCCGTGCTCGGCAATGCCCTGGGCGATTCGCACCACCGTCTCCAGTTTTTCGTACTCAGAGAAGCGAACAGCGCCGAAGTCCTCGTAGTCATGGATAGCGAACTCCTCGGCGCCAGGTTCCGCTGAGCTCCTCAGAAGATCTTCCACGGCGGTGTAGACGGCTTCGATGTCCTGAGTGGCATCGATCCAGACACCATGCAGCCGGCCGGCGTTGTAGTCCGATAGTGAGGCCACGTAAATGCTCGGCCGCAGCCCCGCTTGTGATTCTGCTGTCGGTTCAAGATCTTCCTGCCCGTAGATGTCGTTCTCGTGATTCTCGTGTGTCATGCATTGGTTCCTCCGTTAGTTGATTGATGATCGTGCGTGTAGTGTTGGGCTGGCTCGTGGGCTGTCGCCGCTGATCGCTGTGACGGCGTCGGTGAGCAACCGGGTCTGAAAGAGTCTCCAGTGATCTGCCGGTTGGCGAGCTAACTCCTTGACGATGAGCTCAGCGCGGTGTTCGTTTGATACGAGGAAGAGCACTTGCGGGAAGACGCCGTTTGCGCGTTGTTCTTGCCCGCTGTGCCAGTAGCGCACATAGAGGTCGGCTTTCTGGCTGATCACATTCAGGCTCTCGGTACCGAGATCGACCTCGAAGAAGCGGTGCTCTTCGTAGTCGCCAACAGCAACACAGACGTAGGCGTCAGGCTTGACGACCAGGGATGCGCGACCCGGACCAGCCGGACGACGCCAACATGTTGGTTCGGCATCGAAGGTGACGAGTTCTAACCACCCCAGCCGCTCCGCTTCACGCAACTGCACGTACAGCTCAGAGACGGCCAACACGTGCGTGAAGAAGCCGGCCGATGGTTCCCATGGCCGACGTCGTCTATCACCACCAGCTGGTCCAGACGCGGCCACTAGTCGCTGACCGACCGTTCCAAGTCCATAGACAAAACCCGCCGAACCGGTCCGTACGCCGCCGATCCGACGAGAAAAGCGATGGATGACCTGAAGCTCGTTCAGTCGTTGCAGCGTTCGCCGTGTTCGGCGTGCCTGAGTTGCTGATGAACCCTCGTGAACCGAAGCTTGAGGTCGGCGTATTGGACGCCTACAGGCCAACGCCGACCGTGACCGGCAGCTACACCATCCAGGATCATCCGCACCTAGAACCTGGTCAGCAGCGTGAGATCTACGACGCGTTCCGTCGTGAAGTCCTGGCCCTGGACCCTTGCGTGTCCGACGAATTTCTCAAGCTCTACGTCGCTTTCAAGGCCGAGACCAATTTCGTAGATGTCGTACCGCAGGCCAAGAGATTGAGACTCTCGCTGAACATGGAGTTCCCAGAGATCACGGACCCCAAGGGGATCTGCAAAGACGTCACCAACCTCGGCCGGTGGGGCAACGGAGACGTTGAGGTCGGGCTCGCATCATTAGAAGAGCTGCCTTACGTCATGGGACTCGTTCGGCAGTCGTTTGAGAAACAAATGGGGGGTGATCCTGCAGAGTCGTGATCCCGCTGGCAACAATGGGCGTCGAGCGACTCCGGAGGCGACAGCGATGAACGACTTTCGGCAACTAGAGGGGTCCGCATCGACGGAGTGACCTACCCCTGCTTCAGAAGGGCAAGATCGCGAGCGAACGACGCGTCTGTGGTGTCGGCCGCAAGCTGTTCGCACGTGTCGAGCAACTCGGCTCGATCTCGTGAGAGGTCGACGAGTGCGAGCGCGTCGCGCGCGAGAGCTCCAGATCCGACTCCAAGCAAAGGCCGGATCTCACGCGTTCCAAGACTTACCGAGCGCTTCCAAAGCGACTCAATCGCGATGCACTTAGTCTGATCGGCCGCGCCGGCATCCAGAAGCGTATTCACTTCGTGAAGTATGGAGTCTTGGTGACCCTCACCGTCGCCGAACCTGACCACTGACTTTGGCTCGGGCCACGCTCCCTCGCTCAACATCCTTGGCAAAGTTGAGATCAGAAATTCGGCGGCCATTGAGTCAACGATTGCTGCTTCGGGCGGTATACCCTGACCGTGAGCCATTCCGGGACCGACGATGAGCGTTGGTACCCGTGCAGCACACTCGGCAGCCAGCGACTGAACATCAACATCTCGCAGCGATGTGCCTACGAACACCGCGGCATCGGCTGCACGCGACGTTGCGAACATTTCATGAGAGATCTGCGGGAACGGTGGCGAGTTGGTGCGTTTCTCGCGGGACGGGAGCACAAGCGCACTACCCAGCGCACCAAGCTCATCAGCCGCGACTTGGAGTGTCACCCCGCCAAACAATGGCATCGGGTGACGAAGTTTCGCCACCTGGGGTGTGTCGACGACCTGATACCAGTCGGTTGATCCGTGCAGCTTTAGAAGCCGGACACCTTCCTGCGTGAATCCCGACCACGTCGACCACTCACGCTGACCAAACGCGCCAAAGCCGTCGCTGATCTTGACACCGTATCGCTGCGCTGCCAGTTCAATGCTGCGGTCGTAGTTGGTCGTGGCGATCGTCAACTCAATATCTCCGACATCGTGCAACAGAGGCGCCCATAGTGTCGCGGCCCCCTCCGCGCGAACGCGCTCACACGAATGCTGGACGAACCACTCGATTTCCGACCGTGTGAGTCGGGCGCTCTCACTCAGGTCAGGCGCGACCTTGTGACCGAACGCCGGAAGCACTTGGTCTGCGCCACAGATTCTGTCGATGTCCTCGATTAGTTGCTCAAGATCGCCACCTGTGTCGTCAAGCCGTGTGCGAAGAGACGCAACGAACGAGTCGCCGCTCGAAGTGGCTTCCAAGTGTTCAAGAAGCTCAGTGGCCATCAACCGCATTGCTGGTACACCGAGTTCTACGGAGGCTCCGGCGCCCGCGAAGACGAACAGTTTCACTTCGCGAGCCTCCGCAGGTGTTGCCGAGCAACTAGACCGAGATGGTCCGCGTCTGTGTCTGGCGCGCGCCAAAATGCTGAAACGAGGTTCACATGAGGCTCAGCGTTCGCGTAACAGGCGACTAGGAGGCTTCGTCGACCTTGGTTCTCGGCGCAGACTGATTGCACGATTGCGCGACCGGACTCGTTGTCGAGGTTGATCCAGAGTTCGCCGGCGACCTGAACGAGCGGGGCGCTCTCGTCACCTAGTCGAACCAACGCCACCTTCGGCTCGGTCGAAAACAACTCCTCGATTCTCACAGTGTTTGCAGCGATGCCATCCGCTACTTGCTCGACGCGAATGACGTCCTCAAGCTGAGGCGCGAAGTAGGTGAGTAGAAATTCAGAGGTCGACTGCGCGACGAATCGTGCAGTCTCGAGGAATCCGCCATCCCGAAGCAGACCCCGCAGCACCGTCTTTCCTTGAGCACGTAGTACGCGGACTGCAGTGCGCACAACAGGAGTCGTAGCCCCCAGATTGTCTGGAGCAAAGTAAAGCGGCCGCGGGAGATGCTCGATCTCGTCAAGCGTTACTTCTCGCTCGTCCAACTCGCCAAGGAGACGGAACAGCTTTTTCGAACGGAACGCTGCATCCCAAGCACTGACGACAGCCGCGTAGCGGTCATTACGCGGAACTGCAAGCCAGAGCGCAACAAGGTGCTCGACCGACCAGCTCTTCGCTGCCGGATCATCGAGGGCGTCACCGAGAGACGCCAGGCCGGCCTGGAGCACCTGAGGGTGAATCGATTCCAGAAACGGCACAACACGCGCTTTGAGATCATCCGCCAAGAACCCCTCGCGGTTCAGCTGGGGCTTGAGCTGCTTCGGGTGCACAGACATCGTGCCTTCGAGGCCCCAAAGTCCATCAACTGGCTCGCGCTGAACAAAGACGCCTCGGTAGAGAATGTCCACCACGCCGCGGCCGTCAAGCACAGACCATCTGTCGAAGCCTGCCGGGGGCCCGATATGCGCAGTCTCTGCCCAGTCTGGAAGTTCTACGTTAACTTCTGATCCGGGTTTTACAGTGCTGCCTTGTGTGAGAACTCGCCCGCCTGGCTCCCGGAGGGCACGGATGCCGTCGACACTTCGACACCAATACGCGTACTTGTCTACCAGCAGGTCGAACAACGCTTGATCGCGGACGTGCAGTATGAGCGTCGTCCCCACGTCAGCGCGATCTACCGCGACGACTGAGGCTCGCTTCTCGGCATCGAGCATGTCGCTTCGAAAAACCAAGGCGACCGGATCTGCGTCCTTGCGAGATGAATGAACCTCGAACTCGTCAGAGACCAGGAAGTAGGAAATTACACCGATGCCAAATTCGCCGACGCTTTCGACGGTCTCGGAGACGCGAGCCATTGAGGCACCGATTCGTGCGAACAGAGACTGCATTTCATCGAAACCCATACCATCGCCGTTGTCCGAGATCGTCACGGTCAGGTTGCCGTCATCAAACGTGACCGAAATCTGCTGCGTGTACTCTTCCTCGGCCATTGCGCGTCGATGACAGGCGTCGATGGAATTCAGGATGGCTTCGCGCAAAGCCGCGTCCTTGCTGCTGTAAAAACGGTCTCCGGTTAGCAGCTCGAGAATTCGCGCTGTATCGATCGTGAAACGAGGCGGCCACGTGTCCGGCGTGGCGCTCTCTTCAAATGCGTCCATCACCGCGTTCCTCGACGAATTGCGACAATCTGTCGTCGTTGTTGCTAGTACCTCTTCGCTTCATCCCTTCATTATATCGAACAAACGTTCGATATAATATCTCGCGCTCAAGGAAGTCGAGCGACAGCAGCGCGACAGTCGAAGGGGCCTACGTAGTGACCGCTGACCACGTTGATGCTCGGGGCAGGCGCATACGCGTGCGTGGGGTGCGTCGACTTGAACCCGATGCCAAGGCAGTTGCAAGTGCACTCATCCAAGTCGCTTTGGAAGCGCAGAAACACGATCGAGCCGCGTAGAGCAACGTGAGACAATAGAAACAGGATCATTGCAATGGGACCTATCACAATCTTCGATAAATCGGCGCTGCAGTCGCTATCTCCTGACGAGGCAGTCTGGTTCGACGCGTTCTTCTTGGGGAACATCACGCCCCTGTTCTACGTCGAGACACTTGCTGATCTCGAGAAGGCCGTCCGAGAAGGGCAGACACCTGAACGGGTAGTCGGCGCTCTAGCACGCAAGACGCCATATCACGCGGTGCCGAATGTGCACCACCGCACGCTGTACCTGTCTGAACTCGCTGGCTCTCCGCCGGTGACCATGGATGGCCGACCGATCATCAGTGGTGGCATCCCGAAGAGGAACCCCGACGGGACTCTTAGCGTCCACTTTGACGAGTTCCCTGAAGCTGCCGCGCTGAACCGCTGGCAGAACCATCAGTTTCAGGACATCGAGCGTGCAGTAGCGAAGGACTGGCGGGTGCAGCTGAGCCAGCAGGACCACGACACCAAGATCGGCACGTTGCGAAACATCTTTCCAGCCGGCACGCGGATCTCGAACGTCGAGGACCTGAAACGACTGCTCGATGACTTCTGTAACGGCTGCTATCCCGAGCTCATCGAGCTCGTCCTTGACATCCTCGACGTACCGATGCCTGGCAGGCCAAAGATCCTTGAACAATGGAAGCAAGCCGGTAGGCCACCTCTGGTTGAGTTCGCGCCGTACACGACTCATATCTTCAAGGTTGATGCAGTTTTCTACCTTGGCATCGATCGCGGATTTATTGCAGGAGAACGCCAGAGCAACATGGCGGATATGGCGTACCTTTACTATCTCCCGTTCTCGATGGTGTTCACGTCGGGAGATCGACTCCACGCTCGGACAGTTCCGCTGTTCCTCCGAACGGACCAGGAGTACCTTCCAGCTGACGACCTGAAGTCGGCGTTGCACGAGTTGGATCAGCACTTCGACGCGTTGCCGGATGAAGTTAAGAAGCTCGGTGTGATGCAGTTTGCTGGCTATCCGCCACACCGGCTCGATAATGCAGTGACGAGGATGTGGGACAAGACCATGTCTCGAGACTGGCGGAAGATCTCCGAGGAGCAAGAAGCGAAACGGGGGTCACCACGAGACAAGGTTGCCGACAAGGCGCTCATCGAGCGACTCAACGAGATGCGGCAAAGTGGCCACGAGCTGGCAGATGGCGAATCACCGCAGGACTTGAATGACGCCGACCAGATGTTCATCAAGCGAACCATGCCGGTCTTTCGTGGGAAATGGCGCATGGTCTCCGAGGAAGTCGAACAAGCGGAGCACTCGAAACAAGACGATGGAAGCGATGACTAGCGCGGATCAACGAGTGAGCGTCGGAGTAACCGGCACATGAGAACGCCGAGTGCAGATGCTCTTCGGGAACACCTTGCGTACGAGATCCACTACCTCGTACTTGCTGCAGTGCGCTTTTCGCAGATTCGGGGTCGAGAAGCGAGCATCTACCAAGACAGTGCATTACTACATGCTCGGACACTGCTTGAGTTCGCCCAAGCGAAGCGACCACCAGGCTGGTGGATCCCGGACCTCGGTGGTGACAACCCGCAGCAGGACGTGCTCCTTGACGCATGGTTGCAGTTCATCAACACCTACGCCAGCCATCTTGGGCAACGTCGCCTAAGCGGGTCACGGTGGCCGGTACCGGAGAACGAACGCCGGCTCATCACACTCAGCGAGTTCGCACTCAACCGCATCCGCGATCTGTTGCCTTCGGGCAGTACTAAGCCACATGTTGTAGTCATGCAGCACCTGACCGAAGTGGGACTTCGCTACCTGAGCTCTCCCCAGGAGACGACGCTCGCTGAGATCGCTCAGCTGATCGACAACCCGATCTAGCTGTCCATGGGATCGGGGCAATTGTTGCGACCAGGTCGAGGTCTAAGGGCGACTTCTGCCTTCTTGAACGCCTGCCTCACTGGCTCCGCATCAAACCAGATGACGCCCAACCTTCGCCAAAGAACGGCCCCGCTCATAGAGCCGGCGAGCCTCCTCAAGATGGCGCTCGGCAATGCCCTGTCGGCGTGATGCACCAGCGCGTTCGGCGTGATGCATCACCGTGGTTCGGTTGATACCGAACTCGCTCGCCAAGTCGTTGATTGCGATGCCGGTCTTGTAGAGCTCGATCAGGCGGTCGATGTCGGTCGGGCACAGGGCGGACCTGCTGTTGCTTTTGCCGGCGTGATGCTTCTGAGGAGGCTGTCCTGGGCAGCCAGCAGCCGTTCGAGCCTGGAACAAAGGCCATCAGGGTTGGAATAGCGTCCTACGAGCTTCCACCAAGTGGGATTCGAACCCCGCACTTTCTGGGCCATGAGAGCCCACGGCCGGCTTAAGAATGGCAATTCAGCGGTTCGAACGTCGTCGCATGAGGGCCACTTCCCGAAGTCGCAGGTCACGCCCGTTCTGGTCATTGGCGACGCTGCAGAGTGTCCGATTCCATCGCGCGTCCATCGCGCGCGCCGGAGAGTTATCTCCTCCCGTCGCTCACGTCGGCTGCGTGTAGCGAGCTCCCGATTGTCATCAAGCGGTCAGCCGCCGCAGCGTTGCCGAGGACTTGACGGAGGTCTGCACCGAACCCCTGAAACCGAACGGCGAGGCAAGGCCCAGGGGAGAGCGCGCTCTGGGGTGCCGCGGCGAGAACACGCCAGAGGCAGTTCGGGCGCGCGCTCGGTTGCTTCGCGAAGGGTGCGCGGCCGCCGCGCTGCCGGCTTCGCGTTCGTTGTGCCCGCTGTTTTGCGGCGTCGTTATGTGTTCTCGATCCGGTGTTAGGGGACGGCCGTTGAACCCGCGAGTTGCTCGGTCAGCAGCTCGAGAGAGCTGTGTAGCTGAGCGAACCGCCGCGGACCGAGGATCTGGGCGATCTGCTGCTGCGCCACGGCCGCGGCGGCGTAGATCGTCTTCTCCAGGCGCTTTCCCTTGGGAGTAAGCCGGACCACGCGAGCCCTGCCGTCCGCTGACTCGGACACACGCAACAGGTACCCGTTTCGTTCCAGGTGCCCGAGCAGGTCGTTGACTGACTGTTTCGCGATGCCGACCCGATCCGCAAGCTGGCTTGGACGTAATCCTTCGAGGCCCGGATAGCGCCAGAGCGCAACGTGCGCGGCGTTCAGATCGTCGTATCCCGCCGCAACGACGCCCGCATACAACTCATCACGGACCCATTGCCAAACGACACGCAGCATGGCGCCGACGTACGGGCTTCGCTCATTATCGAGACCGTCGACAGCTGCGCTTGACATGATCGTAAGGTTACCATACGATCTGATCGTACGGGTTCCTGACTACCCGATTCCAGTGGCTGGAGGTGGCGGAAGTGATGACCGCAGTTGTTGACTCCCCAGAGAGCGAACATGGGCGGGCGTGGTGGTTCCTCGACACCTTGGTCGTTGAACACCGCTGCGCACCCGCAATGGGCACCGTCGTGCTCGAGATGACCTTGCCAGTCGGCTCGGCGCCGCCGCTCCACGTTCACGACGACCTCGACGACACTTGGTACATACTCGAGGGTCGGATGGTCGTGCGCTGCGGCGACGAGGAGTTGGTCGTCGGAGCCGGGCACTGGGTTTCCATGCCCCGTGGCGTGCCGCACACGTTTCGGGTGGTCGGTGAGCACGACGCGCGGATCCTGCTCGTGCACGACAACGCCAGCTTCCGTGATCTCATCCGCGATCTGAGCACTCCAGCTACGGCACGTGTCGTGCCCAGCCACCCAACGTTCCCGCCCCTAGACGAACTGGCGCGCATCGCTACGTCCCATGACCTCAGACCTATCGGCCCGCCCATGAGCGCTGAAGAAAGTGACGCAGTCCTAGCCGCGGCTATGTGACCCGCTGGCACCCCGACGCGAGCGAGATCGAGCGACACGTCCATATCTTCGACGCGGGCAGCGCGTACCGATCGCCCGATCACGCGCGGTCCGGAGAGCGCGTATCGCAGATAAGGCGTAGCCGTCGATCTTCTCGAGGGCGTACTGAGCGGCACTCCGCACGGCTGGCGATCGGTGATGTCAGGGAATGAGTACGGCCTTGCCAACGACCTTGCGGTGCTGCTGGTCGGCGAGGGCGCGAGCGGCGTCGTCGAAGGGGTAGCTCAGGGGCTCGACCGGGTCGAGTTCGCCCGCGGCGATCATTGCGACCACGTCCGCCACCATCTCCTGGTTCGCGGCAGCGTTCCGCGCGACCCAGCCGCCCCAGTCGACCCCGGTTACGCGCCGGTTGCGTAGCAGCACATGGTTCGCCGGCAGCCGCGGGATGTCACCGGACGCGAAGCCGATCACGATGAACTGGCCGTCGTCGCGCAGCGCACGCAGGCACTCCTCGCCCAACGTGCCGCCCACCGGGTCGTAAACGGCATCGACTCCGTCACCACCGCTCAGCTCGCGGGCGCGCGTCTTGACATCTTCGGTCGACGAGTCGATTGTTGCTGCCGCCCCGCGGCTCATCGCCACGCGGCGTTTGTCGACCGACGACGCAGCCGCGAGCACCCGCAGCCCGAGCGCGCGTCCGACATCGACCGCAGCGAGACCCACGCCGCCGCCCGCGCCCAGCACCAACAGGGACTGGCCGCGCTCCAACTTCGCCCGGCGGGCCAGCGCAAAAAACGCCGTCATGTAGCTCTGCATGAACGTGGCGGCCTGACCGTCGGTGAGCAACGGTGGCACGATCCACACGCGGTCGGCGGCCGTGATCATCTCGGTCGCGAAGCCGCCGGCGCCACTAGCGACCAGCACACGATCGCCGACGGCCGGAGCGACGACGCCGGCTGCAACCTCGCTCACGATGCCCACGCTTTCGCCGCCTGCCACGAAGGGAAGGGGCGGCTTGATCTGGTACAGACCCTGCACAAGCAGCGCGTCGACGAAGTTGACGCCGGCTGCAGTGACGCGCACGCGCACATGACCCGCGGGAAGGCCGTCGGACGGACGCTCCTCGATCACCAGGTCTTCCAGGGGTCCGAACGATCGACAAACGATGGCGCGCATCCATCCGACCGTATGCGCCGAAAGGGCATCGGCGCGAATCGGTAAGCCGCCGGTCGACGCGAAGTTCCCCGTTGCGAACGATGTCGATCGCCGGACCCGCTCGGTCAGTCGAGCGCCCGATCGATCGGCAGTTCGGTGCGCGGTGTTGTCGCCGTCATGCACGTCGCACGTGGTGCCGAACGCGTACTTGTCACAACAACCAAACCGTCCGGGGGCCGAGAGACTCACCACTCGACGCCGGTGGAAACGCAGAACTCGTTGCTCTCAGGATCCGCCATCGTGACCCAGTGCACCGGGCCGTAGCTCTGGACCCCATCATGGAGACGGCGTGCGCCGAGCGCCTCCAGCCGCTTGACCTCGACCTCAACATCCGGCGCAATGATGTCCACATGCATGCGGTTCTTCGCCGCCTTCGGCTCGGGCACCTGCTGAAGAAGAAGCGACGAAGCATTCACGTCATCGGGCGCAAGGACCACCAAGGATGGTGCGGCATAGTGCACCCGGTAGCCAAGGGCCTCCTGCCAAAACACCATCAGCTTCTCTGGCTCGGAACAGTCGAGGATCAGTTCGAGCGTTGCCCTTCGGGGCATGCACTTCCTCCTGACGCAGCTCCAAGCCGTCCGCGCACCCTTACATTACGGAGTGTCGATCGACGGCTCAGCTACGAGCCCCCCGAACGGCAGTTGTGAGCGCCTTCGGACCAGGTCTCGTCGCGCTCTACTCGCGTCCGCGAGCGTCCCTGAACGGCACGACTGGGACACGCAGACCGGCGTGTTCGGCGTGTTATTGGGACGGTGCACCTGTTTGTATGCGCGTGCGTCACTCGCGATCACACGCGCGTGTGTCGGGGAATCCTCGAAGGATTCCCCGACACGGTTCGGGAGATCAGACCAGGGCCGGCTCCAGGTGCTCTGTCTGCGACAGGTCCACTGCCGGAGCGGCCGTTGCCCGGCGGGCGGCCCGCTCGGTCGAGATGTCGAGCACGAGCAGGGTCAGGTTCGATACGACCGCCGCACCGATGATCGCTGTGATCAACGCGATGAGCCCGCTCACTGCGTGGAAACCGAGTGCGGCTCCGAGCACCGCACCGACAGCCGT
>Ga0182024_10011033_pt1 | contig 18264 bp, 13 predicted proteins | sample P32metaG_FD_120480 | JGI IMG/M metagenome (GOLD analysis project Ga0182024, IMG submission 120480) | Permafrost microbial communities from Stordalen Mire, Sweden - P3-2 metaG (Illumina Assembly) | ecosystem: Environmental > Terrestrial > Soil > Wetlands > Permafrost | place: Sweden: Stordalen... | reverse complement strand
TCGAGCATAAGCCCACGATGAGGGCGGCCCTGGCGATGCCTGTCCGCTCACCGAGTCATCTGAAGGCCATCAATTCTTCAGAGTTTCGGCGCCTGCACGTTGCTGTATTCATACCGGGAGGACATGTGGCTTTTGCCACTCGCGCCGCCCGTGTCGATATCTATCTCTTGGCGCAAAATGAGCCCCTTGCTCTTGGATACCCAGTTCTGGCTATCGGTCTTTCCATGCGCGGATTCTTCGTGCGTGCTGTATAGCGCCGCGCTTTCGCCATTCACTGATTCATCTCGCACATAATGACAGGACATATTCTTGGCATTATTCCGGTTCTGTTGACCCAGCGCCTTACGCTCCGCCGTGGAAGAAGTGGTCCACTTGCCGTTGTACAGAACGTAATCGGTGCCGCCCGAAGAAATCATTTCGCTTTTCGTAGGGTTTCCGTTCCCGACCAGGGCGCCGGCTTGCGTCGAATACATGTGGAACGGCGTGGTGTAGAGTTTCTCGCTTGCATCCAGCACAGCCTGGCAAGCGGAATCGACCCCCGGATTCGCAGCTAAGGGTACCTTCGCATACATCAGTGCGGGAGAATGGCCAGCGGCTAAAGTCCCGCTGTTGGCCACAAGAAACACTCCCAGCACAGCGGCGAGCGCTCGTAAAACGATAGCTTTCCTCTTATCCTTGCAAAGCATGATTGCTCCTTTTGCTGAGAGTTTTAGACCGGGATTTCCGTTTGGAACCGGTTCCAAAAGCAAGTTTACCCTCACGGCGAATGTAGACCGGGAGCGGATGTAGCAAGAAAACTCAGTCCGATTATGAGGGCCAAAATTTTATGCGTTCCGAGTTCTGTGCCATGCAGGTAGTGGCATGGGAGTGAACCGGCTGAGTTTACTCGATTAAAGACCGATAAGGTAACGGAATACGGGCTACCCGGAAGTAATACGACGAAAAGTTGCAAACAGCTCACGAGAATCCGCCTATACAAACTTCAGGAGTAAATCGAACTGACCTACTGCTAGAACTCCATACGCATGGACGTGCAAGCCGTCCGCAGGTAAACTTCGCGAGGCTGCTTTTGAAACAGAAACAATCAGGGGATCCGATTGAACATTCTTGGCCTTTCCGCCCTCGCTCACGATTCCGCCGCCGCGCTGCTTTCCGATAACGGCATCCTCGCCGCGATGGAGGAAAGCAAGCTGGTTCGCAGGCGCACAGCCGCGGGGATTCCGCGCGAAGCGATCCGGTTTTGCCTGGAACGCTCCGGGACCGGATGGAGCGGCGTTGAATGCGTGGCAGTGGCCAGCCGTCCCGTGCGCGCGTGGGTGCGGCAGGCGTGGATGCGCGCGAAGCAGACGCCGTTCGCCCCGGTCCCCAGCGGCTACTATCAGATGAAAGCGCTCGGGGAATTGGGCCGCGAACTTAATAATGGCCGTCTTCTCGAAGTCCTCGGGGAATCGGCGAAGCTGCGAGTTCTGCACCTCGAACATCCTCTGTGCCACGCCGCTAGCACTTTTTATGCGTCTGATGCGGACCGCGCCGTGGTGCTCACGCTGGATGAGCAGGGCGACGGGCGCGCCGGCTGCGTCGCGCTCGGCGAAGGCACCCAGCTGAATATTCTGGAGTCGATTCCATTTCCGAATTCGCCCGCGTGGGTTTTTTCGCAGGTTACGGACTTGATTGGCTTCGCCCCTCACGCGGATGAGCACAAGACGCAATGGCTGGGCCTGGAAGGCGATCCCGTTTTCGAGAAGCTGTTTCTCGAACTTCTTCGCAGGTCGGCTGGAAAATTGCCGCGCCTTGCCGCTGCCTGGTTCAATGCAGGTTTTGCGGGGCACATCGCGTTTTCGCCAAAGTTTTATCGGGCAGTTGGAGTGGACCCTGCCATCGGCAAAGCTGCTGAAACCGGTTCGCCGCGCCCGCAGATTTCAGAACCATTGCGCAGGCAGCTTGCCGCAAGCGTCCAGCAGGCGTGCGGTATTTTGGCCGCTGAGCTGGCGGAGCGTTTCAGGAAGCAGACGGGCGCGAAACATTTGTGCCTCGCAGGCGGCTTGTTTCTGAACCCGGTGGTGGTTTCGTACGTGGAAAAAAACACCGGCTTCGATCGAGTATTCGTTCAGCCCGCCGCGGGAAATGAAGGAACCTCGCTGGGCGCTGCGTGGTATGTGCGGCACCACGTGCAGGGAAGTCCACGGCAGGGCGCGGTGGCAAAACTCGATTGGGGGCCGGCATATTCCAATCAGGAGATCAAGCAGGTGCTCGAGAATTGCAAGGCGCGCTTCCGGTTTCACGTCAACGACGAGCAGCAACTGGAAGAGGCCGTACAACTACTCGACGCCGGGAAAATCGTGGGGTGGTTTCACGGCGCCGCTGAATTCGGTCCCCGTGCGCTTGGGAATCGCAGCTTGTTGGCTTCTCTGTGGGCGCCTTATGTGAAAGAAAATTTGAATGAGTACGTGAAGCACCGGGAGGGATTCCGGCCCTTTGCGATTTCCGTCGCGGCGGAGCGCGCCGGGGAATATTTTGAATATGCGCCATCCGCGCGGTTCATGGCCACGCTGGGAGTTGCCAAGCCGGAAACCGCGCGCCTGCTCGATGGATTCCTCCTTCCCGGCGGGCGCGTGCGTTTGCATGTGGTCGAACGGGAAGCAAATCCGCTCCTGTGGCGATTGCTCGATCGTTTTGGGCAGATTGGTTCCGCGCCCATGCTGGTGAATACTTCATTCAACCTGTTCGGCGAGCCGCTGGTGGTTTCCCCGCGCGATGCCGTGCGCAGCTATTTTTGTTCGGGCGTCGACGCGCTGATGATCGGCAATTTCTCGCTGGCAAAGGCTTAATGACGGCAGGGTTTCTTTCCTCCGGCAGTTGACAGGCGGAGAACTCATACCCGCTGGATGTTTCCGAGGAAACTTGGGGGGATTGGGGCTTCCGCAGGTCCGGGGGGATGTGTGAGAATCGGTTGAAATTCGTTCATGACCTGGGACACTGGGACGGGCGAGTCGCATAGAGGAGATTCGACATGAAATTGGCGGTGATTGGGTGCGGGTATGTGGGATTGGTTTCGGGCAGCTGTCTGGCCGAAGCAGGGCATGAAGTCATTGCGACCGACAATGACGCGTCGAAGATTGCCGCTTTGCAGGCCGGCAAGATCCCGATCTACGAGCCGAATCTAGAGAAAGTACTTGAAAGCGTGGTGCGTGAAGGACGATTGAAGTTCACAGCGGATGCTGCCGCGGCGGTGCGGGATTCCGATGTGGTATTCATCTGCGTGGGAACTCCGCCGACTGAAACCGGAGAAGCGGACCTGTCGGCCATTGACAGCGTAGCGCGCCTGATCGCCATGGAATCGCGCACCCCCAAGCTGGTGATTGAGAAGAGCACGGTGCCGGCGCAAACCGGGGAGCAGCTCAAGCGCGCTCTGAACGTCTACGCCCGCAATGCGGGTGCGAAGTTTCGCGTGGCCTCCAATCCGGAGTTTTTGCGCGAAGGCACCGCGGTGCTCGATTTCTTCCATCCGGACCGGATTGTGATCGGTGTGGAGGACAAAGAGTCCGAGCTTCAGTTGCGTGAGATCTATCGCCCCATTATGGAAGGGAACTTCCGCTGCCCGGTCCACCAGCCAAATTGCCCCTCTGCCGCGACACCCGAATTTGTGGTGACGACCATCGCGAGCGCCGAGTTAATCAAGCACGCCTCCAATTCGTTTCTGGGACTCAAAATTTCCTATGCCAATGTGCTGGCGGACCTGTGCGAACAATTGGGCGGGAACGTGGACGAAGTAACCCGCGCCGTAGGCCTCGATCCGCGCATCGGCGGTCAATTTTTAAAGGCCGGGCTTGGATTTGGCGGATTTTGCCTCCCCAAAGATATTCAGGCGTTTATCAAACTGGCCGATCGTGCGGGGATTGACTTCGGATTGCTGAAAGAAACCGAACGCGTAAACAGGAACCGCGTGGATCAACTGCTGGTTAAGGTGAAAAAAGCGCTATGGGTGATGAAGGGGAAACAGATCGGCGTGCTGGGAATCGCGTTCAAGCCCAACACCGATGACATACGCCTCGCTCCGGCAATCGATGTCATCCGGAAACTGCTGGCGGAGGGCGCTGTCGTGCGTGCAACCGACCCGGAAGCCATGACACGCGCGCGCGCCGTATTCCCCACGCTGAATTACAGCGAGGATCCCTACGACGTTGCGCGCGGAGCCGACGCCCTGCTGATCTTGACCGAGTGGGAGCAGTATCGGAGGCTCGATTGGAAACGAGTGCGGGAAGAAATGGCTCGCCCGTTGCTGATTGATGCACGGAACATGCTGCGGCCCGCGGACATGGCCGCGCTGGGATTCGAATACATCAGTTTTGGCAGACCCGATCAGGTCGGAGTGACGACGCTGCAGTAGTCAATCATTTCAACATACGAAAACGCGTGGTATCGCTTTCGGTCAGCGGACTTGCGCTTCGGCAAACTGCTTCTTGAACGATTCCAGCGTCACTCGCAGGCCCTCTTCCAGGTTCACTTTGGGTTCCCATCCGAGCACGCGGCGCGCCTTGGAGATGTCCGGGCAGCGTTGCTTGGGATCGTCCTGCGGCAAAGGCTCGAAGATGATGGGAGCCGTTACGCCGAGCATCGCGCGAACGCGCTCCGCGAACTCGAGAATCGTAATTTCCTGCGGGTTGCCGATGTTGGTGGGTTCGTGCTCGTCCGACATCATCAGCCGGTAGATTCCTTCGATCAAATCCGAGACATGGCAGAAACTGCGCGTCTGTTTTCCGCTGCCGTAAACCGTGATGGGTTGTCCCATGAGCCCCTGGTGAACGAAATTGGGCAGCGCGCGCCCATCGTTCAAACGCATGCGTGGGCCATACGTGTTGAAGATGCGCACGATATGCGTGTCCAGGCCCTTCGCGCGGTGATACGCCATGACCAAAGCCTCGGAGAAGCGCTTTGCCTCATCGTAGACGCCGCGGGGTCCGATCGTATTTACATTGCCCCAATAGGACTCCGGTTGCGGACTCACGGTCGGATCGCCATAGCACTCGGAGGTGGATGCGATAAAGTATTTTGCTTTTTTTGCCAGAGCCAGTCCGAGCGTGTTGTGCGTCCCGAGTGAACCCACTTTCATTGTTTGAATCGGCAATTTCAGGTAGTCGACAGGGCTCGCGGGAGATGCAAAATGCAGCACGTAGTCGACGGGACCGGGCACATCAATGAATTTCGTGACGTCTTGCTGCATCATTGCGAATCGAGGATTATTTGCCAGATGCCGCACGTTGACGGGCGTGCCCGTAACCAGGTTGTCGATCGACAACACTTCCCAGCCCTGGGCGAGCAGGTAATCGCACAGGTGCGATCCCAGAAATCCCGCGCCGCCAGTGACTACTGCGCGCATCTTCTTTGCCTCCTGATCATTAACTTCTGGAAATTTCTCTCGATTTCATTCCGAGTGGAGATTTCATTGTAGCCTTCGCGGACTCCCTCACAAAGACTGCTTTCGTGGACTGGATACGAGGTTGTAACGGGTCACGGCCACGGGAAAAAATCGAGACGAACTATTGCGGGGATTCTGAAAGATGGCGATCGGCGTTCGCCTGAAGATCGAGCCGATTCGCTGCGGCTGCCAACTTTTCCGGATCTCCCTCCCGGCAATCAATATAAGAAATAGCCTGAAGCCAGAATGGCAGTTCCTCATCATTCGACAGGGAGCGTACGTAAAGCGGAAAAAGAAACGAGTGATTTCGCCGCTTATGAAGCAGCCGGGCCACGCTGAGTTCCTCACGGCATTCAGGACTGCTCAAATAGGAGGGCGAAAGAAGCGAGATCATTCTCAAACACGCTCGCATGGCCTGATCGATCTCGTGTTGCCAAACCTTGCCAGTATCGATCGTGAGGCGATAATCAAATAACTGAATGTTCGGCGCCCGACTTTTCAGGGCCTTCGCGATGGTGTCGGCCTCGTTCGCATCCTTGCTCGAAAAGCTCAGAAAAACGTGGTACTTGCTGACGGTTGTTTCGTCCTGCGCCGGAGCCGAGAGCTTTTTCATCTCAGCAAACACGGGAGTAAGCCCATCAACCCGATTTTTGTCTTTCTCGATGATCCTTAACTCATGAATGGGCAAGCCTCGTTTCATCCACATGCTCGCAGCGGCGATCAGCGCTCGTAACATCCGTGCCGGGTCCTCATGGAGATTTCCCGCTGCAAGTATGGCCATGGCCACGGTTGCGTCCTGAGTATCCGAAAGAAAGGGGAATAGCCCACGGAACAGATTGCCAACAACTTCGCTCGGTTGCCCCCCGAGAAAATGAGGCTCGAAACACAGAATTCGGCGTACGCCCACAGGTGTGCTTTGCTCCAGCAATGGTCGCGATAGCCAAAATCCGGAAGTGTCGCGCAGGTCGATGGCCTTATTTTCGGCGAGCCTCTTTACGGATAGTCCCTTCCGATGTAATGCGCCAATGATCGAAGATGGCGTTGGGTCGTAACTATTTCGGAAGGCCGATAAGATGATCAAATCAACTGGGTTATTTACAGGAATTTCTGCCAGATCACCCTGCCAAAACGAGATATACCTTTCGCGGCTGCCATCATGAATTGTAATGCTGTCCACCATATCCATGACGATAGTCTCTCCGCCCTGACCCTTAACGACGTGTCGCCGAGCGTGTCGGATTCAAATGCAGATGGCCCATCCGTGCGCGAGTCTGCAAAAGGTCTCGTCGCGTTTCACTCGACCAAAATTACAAGTTTACAATATCATGCCATTGGCCCGATATTCTTGGGGTTAATGTTATTTTGCAAAGCTGCAGATCATCGGGTGGTTCCCGGGCCCAGATGGCAACGCGGAGCGTACAGTCATGCTCGCGGGCGTCATTGACCTCGAAAGACGGGCGGGTTACGATTCGTATTTTTATCCTGTGACATGTCGCACACTCGATTCTATTTGCTAAGATGCTGCCCATCTTGTGGGAGTACGGATGTCCGCCGATCGCACCGGTGGGGGTTGATCGAAATGGTGGTGCTGCCATTTCTGCTCTTGCGGCCCTTTCATTGAAAGGATTGCACCAAGCGGCACTTCAATTTGTTTTTTACGCGCGCCCTTCACGAACCCGAACAAAAGGGACGCCGTGGCGCATCGTAACGGGCCGCGCCGCCCGCAGGCGGAGACATGAAAATGAGGATGAGACCGCATAGTGATTGAATCGAAGCCGAATAAGCGAAGCTGGCTGATCCTGGGAGCAATTCTATTCGTTCTGGCTGCGGCGGCCACCGCCGCATTTTTCACCATCGGAAATTGGCTCGTTGTCGAGGATCCCCTGACCCGCGCGGACGCGATTGTGGTTTTGAGCGGCCAGCTTCCGACACGCGCGATCGAAGCGGCGCGGCTCTATCAGGCGGGTTACGGCGAGCAAGTATGGATCTCACAGCCCGATTCGCCAGTTGAAGAACTGAAAACGATGAAGATCTATTATCTCGGAGAAGATTTCTATAACGAAAAAGTTCTCCTGGCTCGGGGAGTTCCTGTCGCCGCGATTCGCGTGCTGGACCGGCCGAGCGCGAATACGGAGGAGGAGGTGAAGGAAATTTCCGAGGATCTTCGACGCGACAATTTTCATCATGTCATCATAGTCACATCGAAACCTCACACGCGCCGGGTGCGCACGATCTGGCGCAAACTTGTCGGCTCGGATCCGAGCCTGATCGTCCGCTACGCGGACGACGACCCATACGACGGGGGTCACTGGTGGCGCCACACCCACGACGCCCTGGACATCGTCCGTGAAACACTCGGCCTTTTGAATGCGTGGGCCGGTTTTCCGGTACGCCCAAGCGTGAACTGAACATGCCTCGCCGCGCCCGCAATCCAAACCAAGCCGCACAGCAAATCCTGCCACTCTTGCTCCTCGGGATTGGGCTGGTCGCCTCCAATAACTATTTAACCTTCATCGATGACGAAACGTGGATCCTCGACTCCGCGACGCAGCCGGTGCGAACAACTCTGGGTTTGTTTCTTTCCGGCGCGGGCCAGCACGAGCACCCTCCACTTTACGATATCGTTCTTCATTTCTGGCTTCGCTGGACGGGAGGGAACTTCGAATACCTTCGCGTACCGGCCATTTTCTTCTTTCTCGCGGGGCTCTTTCTTCTGGGCCGCGCCGCGGGGCGCATGAGTGGCCCGGCAAGCGCCAAGGCCGTGATTTGGATTGGGATACTGTGGCCCTTCGCCTTCCATTACGGCCGCCTGGCAGCGTGGTATTCGTTTTCATTTTTTCTCGTCGCAGGATTGACCCTCGCCTACCTCCGTTACCTGCAGGATCAGAGCCGCAGTCGATGGGCCGTATTCCTTTTATTTGGCGTGGCGCTTTTATGGACCAATTATTTCGGCTGGGCTCTGCTGGCGTGCCTGGCGATCGACCTGTTCCTGCGCCATCGCGCCGGTGAGCGTGAAGTGCCTCCCGGCGTGCTTGCGGGCACAGCTGCCTTGTTCATCGTTTCCTACATTCCCCTCTTTCGAGCGTTCTACAACGAACTTGGAAACGGAATTCATACTCATCAACGCTTCGTTAGCGTCATTGCGAATGCCGCGTTCAATGTCTATTCACTGTTTATCAGTGAATCCATGGCGCCGTGGCATTGGGCGCTGAGCATTCCCGCGGGGCTGGCCGTCCTGGGCTGCGTTGGCCTGGTTCTGGTGTACGGGTCCGCGGCGGCGCGCCGTTTTCTGGTGTACAGCGGTATTTTGATCGCCGTAATGGGCGTGACGGGAATCCTGGTCACCAAGCGGCTGTTGCTGGTGGCCCCCTGGGTTCTGTTGCCGGTCGGGATCGCTGTCGCGACGATTTCAATGCGCTGGGTGAAGATGGCCTTGGCGATCACGCTCCTGGTGATCGCGGGAATTGGCTGGTATGGAATCCGCGTGCGTACCTTCTATTCCGCGCCGCGGTTTCTCGAGCCCTGGCTTCAGGTTGCGGGAGATGCCGCGGACAAGTTGCATGGCGGCGCAACGGTCATCTCCAATAACCCATCGTTTTTCTTTTACCTGACCTACATTGTTCACGCCCCGGACGAAAGCGCGACTTGGAAATTTCAAGGCGTGCTGCCCGATACCGTTCACTACGCAAATGTATTTTCCCCGGATGAGTGGATCGCCGCAGGGCATCCGTATGCTCCCACCGTCCTGTGGATTCGGGGCATGGATGGCCCGCAAACCGGGGGGGCCATGGATGACGCCATGCAACAACTCGATCATGCATGCGGCGCCCGCACTTCGCGACTGATGATGCGTGACCAGGGTTATGTGTGGAAGCAGAAGTTCTTTCCCGAACTCGGCGAATTGCCCTGGCGAATTGAAGTTCGGGAATACGATTGCGCACCCGCAACTTCTCCTGAGATTTTCCCCATTCCTCCGCATTGATTTCTTGCCCAAGCGGGGCTGATTCGTCTTCAAAATGGTTTACTTTTGCTAGTACCGCGGGTCCATTGCCGCTCCCGTTTCGACCCCCGATAATGCAAATTGATAAGGAAGGCCCGAATGCCAGCTGCCTTTGTGTTCGCTGTCTCAGCCCTAGCGTGCAGGAATTTCTTGATTTGCTACTGGCGTGCAGTTGCAGCTGGCACCTATAGTCCCGGGCAGGCCTTTTATGGTCAATAGGTTAGCCATGCAGAGGGTACTTGTAGTAAGCCGGATTGGTACGAGAGGCCCATTGCCACAAGCTGGTGTGGGCTTCAGAATGGAAACTGAGGAAAATCCTGGATGATCGCGGCAATTATACTGATGGTTTCGATCGTGGCCCTGGGCCAATTCGGCCTATATTATTGGCGCGCCATGATCTCCGGGGTTGCCGCCCAGGCAATTTCGGACCGAATCCGCGCGGCAGCCGGGATTACGTCGCGTCCGATCGGCGCCCAGGACTTCCGTAGTGTATTGATTTTAAATAACTTATCTCCAGACCTACGCGGTCCAGGCGGAAGCTTCAGGGTCATCCGCACCTACTACGCGGCCGTTGAAAAGCTCGGTAAAATCGTTCCTGCTATGGCCAGCTGGTCTAACGCGGAAATGGCAACCTGCGCTCGTTACGTGGCAGTCCTTATGGATCAGCACCTGGAACGCAACATCGCCTGCGCTGCCCAGATGCGCGGGATGTAGTTCAACGTCCTTCCGGAAAACTTCTTAAGCAAGCCCAAAAACTCAATAAGCCCAGCGTAGCAGTATGCCTCCTGCGGTATAGCCTGCCCCGACAGCGACGAGCAGGACGAGGTCGCCCTTCTTCACCCTGCCCTGTGCGACGGCATCCCGCAGACCCAGTGGAATCGTCCCTGCCGTCGTATTACCGTAGCCTTCGATGTTGACCAGGACTTTTGAATCGTCGACGCCCAGCCGCTCCTGCATGGCTCGAATGATTCGCAGATTTGCCTGGTGGGGGATGACCAGTGCCAGGTCCTTGCTCGTGAAGCCATTGCGTTCCAGCATCTCGCACGCCAGCTCAGCCATGCGCCGCACGGCATATTTGAAGACCTGCGCGCCCTCCTGATGAATGTAGTGCATCTTCTGGTCGACGGTTTCATGCGAGGAGGGGTGCAGCGAGCCCCCTCCCGGCATGTAGAGGTTTTTTCCGCCCGAGCCGTCCACATCATGAACGAAATCGAGAATTCCTTCCTCGCCACCTTCAGTTGGCTCCAGCAGAACGGCACCCGCGCCATCGCCAAAAAGCACGCAGGTCGCGCGGTCCTGATAATTCAGGATGGAAGTCATAACATCACTGCCGATGGCCAGGGCTTTCTTGTGAGTGCCCGCGCCAACAAACTGCGCAGCAACGGTCATCGCGTACAGGAATCCCGAGCATGCCGCGGAAAGGTCAAATCCCCACGCGCCTTTTGCGCCCAGCTTGTCCTGTACCAGACAGGCGGTCGCCGGGAACATCATGTCCGGCGTCACACTGGCCACAACAATCAAGTCAATTTCCGAGGCCGGAACGTTTCTGGCGGCGAGGACTTGGCGCGCTGCAGCCGTTGCCAGGTCGGAAGTTGCAACGCCCTCATCGACCACATGGCGTTCACGGATCCCGGTCCTTTCCCGGATCCATTCATCATTGGTATCCACGAGCTTTTCGAGCTCGGCGTTGGTCATGACGCGGGGCGGCACATATCCGCCCACAGCGGTAATTTTCGCAGCAATGCGTCTGGGCATTCTGTCTCCGTGAGGATTGTTTGGGTCCTCGGCAAGAAGAACCGAGATTCTACGCAATCAAAGGCGGCGAAACAAGTCCGCACTATTTTCCTGGGTTGGATTCCGGGGGAATTCGATCTATGTAGATCGTTGCGTCGGGAGGAAGTCTGATTATGGCGCGAACCGGTTGAAAAAAGTAACATGAATAATTATGCGTTTTCGATCACATGGCGATACGTAATCGTCGCGGTCTTTCGCAAGGTCGCCGCAACCGAGCAATACTTTTCTTCGCTCAGCGCGATGGCATGCTCCACCGCCTTTTCGTCGAGCTCGCCGCGTAGTTTGTAGACGACTTCGAGTTTCGTCCACACGGCGGGAGGTTCCGCTGCGCGTTCGCCGGAAACTTCCACTTCGAGCGAATCGAGCTTTTGTCTTTTCTTCGCGAGGATCGCGACGACGTCGGTAGCGGTGCACGCTCCCAGAGCAATCAGAAGAAGTTCCATCGGTCCCGGGGCTCCATTAGAGGAGCGATCCGAATCGAGCGCCACCATGTGCCCCGAGGGAGCCTGCGCCACGAACCGTTCTTTGCCTACCCACTGGACACGAGCTGTTTGCATGGATTCCTCCCTGAGACGAATTGGAATAATGCACGCGTGCCCGCTGCAGGCGGGCCGTCGAGTTTGTGCGACAACCCTTGCGCGAATTCTTTTGTAGCGGCCGCCTTCAGGCGGCCATCTGCTCGGATCTAGTGTGCTCGTGTGAAGGCGGGCGCTACAAAGACGCAATTCAGGTTCACACAGGAAGCTGATCGAGATTTCAATCCTGTAGGATTAAATCACACTGATAAAGTCAGTGCCAGTTACCGCGTGACTTCCGGTTCGCGGAGCATTGCGGGATTTAAGATCAGAGGATTCGGCATCATGCGCAAACGCGAAACAAACACACGCACCAGTTCCGGGTCGAACTGGGCGTTTGCGCAGCGTTCGAGTTCGAGGAAGGCTTCCTCGGAACTGCGCGCCTTCTTGTAGGTTCGTTCCGATGTAATCGTATCGTAGGCGTCGGCGATGGCGATAATCCGCGCGCCGAGCGGGATCTGGCTGCCGGCCAGGCCATCCGGGTACCCCGAGCCGTCGAAAAATTCATGGTGATGGGCGACCATTTCCCGGATGCGCTCGGTGCCGCGGAGCGGCTCGAGCAACTTGGCACCAAACTCAACATGGCGTTTCATCGACTCCCACTCATCGGGATTGAGCGGGCCGTTCTTGTTTAGGATCGATTCCATGATGCCGACCTTGCCGACGTCGTGAAGCATGCCGCCAAGACGAACTTCCTCGATCTGCGGGCCTTCAAGGCCGATGGCCTCCGCGATCATTACGGCATAGCCGGAAACCTTGTAGGAGTGGCCCTGCGTGAATTGATCTTTCGCATCCACGGCGAGAGCGAGCGACGTCAGAGTGTCCATGACCACCGGAGGCAAGGGCTCAAAGGATGCGACGCTGGATGATTTCCCTGCGCTACTTCCTCTGCTTCGCGTCGTCGAAGATTCCGTCTCCGCAAAGGATCTCGCGAACTGTTCGACGCGGCTGTAGATTTCCACGAAAGCATCGGGACCTGTTACGAAAAGGCGCTTGAGCGTGACGCCGAGGTAAGCGTCGAGCACTTCCCGCTTCCACTGTTTGGAATCGTCCGGATCGAATTCATCCGCGGTGGAAACCGCGTTTCCGCCCTGGTGTTTGGAGAGGTACATCGAGGAGTCAGCCACTTGAATCAGTTCCTGCGGAGTGGATCCGTTATCCGGGAACGTCGCGACTCCGAAGCTGGACGTGACGTTCTTCTCGCGCATCAGGGGATCGGTGGAGATCCAGGAACGCAGCTTTGCGGCAAGTTGGTGGCTTTGCTCGGCGTCAGTTTCAGGCATGAGGATGACAAACTCATCGCCCCCATACCGCGCGATGACGTCGGAACGGCGGCAATTCTGATCCAGAATGTGCGCGACTCGTTGCAGCAGGAGGTCACCGTCCAGGTGGCCGTAAAAGTCGTTCACGAATTTAAACCGGTCCAGATCCATCAGGACCAGGGAGAAAGAACGGCCCGCGCGCGTTGAGCGCTTCCATTCCCCGGAAAGCGCTTCCATAAAGAAGCGATGCGTCTTGAGCCCGGTGAGGCCGTCCGTAATGGCCTGTTCCTGCGCCTTTTGGAACGTCATCGCATTGTGGAGCGCGCCTGAAATCAGGTCCGCCAGAGTGCCAAGGAACAGACTCTCCTGTTGCGGGAAGTCGGAGCTTTTGTCGGTTTCCACGTACAAAACACCGTGCAACTGGTCCGCATAGACAATCGGCAGGGCAATGGCGGAGAGCGAACCTTCGAGGATTGGTTCCTCCCGCGAGTCTTGCAACTCATAGTCGACCACCACCATTTGCCCGGTGCGGGCGACCATACCGACCACGTTGCCTTCGAGGCCCAGGTGCCGGCCCAGAGCGCCCTTGCGGCGGCCCGCTTCGGCCTGGATGATGACTTCCTTGGTCGAATAATCCATCAACCCGATTCCGATGTGCGAATAGTCCAGTCCCTGCTCCAGCTCTTCGGCGATCTTTGCGAGCATTTCGTCCGAGTTAAGGGTAGTAATAACGTTGCGAGAAATGTTGTTCAACAAAGTGAGATGGCGTGATTTCGCGCGTTCCTCGCGGAACAGCCGCGCGTTCTCCAGCGCGATCACCGCTTCGCTTGCCAGCACGCGCATCATTTCCATGTGGCCGCTGTCGAGCGCGCGTTCCTGGGGGCTCTGCACGGCCATCGCCCCGATGGCCCGCTCATAGAGCATCAGAGGCACTCCGCAGAAGCAACCCTGGTGCAAACTCTGTGATTCCAGGCCCAGTTTGCTGATCTCCTCCTTGAAATTCTCCCGAATCAACAGAGGTTGACGCGTTCTCATGAGATATTCCGTGATGGAATGGTCGCTAACCGCGCGGGATCTTTTGGGAAGCAGCACGCCCTCGCGCACTTCCACTTCGTATCGGATTTCGTTACGCACCGGATCATGCAGCGCGACGACGAAGTGATTGACGTCGAACAGCCGCCTCATTTCGTTCATGATGGTTTCAAACAGCGTATCCGGGTCCAGCGTCGAGCTCAACGCGCGGCCGATTTCGTTGAGCATGCGAAGCTCCTGCGTCCGGCGCGATGTTTGCTGGACCAGGTAACTGTTCTCGACGGCCATGCCAATCTGATGGCCCAGCGCGAGCAATAAGCGAAGTTCCGCCGCTGCAAAACGGCGGGCATCCGGAGTGCCCAGGAACAGCACGCCGAAAGCTTTTTCCTTGGCCTGCAAGCTGATTCCCACAACCGTATGCAGATGCTGGCTGACGGCCAGTTGCCGGAAACGCCGGAAGGCTTCCTCGCCTTCAAGCGCCGCCCAGGAAGAATCACGAGCAAGGTCGCGGAAAACAACCAGACCACCCAGGCGCGCCACCAGGTCCACCAGATGATCGTCGAGTCCCTCTTCCTGCGCGACCGCGCAGAAATTTTCCGTCAAGCCGATGGCCACAACCGAGGTGGGGCCCTGCGGATTGCCGTGATGCAGGAAGAGCGCTCCGGCAGGCATGCGCACCACGCTCAATACCCTCTCGAGGGCATGGGAGAGCATCTGTTGAATTTCCGGGCCGACGAAACCCGAGGTCGCCAGGTTCACGTTGGAAAGCGCCAGCATGTTGTGCTCGACCCGGCGCTTTTCCTCTTCGTAAAGGCCCATGACCATCAATGCCGCAGTGAATAACTGGGGAAGAATCTCGAGCGCGCGCAGGGAATCCGCCGCGTGGGAATGGAGCAGGACCTCACCGATCAGAATTCCGCCCCAACTGAGGAACGAAATGGCCAGCAGCAGATCCGCAAAAGTTTCGTGCTGGCGGCTCTCCTGATAAAACACCCATGCAGTGCCGAATAGCACTGCCGCGATGCCCACGTGCGGCGAAACATTGAAGCTGTGCAAATAGTAGGCGGCAGACCACAGCACGAAAACCGCGCCCGCGCCGACCTGGGGACGAACCCACAGCCGCGTTTCCCCATAAACCTGGGCTGTGCTGAAAAATAGCAGCGCTGCCGCGGCCAGCAGCCACTCATTTACCGCCGATTGCCACGGCGCGACGACGACCCAGGGCTCGATGGCGGGACTCAGGTAATGCAGCGCCAGCAGGCACCAGCCCGCGCTCCAGAGCATCAGGTAGGCCTGGCGCCTCAAGCTATACATGTAGGCGAAAAAACCCGAAGTCAATGCTGAAGCGATCAGCAACGTGATTGCGATAATGTTGTCGGACTTCACCAAGACTGAGACACCTTCATGGCTCACAAGTTGGAGCCCGTCTCGCAGAGCAAAACAAAAGCCTGCAAGGCAAGGCTGATGAAAATAGTTGAGTCAGGGGCGGCTGGGCCACCTACTTCATTCTCGCGGGAGGCGCATTCACCGCCCTCGCAAAAAACACCTATCCCACGAAGTTTCATCACTTTTGCGACTATAAGGGACGCCTTTCCGGACGGTCAAGGGTACGGGGGTACCAGACGGGAAACACGACACTTGAATCTTCGGGCACACGAAATCTAAGCAATGCGTGACGGCCGGGGGCGCTCTCTGGACGCGATCAGCAGCGTATTCACCCAGATGCCGCCGGCAAGGTAACCGGCGATCACATCGGTCGGATAATGCACGCCGAGGTAGATTCTGGAAAGGCCGATTCCGGCAATCAGCACGCCGCTGGCGATCCAGATCAAAATTCGAGCGCGCAGGCTTTGCACCTGGGCGCTGATGAGCCCCGCCAAAACACCGTAAAAGCATACGGAGCTCATTGCGTGGCCGCTTGGGAAGCTATAGGAAGCAGGGTCGGTCCCGAAAAAAGGCACGGGACGTGCCCGATGAAATACCAACTTCAGGATTGCGTCCAGAATCACTGACCCAAAGACGGCAACAGTAAACCAGATCGCTGATCGCCTCAATTTCCTGGCCAGAAATATCACGATCAGAAACAGGAAGAGTCCCGAAAGGAAACTTAGGGAGCCCAGAAATGACAGAACCTGCATCACTTGGGTCAACGCAGGATTGGCGTACGCATGCACCATCGAGCGGACATTGGAATCAAACCGTTGCAGGCTGCCCTGGAATACTTCTTCGGCAAGCCACGCAAATAAAATCAGAAGCGAGACCGCACTGACCAGTCCCAGCAGCAACTGAATCGAGGCGTCCCGGAGGGCCTGGAGATCGCCGTCCGTTTCGATCTTCGAGGCAGGTCGTCTAAAGCTTCTTGTAGCAGGGAGTTCTTCATCGCGTTTCATGAAGTGGCTATTCTACAGGAATGCAGCACCCTGCATTTGTGGAAGCTGTTCGATCAAAAGTCCATAAGTCAATTCAACCACGATGCTGCGACGATTCGTTGAGGGCTTCTCGCCTTAGGGCCGCGGTTCGGCTAAGATGAAGTGTTTTCAATCTTCAGGAGAGACCAACAAAGGGCATGGCAACTCACTCAAGTGCGCTCGGGGCTCCATCGGGCGGAGTTCGCGTGCGATTTGCGCCTTCACCCACCGGATATCTTCATGTCGGAGGCGCGCGCACGGCGCTGTTCAACTGGCTGTATGCACGGCGGCAGCAAGGGACGATGATCCTGCGCATCGAGGACACCGACGTCGAACGGAATCGCCCCGAACTGGTGGAAGGCATTCTCGACGGACTTCGTTGGCTTGGCGTCGACTGGGATGAAGGCCCCTATTTCCAGTCGCAAAGGCTGGACCTGCACCGCGCGGCCGCGGAAAAACTGATTGCTTCCGGTGCGGCGTACTACTGCTACTGCCCGGCAGAGAAATATGCTGGCGGCGATGCCGTCGAGGAAACCGAAGACGTGAAGAAGGAAGCGGGCCCCCGGCGCATCACTCGCTGTGCGTGCCGCGACGGCAAGACCGCGCCCACCGGCCAGAGCCCGGCTATCCGATTTCGTGTTCCGCTTGGCGGCACGACGAAATTCGACGACGCTGTTTTCGGTCCGCGCGAAGTCATGAATGAAGAGATCGAGGATTTTGTCCTGCTGCGTTCGCCCAAGAAAGGCCACGCGCAGGGCGCGCCGACCTACCAGTTGAGCGTCGTTGTGGATGACATTGACATGCGCATCACGCACGTCATCCGCGGTTCCGACCATATCTCAAACACGCCGAAACAGGCGCTGCTGTATCGCGCGCTCGGGGCCGAGCCACCAATTTTTGCGCACGTGCCACTGATTCTCGGCCCGGACCGCACGCGCCTTTCCAAGCGGCACGGCGCCACCAGCGTCAGTTCCTATCGCGACGAGGGATTTCTGCCGGAGGCGTTCCGGAATTTCCTGGCGCTGCTCGGCTGGGCGCCCGGCGAAGACGCTCAGTATCTGCGCACTCCCGAAATTGTCGCGCGATTTTCGCTTGAAGGCGTGAGCCGCACCAATGCGGTATTCGATCGCGCGAAACTTGAATGGTTCAACACCGAGTACCTGCAGAAGCTGCCCATCGATGATCTGCTTCCGTTCGTGCAGGCGGAACTCGAGCGCTCCAAGCTCTGGCAGCCGGAATGGGCGGGAGAAAAGCGCGAATGGTTTTCCAAAACGGTGGATCTGTTGCGCCCACGCACGCGGCTATTACCTGATTTTTCCACGTGGGCACGCGCTTTTTTCAACGACTCGTTTGAGTACGATCCTCAGGCGCGCGAAAAATTCTGGAAGGACGATCGGTTGGGGCCGATGCTCAGCAAACTTGCGGATGACCTCGCGGCGCTCCCCGAATGGAATCATGATGCCTGCGATCGCGCCTTGCGCGCGCTCGCCGCTGCGGAGGGCGTCAAAGCCGGGCTACTGATCAACGCAACGCGCGTGGCGATTGTCGGGCAGGCCGTGGCGCCGCCTTTGTTTGAATCCATGCTCGTGGTCGGACAGGACCGCATCGTCAGCCGGTTGCGACGCGCGGTTCAGGCGCTTACAACGGTGTAGGTCTTTAGTAGGACAGGCTTCAGAGTCTGTGTGGCAACTCGGCTTGACAGTACAGGTATACTTCGCGCAGGAGGTTGCGCGATGCCAAATTTTTACGAGTACAACCCGGAACAGGGATATTTGTT
>Ga0182024_10011032_pt1 | contig 18265 bp, 17 predicted proteins | sample P32metaG_FD_120480 | JGI IMG/M metagenome (GOLD analysis project Ga0182024, IMG submission 120480) | Permafrost microbial communities from Stordalen Mire, Sweden - P3-2 metaG (Illumina Assembly) | ecosystem: Environmental > Terrestrial > Soil > Wetlands > Permafrost | place: Sweden: Stordalen... | reverse complement strand
CGGATATCCGCAACACCACCGAATCCGACGGCCTTGGAAACGATGTGACGCACGCCGGGAAGGTTTATTTCCAGCGCACCGCCGACGGCACAACGCGCGTGCACGTGATCTTTGATCAGCGCATCTCCGGCAACAGAATTCAGCGCAATGAAAAAACGGAATACCTTCTCGACGGGCCGAAACTGATTGACCGCAACTATCGAAGCAAGACGCAGACGACCAGCGACATTTTGCAGCCCGGCCAGAAGATGGATTTATTCAAGATCGGCCAGGGCCCGTTCCCCCTCCCCATCGGGCAGGATCCCGCCGCGGTGACGAAGGAATTCGACGTGAAACTCATTGCGCCGGACAAAGACGATCCGGCTAAGAGCACTCATCTGAAGCTCACGCCCAAGCCGGACACCAGGCTGGAAAAGAAGTTCAACGCGATCGATATCTGGGTTGATGACGCGTCGCACATGCCGGTGCGCGTCGACACGCAGGACAAGCGAAACGGTGTGGCCAGCACCGAGCTTTCGAAGATTGCGCTCAACCCTCCATCAGGGTTGAAGGATTCGGACTTCAAGCTTCCGGATATCGACAACACCTGGAACCTGAACATCCAGAACTATCAACAATAATCACGCCGCCTTTGGCGCCGGCACAGCGGCCGGGGTTGCCGGCGCTTCAAAATGAGTGAAAAGCCTTTCGAGCAGGCCTTCCTGAAGCTCGGGACGCGTAACGGTCGTCGGATCGACCGGCAGAAGAAGATCAAATCCTGGACCTTCTGGCGCGGCGCGATTGATGATGATGTCGCCGCCGTGCTGATAGGCGACGGAAAACGCACCGAGGAGTTCCACTCCCAAATCTGAAGGATCGCTGGCCGGAAATGCAAACGGCGTGAAGAAAGCGGTCACGTCCTGCTCATTCCACGGCTTGGCTCCGCCACGAACGCGGAAGCGGATGGCTGGCACGTTTGCGATCTGAGCCGATTCAGAGCTGACGACAATCGGTTCCGTGGGCTGACTCAGTCGCGCGACATAAGTGACCAAAGTCTTCAGCGCCCCGGCGACATCCGCCGGACTCACATTCAGTTTAGCCGGCGCGGCGCCTGCGGTATCGATGGTGCGGCCGTTGGCCACAGTGCCGGCGTCTTGCGCCGCCTGCTTTACCAGTGCCGCCGCATCAGATTCGGCAACAGCCAGATTCTTTCGCGGCTCTACGGTCTGGGCTACTCGGTTGATGATATCGAGAAGCCGCTCCCGTTCTTTGAACGCGAGTGTCCAGAGCTGCTGGAGCAATTTCGGATCGCTTGGTGCGGCGGGCTCTCCGTTGGCTGGTGGCTCGGTTTCTTCAAGGAAGCACGAGAGCGCCGTCATCGAGTTTCGCAGGTGATGCGAGATGCCCCCCGCCATCGCGGCCAGCCCGCGCACGCGGTCGGCGACGATCATGCGTTGGATGACCGCTAGGCGTTCCTGCAGCAGCGTATCTTTCTCGCCCTGGCTCAGGAACAGCTCCATGGCCGCCGTGATGGTGAGCTTCAGCTCCTTTAAATCCGCCGGCTTGGTGATGTACTTGAAGATCGCGCCGCGATTGACGGCTTCGATCGCGCTCTCAAGTTCCGAGAACGCGGTGATCAGCAGCCGTGTCATGTTGGGCCATTGATTGCGGCAGCGTTTAAGCAGTTCGACGCCAAGCGCGCCAGGCATTTTTTGATCGGTGATCAGGACGCCAATCTGGCTTCCCTTCTGATCGAGGATCAAGTTCGCTTCCGCGACGTTGGTCGCGGTAAGAACCGTGAACTCTTTCTCCATCGCCTTGCGGAAATATTTGAGCGCTGTCTCTTCGTCGTCGACGTAGAGCACCGCGTATTTCTTGTAATCGTACTTGCTGTTCATGCGGCACTCCCTAGGACTTCCGGCGATGAAAACGCCGGCGTTGATGTTGCACCCGCTGGCGCGGCGGTGGCTGCCGCGGTGGACGCCAGGGCGAGATCGAAGCTAACGCGTGTCCAGGCGCCTTCTTCACTCTCGACGGTGATCTCGCCGCCGTGATTCTGAACGATCGTGTGGCAGATGCTCAGGCCGAGGCCCATTCCCTGGCCAACGTCTTTCGTCGTGAAGAACGGATCGAACAATTTCGGCAGATTCTCCGGTTTGACGCCGGAGCCGTTGTCAGTAACGCTGATTTTCAATCGCTCGCCGACCACTTCGCAGCACACCACGATCTTCGGCGGTCGCTCGGCTTTGGTCTTCTGCATCGCCTGCGCTGAATTGACGAGCAGGTTCATAAAGACGTGAATGATCTGTGTCTTGCCGCCGCCGACTTTATATTGACCAATGCCCTGCTGCGAGACCAGAACCTCGCCGAGTTCGTGGGCGGTCAATCGCTCCGCGGTCACGAGCGCATCTTCGATGCTGAATTCTTCCCGATCGTTCGCGCTGGTCGGATGGGCAAAGGTTCGCAGATCGGAAATGACGCCGCGGATGCGCGTCATGCCCTGGCCAATATCTTTCAACGTATCGGTGAGGCTCGCGTTCCCCTCGGCTTCGACCTCTGCCATCTGCAAAGCCATGAACGTGAAGTTCAGCGGGTTGTTGATCTCGTGCAGCAAGCCGGCCGAGAGCTTGCCCAGCGCGTTCATCTTCTCGGACTGCACGAGCTGAACTTCCGTCTCCTGCAATTTGGTCAGCGTGGTGGCGAGTTCTTTATTGTTGACGGCCAGCTCGTGTCGCAGCTTGAAGTCTTCGAATCGGCGCAGGAAGCGGTAGTGGCACGCGGCGGCGCAGATCATGCCGTTGCCGAGCAGGAAGTAGAGGTTGGCCGCCAGGCTTCCGGTCGTGCTGGTCAGATGCCGATCGATCGCACCCTCGGGGTGCACGGTATTGTGCGCCAAGCACGCGGCGACGTAAGTCAGCGTCACGAAGACGGTGAACCACGCGCCTTCCTTAAAGGTATAGGGCAGCACGAGGCACGCGCCCACGAGCGTAAAGTTCAATCCGGCGTAATACGGTGAGACGGCGCCTTCCGACCGGTAGATCATCCAGCAAACAGCCAGCATTGGAATGATCGTGCAACCCTTGTCGGTGATGCGGGCGTGCTTCTTGCCCCACTTCGTGAGCAGCAATAGCAGGCTTGGCAACAGCAATGCGGTGCAGATCAGCCGAACCCGGAGATGGGGCCAGACCAGCGTCGGATAGACGAAATAGTCGAGCATCCATCCGCTTGGAATCAGGAACAATCCCAGCAGATAGCCCAACATCGCCTGGCGAAGGCGCAACTGGCGATCGGACTCCGCGAACGCGGCCGTCAGGTCGGTGGACTCAAGTTTGATAGACGCTTCTGGCATGCGTCGAACTCGGCGAATAACGAGAACACTGCTTCCTCTAAGAGTCATTCATCGTGCGATTGACCATCTGACCGAAGTTGAATCGGCCAGTTTTTACACAAACCTGACGGGGCATTTCTTGAACGATGCGCGACAGCATTCCTCACACCGGCTTTCTCGGACGTCGCCAAATTGCATTGGAGAACCGCAGAATCCACCTAAACGGCACGTAACGCACGGCCGATGAGACGACGGTTGCAGCCCGCAAAACCGTCCTATTTGGTCGCCGGCCGCACAGAAGGAACCAATTATGCGTCTATCACATCAGGCAAAGCGTTTCTGGCTTGTCGCGGCGGCGAGCATATGTATGGCAACCGCGTCGACCGCTTTCGGCGGCGCATTTGAAGTCTTGCAGCAGGGCGCGCGGGCCTCGGGCCAGGCCGAGGCGTTTGTGGCACAGGCCGATGACCCGTCGGCGATCTGGTACAACCCCGGCGGCCTCGGTCAGCTTCAGGGCACCAACGCCCAAGTCGGCGGCTATCTCGTAGTTCCGGACTATCAGTTCAAAGGCGCCGGCGGCACAGCCTCCAACCAGCAAATGTCAGTGCTCCCGATGATCTATGTCGAGAGCGACTTTGGAACGGATAAGCTGCGATTCGGGCTGGGTCTGAATAACGTTTACGGGCTTCGTGAAGATTATGGCCTGAACACGCCGTTCAAGGATGTGTTCACCCGTGGCCACCTCTATACGATCAACATCCAGCCGACTGTCGGTTATGAGGTAAACGAACATCTCTCGGTTGGCATCGGCTTCAATATCTACGCGGGATCAGCTGATCTCGAACACGCTCAGGTTCTGGGCGCGCCACCGACCCCGCTTGGCTATCTGAAACTCCGCGGCAGCGACATTGCGTACGGTGTCTCGCCGGGCGTGCTGTGGAAGATTGACGACCACAATTCAATAGGCCTGTTCTATCACTCGCCGTTCACGCTACACTTGGGCGGCACGACGACCATCCGCGCCACCGGCATTCCGACCATCGGCCCCAGCCCGACCAACGCCGGTGTCGAAGTTCCGCAGACCGCCGGGATTGGTTATGCGTTCAAGCCGATGAATCGGTGGAAAATCGAAACCGACGCGGTTTGGAGCAACTGGGGAGCGTTGCAGGGCATTCGCATCCAGTCGAGCAATCCCCTGTTCAATAACCAGGTGATCTCCACCAAATATCACGACACTTGGGCGTTTCGGCTGGGCACGCAATACGAGATCAATAAGAACTGGACAGTTCGCGGCGGATATCAGTACGGCACCAGTGCCGCCCCGCAAGCGACGTTCTCGCCGCTGGTTCCGGATTCGAATTACCACCTGTTCAGCGCGGGTCTCGGATACGCCAAGGACAACTGGTCGATCGACGGAGCTTACATCTTCATCCTGCGTGAGACGCGAAACATCACCGACAGCATCAACACCGCCGCCGACGGCAAGTGGAACACGAATATGCAGGGCTTCATGGTCTCGTTTGGCATGAAGCTCTAAGGCCGGCAACCTCAGTCCCGGGGAGAGATTGGGTGGACGCGCCGCCGATTCATGGAATCGGCGGTGCTCCTTTTGCCACCAGACGTTCCTTGTTCTCGGCCCAATATTGTGGCAGGCGATACCACTGCACCGTTGGCGCATAGTGATGCACCAGATGCAGGTGCTGGTAACCCAGCAGCCACTGGAAAAGCTTCGGCACGTCGAGATTCCTCGCCGAGCCGATTCGGCTGGTGTCTTCGGCCGGATGATGAGGCCAGGCCGTCAGCACGAAGCCGAGGCATCCGATCGCGACGAAATTGGGGATGTACCACGCCGCCCACAGCGCCGGCGTCTTGTGCATCGCCAAAAAAAGCAGGCTCGATCCGAGAAGCAGCGCCGGTGTGAAGCACAAATGCATCAACAGATTGGCGCTGTGCCGAAAACGTTTAAGCGAATAGACGTAATAAGCCGGTGCGATGAGAAAAGACTTGGTCCATCGCATGAGCAAAGACTGCGAAGCCGTGAAGTGATCCGGGTCGGCGTCCTCATTCGTGTGCGCGTGATGCGTCAGGTGCAGCCGGCGGTACAAATACGGATCAAACATGAACACCACGCCGCTTGCGAAAAGCATCGCATCGTTCAGCGCGCGATTCTTGCTGGCGTTGCGATGGGCGGCATCGTGGATCACGATGTAGAGCACGAAGATTATCACGCACTGCACGAGCCCGATCGCGACTAAAACCGGGATGCCCGGATGCGGCAGCAGCGTCGCCGTCACCAGCAGCGCCACGAAGACAGCCAGCACAATTGAGCACAGCGTTACCGTTGGATTCAGTTTCATCGCCCAGCTCCTGCATCTTTAGCTTTTTCGAAACTCTGAACCTGGCTGTGAATCGTCCCGAACGGAACGATGCCGCGTTCCGTTGCGGCGCTTGACTGAGCCGGTATCAGCCAACTGCACCTTTGCCATGCCCGTAAGAGCCACCTTGCCGTTCAGGCCCGGCATCACCATGAGCGATCCCTTGCGCGCCTCGCGCTTGGTGATCTCGAGGAAGATGATACTTTCGTGCTGATCCCAGAACAGGCGATGCGACTTCCATTCCGAGGAGCTGATTTCGCCGCCGCAGGCGACCATCTGGTCGGCCTCGCGATAAATCAGCTTCCATCCCATGAACGACTCCATGTAACCGATGTCCTGCAACGACGGGGCGAAGTTCGCAATCAGCAACCGCCCGCCCGGCGCGAGCATGTCGAACATCAGGCGCGTGAGCCGCGAAGCAACGCGATCGGAGAGGTAGTCGTAGAGCCCTGCGGCATACACCAGATCCAGATCATCGAACCGGATATTTTCGGCAAGAATCGAGCGGACGGATTGCTTTATTGTCTGAAGTCCTTCGCCGGGATAGCTGCGTCGCACCTCGGCAAGGGATTCTTCATCCTGGTCGAGCGCCAGGAACTGGCCGATGCGACCGCTGACGACCGCCTTCGATTGCTGCGCCTCGCGCAAATGCCCGCAGGCGATCGACAGCACGCGCGGCGATGGATGCTGCTCGGCCACTTCATCAATGGTCCTGGCCAGCACCTCGGCACGCGACCGCACGCTCTTCGGGGCTTGCCGATCGCTATTGAACTTGAAAATCTTCGCGCCCAACGAAGATGTTTCTACTGGCGCCGGACGAATCCCATAGATGTAATCAAGCAGGCTCGCATCACCCGGATAACCTCGCGGGCGACGGAAAGAGTGCTCGGTGAAAGGATCCTGCCAGATCAAGCGACTGATGGGATGGTTCAGCGCCTGCGACTGGAAAATTGCATCCCACTCGACCGCGTCTGAAGTCCGTCGAATCTCCGAGAGCCGCTGCATAAGCAGCTCCATGCCATCATTGACCTGTCCTGCCAAAAGAAGCTGGTATGCCGAATCCAGAACCTGTTTGCATGCCGCGGATTTCGCGTGTGAATTGTGCGGCCCGTATCGATCTGCTGGAAAAACTCCACTGTCAGCGCCCGAGACAACTGTCGCCATCTTGCCCATTCCCTTTCGGCTTGCCGAGTCTTCGCGGGCAGCACACGCCAGTCGAACGTGACGCGATTGCAACCAAGCTCCCACACCGAGTTGCAAGCGCCGACTGCCAGAACACCAAGCTCAGAAGTGCCGGGGCGGAGCCTATCCGAGATTTTGGGGCGGTACAAATTAGCGATGAGTTCTCAACAATCTACGGCGTCCCATAATGGTCATAACTTGTTGCTAAATATTATCTAACTTGCTAAAAAATTGCGATATTATTGGACTGACTGGTACACAATCCGAGGCAGTTTTCAACGGTTGTAAGTCGCTAAGTGATTCCTGCACCTCACGTAAGCTGCTCCGCGCGATCTACGCGGAACCACGTAGCTCAGCCCGCTTCATATTGAAACAAAAACAACTTGCCACGCGAACCCGTTGGCGAAAGTAGAATGGATATATGCAAGACGCACAGGCGACGCTCGATCGGTATTACCTGGAGATGCGCTGGAGATGCCTGTCGCTGGCGGCGGACTTCGATCGCGTCGAGCGCTTAGCCGGCGGCGCGGCGCTGCTCGATTCGGATCCGCGCATCAAAAAGCTTCGTGACGCAATGACACTGCTCGCCAGGCCCGGAGCGAATCGGGCCGAGCACGTGCAGATGATCTTCAGTGACAAGACCCCCCCGCCGCGGTAATTCGCTTTGCAGTTATGGTTTGTTGTTCTAAGACGTTTTCACCCATGCGATACATCGACCCCCACATCCATTGCGTTTCCCGCACGACCGACGATTACCTCTACATGGCCCGTTGCGGCGTGGTGGCCGTATCGGAACCCGCGTTCTGGGCCGGATACGATCGCAGCACCGCCTCCAGCTTCGGCGATTACTTCCGCCATCTGACTGACATCGAACCCAAGCGCGCGGCGCGCTACGGCATCGATCACTATTGCTGGCTCTGCATCAACGCCAAAGAAGCGGAGAACGTCGAGTTGAGTCGCGAAGTAATCAAGCTCATTCCCCCTTTGCTGGACCATCCGCGCGTGCTCGGGGTCGGCGAGATTGGATTGAACAAGAACACGCGTAACGAGATTACCGTCTTCGAAGAGCAAGTTGATCTGGCGGCTCGCTACGATCAACTGATCCTGATCCACACGCCGCATCTGGAAGACAAGCACAAAGGCACGTCAATCATCACGAGCATTCTGAAGAACGACAAGCGCATCAAGCCGGAGCGTGTGTTGATCGATCACTGCGAAGAGCACACCATCCGTATCGCGAGAGACAACGGCTTCTGGGCCGGCCTGACGGTCTATCCCGTCACCAAGATCACTCCCCAACGCTGCTCCGACATCCTCGAAACCTTCGGCACGAAAATGATCTGCGTGAACAGCGCCAGCGACTGGGGCGAATCCGGCCCCATCAACCTCACTGACACCTGCCTCGAATTCATGAGCCGCGGCCATACCGAAGCCGAGGCGACCGACATCTTCTACAACAACCCGTGCCGGTTCTTCAGGCAAAGCCCGAAGTGGAAGCTGAAGCCAGTGGGTTGACGCCTCTCGCCTTCGGAAGTTCAGATCGCGCTGGCGTCAATATCATCAGCCGGCTTGGTCATCGAACCCTTGTCGTCGGTCATGTTCGGGCCGACGCTGTAGAGCTGATAACCCTCACCCTTCCGCTTATAGTGGAACGGCGCATCGATAAAATCGTCCTGCGGAACAGCCGACAAGTATTGCGATTTCAGAAACTCCAGCGATTCCGGGTAATCGCCGTGGTCGGCATGGTAAGCCGCCAGCGCCCATGTTATCTGGGTCAACTTCAACTGTGCCCGAGCCGTCTCCAGTTGATCCAACGCCCGCTCGACTGCGGGCATGACCAGACGCAGCAGCCAATACGGTGAGACGAGCGATGAAATTCCCCGGGATTGCAGGTTGCACCAGTTCTCCAGCACGCGCAGCGCTTCGCGTCGCTCGGCGTAAGTGGGCTTGGCACATGCGACAATCTGTGCATCGTACATCGCATTCTGAGCACGCATCGAGGCTTCGTACGGGATCGGAATGAATCTGAACCACTGATCCGGCAGCACGGCATTCTGCGAGGAGGGGGAAATTCCAGAAACCGCCCGATACAAGCGGCCTGCCTCCACAGGGCCCATGGCCGCACAGCGCATCGCGAAATCGAGGCCGAGGTATCTCTCCGTCACATCAATGCTCTGCGTGAACGGCGGGAGCTCACCTAGCGCAAGCGAATCATTTAGGAATTCTTTGGCCGTCGGGCCATCGACCTTCGCGTGGATCGCGATATTTTGAGCCGTCTTGCACGCCATCACTTCCATGCCGATTGATACTAGGCGTTCGATCAGGGTCGTCCCTTGTGCCGTCAATCGTGCCAGATGATGTATCGCCAGCACATCGGCGCGAGCGCTCTCAAAGTCCCCCGATTGCGCCTGACGGAGCGCGTGTTCGGCAAGCAGCCTGGCGCACTGGCGGATCGCATTCAGATGCGGAAGCAAAACCTCGAACAAGGTTCGATATCGCGTTCCGCCGTTCATAGGCATGAAGTAACGCGAACGATGAGTTGCTTCCATTATTTTCTTCCGCGGCTTCTCGTTCAGTTGCAGCCATCGCGTGATTCGCGGATCTGAGTCAGGAGGCCAAACATCGACCTCGCCTTCCAGAATGCGCGTCGCCGAGGGATTGCTCTTCTCAAACTCCTGTGGCGTCACGAAATAATCGCCACTCTCCGGAAGGTGCGGCATATGCAGCCGATCCGTTATTCCATCCGGCGGCTGACTCTTTGGCAGCGCACTTCGACCCAGTGCCTGCAGCAGCAACGGCGCGGAATTGTTTTCGTCCGTGACGCCGCGTGAAAACTCGGTTTCAATCGCAGTCAGATAGTCGATGGTTCCATTCTCCATCACCGGCGTGGTGATACGCGTGGTGTCGAAGCCCGGCGTGATACTTCGCCGTGTTTGCACCAGCACCAGATCGATCGCCATCAAGACCAAGACGACTGAAAGAACATAGATCAGAAAGCGGTAGAATCTCCGGCGAGGAAGAAGTGTCATCGCACGCTCCGAGCGTCGTTAAGAAGCAAATCGTTGCGAAAGCTAAACGCATACATCGCCGGCGGCTCCTGCGATGAGGCCGCCGCAACTAACTGGATGGGACTTGAATTTGTAGGTTGCGTCGGCGTCTGCTGAATCAACACGGCGACGATCACACACGCCGCCGCCAGGCTGCTGCCGATCGCGCAAAGCATCGGCCAATCGCGACGCACCGGTTGCGGCCTGAGCCGCTCCCCAATCGCATCGCGCATCTCCGCCGACACCTGCCGCGGCCGCATCCGTCGCAGTCGCTCTTCAAATTCCCGCGATGGCTCATACATGTTTTACCTCATCCGACATACGGAACATAACGGGGACGCAGCTAGTTTCAACGCCGCGCAAACTAGATGCGTCCCCGTTAATCTCCCTCCCCGTTAATCTCCCCGTCCCCGTTCATCTCCCCACCTCATCCGACAAAATCGCCTCGAGCTTTTCCATCGCATACCGATATCGCGAAGCCGCCGTGTTTGCCGAAACTTTTGCGACTTCAGCGATCTGCGCGAACGTCAGCCCGCCCCAAATCTTCAGGACCACGATTTCCCGCTGCCCTTCCGGCAACTCGGCCAGCGCCTCCTGCACATCGATCGCATCGCCAATCGACTCTGCTGAATCTTCAAACCAGGATTCGCGACGCTGAAACGCGATTGACTCCCGTGCTCTGCGCCCGGCGTTCTGCCGATGCTGATCCATCGCCGCCGACCGCACGCACGCATACAGATAAGCAACCGGATCATCCGCCCGATCGCGCGACTTCCAGAATCGAACGAACCCTTCCTGAGCCGAGTCCTCGGCGTCAGCAATGGACGCCGACGCCACCCACTGCCGCGCATAAAGCACCACCCCCGGCCCATGCCGAGCCAGCCACGCCTGCCAGGAGTCAGGTGCGTCAGCCAGATGCGCCTCCTCTGATTGATATGACGGAGCCGCCGGAGAGTTTTGTCTACGGCACTGAGATTGATAGCATTGTGAATTTCTGCTGCGCCGAGCAGATCCGCAAGGAGCGATCAATCCGTGCTGGCATCAATGTCGTCTGCCGGTGCTGTCCTGGCACCGTGATCGTCTCTGCCGTTGCGGCCGACGCTGTATAGCGTGTAGCCGGACTCCTTCCACGCATAAACAAACGACGCTTCGGTGAATGGATCTAATGGCACGGCCGGCAAAAGTTGCGGTGAAAGCTCTTCGAGCGTCGCGGGGAACTTCCGATTCTTAAGCCGGTACATCGTCAACGCCCAAGTAATTTGCGTCATCCGAAGCTCCGCTGTAACACGGTCCATATTGCCTTGCTCTTGAACAACCGCGGGCAAATAGATGGATAGCAAAACCTGTGGCGCCGCCGCCGCCACCAGCACGGGCGGCGCCGACTCGCAGGCTTGCGTCACGGCTTGAAACGCTGCCGTCCGCTCAGCTCGTGTTTTCTTCCCGTACGCGGCAACAAGCGAGTCAAACGTCGCGTTTTCCAAACGCATTGCATCGGCGTGTCGAATCGGCACCAGGTAGTACCCCGGCGGCTCATGTTCTGCCGGCGTGGGGCCGCCGCCATAGAGTGATGTCACAACGGGCCCGCGGATCGCGACGTTCATTGAGCATTCGAGAACGGTATAGCGCTCACCCTTGTCAACCGCTTGCGCGAGCGAGGATAGCTGCTGTAGTGCCAGTGCGTCGCGCAGAAACGGCTCAGCGGTCACGGCATCGAGGTTGGCATGTTGCGCAATACTACGGCTCGTGTGACACGCCAACGCTTCAATCCCGCCTCCGAGAAGGCAACCAATAACCGTCGGAGACTGCGACAACAATCGCGCCAGCCTGTGCATCGCCTGCAGATCGGCGCGGGCGGCTGCGAAGTCGCCGGCACCGGCCCGAAGCCGCGTGTGGGCAGCCAGCAACATCGCGGATTCGCGCAAACGATTCAGTTGAGGGAGCTGCGCACTGACGATCGTTTGTGGCTCACCCGCGCGCATTGGCATAAAAAATCGCGGACGCGGCGCGGCTTGAAGAATTAAATTCAACGGCGTCTGGTTGACCTTCACCCATTCGGCAACTTGCGTTAGGTTCCCTACCGGCCATGAGACAAGATCGAGTTCGGATGGCTGCGTAGCCGCCGCTTGAAAATCATCAAACGTAACCAGGTAAGCGCCCTTCTCCGGCGGCACCGGGATGTGTAGCCGCCGGGCCACCGCATCCCCATGCTTGCTTGGCAAGCCGGCCGGCCCGAAAGCTTGCACTAGAAATCTCGCGGCGTTGTTATCGTCCGTCACGCCGTTGCCAAATTCAGCATCGAGGGCTGCGACGTAGTCGATGGTCCCATCCGCGTTGACCGGCGATGTCGCGCGCGTGGTGTCATACGCGATAGGCACCTTATGACGTGCTCGCGTCAACAGCAGGTCGCCCACCAAAAGCACAATCGGTGCAACGCCCACGAGAATCCCAAGTCGACGCCGCTTGCGATGGTGGTGCTGTTCCATAAGTGCTCCCTCTCCACATCTTAGGCGAAATATGCGCGATATCGCTTTATACGATCGGCGTGGGATTGGAAGGGCAGCGACTGGAACGCAGCACGATAATCGTTTCACTCGATGTGTAACTCGCCGACGGCGAGATGAAATAGACCGCGGCTCCAACCAATTCGTGGCGTCGCCGAATCTTCAATGCGGCGTGTGCTGTTTCGGCCCCGCGCCGCACAGGACGACTTCAATCGATGGGCGATTGAGATCGGTGGGGAAGACGCCTGGGGGCGATGCGGTTCCCTCGGATTTGATGCACACAAACCCGGTTCGCTGACCTTCGCGGCGAAAGCGCTGTTGAACTCGCGCCAATTGTCTTGCCACCAACTGAGGAAGCTCACCTCGCCTCGGCGGAGGGCTCTGCGGTGGAGCAGCCACACGATCAGGACAGTCCCGAGGAAGAGGAATCGCTGCAACGCGGCGGTGATCGTCTTTCGGAATCTCCCGCGGCCGGCGCGGAGGATCGCCAGCCGCTCGGCCTGGAACTCGACGTGGCGAACTTCATCCCGCAGCAGTTGATCACAGATTCGCCGCAGAATCGTGGAGTTGGTCGCGTTGCGGATGGCGGCGTAATGGGGCTTGGCGATGATCTCGGCGGTGATCAGCACCGCGATTGATATTTCCAGGCTCCGGGTGATGCCGCGCATCCGCCGGAAGACGCGATCGGTGAACGTCGTCTGAACCAGCGGGATCCCATTCAGTTTCAGGAACCGCCCCAGGTCGCGCGCGTGGCGCTGCTCCTCGGCGATGAATAATCCAATCGCCGAAACATAATCGCGATCGCCGGTGCGATCGGCGTAGAGCTGGGCGTTGCGATAGAGGTGCTTGCCTTCCGAGCTTTCGCCGGCCTGAAACTCGCGAAGCGACGCCGAAATGTCGGCGATTTCATCCGCCGTCAGCTCTGCGCCGAGTTGCCATGGGATGTCGAGCACGCAATTGGCGTTGTGTTGATAATATTGATGCCATTCCTTGGAGGTGAGCACGGGGAATCCCCCTTGAATCGGAGAAGTTGAAGGTCATCGGCGCGCGATCCGTTCGCCGAGTCGAGAACAATTGCCGAGGCGGCTGATCCGCTTCAAAAGTTCATGGTGTGGATAGACGCGGGTGGGCTGATTTTATTTTTCGTCGGCGAGATTTGGCGTCGATGACAATTGCCGCGGTCGGGCGTCGCGCGACAGCATCACCTCATCCCATCACGGTCAGGGGCTGCTGTAAGCGCGTCAACTGACCGCCGCAAATTCTCTCTCGCTGTCGCTTCATATATCGCTCGCATCACCGCAGTGCTGAAGATCGCCGGGCAAGCCAGAAACTTCTGCAAGATGGCGGCGCGGCCCACACGGAATGCGTGTTCTTCAACGTGGCCATATTCCTTACGAATGGCCCGCTCATATGCGTCGAACTCGGCTCGCGGTCGGCCGAGGATGGAGAGGTCGATGTCGACGATGATCTGGGCGTCGGCCAATGCGGGAGCGGTCATGTGCGTTGTTGCCAAGATGAGCGCAGTGACACGATCGATGATCGCGACTTCAATGCCGGCCTCGCGCATAGCCGTCGCGACAACTTCGGATGATCGCGCTTCGTTGTCGTTTTTTTGTGGCGTCGTAGACGATGTCGTGATACCAGATCGCCAGCTCGACGACGTCGGGCGCTTTGCATGCAGCCCGAAGCCCGTCCAGCTCCGCCAGGCACTGCCGGATGTGATGCAGATTGTGGTAATGACGCTTTGGCAACTGATAAGCGGCGATCACCGGATCGAGCGACGGGATTGCATCGGCGCCAAATCGGAGCCACAGGCGATTCCATCGCGGTCGCAGTTCGTGATGTGGATCAGTCATCAATGCCGCCCTCTTCGAGTCACTTCAATAGCAAGATTCTCTCTTCATCCGTAAGGTAGCGCCCTGAATCAAAGAGCAATCCGCGATCCCAATAGTGCTTTCGCCGCTGGCTCCAGAGCGACAGATGCACGACGCCGACAGGTGCGTTCGGCGGCTGCGGGACGCGCACCACGCCGGCGTGGTCGCGGAATGGGATTGCGTACATGCACATGTAGTTGAATAGTGGATCGACCGGAACCGCCATGTCATGACGGGCGGCCAGAACGTTGAGCGCGGTTTGCTCGGCCATGTGCCGGATGCGTGGGTCGTCGGCGCCATACTGGCGGCTGTAAAGCACATTGATCTCGCGTTTCCACAATTCCCAAAGCGGATTGCCAGCCGCCAGCGAGAATATTCCCGCGTTCAGCAGTGGACGGCCGGCCATCTGCCGGGCGATTTGCTCGCCATACAGCGGGGTGTAATAGCGCGCCAGGTTCTCGATCTGGAGCGTCATAAAACTGGCATTGAAGTCGACGTAGCTGTAGTGCCATTCGGGGCAGATGAACAGCTTGTCCGGATACGCGAGAGCCATCGATCCAAACATGTGCAGCGCGTCGCGGCTTTGAATCCAAAGATCGCTGTCGAGCCAGATGAACGCACGCGTTTCCGGGAACATGAGCGGCAGAAAAGGCCGCAACACGAGGGCGCGCAGATGGCCTGGCGCTGATTGCGCCAGCGGCCCAAGCAGTTGTGTATCCAACGGGAGCACGCGCACGCCCTGCTCGCGCAGCCATTGCAGATGTCCCGGCGTGCAGCCTAAGTCAATAAACGCCAGTTCAAATCCCGCCGGCATCGCGCCAGCGGCTTGAATCGAACGAACCAGGCCCTTGGCGAGCAGGATGTAACTTTCATCACAGGAAAAGACAATTTGAACTTCAGCCATGAGTGGGTTCGCGCAACCGGGACGCGATGACTAAATCCTTTGGAACGCGCACAACCGCGGCAATCGTAGCCGCTGTTTCCAATGCGATGGTAAACCGAGGTCCGCCGATATCGGACTCTGACCGGTATGCAGAATCAGAATTCCGCCGCGCGGCAGATGGGTTTCCGCCAAACGAATAACCTCGGAAAGCGGCGATGAATCGATGCTCGCACAAACCGCCCGGAACAACTGCCCCGCAACCGGCGTGCAATGCACGACCTTGCCATTTCGGCTGGCGGCACAGCCTGCGACCAGCCAATTTGTTAACCCGAAGTTCGACGATATGCTTGCCTCCAGCACATCTCCAGCCATCGGCCAGTTCTTTATCAGCGTGAAGAGGCAAAACCCCAGCACCGCTGAATCACCGAGTAGCGGCGTCATCGACTGACTTATCAAACGCGAAAGGCTCGCCACGTCGGCAACTTCCATCTGAATTTGCTCGACGGCCTTATCAATCAATCTGCCGCCGATCGCGTCTTGATATCGCTGGATAGCAGCCGCGAAGCTTCCGTCGAGCTCCTCGGCTGACTGCTGATCGAAAACGACGCGCCCATCCTTGAGCCTTGCGCGATCCAGGAACAGGTCGGCATGGCTGCCACGCCTAAGCCCATAAGAAAGTCCGATGAAGTTCAACTTGTATGTCTCCCCAAACGAGTTGAGTTGAAGTCGGAAACAGCCGTCTTCACCGCCCACTTTCCCGCGAAATGCCGGATCATCAGGGAAGCCGCCCATGAGGCGGACGATACCGCTTCGCACCATCAACGTTCCCGGCATGGTGGCTTCCATCGCTTCAATTTGCCACGGCTCAGGTTTACGATCCGTGCCGGACAGGTTCAGTTTGCATTCCACCGCGATGACAGACATCTGACGATCGAGCAGGTGCCGGGCCTGCGCGAAAAAGCCGGGCTCATATTGATCATCGGCGTCGAGAAAGCACAAGTATTCTGCGCCAGCAAGCTGAATACCGCGATTACGCGCCGCGGCCTGGCCCTGGTTCGTCTGCGAGATCGCGATCACTTGATTTTTGAATCGGGCCAGCAGGTCGCGAATGACCGACGGGGTTTCGTCGGTTGAGCCATCATCAATCAAGATGATTTCAGCGGGTACTTTCTGCGCGATCACGCTCTCAACCGCAGCCGCAAGCGTCGTCGCGGAGTTGAAGCATGGAATGATTACAGAAACCGCTGGCGAGGACGTCATTCGATCGACTCACTTTTGAAACTTCTCCAGGAACATCTCCATACACCGGCCGCGGCACATACTTATGCACATCTCGTTAAGGAACTTATATTCGCGAACAACTAACTCACGGCAGTGAGATTGAAACGGGGGCTTGTGCCTGCTGCTTTCGACGAAGTTGCCCGCAAGCGGCGTCGATATCGCGCCCGCGGCTTTTGCGAACGTGGGCATTGACGCCCGCGCTGCGAAGGATCTCCTGGAACTTCATGACTGCGTCCGACGTGGGTCGGATGAATGGCAATCCTTCGACCTGGTTGTAGCGAATCAGATTCACATTCGCGCGGAGCGTCTTGCACAAGCGGGCCAGTTCGCGGGCGTGTTCGGGTTGGTCGTTCACATTCGAGAGCAGGATATACTCGAGCGTGATTTCGCGGCCCGTGCGATCGAAGTAGTAGCGTGCCGCCGACAGGATATCGTCGAGCGAAAAATGCTCTGCCCACGGGATCAACTCGCGACGCAGCGTTTCGTTCGGAGCGTGCAACGAGATCGCCAAATTGATCGGCAAGTCTTCCTCGGCAAGCTCGCGCATCTTCGCGGGAACGCCGACGGTGGAGATCGTGATCCGCCGAGCCCCGATATTGAAGCAATCAGGATCGTGCAGGACGCGGACGGCGCTCATCACGTTGGCATAGTTGGCCAGCGGCTCACCCATACCCATGAAGACGATATTGGTGATGTGCGTTTTTGAAGCGGCGAGAATCAGGTTGAGCTGATAGACCTGCTCGACGATCTGGTCGGCGGTCAAACTTCCCTTAACCCCGTTTAATCCGCTTGCGCAGAACTTACAACCAACCGGGCATCCCACCTGTGAGCTGACACACGCCGTTCGGCGGTCGGCATCGGGAATCATCACCGTCTCGGCGGCGGATTGGTTGGGCCATGTCAACAGCAGCTTCTGCGTGCCATCGCTGCTGCGCTGATCAATGGTAATCTGGGCGGTACAGAATTCCGCCCGCTGCGACAGCAGTTGGCGATCATTGGCCGACAGATTGGTCATCGCCTGTGCGGCGGGCTTGAGCTTTTGGTAGACCCAGTCGCGCACCTGCTTGCCGCGGAATCGGGGCCAACCCCACTCCACGACTTGAGAATCGAACACAGCGGCCGGCAATCCGAAAAAACGAATTGGCTGCGGCAATGCGCTGTCGGCGGGCATAGGATTTGTTACGTTGTCATTCACGATGATGCTGCTGACAATCGTAGGATGGACGGTGACAAGGTGGAAACTACCAGCGGCAACTGCCTTGACGGAAGCGACGATAACTGGTCTTCTGGAGGCGTGCAATGAACCTTTGGCCGTTCAACTCCGGAGCTCGTGAGCCCGGGTCGGCGAAGGACCGGAGCGATCCGGATTCACCGCGCGCCTCGGGTCGCTCGAATGGCCGCTGGGATCTGCACATGTCGGCATCAAACGATTATACCGACGAGCAATTGCTCTCTGACTACCGCAAGGGGGATCGCTCAGCCTTCGCGACGCTGGTCGGCCGTTATCAGCGCGAGCTATATCACTTCCTCGTCCGCTTCCTGGGAAATCGCGCGTCCGCTGAAGATGTGTTTCAGGAGACGTTCCTACAGGTCCACCAGTCGGCCGAGCAGTTTGACTTGCAGCGGCGTTTCCGCCCCTGGCTGTTTACGATTGCCGCCAACAAGGCTCGCGACCTCATTCGATCTCAAGCCCGGCGCCCCACAAATCCGCTTCAGGCGTCGATCAATTCCAGCGATGACGAAAGCGGTGAATTCATTGATTTGATGCGCAGTGCCGTCGATTTGCCCGATGCTCCGCTGGACAAAGCGGAATTG
>Ga0182024_10011031_pt1 | contig 18265 bp, 19 predicted proteins | sample P32metaG_FD_120480 | JGI IMG/M metagenome (GOLD analysis project Ga0182024, IMG submission 120480) | Permafrost microbial communities from Stordalen Mire, Sweden - P3-2 metaG (Illumina Assembly) | ecosystem: Environmental > Terrestrial > Soil > Wetlands > Permafrost | place: Sweden: Stordalen... | reverse complement strand
CCATGTTGCCGGTTCCTTTGAACTCTTCGAAAATGACTTCGTCCATACGGGAGCCGGTCTCGATGAGGGCGGTGGCAATGATGGTAAGGGATCCTCCCTCTTCGACGTTACGGGCTGCTCCGAAAAACCGTTTAGGCTTGTGGAGAGCGTTGGCGTCGATACCGCCGGTGAGAATCTTACCTGAATGCGGTTGCACGGTATTGTAGGCTCTGGCAAGGCGCGTCAGGGAGTCGAGCAGGATGACGACATCATGTTTGTATTCGACTAAGCGGCGTGCTTTTTCGATGACCATTTCGGCGACTTGGACGTCGCGTTCTGGCGGCTCGTCGAAGGTCGAGGAAATAACCTCGCCCTTGACACTGCGCAACATGTCAGTGACTTCTTCAGGACGCTCGCCAATCAAGAGAACGATGAGGAAGACATCGGGATTGTTAGTGGTGACGGCATTGGCAATATCTTGCAGGATGACGGTCTTTCCGCAACGAGGAGGAGCAACGATCAAACCGCGCTGTCCTTTACCGATCGGAGAGGCGAGATCGAGAACACGGGTCGTCATTCTCTCTTTCGTCGTTTCCATCACAAGACGTTTTTGCGGATAGAGGGCTGTCAAGTTCTCAAAGAGGATCCTTTCGCGGGCTTCTTCCGGAGGACGGCCGTTGATTTTATCGACTTTGAGGAGAGCAAAATATTTTTCTTTCTCTTTAGGCGAACGGATGGTCCCGTAGACCGTGTCTCCTTTTTTCAGGTCAAAGCGGCGGATTTGAGCAGGAGAGACATAGATGTCTTCGGCAGAGGGAAGATAGTTGTAGTTAGGAGAGCGGAGGAATCCAAATCCATCAGGGAGGATTTCTAAAACGCCTTCGCCAACGAGAATTTCCGTCGGGTGCTCGGCTTTTGCTCTGACGATTTCAAAGATCATCTGGGATTTTGCAAGAGAGCCTAAATGCTTGAGGCCCATTTCACGAGCGACGACATTGAGCTGGTCCATGTTCATGCGCTGGAGGTCGGCGATCTTCGTAATCTGTCCCGGGCTGGATGGTGTCTCCTGCGGCGCAGGAGTGCTGGACTCCATATCGTTTTGCGGGGTGTCAGATGTCTGGGTCGGGTCTTCTGGTTTCATTCGTTCTCCTTAAATTAGTCTGTCCAGGATCGCTGAGATCGAGGACCGTAATATATTCAGATCACCGTTATTGGTGATCACAAAATCAGCCTTTGCTGTTTTATCTTTGTCCTGCCTTGCCAAACGTTCGGCAAAGTGTTTATTGGCAGGGTATCTTTGGCGAGCAATTTCTATATCTGCAACGACAGCGATTACAAGATCAAAATCTTTTTCCATACCAGCTTCGTAGAGAAGGGGCACCTCTGCGACAAAAAATTTATAAGAGGGGTTGTTTTTGACGTGGTTAAAACGCCTGTCGATTTCTTGTTTCACTGCTGGGTGTAAAATTTTTTCTAAACTTCTTAATTTTTCGAAATCAGAAAACACAATTTCCGAAATCTTCTTTCTATCGATTTGATTTCCGACGACGATCTCAGGGCCTAAAAGTTCAACGACTTTTTTCCCTGTCGGCGTATTGGGAGATAACAGGCTATGCACGATTTCATCTGCATCGACTACATAAGCGCCATACTCTTGAAGAATACAGCCCACCGTCGACTTGCCCGAGGCAAGATTGCCTGTTATAGCAATTTTTCTCAAAATTAACACTCTCCCCAATTTTTTCCAATGGAAATATGCACTTCTAAGGGGACTTTGAGTTTCATGACGCCTTCCATGATAGTTTTAACTTGAGCCGATAGGGCATGGACATGGGTGTCGGGAGATTCAAATAAAAGTTCGTCATGGATCTGCAAGAGCATATAACCCAGATTTTTTTCTTTCAGAAGGGTGTCGATTTGGACCATCGCAATTTTAATCAGGTCGGCTGCAGTACCTTGCAGAGGGGTATTGATCGCCAATCTTTCGGAGGCTGCGCGGAGTATCGGGTTTTTGGAGTTGATCTCCGGGATAGGCCGCTGCCGTCCTGTCATGGTGACGGCGCGTCCTGTTTTGCGTACGCTCTCTTTGCAAAATTCAAGGAATTCTTTAACTCGTTTATACCGCTCAAAATACTTCTCGATAAAGGCGGCTGCATCTCGATATTCGATTTTCAAACCTTGAGATAGTCCGAAGGCCTGCTGGCCGTAAAGAATGCCGAAGTTGACCGCCTTAGATTTATGGCGCATATCTTCGGAGACGTCTTTAAGAGGGACATCAAAAACTAAAGAGGCGGTGTAAGCATGGATGTCTTCGCCTTCATTAAAAGCTTTTAGAAGCACGGGGTCTTCGCTCAGGTGGGCAAGCAAGCGGAGCTCGATCTGAGAATAGTCGGCTGATAAAAAACTCCAGTGGCTTTGCTGAGGCTTAAAAGCGGTACGGATTTCTTTTCCTATGAAAGAGCGAATCGGAATATTTTGTAAGTTGGGATCTTGGCACGAGAGTCTTCCAGTGGCTGCGACTGATTGATTGAAGGTGCAATGGATTCTGCCGGTTTTAGGATTGATTTCTTCGGGCAGAGAGTCGACATAGGTGGAGCGGAGTTTTTCAAGTGTGCGGTATTCTAAAATTTTGGAGACGATCGGCACATCGTCTTGAAGGTCTTCTAACACATCGGCGCTGGTGGAAAATCCGGTCGCCGTTTTTTTAGGAGGGGAAATTCCCATTTTTTCGAACAAGATTTTGCTCAGCTGTTTGGGAGAGCTGACATTGAACTCTTCTCCTGCCATTGTATGGATTTCCTGTTCGAGCTCTTGAATGCTGTGAGCGAGCTGAAGCGACATTTTTTTAAGGATCTGCGGATCGACATAAATACCGCGCCTTTCCATGGTGATCAGAACGGGCAGGAGGGGAAGTTCGATGTCCTTGAGAATCGGCAAGAGATTTTGTTGGACAAGCTCTTTTTCAAAGACCTCTTTTAAGCGGACGGTGTAATCGGCATCTTGGCAGCAATAGGCTGTCACTTGATCCAATGGCACGTCCAGCATTGATATCTGTTTTTTTCCTTTTCCAAGCAACTCTTCGATGGAAATTTTCACTTTTTGAAAACGTTCTAAAGTCAGGTGGTCGAGATTATGCCGTGGATTTTGCGGGGTGAGCAAATAAGAGGCCAAGATGGTATCGAAAGAGATCCGGGGCTCAGGAAGATTTTCATTGAGGAGCACATGGAAGTCGTATTTGATGTTGTGCCCATAGAAGGCAAGAGAAGGATTGCGGAGAAGTTCTCCTAGTTTTTGCAAAACTTCTGTGCGGTGGATAGCTCCGTTGAGCGGAACATACCATGCCTCGCCCGGCCGCAGGGCAAAGCCGACGCCGACAAGCTCTGCCAGCATAGGACGGATGTTTGTCGTCTCTACATCGATACAGATTTCTTTTGCGGAAGAGAGCATTTCGATGAGCTGGGTCAAAGAGTCGCGATCATTAACCAAATGATAGTCCGTTTTATCGTCTTTGGCGTGTGTAGAGTGTGGAGTAGTGTCCAGTTCTTTGAGCAGGGACAGAAAGTGCATTTCTTGATAAAAATCTTTCAATTGCTGAAGGTCGGGCTCTTTGAGATGGAAGAACGTTTCATCTTTGGGGAAATCGACATCTTTATCGATGGTTGCTAGACGCCGGCTCAACAGGGCAATTTCTTTTCCTTGCCGGACTGTCTCTTGTTTCTTGGCGCCTGGGACCTTGTCAGGATTTTCTAAAATGGCATCGAGAGTGCCGAATTGCTGGAGCAGGGCAGAGGCTGTTTTGGGGCCAAAACCTTCGAGCCCGGGGATGTTATCCGAGGCATCGCCGACAATGGCCAAGTAGTCAACCATCTGCTTTGGGGTAATGCCATAGAGCTCTTCGACTTTTTTCGTATCGACGAGAAGGTTGTCTTTATGGGGCTGGATCATGAAAATTTTATCGTCGACGAGTTGGCAGAGGTCTTTGTCGCTGCTGCAGAGAAAAACTTTGATATTTTGTTTTTCTGCCCAGACGGCGATGCTGCCCATGGTGTCATCGGCTTCCACGCCGGGGACCGACAGGTAAGGGATCCCGGCGATCTCGCACCAGTAGTGGGCTTTTTCTAATTGAGGGAAGAGATCTTCGGGCATTTCTTTGCGATGGCTTTTATATTCGGCATACATTTCTTTCCGTTTCTGCTTATTATCCGGACCATCGAAAACAGCGATGATATAATCGGGAGAGAAATCGGCAATCAGTTTATAGATCGAGCGGATGAAGCCGAAGAGAGCATTAGTACTCTCTCCTTTCGGATTTGTCATGGGTCCAATCCCATAGTACGACCGGAAAAGAAAATTAACGGCGTCGACGATATAGAGTTGTTTCATTTATACCATAAGTGGTCACAAATTGAAGGTTTAGGGCTTTGCCAAAGCCCTAAACCTTCAATTTGTGACCACTTATATGGTATAGCACTTGCTAGGGCTGATAAAGATAGAGCACTTTTCCATTTAAGTCGGGGTTATTGACCGGGATTCCCATAGATTGCAAAAATTTATAGGGGGCGAACGATTGGGCCAAGCTATTGAGGAAAGGATGCGAAGGAATGAGCTGTACCACTTGATATTTTTCTTGCGGACCGATTTGAGCTGCCCCTGCCAAGGCTGTCAAGGTGCGGCTATAGTCCATGTTTGCATCATCAATGTAACCGAGCTCTTCTGCATCTTTGGCAATAAAGATATGGGCGCCGTAGTTGTTGACCAGTTTTTCTTTGGTCAGTTTGGGGCGCGCAGCAGTGACAACCGAGACAAAATCGTCATATAAGGCGGCCATGATCACTTTGAGATCGGCATCTTCGTCGGGTCTCCAGGGTCTAAAGGGGTTGAGCGCATCTTTGTCTTTACCTTCTGTAAAGGTCCTAGAGCCGACGCCGACTTTTGTCATTGTTTCAGATACGTTGAATACAGGGCCTAATCTTACACCGACGGAACCTATAATGCTCGAAGGAGAGGCATAAATTTTATCAGCGACGCAGGAGATATACATACCGGCCGATGCGCACAGGCCGTCGACATAAGCATAGATAGGAACATTGTACTTGGCTTTATAATTGACAAGAGCGCGATAAATCGCATCGCAATCGTCTGTAGCTCCGCCCGGAGTATTGACATAGAGAAGAATGGCCTTCACGCGGTCTCCGCGTAAAAAATCTTCTCGAGAATCGAGCAGGATGCTTTCAATTTTATCGCTTGTTAAATCTCCTATTCCAATCACTCCTTTCAAGTCGATGCGTAAAATAGCGGATGAATGGCCGGGAAGCAGAGTGCGGTTGCCATCTGCATCAGGCATGATGAGGGGTTCTGATTTGGGAGGAAGGTATTGGTTACCTGCAATGAAAGTTAGGGCTATCACAATGACGCCGATTCCCAGTGCAATACCCAGCATGGTCGCCAGGGATGAGCAAAAAGAACGAACAGCTCCGACAAATATCGACTCACGTGTGAAATTCATATTTCCTTCCTAATATTATTATCTTATGTTCCCGAGAGATTTTCATCTATAGCGTTTTGCAGCAGTCGGGCATTTTCGATCTTCCGAAGGGCTGTGATTTGATCTTTTTTTAACTCTTTTTTGCGGAATCGAACGCGCTCTGCAATATAGGCGTCCGATCCTTGCCGCTGCATGAGCATTTTTAAATAAAAATAATACAATTTATCGAGTTCCTCATTACGTGGTTCCCCAATCATGATTAAAACGGCATCGGTCGCTTCTTGGAGCATCTTCTCCTTGCCCAGTGCAACATCAAGAAGGATTTGGATTTGGTCTTCATTCTTACACTGTCCTGGGCAGTAATTATACTTTTCAGCGGGAATGACCTCTAAGAGCTTGCGAAACTGACTAGGCTGCTTGACAAGCAGCTCACAGACATGACTGAAATTATCATGGCCCCAGAAAAATTCAGAGTTTGTTAGGGTTGATAACGGGATAGTGTTCAAGGCTTGTGTTAAATATATTTCAGAAATACGAGGATCTGTGTGGAGCGTAAAAATTGTATTCATCTCATCGTTATAAGATCGGGGGGTGCATCTCATCTGCTTTACAACAGCCATAGCTAAAACCGTACGTGGCGTGAGCGGGACTTGAGGTGGTAGAGTCACGCGTAAAAGCCTAAAATATCTCAAAAGAAAGAAGCTTCTATGGGGACTCAGGTTTTGATTATTTTGTTGCGTTCTGACTTCCTCAGGCTCTGCATCTTCTTCTGTGGAACTCGACGTTAATAAGGCAACTCTTAAGGGAGGGACTGGAATGCCTGGAAGTCTGGCTGGAAACATAGTTTTATGCTATAATTTTGGCTAAATTTTAACTCAGGGATTGTATGACTTCAAATTATTTTTGGTTGATCAAGGCCCTTGCGGGTTTCTTAGGAGTCTTTGGGCTACAGTATGGAATAAATAAAATTATTTCTTTGGCAGGAAAAAACCGAGGGGAAGGCTGGCGTCTCCGCATCGCTAGAATTCTAAAGCCTCCTGTAACCACATTAATCTGGGCGCTTTTTGCCGTTTATTTAATCGGCGTCCTTGGGAAGCATTACGATTTGGGCATTGCTGGGGAATATCTGCGGGCGTTTAGAAAGACTGCAGTGGTGGCCTGTTCGGCATGGCTTTTCTTCCGTTGGAAAAATGAAATTGAAAGTTCCCTCTTAGCAGATCACACCAAGAAAATCGATGTGACGACGGTCCGGATGGTCGGCCGCTTGGTGACCTTGGCCATCGGTCTTGTTGCAACTCTTATCATCATGCAGCTTTTCGATGTCAATATAGCTCCCCTTCTGGCCTTTGGTAGCATCGGCGCAGCTTCTATCGGTTTTGCGGGTAAAGACGTCATGGCCAATTTTTGCAGCGGTATTATGCTCCAGATCACACGTCCTTTTGTCAGGGGAGATCGAATCCTGCTCCCTGAAAAGCATATCGAGGGCCATATAGAAGATATCGGCTGGTTCCGGACATCGATCCGAGATATTGAAAAGAGGGCCGTTTATCTGCCGAATAACTACTTTTCGACGATGGTGGTCGTCAATATCACACGCATGACCCATAAACGGCTGCAGCAGACGCTTAAGCTGCCCTTAAATGCGGTTGGAAAAATTTCTGATGCTATTCCTAAGATCCACGAGGCCATCAGCCGCACACCCACGATCGATAATAATTTTCCGGTCCATGTCTTTTTGAAGACTTTTGGGGAGTATGCCTGTGAAATTGAGATTGATGCCTATTCTACAATAACCGAGATCGAGGCATTCAATCGATTCCAGCAAGAGATCTTATTGAAGGTTCAAGCAATCTTAGCTGAAGGGGAAATTCCCTTTGCGCTGCCTACATTGTCGTGGAAGCAGACTTTTTAAACTGGAAGAGTTCGACTAGCGCAAGCGCTGCGAAGACCACGAATGAGGCGTAAAGATACCACGGGATAGAAAACCAATTCAGTGTCAAAGCGATGAGTACGACAAATTGCAATGCCGTCGTGATCTTGCCCCAGCGGATGGCCCGGAATTCGTAACTTTGCCAAAGGCCTGAAAGGCTCAAATAGAGCCCAAATAGGCAGAGGGCAAAATCACGGGAGATCATCATCAGCCCTTGCCATGGCAGCAACCGATGCTCCGATAGCAGGACCCCCAAGCAAAAGACGACAAAAAACTTGTCCATGGCAGGATCTAAAACGGCGCCAAAACGGGTCGTCGTGTGCCATTTTCTAGCTAAATAACCATCAATGTAATCCGTGAGCATAGCTAAAAGGATTGCGATTAGCCGGACTGTGGCGCTCTCAAATAAGAATAAGAAGGCCAGCGGGGCCCTTAAAAGTGATAGGCTGTTTGAGAGATTAAACATGATCTTTACAAATTCTCAAGGGCTCTTTTTTTCCTTCGCTTATACCAAATGATGGTAATTACCGTCACACTGAAAGCTAAAAAAATTAGCATATTGAGGGTCTTAAGATGGTTAAAAAGGACTTGATAATTCTGGCCCAAAACATAAAAACAATAAAATGAAATGGACGACCAGGTAAGGCAGGCGAGAAGATCCCAAAGGGCGAACTTCAAAAAAGAGACCCGGCTCATGCCGCTCGACATGAAAATACAATTTCTCACTCCAAAGGGAATGAATCGTCCGAGCAATAATGTCCAAAGCCCATGCTTACCGTAAAAGCGTTGTATTTTTTCTAGCCTCTCAGGAGGCATGAGTTTGCTGAACCATTTATATCTGCAAAACCGTTTCCCTAATAGACGGCCGAACCAGTAGGCGATCCAAGCAGAAAAGTAACACCCTAAGAAAATAGAGAAGTAAAGATGCCAAAGGTGTTCCGGAATGACCGTTGCAGCCAAGAAACCCCCGACAACAATGAGAATATCTGCACTGATGGGGATATTGAAGCCCGCAAGAAGGATGGCGCCAAAAATAAACCAGTGGGCATACTCGGCGTGCAGAAGCAGCCACTCGATCAACGATTCCATAAGACCATCTTTAAATTTTGCAACGATTTTTGCACGATTAATTTCCTTTTTAGCCTCGTTTCTCGTTGAGTTTCAAAAAGTTCGAAATAAATCTTTTAGATAATTAGGGTCAATTTTACCTTCTTTGTTTTAAAAAATGAAAATAATAATTTTTTTAAAATTAAAAATATGCAATTATACAACTATGATGAAGCATGGCGAAGTAAAGCGATTATTTCGGGCTGTATTGGCTGTTATTATAATAGCGCTTCTAGTTGTAGCTGCTGTAATTAAGATTATATATCCTAGTAAATTACTCGGTGAATTTTTCTTTATGGTCAGTATTTCCGAAATTGCTCTTGCTATGGCTGTGGCTGTCTTCTGGAACCGATGGGGCATATGGGCCTTTTTGGCCCTCATCTTTGCAACCTGGGGAGGGTATTCTTTATATGCAGCTATGTTTGGGCTGCCCTGCCTCTGCCTGGGGGTGGCGGTCACTCTGCCGCAAGGGACCTCGCTGATGGTCAACCTCTTAATGGTATTACTAGCGTGGGTGGTTCTCAGAGACTTCAACATATCTCACAAGAAGGCCGTACATTTGGCCCTTCTATCTTGCTTGCTGGTTGCTTTTGGATTTGCGAGCGCATCATTTTTATATTATATTCGTTACTAATTATGAAATTTTTAATTGCATTTTAAAATAAATTGTAATTAACTAGAGATAGACAGGGGGAGTTATGACAAACAATTCTTCATTGGAAGCTAATATTGCTGCGGCAAAGACGGCTGTCCATGAAATGATAAAAAGCTGGAACCATTGGAAAAATGCCCACGATGAGCGAGCAAAGTTTGAGTGCATCGCAAGCTATGCGGCTGCGTTTACTAGCTGTAAGGTATACATTGAGAATTACTTAAAGCGTCTTTATCCGAATGAAAAGAGAATGCCCATCAAGATTGCTCAGGATATCCGCAATATCGTCAATGATATGGACCGCATCGAAAAAGTAAACGACAATATGCTCCAAAAGGCTATCCGGGATATCGAGCAGCTCAGCAGAGACGCTGCTTAGAAGGTATCTATTAAGGATGTGTTAAGGCTGGCTCTTCTTTTTCAGAAGGTTCAGGAAGCTCCGCCTGGGCCTGTTCTGCCGTGAGCTGATTGAACTGCTTACCTAGGACCTTGACCGCAAAGATCCAGCCGACCACTGCAATAAGCAAGAGGAAGGCAACGATAGGGATGCTGCCGACAATCGTTCCGAAGGTGATCAGCAGAAATTGATACATCAGGGATGCGCCCGATTTCCCCAGGCGCGAGCCTAGGCCGTCAATCGCAGGTTTACCCTTCATCTTAGATTCTTGGCTCAGAGGCACAAAGGCCAATTCCTTGGTTTGATCGACGAGGCTATATTTCGTTCCCCTCAACAGACAGTTTTGCAAAGAGCCTAGGAAAACGGCTAGGAGAATAGGTGAGGTTCCGATGGCCGCGCAGATCTCAATTAACGTCGCTTTAGGCAGAAGGAGTGCGGCAAAAAAGAGAGCGCCGGTCACAAGGGTCAGAAGAGGTGCGATCAGTGCGCTTTTCGTCCATCCTAAGGCTCGGATCACATTCCCTGAGATCAAGAGAGAGATTAAAGCCGCCAAGAGCGCAATCCAGAAATTGATGCCTGCCATATAAGAGTTAAAGTCGGCTATTGTGGGGTAGAGGTGTTTGACTTGGTCTTTCCAGACGACTTCAGCCAGGTTGATCACAATATTGAAAGTGATGACCAAGATAGCGATGCACATCAGGTATTTGGACTTAGCTAGGTACTTAAAGCTTTTGCGCATGCCCATTTTAATGGGAGATTCCCGATGGGCTTTCAAGGTCTCTTCGGTATAGCCCAGTCCTTGGCGGTTCAGCCACCAATACAGCCCCATGCTGATCAGAGCGGCCCCGATAATGATAAAATTCATGAAGGCAAACGACTGATCCCAGCTATTTTTCCCAAATGGAAGGGAAGGGTTGAAAATATGAGTTGTTAAATTTTTAACTAAAAAGGCCGCGGCAACCCCTGAGAGATTGGTCCCAACGCCGATAAGCCCATAAAAGCGTTTGGCGTCTTTAACCGAGGTGACATCATTGGCAAATCCCCAGAAGAGCACGGTCATGATCATGGTGCTCCACATCTCGGCCATCACGTAGAATGTCGTAAAGGTCCAATTTCGGATAATAGCCACGAGCCCGCTGCATCCCTTGGGCAGGATTCCCTGGAGGTAGTCTGCAAAAGCATGCGGGTGTAAAACATCTCTGTTGGGATAGAGGAAAAAGGTAAAAACGACAAAATAAGCGATGTAGAACCAGATCATTGCGTAAAAGATCGTCCGGCGGTTGAAGAAATTCGAAAGGCGCGTAAAAAGAAACATCATCAGAATAGCGGTGGGCATGATAGCCCAGACTTTAATGTAAGGAAGAGCTTCTGCTCCAGAAGAAGGAGCTGTAATAATAACGCCGTCTTTTACAATTTTTAGAAGATAGTAGTTGAAACAGATGAGGAAAGAAATGATGAGCATCGGAATGAATTTTCGGTGTTCTTCCCGATGTACAGGCCATAAAAAGGCACGTAAAGTGCCAAATGCCTTGTTGCTCATGCGCCCCTGTGTTAAGTCGCCCTATATTCTATAGCGGCAAAGCCATAAAAGACAATCAAAAATTACAAGATTCGCTACCTCTATCAATAAAAGTATTTCCTTTATTATTCAAGGAATCTCCTTAACAGACCCTTATAATCTTTAGGTTAATTCAAAAGATATCTATACTTCCTGCAAAAAATGGAGGCTTCCATGACAGATAGAGCTAGTCCTTACGCCCATGATAGATCTCATTTTCCTCCCGCTGGAAGAGGTTCAGCTAGACCCAATAATGGTGATCTTCAAAGAGTCATCGGAGGCGCCTTAATGCTAGTCGGGGCCATTTTTACCCTTTATGGGGCAGGTTCCGGACTCTCCACCCTGGTAAGCATATCTTTGGATAATTTTGGACTTCTCTGCCTGACGGGCATTATCAGCTGTATTTTTTTCTCGTGTATAGTCACTCCCCTAGGTGCACTGTTAATAAATGGAATGTTTGTCGGAGGCGCAGTCTTGCTATTCAGCGGCCTCCCGGCCCTTCCGGGAGCTCTGATCGCAGGTGGTGGAGCTTTTGTCTATTTCTCGGCTTAGCTTTTGTTAACGAGATGCCAATTCTTTCTGTCCGAAATAGATCGAGAGGGTTCCGCCGATCACAATTAAAATAATTCCTGCTAATCCTAGGAGATTCGGAAGCTGCCTCCAAATGAAGAAGTCGGCGACTAATCCGCCTGAGACGATGCAGATCGACATGATCGGAGAAATGAGCCGAACAGGAGATTTGGCATAACAGAGTGTGCTGAAGAACTGATAGAGGGCTCCAAAAATTCCTACTCCTAACAGTAGCATCAAAATATCTGAAGGGAAGGTCTGCCATTGGAAGGGCAAAACGATAGCTGTCGCCACCGTATTGAAAGCAAAATAATAAAACAGAATCTGCAGCGTAGAGACGGTTTTTGTGAGATGGCGGATCATGACGATCGCGATCGCACCGAAAATTCCCGATGCCAAAGCGATTAGAGAATAAGGCTGGAAAACATGGATGTCGGGCTGAAGAACAAAAAGCACACCGAGAAATCCCACGATAATCCCCATCCAGACTTTACGCGAAGTCTGGGCTTGAGAATGGACCAAAGCTGCCAGCGGAACAAATAGAGGAAAAGTGTTGTTCAAGACGATGGCATTGCTTAAGGAAATGAAGCGGAGGGCATAAAAAAAACAGGCGAAGGAAAGAAGAGAAAAACAGCTGCGCCATATCAGCTTTTTGGGATGGGCTACTTTAAGTGCTGAATGGGGATGCATGATAACCCAGGGGATCAAAATGATTAAGCTGATAGAAAACCGTGCAAAAAGCACAGTTTCTGTCGATGCCTGGTCCCCGATAAATTTTCCGAATAGGCTCATCAGGGTAAAGCTGATTGCCGCTAGGACGGCAAAAAGGATGCTGGTGGGAAGGTGCTGTTCGTGTTGTGACTCTGTCATGACGGTTTATCCGATAGGGCTTCGATGCCGGGCAGTTTTCCATGTTCGAGATATTCCAGCGAAGCTCCTCCTCCTGTTGAGACATGGCTGAATTTTGAACTTAAGCCCAACTGATTGACTGCCGAGACTGAATCGCCGCCGCCGACAATCGTCATGGCCTTCAAGTGGGCGATGGCTTGGGCCATCTCTTGGGTCCCTCTGGCAAAATGGGGAAATTCGAAAACACCGACGGGGCCGTTCCAGAAAAGAGTTGCAGCTTTTTGAAAATCGGCCGACCACGCTTGGATGGTCTCAGGACCGATGTCCATCCCCATCCATCCTTTGGGAATTCCCTGTGAGATAGGAATTGTCTTGAAGGCCGCATCATTGCAGAGCCCATCTGCGACCACGACATCGATAGGAAGATGGAGCGGAATTTTTTTTTCTTCACACTCGCGTAGGAGATTTAGAGCATCGGGCAGAGATTTCTCTTCAAAAATAGAATCTCCAATTTCAATCCCCTGAGCTTTGAGAAAAGTAAAGGCCATCCCTCCGCCGATATAGAAAGCATCGACTTTTTTCATGAGCGATTTTAAAACCCCGATCTTGGAAGAGATTTTTGCTCCGCCGATTAAAACAAAGAAGGGATGGTGAGGTTTTTTTAAGAGAGGCTCTAAATGTTGGATTTCTTTTTGCATCAGCAGGCCCATGGCCGCTTTAGAAGGAAAATACTGAGCGATGACTGCCGTCGAAGAGTGTTTGCGATGGGCAGTCCCAAAGGCGTCATTCACATAAAAATCTCCGAACTTGGAGAGCTCTTTTGCAAAATTCGGATCTATAGAAGGGTCTTCTTCTGCCGGATAAAATCTTAAATTTTCTAAGAGGAGTACTTGACCTCCCTTGAGATCTTGGACCATTTTTTCGACATCTTTTCCGACGCAATCAGTCGCAAAAAATACAGGAGCTGCAATGAGCTGCGAGAGTTTTTTGGCGCAAATGCCTAAAGAGTACTGCACATCTTTTTTGGACTTGGGCCTGCCCAGATGGCTCATCAAGACCACGCCTGCACCTTGCTGCAGCGCATGTTGGATGGTCGGAACTGATTCCCGGATCCGCGTGTCGTCTGCAATCGTTCCGTCTTTATTGAGGGGAACGTTGAAATCGACGCGGATGAGAACTTTTTTCCCCGTGAGTATGAGGTCTTGAATTGTCAGTTTGCTCATAAACTGATTATTCAACAAAAACTATAATTGTGAAAATGGATTTGTTGCTTCGAAGAAACGATCGCCCTTTTTTCTCTTCTGCAATTCCGTTCGGACAGAGAAAAGAAGGTCTTGATCAAAATCGGCATGGGCAGCCCATTGCAGATACTCAAGAGAGATCTCATTGAAGGGACGGCCCTTGTATTTTCCTAGCGGCATCGTTTTGAGAAGGATGGGCTTTTTTAAACGCTCAAGCAGCTGCTCGGTGGTCTTAAAACTCTGTGCCAAATATTTGAAGACGCTGATGTTGACGATCACATCGCTCATCGCTCGGTGGGCGCCTTCAGGCTCAATATTGAAATGTTCCCGAAGTTTTTCCAGGGAATTCGTCGGACTTTCTCCATAAAGACGCGCCAGTCGGAGCGTATCGATGGTAGGAACTGAATCGAAAGAAGAAGGGAACTGGCACCGTTTGGCCGATTCGCTTAAGAAATTCAAGTCGAGCCGGATCCCATGCCCCATCACATGATGTTTATCGATCATTTTGGAGATTTGGGGCAGCACTTCTAAAATTTTAGGCTGCCCTTTGACCATGTCTTGAGAGATATGATGGATGGCCATCGAAGATTCTGAGATCTGGCATTCAGGATCTATCAGAGATTCGAACTTTTCTAATGTTTCCGTGAACGTGAACTTGATCACGGCAATCTCAATGATCCGATCGTTTTTTGCATCGAGACCTGTGGTCTCGCAGTCGAGACAGATGAAAGTGTCTTTATTGAGCAAGCCCATGCAATAACTTGTTAATGGTTGTAATCAGGTTTTGGCGCGAACGTGGATCCTTGACAGAGTAGGAGAGGGTATGCTCGACCGGTAGCAGGTGCAAGGCTTTTTCCAAGTTGATTTTTCTCTCGCGCTCGCCGAGTGTATCGGATTTTGTAAATATGAGCAAAAGAGGTTTTTTGTGATGCTGGGCCCATTCGACAACGGCTTGGTCTTCTTTCGTGGGCTCGCGGCGGCTGTCGAGGAGTAAAACAATCATCGAAAGCGAAGATCTTTTTTGAAAATAGTTATCAATAGAGGCACTCCATAGGAGCTGCATATCTTGGGAGCGGGCCGCATAGCCATAGCCAGGCAGGTCAACGATGATCAGCTGGTTGTCGACATTGAAGTAATTAATCGTCTGTGTCTTGCCCGGCTTTGCAGAGACTTTGGCAAGTTTTTTTCGATGCAGCAGATGGTTGATGAGCGAAGATTTGCCGACATTCGAGCGTCCGACGAGGGCAACTTCGGGCAACACCTTTTTATCCTTATCATAGAAAGGAGGAATCTCATCTAAGGTAGAAAGGAGGAATCGAGCTTCGGTAAAAGAACATTTTTTCATCGTTCGATTTTTATCAAGCGGTTGTCCAGGCCTTGATGCTCCATTATAATCCGGATCGTTCCGGAAGGAAGTTTCGTTTCAATTTTTTCTGCCCATTCTAAACAACAGACTCCGCCTGCTTGCAGGTACTCTGAGAAGCCGGCACCTTCAAATTGTTCTCCGGATGTCAGCCGATAGAGATCAAAATGATAAACAGGGAATTTTCCTTCGTAAATATGCAAATAGTTGAAGGTGGGGCTTGTGATTTCAGCAGGACTGCATCCTGTTAAAGCGCTGATCATCCCTTTGAGAAAAGTCGTCTTGCCGGCTCCTAGGTCGCCAAAGAAAGCCACGATTTCATTTCCTTGAAGAGACGCCGCAAAATGAGCTCCAGCAGCTTCAGTCTCTTCGCTGGAATGGGTCTTAATCATTTTCACTGGCATCTTCGAGCCACTGATCCATATAAGGAGCAAGCTCGTCGATTTTCGATGCCGCCTCAACAAAAGAAGAGATTTTGCTTTCATCGAGCTGGGCTTGGATAAAAGTAAGGAAGTGCTCTTCGATCTGGTAGCGGTTTTGGTTAGGGACCTCGACAAGCTCTAACGGCTTGAGTTGGTTCTTGATAAAGTCTTCGATCACGGCTTGCTTCGAATTGAAAAGCTTGCCCGTGACAACAGAGGAGAATACGATCTTCGTGATCGGTTCTTTCCGCTTCACGATATAATTTTTGATGACTTCTGGATCTTCCGAGACGAAGAATCTTTTTACGCGTAGTCCGCCTGCCCTTTCGGTATTTTCTGGGCATTTGGAGACCCAGTCATAGATCGCATCTTGAGGATTCGGATGGGTATTGTCTCCAAAAACTTTGCCAGTGAAGGGACAGATATAAATTTTTTGAGTCTGGTCGTTGACGCTCTGCTGGCCGACTTGGATTTTAATCTCCGTCTCTCTCCAGAGTTTGCTTTCTTTTTCGAGCCGCGCAATCAGATCTTCTTGGCTTTGATAGATCGTTTTCTCGCGGGCAAAAAGAACAGGCTTAATGTTAAATTTTTTCTCTAAAAAATAGAGATAGGTCGTAATAAGGTCGGCTTTTTTTATCTTTTTTAAGAATTTTAAAACTTCGTCTTTCAGATTATCAGAGATGACAACATTAGCCATGAATTTATCCGTAATTAAGATTTGAGGATTTAGCGTAGCCTAAAAAGAGTTAATGTTCAATAGGAACCTATCCCCAGATCCTTCATGATAAATTTATATTCCTTTTCAGCGTCTATGAAAGAGCTTCGGTCGGCCATGTGCTTGCACATTGCCCTCCCTCAGCTCTTCCATATCCATCTGAAAATAAATTATAAATTTGTCATGAAAAATCTGAGGATAGGTTCAGAGAAGAAGCAGAGATGGGTGCACGCAACTAAAATTAAAAGTTTATACCAAAGAGACATACTCTTTTCTTTAATCCTAAAATCTTAGGTTGTTTTACTTCCTTTTTTATGGTACTCTCAACTCCTTTAAATAAGGATTTACTGCATGAAGCGCGCCGTTGAAGAATCTCTTGTTCTTAAAGAAATTCCTGTCGAAGGGTACGAAAAGGTCATCGTTGTCACGGATGAACGATCCGGGCTGAAAGCGATTATCTGTATTCACAATTCAACACTAGGACCTACCTTAGGAGGGATCCGCATCTATCCTTATCCTACCTTCGAAGCTGCCCTGACCGATGTCAAGCGGCTAGCGCGTGGGATGACTTATAAATCCGCCATGGCAGAAACAGGGCTCGGCGGCGCTAAAAGCGTCATCATCTGCAACCCTAAGAATAAAACTAAAGAAATGTTAATAGCTTTTGCCGAGGCTATCAACCGGCTCGAAGGGCTTTATACAGGCGCGGAAGATTCCGGTTGCGCAGTTGCCGATGTCAATTTGATCGGACACCATACTCCCTACGTCGTCGGACTTTCCCAAGAAAAGAGCAGCGGAAACCCCTCCCCTTTCACCGCTTGGGGAACATTCCGGGGCATTCAAGCCGTCCTCAAAATGCTCGATGGATCGACTTCTATAGAAGGCAAGACGGTCGCAATTCAAGGCTTAGGAAGCGTCGGCTCTATCCTTGCTGAACTTCTTTTTTGGCATGGCGCTAAATTGATTGTCAGCGATATCGACTGGGAAAAAACCCAAGCCATCGCTAAAAAATACCACGCGACAGCCTGCCCTTCAGAAGATATCCTCGGAGAGCAATGTGATATATTAGCTCCCTGTGCGATGGGAGGCATTCTCAATCCTCAAACAATCCCTCAGCTCCGCTGCCGTGCGGTTGCCGGCTGCGCGAATAACCAACTCCTGAACGATCAAGATGCCAATGAATTAAAAAGGCGCGGCATTCTCTACGCTCCCGACTTTGTGATCAATGCCGGAGGCCTTATCAACGTTAGTTTCGAAATCGAAGAAGCGGGATACAATCCCCTGGCCTCAAGAAAAAAAGTCGATCAGCTCTATGACCAATTGATCCGCTTATTCGAGATCTCCGAACAAAACAATTGTTCGACACACCATGCAGCGGTTTCGCTAGCAGACTATCGGATTAAATACGGCGTCAGCAAACGGCGCACACCTCCCCGCTACCACCATTACGAATCCCACCGACGGGGATAGACCTCTGCTTAACTGCAGGAATATAAGAAAAAGTGAGATTTTTCTTTCCTCTCTAAAGACAAAATTTTTGACATACTCGTAGAGTAGGCGAAAATTTTGTCTTTAGAGAGGAAAGGGAAAAGATCCTTTTTATTATATTTATGAAGTTAAGCAAGAGGTCGTAAATGGATACTCTTATCCATGTTCTGCAAAAACAGGCGCAAAATGCCCTGAAGGCTGCAGTCGGTCAGGATGTACAGCCTGAGATCACGCCTTCGACTCAGCCGCAATTCGGCCATTACCAATGCAATAATGCCCTCAAATTAGCCAAAGAGCTCAAAACAAATCCCCGCGAAGTCGCCCAAAAAATCATCGATGCGTGGAAAGGCTCTCCGATGATTTCTAAGATGGAAATTGCAGGGCCTGGCTTTATCAACATCTTTTTAGACCCCGCTTTTATCTCCACCGAGATCAACAAAGTCCTGCATGATGCCCGTTTGGGCGTGCCGCTACCCCATCCGCGGCAGCGGATCATCGTTGAGTTTTCT
>Ga0182024_10011030_pt1 | contig 18266 bp, 18 predicted proteins | sample P32metaG_FD_120480 | JGI IMG/M metagenome (GOLD analysis project Ga0182024, IMG submission 120480) | Permafrost microbial communities from Stordalen Mire, Sweden - P3-2 metaG (Illumina Assembly) | ecosystem: Environmental > Terrestrial > Soil > Wetlands > Permafrost | place: Sweden: Stordalen... | reverse complement strand
GCGCCAAGCCCGACGGTACCAAGCGCCGGATCCACGTGGTGACAAGTAGCCCCGAGAGGCACTTCACCCTCGAGACGGGGGACTCGGTCAAGCTCGTGGATTTCGAGCCGGACGACTACGAGGCCGAGCTGGAGCTCCCTGGGGAGGCCTTCGTCCGGCTCGTCTACGGGCGCCTCGACCCGGCCCATACGCCTCCCGTCAAGACGCGGGGCGTGGACCTCGACGAACTGCGCGCCGTCTTCCCTGGCCTCTGAGCACTGTCGAAAGGAGAACCCATGCGGTTCCTGAAGCCTCGCAACCTCCCCACGCGCATAGCGAGCGGCGCCTATATCCTCCACGCAGGCCTGGAAAAGTGGCACGGCGACGAAGAGAGGGCGAAGGCTATCCACGGCATGGCCGCTGGCGCGTACCCGGTGTTCAAGGACATGGTGCCGACGCGGTTCCTGCGCCTTCTTGCGGCCTCCGAGATCGCAGTCGGCACGGCACTGCTCCTTCCGTTCGTCTCGAACCGGCGCGCAGGGACGGCCCTCACCGGGTTTTCCGGGGGCCTCGTGTACATGTACATGCGCACCCCTGCTCTCCACAAGCTGGGAAGCTACTGGCCGACTCCTGCCGGCGTTGGCGTCAGCAAAGATATCTGGATGCTCGGGATCGGCCTTGGCCTCCTGGTAGACCCTTAGGAGCCCTATCCTGCGCTCGTGACGCTGCAGCTGTTGGCCCTTAGCGCCGCAGGGTTCTCCGACGACATCGGCCGGAGCCTGAAAGAGGGCTTTTTTATGCTCTACGAGACGGCGTGGGCCCTAGTGCTCGGTTTTGCCATCTCGGGGGCGGTGCAGGCTTTTGTACCGCGCGGGGCGATGCAACGGCGCCTCCCGGACCATGGGCCCGTTGCGGTCGTGCGGGCCTCGTTTTACGGCGCTATCTCATCGTCTTGTTCGTACGCCGCCTCTGCGACGGCCAAGTCGCTGTTCCAAAAAGGGGCCGATTTCGTTGCATCGATGGTGTTCATGTTCGCCTCCACGAACCTCGTCGTAGAGCTCGGGATCGTCCTTGCGGTGTTGATCGGCTGGCAGTTCGTGGCGGCCGAGTTCGTCGGCGGGGCGATCATGATCGCGCTACTTGCGGTGCTGGGCGGCCTTTTCCTGCGCGGCAAGGCGCTCGACGAGGCGAGACGGCGCGTAGAGGAGGCTGCAACAGAACATGCCGGCCACGACGTCGTAGAGGAGCCGCGCAGCGCGCTCGAGCAGCTCTGGTCCTTAGCGGCTTGGTCGGACGCAGCACGCTATACGATGGCCGACCTCGGCATGCTGAGGCGCGAGCTCCTCGTCGGTTACGGGGTGGCCGGGTTCCTCGCCGTACTTGTGCCAGTGCACATCTGGGGAGACTTGTTCCTGCGAGGCCATGGGTTCGCGACGACGCTCGAAAACGCCCTTGTCGGGCCGTTCATTGCCATCATCAGCTTCGTGTGCTCGATAGGCAACGTCCCGCTCGCGGCCGCGCTATGGAAGGGCGGCATCAGTTTCGGGGGCGTCGTGAGCTTCATCTTCGCCGACCTGATCACGATGCCTCTCCTGGTTATCTACCGCAAGCTTTACGGCGGGCGGATGGCGTTGCGGATGCTCGGCTTGTTCTGGTGCGTGATGTCGCTCGCCGGGCTCGCGACCGAGGGCATCTTCAGTCTCGCCGGGCTGGTGCTGACGGCCCGACCGAGCACGGTCGTCCCCGAGCGTTTTTCCTGGGGCTATACGAGCGTTCTCGACATTTTCTTCGTTGCCGTCTTCGGGCTTTTATGGGCCCTGGCACACAATCGCCAGCGGCTGGGCGGTGGGTCGAGGTACGCCACCGACCCTGTGTGCGGCATGCAGGTCGAGATAGCGCAGGCCTCCGAGTTGCTGAATTACGGAGGCAATACGGTCTATTTCTGCTCTGGTCACTGCCGTGAACGCTTCAGCGCTCGTGCTGCCAGATCGCAGACCGACCCGATTTAGACCCGACCCGATCTAGACCGACACGGCTCCCTGGGCCACTACGGGGGTAGTTGGGACGGGGGTCCCGCCGGCAGGCTCGGCGGTCACCATGAGAAGGGTCATGGCGGGCTCGACCCGGAACGGGACATCGTGTGGGTCTGGGCCCAACACGCCGAGAGACACCACCTTGCCCGAAGCGAGCGCCCATAGTTGATAGGTGTGCCCCGCCGGCAATGCGGCGAAATCGTCGTCAACCCAGTAGGCAGTGCCATCCGGCAGCACTACGACGTGTGCTCGCGCCGAGGACGTCTTGGCTGTGAGCTCGACGTTGCGGCTGGCGGGGTTTTCGATGGCCTGGTTTACGAGTTGGCCGACCCCGCGCTCTCCCAGGGAAGCCTGTAGCTGGCCGACCCGGTTGTCGAGATTGACCATTCTGTAGCTAAGCAGCCCGAGGACCACCAGGACCGCTGCAGCCACGGCTATCGCGGCGTTGCGCCAGACAGGGGGACGCCGCCGGCTCTGGAAGGCGAGCACAGGGACCGGCTGGTCCGCAGGCGCGACGCCGAGCTCGCTCGCGATCCGGTCCCAGGTGCCCTCAGGGGCGCTCACGCCTGAGTTGCCCAACAGCGCTGCCACGTCCCGAAGTGACTCCAGCTCGGCGCGGCAACGTGGGCAGTCGGCGAGATGGCTCTCCAACACGCTCACCTCGTCGGGCGGGAGCGCGTCGAGGGAGTAGACGGCAAGCAGTTCCGCGAACTCGGTGTGGTCCACGGTATCCATCAGGGGTTCTCCTCGGCGGGTTGCATCTTACCGACGGCCAAGCCCTTGGCCGCAAGCGAAGACTGCATTCGCCGCATCCCCGAACGGATGCGGCTTTTGATCGTGCCCTCGGGTTCCCCGAGGATGCTGGCCACTTCTCTATAAGTATGGCCGCCAAAATAGGCAAGTTCGATGGCGCTGCGTTCGCCGGGTTGCAGGACGCCCATTGCGTCGCGCACCCCCTCGGCGACGGCGATGTCCAAGAACTCGTGCTCGACGTCATACTGTCCTGAGGCTGTCGAGCGAGCGTCCCGGACCTCTCGCTGGCGCCGAGCGGTATCTGAGCGCAGCATGTCAACGGACCGTGAGTGGACCTGGGAGAGCAGGAACGTCCGCAGGCTCCCGCGTTCGGGGTCGTAACGCCCCGGTTCGTGCCAGAGGCGCAGGAAGACCTCCTGGACTACCTCTTCGGCGACAGCGGCGTCCCCCAAGACCCGCCGCGCCAGCCCGAAGACCGGGCCGGCGTTGCGGCGGTAAACCTCAGCCAGTGCCTCCTGGTCCCAGCGAGAGATCGCCATGGCCAGGGTGACGTCGCTGGCGTTGGCGAGGTCTCGGTTCATCCAGCCTCGAGGCTAGCTTCGGTCACCCGCCCCCCGTCGACAGTGACCAGCTCTCGGCAACCGTCGACGCGGTACTTGCCGGCGGGCAGCCCGGGGTAAACCGCTGCGAACGCCTGCCGTCCCGGGGCGAGCTGGCGTTGGCGTACCGCAGAATGGGTGGTGTGGCCCGGCTCTCCCTGCCGGACCACCTCCACCTCCGCCCCTGCCGACTGCTCAGAGGCGTAAAGCACGAGCGCTCCGACCGTGCCACCCACTTCCATCACGACGCTCCCCGCGTAACTCGGAGGAAGGGGATCGCCCTCGTGTGAGTACACGACCGTCTCTGGGTGCCCGGTGTGATCGTGAGCACTGTGATCGTGAAGGCTGTGGTGGTGGCTTTGGTCGGTCATTTCAGTCTCCTTTTGGGCTCAAGCCACCCGGACTTCGTAGCCGCTCGTCGGCACGCCCAGGTAGGGGAACACGCTCAGGTAGGCCTCGTCGCTGCCGTCCAGCCCGTCGGACACCACGCCCACCGCGCCGTCGGCCTTGAAGGACTTGTCGACCAGCGGGAGTGTGGCTCCCGCGAGGGCTCGCAGTTCGATCGAGACTACGTCGTCGAAGACGCGCCGGCCGTTCGGGAAGCCCGCCACGTCGCCGCCAACCACACCGAGCGGGCTCGGCTTGGATGCCGGTGGGATTGCCACGTTCAGTCGGAGCTGGTCGGCTTGGACCGTGCCTGTGTAGTTCTGGAAACCGGGCGAGACCACTCCGGTCGGGATGCCGGTCAGCAATATCGCGACGATGTCCGCACGGGGCTTCTTAGTGGCGTTGTACGCAGCCAGGTTGGGGAACGCCCCCGGGTACAGGATGGGCAGCAGGTTGGACAGTTCGGGGTTCTCGTAATTGGCAGCGAAGCCAGAGTCCCCGGCGGGGGCCGACCTGTTCCACCTGTCCTTGTTGCCGAGCGGGATGATCACCTCGTTGATAAGGGGGTTGCCGAGACGAGAGATCTGGACCCAGGGGCCGCTGTCGGTGTAAGCCTGGTTGCTGCTATCCCAAACCCGAGCCTTGTGACGGCTTGCCGTCGTCCAGACCCCGATGGTGGCCGCAGGGTCGAGTGCACCCTTGGGCATGACCCCGCCCTTGGTCAGGTCGGTGATCGGGACCTGTAGCGCGATGCTGTGCACATTGAGGTAGCGGGTGCTGTTGACCCCCTTGCCAGCGGCCAGCTTGGGCAGGCCGAACGTGGCGTGCAGGTTGGCCAGCGGGCGCAGGTCGCCGAGGTCGAAGATCGCACCGAGGTCGACATAGAAGCCGTCAGCGCGCTGCCCGGCGAACACCTTGCGCCCTGCCCCGAGCGAGTAGACGGCTTCGGAGGCGAGCTTGGGGTAATCGGGAGTGGAAAGCGGGCCGATATTGCACGGCGGGCATGCCAAGTTGCTCCCAAGCTTGGTGGTCTTGCCGTTAGCGGTCATCGAAATGCTGTAGTACTGCCGGCGGTTCCACGAGGGGCTGTTGAGGCTTTCGATCGGGCCGTCGTTGTAAAGGAAGCTGCTCGGGATTGCCAGCTCGCTGCGGAACGAAAGGTTGAATGTGACGTCGGCATTGCCGTCGCCGTTGTTGTCAACCTTGATCTGGTACAGCACGTCGTCGCCGAACTCGTAGAAATTAGGGCCGCCGTCAGGTCCCTGAAGGGGCACGTAGTTGGCGATGATCGTGACGTGGTCGGGGCGGTCAGGCGAGACAAAAGCATAAAGGTCTGCGCTATCGGCGACCGGGTCCTTGGAGATTTCGGGGGCTTCACGGTGCGAAGACATTGCTCAGGCCTCCTTTTTGGCGGCGGAGGCCAATTTGGCCGCGATGGCGGTGTCGTGCAGTGTTACTTCCCGGGAACCGACGAACAGGCTGATCACGCCCGAACTGGCGTCGTGAATGTAGGCGACGACCGGCTCGGCGGTGCCGTCGAACGATGCGGCGGGGGCAGTTTCCTTAATGGCGCTGCCGGTGACAGCCCTGTTGTCTTTGACAAGGGCGGCCGCTGCTGCGCTGGCAGACCCTGCGGGCATGGTTGCTGCCACTCCTGCAACTGCCAAGCCTGCAGAGACCCCTTTGAGGACCTGCCGGCGGTTGTATAGCTCCATATTTGCCTCCAATTTGAGCTCGGGTTCTTGAGTTCTCCTGCCCTATACGGCGCCACGCCGAGAATTGGATGACTCATGCCGAAAGCGGGCGGGCAGGTGGAGGGATGGGGCCGTTATTTCCGGGCAGTCCCCCGCTTGGAGGCGCGCGCGGCGTACTTCTCCATGCCGGAGATCATCAGGTCAAGCGCAAACTCGAAGCGGTCCTCGGGGTTGAAGTCGAAGATCAGGTCGAGCGACGCGAGGGTGCGCGGGAACCTTTCAGCGGGTAACGACTCCATATAGCCGCGGAACATCTCGACGATTTGTTCGGGCGGGATGTCTTCGCCGGTGGGGGAGGAGACGCCGAGGCTCTCCTCGAAGCAGAAGGCCCCGACGTAAAGACCGGCGACGTCGCCTATATAGGCGATGGCGCGGTCAGGGATCCCAACCGGCTGGAGGAGCGTGAAGAGCCATTCGATGAGCAGGGCCATCTGTGGGCCTGTGGGCACTCGTCCGAAGGAGATCCGGGCCACGTCGCGGTGCTTGCTGAGAGCCTTGCGCATCTCGTAGCCGAGGAGCTTTAGCTGTTCCTGCCAGTGGGCGGGGTCGGGCTCGGGCAGGACCACTTCGCGGGTCACCCTGTCGAAGACCAGCTGGAAAAGTTCGTCCTTGTTGCGCACGTGCCAGTACAGGGATGCTGCGCCGGTCCCGAGCTCCTGGGCGACTCGCCTCATCGATAACCCGTCCATGCCCACGGCGTCCAGGACTGAGAGGGCCGCATCGACGATCGCTTCTCGTGTAAGCGGTACACGCGGCGCCGCCTCGGGCCGGTACCAGGGAGGCTCGGGGATGGCAGGCCCGGTCTCGGGCGGCTCCCTCATCTCGGGTCCCATCAACCCAAGTATAGCCCCGAGCTCCTGAATGCCATTCGGCACTCGAACAACGTTTGACATCAGACCAGCGTTCGGTTACAGTGACCCAGACCGGTGTTCGATCAACGACTGGTGTTCGATACCAGAGCGGTGTTCGACGGGGCTCGCCAACGCCAAACGTTCTGAGAAGGAGTGATGATGTCTTCTGCGACCATCCAAGCCAGCGGTGTCACCAAGTGTTTCGGGAAGACCACCGCCCTGGACGGGTTCAACCTGGTAGCCGAGCCAGGGGCGGTGGTCGCGCTCCTGGGCCCGAACGGGGCCGGCAAGACGACCTTTGTCCGCGCGGTTGCGACGCTGTTGCGCCTTGACGGGGGAGAGCTCCTCGTAGCCGGCCACGACGCCCGCCGCGAGCCAGCCGCAGTGAGGCAGGTGATCGGGCTGGCCGGCCAGTACGCCGCGGTCGAGCCGGCCATGACGGGCCGGGAGAACCTCGAAATGGTGGCCCGGTTGTTCGGCAAGCGCCCCCGCGACGCACAGCGGAGAGCCGCCGCGGTTCTCGAACAGATGGGGCTAAATGAAGCCGCCGACGAGCAAGTGAAGTCCTACTCGGGCGGTATGCGAAGGCGCCTCGACCTTGGGGCCAGTTTGGTAGGCGAGCCGAGGTTGCTGCTCTTGGACGAGCCCACGGCGGGCCTCGACCCGCGCGGCCGGACCGAGCTATGGGACGCGATCCGTGGCCTCGTGGGGCTGGGCACGGACGTCCTTTTGACCACCCAGTACCTGGACGAGGCCGACCAGCTAGCCAGCCAGATAGTCATCATCGACCACGGCAAGGCGGTCGCTTCGGGTACGCCGGCCGACCTCAAGCGCCGCGTCGGCGGGCGGGTCATCGAGGTCCGCACGCGCTTTCGCGAAGACCTGCCGATCATCGCGGCCGCGCTCGGGCGCCTCGATCACGGGGACGCGAGGGTCGACGAGGCAGCCCGCAAAGTCAGTTTGGGGGTGGACGACGCCGGCTTGCTCTCGGTGGCCCTGCGGGCCATGGAAGGGACCGAGGCGCATATCGACGACATCTCGCTGCGCCAACCGAGCCTCGACGAAGTGTTCCTGGCCCTCACCGACGCCCGTTAGCCCGCACCAATTCTTCAAGGCCCGCTCCAATTCTTTAAGAGAGGAAAGAAATGACGACCCTTACTATCCCTGCAACTACCCCCTTATCCCGGCCTGCTCTGGGCACGACCTCCATCACCACGAGCACCGTGCAGGTCGCCAAGCGGGTGCTGCTCCGTTTTTTCCGTACCCCGCAATTGATCGTGATGGGGACGGCGCAAATGGGGTTGTTCCTGTTCATTTATCGCTACGTGCTCGGCGGCGCGGTCAACCCGCTCGCCCTGCATGGCACCAATTACGTCGATTTCTTGGTGCCAGGGTTCGTGGCTACCGGCGTGCTGTTCTCGGGGATAGGTGCTGCCACGGGAGTGGCTGACGACCTCCAACAGGGCTTCGTGGACCGCTTGCGCTCGCTGCCCGTGCCTCGCGCCAGCTTTCTCGCCGGGCGGGCCCTTGCTGACACCCTCACGGGGACCTGGGGCCTGCTCGTCGCGACCGCGGTCGGGTTCGCCGTCGGGTTCCGACCGCACGGATCTATCGGCAGCGACCTGGCAGCGTTCGGGCTCTGCGTCGTTTTCGCGCTTGCCTTCGAGTGGATGTTCATTGCCATAGGCCTGGTCGGGGGTACGCCCCAGGGCGCCACCGGCATAGCTATGGTCGTGTTCCCGCTCGCCTTTTTGTCGAGCTCCTACGTCCCGGTGTCGACTATGCCAGGCTGGCTGCAAGTCTTTGCGCAGCACCAACCCGTCACCTACATGGTCGATGCGGTCCGGGCGCTAACGCTCAGCCCGGCTGCCGAAGCGTCGCTCGGCCACTCCACGAGCTATTTCGTGGCGTGGTCGTTGGTATGGGCCGTCGGCGCTGTGGCTGTGTTCGCCCCTCTCGCGGTCAGCAAGTACCAGTGGAGCTGAGCTGTCGCTCACCAGGTCGCGTTTTCGTCCTGGCCGCGAATAGGGTGACGGGCAGCGCCCCTTTGACGCCCAGTTCCCGGCATGGCGCCCGACTTTGAGGAGGTGCTTCATGGACTACGTCAAGCTCGGTTCGACGGGGCTCGAGGTGTCGAGGATCTGTCTCGGGTGTATGAGCTTCGGGGAGCCGCAACGCGGTGCACACCCCTGGAGCATCGGGCCCGACAAGGCGAGGCCGGTCATCCGCAAGGCTTTCGATGCCGGTATCAATTTCCTCGACACCGCGAACGTTTACTCCGACGGGAGCAGCGAGGAGATCGTCGGGCAAGCGCTGGCCGATTTCACCCACCGAGATGAAGTCGTGCTCGCCACCAAAGTCAATGGCCGCATGCGGCCTGGGGCCAATGGGGCCGGTCTTTCGCGCAAGGCCATCATGAGCGAGATAGACAACAGCTTGCGAAGGTTGCAGACGGACTATGTCGACCTGTACCAGATCCACCGCTTCGACCATACGACCCCTGTCGAGGAGACCATGGAGGCTCTCAGCGATGTCGTAAAGGCGGGCAAAGCCCTTTATATCGGGGCGTCGTCGATGTACGCCTGGGAGTTTTCCAAGATGCTCCATGTCGCCGACCGCCATGGCTGGCCCAGGTTCGTGTCTATGCAGGACCACTACAACCTCCTCTACCGAGAAGAGGAACGCGAGATGCTCCCGCTGTGCCAAGACCAAGGGATAGCCGTGATCCCCTGGAGCCCTCTGGCCCGCGGCCGGCTCGCACGACCCTGGGACGAGGAGACCGAGCGGAGCCGCACCGACGAGTTCGGCAAGCGGCTTTACCGAGACGATGACAGGGAGATTGTCGACGCCGTCGCCCAAGTGGCGTCCAAGCGGGGTGTCAGCATGGCGCAGGTAGCGCTCGCTTGGCTGTTCAGCCGACCCGTCATCAGCGCTCCCATCGTGGGGGTAACCAAACCCGAGCAGCTGGATGACGCCCTATCGGCGGTCACGCTGGCACTGAGCCCGGAAGAAATCGAGCAGCTCGAAGCGCCGTACACTCCCCACGCGATCGCCGGCCACTGACTACGAGGTCGGGCTCTACCGGCGGCGCTCTTCCTGGCTTGCTTTCAGGAAGGAGCGAGCGTCCGGGCCAGGTCTGCCATCCTCGGCCAGTAGGGCGAAGCCTGTTCGCCCGGTACAGGCTACGGCGCCCGCTCCGCCCCAGCTCCGAAGGCCCTCGGCTTCATGCGCCGCTTCTGGGTGAGGCCAGCAAACCTTGAGTACGGAGCCTTTGCCCGTATGGTCGCGGGCCGGAGCCACCCAGGCGGTTTCACCCCCAGGATGGAAGGGGTCGGCAACCTCGATCTGCCAGCTGGCGGTAGCCCACGCCACTAGCGCCGGCAGCTCGGCCAGCCACTCCTCACGTCCTTCTTTGGTAGCCGCTCGCGCTAAGTCCTCGGGAATGATGAAGCGCTTGGCCACATGGGCCATTGTCGCGCCCAGGGACGGAGGCGCCGGTTGATTCAGGGCCTTCCCAAGGCGGGTCACCTAGAGTAAGCCGGCAACGGGACGAGGAGAAAAGCGTGCCACGAAGGCAGGGACAAGGGCCGCGTAGGCCCACCATCACAGACATTGCCGAGAAGGCAGGTGTCTCGAAGGGTTCGGTCTCCTACGCGCTCAACGGCCATCCCGGGGTGTCGGAGCCCACCCGCCGGCGAATCCTCGCCATCGCCGAGGAGATCGGGTGGCACCCCAACCGGGCGGCTCGTGCACTGTCGGCGTCGCGGGCGGGCGCTTGCGGCCTGGCTTTGGCGAGACCAGCCAGGACGTTGGCGTACGAGCCCTTTTTCTCCAAGCTGCTCTCCGGTATCGAGTCCGAGCTTTCTGCACGCCAGTTCGCTCTGATGCTGCAAATTGTCGAGGATGTTGAAGCGGAAACTGAAGTCCTGCGGCGTTGGTGGGCGGAGCGCCGCGTCGACGGTGTGCTGCTCGTCGACCTCCGCGTGGACGACCCAAGGGTCCCTTTGGTGGAGCAGCTCGGCCTGCCGGCCGTCATTGTGGGAGGCCCTGGGCGCACCGGCTCTGTCCCGTTTTTCTCGGGTGGTGACGCCGAGGGTATCCGCCAGATCGTTGGCCACCTCGCCTCCCTTGGGCACCGCCGTATCGACCGGGTGGGCGGGTCACCGGAGTTCGCAGCCATGCAGGTCCGTACGCGGGTTTTCGAGCAAGCCTTGCGGGCAGCTCGGGCCAGGGGCCGCGTAGTCACTACAGACTTTTCGAGCTCGGCCGGCGCAGCGGCGACGCGCCAGCTCCTGAACAGCAAGTCCCCGCCCACCGCGATCGTTTACGACAACGACATCATGGCTGTTGCCGGTCTCGGTACAGCCCAGGAGTTGGGTGTCCTCGTGCCGGCCGAGCTCTCGTTGGTTTCCTTCGACGACTCGACGCTGTGCGAGGTGGTGCGCCCCGCGCTCACAGCCCGCGCAAGGGACGTCTTCGGCTATGGGGCACGCGCCGCCCAGGCGCTCATCGCCCTGGTCGATGGTGAGGAGATGCCGGGCAACGTGGACGAGATGCCGAGGCTCATCTCCAGGGGGAGTACCGCCTCCTTGGCTGCAACCGCACCTGGCGACGGACGGGACGCCCTGCCCGCTCACTGAGCTCGCACGGGCACCATCTCTGGGTGCCGACAATTGTTCAAGACTTTTCTCAACTCGTGAGCACAAATTCTTTTGGCGATTGACTTGACTCGCAAACCTCGCGTGCTTATGGTGCACAGTGTTACGACCTGAACCGGTTAAGTAACGGGAGCTGACTAGGGGGGTTTGCAATTGGGGGCAAACGGTCGTCGCGAGGGTCAAGTGACGACCTCCGTCAAGCCGGGCACCTGGGCCGGCTCTCCGGCACCAGGTGTGCCGGCCAGGTGCTTTCACGGTCCTGTTGTGGCCACGACATCGCTCCCAGTCAGCTGCCGGCCCACAACCCTCCCTCCGCAACATTGCAATGCAACTGCAACGAGATGGGCCGCTGGCACGCTAATGCCGGTAGGTGCCAGCGGTCCCGTGTTGTTGCCCTAATCGAGACAAGGAGCAGGTAAAGCATGCCGATACGCAAAAGCAGGGTGATCACCCGTTTGGCTACCGTCATAACGGCGACAGCCATGGTGGTCCCGTTGATGAGCGTGGTTGGTGCTAGCAGCGCCGACGCCAACGCCAACAGAACGCCCGACCAGGCCGCCTTCCCGCACAGCGACACTCTCTACACGAGCGGGACGGCCTACTCACCGCCGACCAACTTCAACCCCAACGACCCGGGTGCTCTATATACCGGTACCAATGGCCTGCTTTACGAGTCGCTGTTCCTCTACGACCCCATCCACAACAAGTACATCCCGTGGTTGGCAACGAGCGGCACCTGGAGCGGCGACACCTACACGATCCACCTCCGCAACGGCGTCGACTGGGTCAGCAGCCCATCGCAGTCTGTAGCCGGAGCCCTGACCGGAGCTGACGTTGTCTTTACCATCAATATGGAAAAGGCCGACGCCGCCGCTACCTTCAACAGCAACATGTCATCGGTGAAGAGCGCCACCGCCAACGGCAACACCGTCACGGTCACCTTCAATGGCACTCCCGACTACACGTCGTTCCAGGAATTCCTCTGGAAGGGTGCCATATTCCCCCAGTCCGTGTTCGCGTCTGAGACGCCGGCCGAGCAGGTCACCGGCAACAACGCGACCCCCGTCTCCACGGGCCCGATGACCCTGGACACTACGAGCGCCACGCAGGCGTGCTTCCAGACGAACCCTCACTGGTGGGGAACCGCCGCGCTCGGGCTCTCGTTCAAGTTCAAGTACCTCTGCGACTCGGTGAACGGCTCCAACAACGTCGAGCTGTCGGCGCTTCTCAGCAACGACCTCGACTGGAGCAACAACTTCCTGCCGGGCATCAACACCCTGAAGGTCATCGGTGGCGACAGCTTCCTGCAGACCTACTACCCCAAGTCCCCTTACATGCTTTCGGCAAATACGGCCTGGCTCGAACCGAACACGTCCAAGGCCCCGATGAACAACGTCAACTTCCGCAAGGCATTGGCGTACGGGATCAACCCGGAGGGCGTCGTGAGCGGCGTCTACAGCGGCATCGTAAAGGCAGCCAACCCGACGGGCCTGATGCCGAACCTGGACAGCTTCATCAGCTCCAGCGTGGTTAAGCAGGACGGCTTCAGCTACAACCCGACGCTGGCCAAGCAGTACCTTGCAAAGTCAGGCTACAAGGGCCAGAAGCTCACCCTCGAGGTCCCTGATGGCTGGACCGACTGGATGGCCGCCATCCAGGACATCTCGTCCCAGCTGAACGCGATAGGCATCAAGGTGGAGCCCATCTACCCCCAGGACAGCGCCCGCAACGCCGACCTGACCAACGGCACCTACGACTTGGCCATTGACAACAACGCCAATATCGACTCGAACCCGTACGCCTACTTCCAGCGTGTCTACAACCTGCCCATCCTGAAGCAGCAGAACGCCCAGCTCAACTGGGAGCGCTATTCGGACCCGGCGGCTTGGGCGTTGGTGCAAAAGGCGAGCACTATCCCCCTGACCGACACCTCGGCGCTGGACAAGGTCTACGCGCAATTGGAGACGGACTTCCTCCAGGACCTGCCCGAGATCCCGCTGTGGTACAACGGCGCCTGGTTCCAGGGCAACAACACCTACTGGACGGGTTTCCCCTCCTCGGCCAACCCGAACGACGAGAACACACCCGTATTGTGGAACAACTACCTCAACATGACCACCATCTACGCCCTGGCTGCGTTGAAGCCCGCGTAGTTGGAGTGAACATCCAGCAGTAACTGTTAGCTGCAGTAGTCGCTGGTGAGCCCACCGTCTCCAATGGGGCGGTGGGCTTGCTGGTCCTTTACACTTCTTCAGGAAGGCAGGACGGGTGAGGCGTTACTTTACGAGGAAGATCATTACCTACGTGGTGGCGTTCTTCCTCGCGACCACGATCGACTGGGCCATCCCCCGCATCATGCCCGGTAACCCCGTCCAGCTTTACCTTTCCAAGTTCTCGATCACGACCGAAACCCAGTACGCAGCGCTGCAAAAATTGATCTCAGCATCTTTTGGGGTCAACGTGCCGGTGTGGAAGCAGTACCTCGATTTCTGGGACGGCGTGCTCCACTGGAACTTCGGGCTCAGTTTCTACGCCACCGAACCGGTGACGCACGTGATCTTCCAGGCGGTCCCCTACACCTTGGCGCTGCTCATACCGGCGATAACCCTGAGCTATGTGCTCGGCAACCGCATTGGGGCGATGGCGGCTCGGCGCAAGTGGCTCGACAATACGGTCCTCCCGGTCGGCTACCTGTTCCAGGCCGCACCGTACGCTTGGTTGGCCTTGGCCATGGCCTACTACCTGGCTGCCCGCTTGCACTGGTTCCCAGTCGAGGGTGGCTACAACCCGGGCCTGCTCCCAGGTTGGAATTGGACTTTTCTCTCCAGCCTGCTCGAGCACTGGTTCCTACCGTTCCTCACCGTTTTCCTGGTCAGTTTCGGTGGCTGGGCGATCGGTATGCGCAACCTGGTGATCTACGAGCTCGAAACCGATTACGCCCGGTACCTGCGTTCCCTGGGAGCGTCGCAGCGCCTAGTGCGCAAGTACGCCTATCGCAACGCCGTCCTCCCGCAGCTGTCGGGTTTGGCATTAGCGCTCGGCGTCGTGGTCGGCGGCAATATCGTCACCGAGGTCGTGTTCGACTACCCGGGCCTCGGCCACCTCATCTTCCTCGCCATAAGCGACGAGGATTACTTCTTGTTACAGGGCATCTTCATGTTCATTATCGTCGGCGTGCTCGTGGCCAACTTCGTCATCGACATCGTCTATGTGATCGTGGACCCGAGAACACGCCTCAGCATGCAAGGCGCCCCGGCGTGAGCATCAACACCGGCCCGCCGGGCGCGGCGGGGGATTTCGCGGCTGCGACCGGCCCGATCGGCTCGCCGGTACTGGCCCAGGACGTCGGCGTAGCCGGAGGTGCCGCGCTGGCTGCCGTGGCGCCCGGCGCGGGCGTCGGTAGCTTCGGCAGCGGGAGACGCTGGGAGTTCCTCCATTTTGCTCTGCGCAACCCCAAGCTCATGATCGGCCTTGGTGTTGAGCTGATCTTCGTGGCTGTTGCCATCTTCGGGCCCTTGCTGGCGCCCTACAGCCCCACCTATCACGGGACTCCCGGGCTGCACCCGTCGGCGCGGCACATTTTCGGCACAACGTACCCGTTCGGGACCGACGTGTTCTCCCAGGTCCTGTACGGAGTGCGGGACAGTTACGTGGTGGGCGCCCTCGGTGCCCTCTTCGCGGGTGCGGTCGGGCTGGTGGTGGGCTTCGCCGCCGGCTACCGCGGCGGGGTGCTAGACGAGATCCTGCAACTGTTCACCAACGTCATGATCTGCATCCCGCAATTAGTCCTGCTGATCGTGATCAGCGCCTACCTCACGACCCGTGGCGTCCTGTTCGAGGGCATCTTCATCGGGGTGACGGGCTGGCCGTGGGTGGCGCGGGCGGTGCGGGCACAGACCTTCACCTTGCGAGAGCGAGATTTCGTCGACCTCGCCCGCCTGTCCGGCAGACGTGCCGTGAGCATCGTCGTAAAAGACATCGCGCCCAACATGGCTTCGTACATCTTCTTGGTGTTCGTGCTGCTCTTCGCGAGCTCGATGCTGGTTGCCGTGAACTTCGACTTTCTCGGGCTCGGGCCGACCAACGGCCTCTCGCTTGGCGACATCATGAACCAGTCGACGTTGTGGAGCGCTTTGGATCTCCATATGTGGTGGTGGTTCATACCGCCCGGGGCGGCGCTGACACTGATGGTCCTTGCGCTGTACATCGCCAATGTGGGCCTCGACGAGGTCTTCAACCCCAAGCTGAGGCAGACGTGACCCTGAAGGTGGACGACCTGCGCATCTCTTACCGGACGCTGCGCGGCGATGTCAAAGCCGTGGACGGGGTGAGCTTTTCGATAGCCGACGGCGAGATCATGGGCTTGGCCGGGGAGTCGGGTTGCGGTAAGTCCACGCTGGGCAACAGCCTGATCTTCCTCGAAGGCCGGATGAAGCACGTCGGCGGCGCCGTCGAGCTCGATGGTGCCAACCTGCCGATCGCTGATTACAAGGCCATGAACCGGCACCGGCTGCGTGACGTCTCGGTGGTCCCCCAGTACGCGATGAGCGCCCTCAACCCGACGCGCAAGATCGGCCGGATGACCTCGGACCTCATCAAATCGCGTGGTACGGATTACCGCAAAGTCTTGGAAGAGTTCAAGCGCCGCATCGACCTCGTCGGGCTACCCCAGAACGTGCTGAACATGTACCCCTTCGAGCTGTCGGGTGGCATGCGGCAGCGGACGACGATGGTCATTTCCACGCTGCTCAACCCCTCGCTGCTCATCGGCGACGAGATCACTTCGGCTCTCGACGTGACCACCCAGCGTGCTGTCGGGGAAATGCTGATGGAGTTCAGGGACCGCGGTTTCGTGAAAAGCATGATCGTCATCACCCACGATTTGTCGGTCCTGGCCCAGATAGCCGACAGCATCCTGGTGATGTACGCCGGCAAGCTTGCCGAAAAGGCCAGCTCGGGCACGATTGTCGACCACCCGCTCCACCCCTACACGCAAATGTTGATCGGCTCTTTGCCCGAGGTCGGTTTGCGTTACGACGAGGCCCCTCTCACGGGCATCCCGGGTCGGCCTCCGTCGCTGCTCAACCCACCGACGGGGTGCAGGTTCAGGGACCGCTGCCCCTTCGCGTTCGACAAGTGCGCGGAGGAGCCTCCGTTCGTGGAGCTGCGGCCCGGCCATGAGGTGGCTTGTTGGAAGGCAATGGACGAAAACTCGCCCGTAAGGACCGAGCCAGCCAGCCAAGGTGCGTCAGTTAGCCAAGGGACGTCGGCCAGCCAAGGTACGCAGTCATGAGCATGCTCGAGATCCGGGACGTGTCGAAGGTCTACAGGACAGGCACCTTCGGCGGCGAGCTCAAGCTCGTACTTCGGCGGGTCAGTTTCAACATCGACAGGGGAGAGGTTGTCTCCCTGATAGGCCAAAGCGGCAGCGGCAAATCCACGCTCGGCAAGATAATCCTGCGTTTGAGCGCCCTGTCTGGCGGGAGCATCAATTTCGAGGGGACCGATATTTCCACCTGGGGCAAGAGCCAGCTGCGCGATTATTACCGCCATGTGCAAGGTGTCTTCCAGGACCCCTTCAGCTCCTACAACCCGCTCTACAAAGCAGACCGGGTCTTCGAAATGGTCCGCACAGTGTACTTTCCCAAGCTGCATGGCCAACAGTGGCACAACAAGATCGAGTCTGCTCTCGAATCGGTCGCGCTCAACCCCGGCGACGTCCTCAACAAGTTCCCTCACCAGCTCTCGGGCGGCCAGCAGCAGCGCCTGTTGATCGCTCGCGCGCTATTGCTCGAGGTCAAGCTCCTAGTTGCGGATGAGATCATAAGCATGCTCGACGCTTCGACGCGTGTCGACGTCCTCAACCTGCTCGTCGACCTGAAGCGCAAGGGCCTCGGGATCTTGTTCATTACCCATGACCTGTCGCTGGGCAACTACATCAGCGACAAGACAGTGATATTGCGTGGGGGGGCCATCGTCGAGATGGGCGACACCCAAAAAGTGTTCGGCAACCCGCAGCACTCCTACACCCAGAGCCTTCTCACGGCGGTCCCCCAGCTGCACAGGCGCTGGGCCGGCGCGGGGGCGCGCGCACCGGCTGGCGTGGCGGCCAACGGCGCGGTCGGCGCCCTGGCACCAGCCCTCGTTGCGAAGCGTTCAGTCGATGATGCGCTTTTCCCCGACGGCGAAGGCGCCCGCTATTCCAAGAGCTCCCTGTACCCGGCGCGTACGAACGGGCCGCAAAAGCCGGACCACACCGTCAACATCACTGGTCCCGGTCCTGGGCTTCGACCGAGCCTGATGGACATCCCCGACCAGCCATGGCAGCGTCGCTTCGGGTTCGGGGCCCCCAAACTCGCCGCGGTCCTCGCCGCCGACAACACCCAGCCCTTGGTGGAGTGCGAGCCGGGCCATTTCGTGGCCGTCGAAGACGAGCTTTGAACAATCACTAGCAAAAAGGTAGGCACCAATTGACCCCCCTAGACATCCGCGGTCACCCAACGCTGCCCAACCTGCCGTGGGAGGACCCCCCGGCAGGGACCGTCGGGCCGTTGTGGCGTTATTCACGCAACCCTGTTATCCCAAGGGATTTGATACCCACCTCTAACAGCATCTTCAATAGCGCCGTAGTCCCCTTCGAGGACCGCTTTGCTGGCGTGTTCCGCTGCGACGATTGGACGAGACGGATGGAGCTGCACGTGGGCTTTTCCGACGACGGCCTCGACTGGAAGATAGACCCAGAGCCGCTCGAGTTCATCGCAGACGACCCCGATATAGGCGAGTTTGTCTACGGTTACGACCCCAGGGTCGTGCGGATCGACGAACGTTATTACATCACCTGGTGCAACTGGTACCACGGGCCGACGATAGGGGTCGCGTGGACGGACGATTTCCGCCAGTTCCATCAGGAGGAAAACGCCTACCTGCCGTTCAACCGCAACGGCGTCCTGTTCCCCCGGAAGGTAAATAACCGTTTCGCGATGCTGTCGCGGCCCTCGGACAACGGGCATACGCCGTTCGGGGATATTTTCTACAGTGAGAGCCCAGACCTGCGCTTTTGGGGGCGGCACCGGCACGTGATGAGCCCAGTGACGAACACCTGGCAAGCGACCAAGGTCGGCGGCGGCCCCGTGCCCATAGAAACCTCCGAAGGTTGGTTGCTCGTTTACCACGGGGTCCTGACCTCATGCAACGGTTTTGTCTACAGTGCCGGCGTGGCGCTCCTTGACCTGGACGAGCCCTGGAAAGTCAT
>Ga0182024_10011029_pt1 | contig 18266 bp, 16 predicted proteins | sample P32metaG_FD_120480 | JGI IMG/M metagenome (GOLD analysis project Ga0182024, IMG submission 120480) | Permafrost microbial communities from Stordalen Mire, Sweden - P3-2 metaG (Illumina Assembly) | ecosystem: Environmental > Terrestrial > Soil > Wetlands > Permafrost | place: Sweden: Stordalen... | reverse complement strand
GCGCGCTCGATGTCCGCGCGCGGGCGGAAGCCCTCGACGAGCTTGATCGCCGGGAACAGGGGCGCCTCGCCAAAGCGATCGACGGCGCCGCTGACGAAGCTGCCGGGCACCGGGCTGCCGACGTCGGAGTCGTGCATCACCACGCCCGACCAGGCCACCAGCTCACCGGCTGCGAAGACCGGCATTGCGAGGATCCCGTCGTTGGCGTGAAGCGCACCCCACCACGGATCGTTGGTGAAGAACATGTCCCCCGGGCGGATCTCGCCCGCGGGCCAATCGGCCAGCACGCGCCGCACGAAGCCATCGATCGTCGCGCCGTGATGCATGATGTAGACGCCGCAGCACACGCCGCGCCCGTCGGCGGTCATCAGCGCCGCGTTGAGGTCGTAGGCCTCGTAGATGATCGGCGCGCCTGACAGCCGTGCCGCGATCCGCCCCTGCTCGTCGTTGATCGCCCACAGGCGGTGGCGAATCACCTCGAAGGTGATCGGATCGATGTCGGCCACGCCCTCAGCCCTGCGTCGCCGAAAGCCTGCTCTCGTCCATGATCGGGTCCTCGCGCAGCTGCACGTCGGCGGCGAGTGCCGTCGCGCAGCCCGGGCAGTAGAACTCCCGCAGCACGAAATCGTCGAGGCAGAGATGGTTGTGGCGGCTGATCTCGATCAGCCGCCGCTCGCGCATCAGCGCCGAGCGCTTGTGGTCGTGCTCGTAGGGCCCGAAGCGGTAGTGGCAGAGGCTGCAGCGCAGCGAGCGCTCGCCGTCGAGCTCGACCGCCTCGACCGAGTCAGACACCGGGTGCAGGACGACGCCGCCATCGAGGATCCCGCCGCCCGCGTCGCCGGCGACGGCGCGGCCCTCACCGAGGCGCTCGGAGCGGACCCGCTCGCGCGTCGCAAGCGTCGCCGCCTCATCGACGGCGGCCCCGGCCAGCACGACCCCATAGACCGAGCGCGCAGCGTCTTCGGACACCAGACCCTCGGCGACGTCGCGAGCGACGCTCTGCGGCTCGCGCCGCAGGGCATCCCCGTAGCCGGCGCCGCTGGCGATGATCCCGATCAGGACGTCTCCCTCGTCGAGCGTCTCGAAGGACTTGGCGGCGGGCACGAAGATCTCCTCGGCGCCGATCTCCTCGGGCGCGCCCGGCACCGTGCCGGCCGCGAACAGCGCGGCGATGTTGGAGCGCCGCAGCACCACGTTGCGCGAAGCCGCGCCGGGCGAGGCCCCGGACAGGCCGCGCCCGGCTGGCAGGCTGATGCCCGAGCCGATGTTGTTGATGCCCGCGGGGCGCAGCGGCAGCTTGTGCGGCATCGTCGCGAACTCGACGGCGACACCGCCGCGGAAGCGCCCCGGGCCGCCGGCGTCCTCGAGCTCGCGGCGGTAGATCTGCAGAACCGGCACGCGGCTCTCGACCGTCTCCGCGTTGGCCATGCGCGAAGCCATCGAGTGGAAGATGCCGCCGCTGTCGAGGCCGTCGGTGAAGGTGCGCGCGCCGCCGCCACCGCTGAAGAAATCGGTGATCGCCCCGACGAAAGGCTCGCCGAGCGGGTTGGGCGCGATCAGCAGCGTGCCGTTGACCCCCGGTGCCCAGTTCGCCTGCGCCTCGCCCTTGTAGCGCTCGGAGCAGAGCATCATCTTGGCGAACGCCTGGGCGGCGATGTCCTGGGTCGAGAGCGGCGCCATCGTCGAGCCCATCGAGACGCCGGCCGGGCTGAGCGCGTTGTTGAGCGTGCCCTCCTCGGAGACGATCTCGACGATCCGCCGCAGGCCGGCGATCGCCCACGGCAGGTCGTAGCAGAGGAAGGTCAGGATCACGCCGAAGATCGCGCCCTCCATGCAGGGCCGCGCGCAGTTGATCGACCCGGGAGCCTGCGGCGAGGTGCCGGTGAGGTCCACGACGAGGCGGTCGCCACGCTTGATCACGCGAACGCAGATCGGGTACATGGCGTTCTGGTTGCCGTCGTGGTCGTGGTAGCCCATCGAGTACCACTCGCCGTCGGGGATCTCGCGCAGGCGCGAGCGCACGATCCGCTCCACGTAGTCGATGATCCCCTCCTGCGCGGCGCGGAAGACCTCGAGTGAGTACTCGCCGATCAGCTCGCCCATGCGCTGGTAGGTCGTGCGCAGCGCGGCCACGCGGGCGCGCATATTGAGCGCGTTGAGCTCGGAGGTGCGGCTGTTGCGCAGATAGGCACGCTCAATGTCGGCGCGCGGCTCGAAGTTCTCGACGAGCTTGATGCCGGGGAACAGCGGCGCCTCGCCGAAGCGGTCGGCGGCGCCGCTGACGAAGCTGCCGGGCACCGGGCTGCCGACGTCGTCGTCGTGCATCACGATCCCGGACCAGGCGACCAGCTCGCCCTCCCAGAAGATCGGCATCGCGAGGATCCCGTCGTTGGCGTGAAGCGCCCCCCACCACGGATCGTTGGTGAAGAACATGTCCCCGGGGCGGATCTCCTCCGGCGCCCAGCCGGCGATGATCTGGCGCACGAACTCGTCGATCGTGGCGCCGTGCTGGAGGATGTAGACGCCGCAGTACAGGCCGCGCCCGTCGGCCGTCACGAGCGCAGCGTTGAAGTCGTAGCCCTCATAGACGATGAAGGACCCGGACAGGCGGGCCGCCATCCGCGCCTGGTCGTCGTTGATCGCCCACAGCCGGTGGCGGATCACCTCGAAGGTGATCGGGTCCAGCGCAACCCCGTGCGCCTCGCTCATCGCGACACCTCCAGCCGGCTCTCAGCCGATTCGGTTGCGGCCGACACGGCGCCGAGACGGATCGTCAGCAGCGGGTCGACCTGGGCGCGGAATCCCGGCGGCACGACAACGCTGTCGCCCATGCGCTCGATGATCGCCGGGCCCTCGACGAGGTTGCCGGCACGCAGCGCATGCCCGTCGTAGACACGAGTGGCGATGAAGCCGGCCGGCTCGAAGTAGGCGCTGCGCTCGCCCTTGAGCGCCGCCACGGCGTCGGGGCCCGCCAGCTCGTGCTCAGGGAAGGCGACCGGCTCGATCGCGCGCGTTCCGACGACGCGATGCAACTCGACCTCGTTGCCACCGCCCAAGAGCAGCGCGCCCTCGCCGTAGACCTGCCCGTAGCGCGCGATGAAGCGCTCGAGGATCCGCTCGCCGCCGGCGCCGTCGAGCGCCCCGGGGTCGACCTCGACCTCGAGCGCCTGGACCTGCTGGCGGAAGCGCACGCCGATCGTGCGCGCGAGCGATACGTCCTCCCCAGCCGCCCCCTCCGCCGCGAACTGCCCCATCACGCGCTGCTCGAGCGCCTCGAAACGCGCGGTCAGCGCGGCCAGGCTGTCGGGCGTGAACGGCGTGCCGACCACGCGCGATGCCTCGGCGGTGTGGGTGATGTCGCACGTCAGCATGCCCTCGGCCGAGAACACGGTCGAGTCGGCCAGCACAAGGATCGAGCGCACGCCGATGTCGTTTCCGTAGAACACGGCGTGCGTCGGCCCGGCGCCGCCGTAGGCCACCAGGACGCACTCGCGCGGGTCGTGGCCCTGTTCGATCGTCGACTTGCGGATCAGGTCCGCCATCTGCGAGTTGATGATCCGGAAGACACCGACGGCACACTCCTCGGCCTCCATCCCGAGCCGCTGCCCGAGCTTCGCAAGCGCCGCGAGCGCGAGCTCGCGATCGAGCCGCATCCGCCCGCCGAGAAAGTTCTCGGCGTTCAGGTAGCCGAGCACGAGGTCGGCGTCGGTGACGGTTGCCTCGAGGCCCCCCGATCCGTAGCAGGCCGGGCCGGGTCGCGATCCGGCGCTCTGCGGCCCGACCCGCAGCAGCCCGCCCTCGTCGAGCCACGCGATCGAGCCGCCGCCCGAACCGATCGAGTTGACCAGCACCTTCGGCATCCGCAGGCTGTACTGGGCGACGACCGGCTCGGCCTCGAGCGGGACCTCCCCGCGCAGGATCAGCCCGACGTCGAAGGAGGTGCCGCCGACGTCGGTGCAGATGACGTTGCTCTCGCCGTAGAGGCGGCCGAGATGCTGGCAGCCGAGGATCCCGCCGGTGGGGCCCGAGTCGAGCGTGACGATCGGCCTCGCCGCGGCGTCGAGTACCGAGGTCAGCCCGCCGCTGGCCTGCATCACCAGCAGCGGATGCGCGAGGCCGTCCTGGCGCAGGCGCGACTCGAGCGCTTGCAGATAGCCGACGACCTTCGGCCCGACATAGGCGGTGATCGCCGTCGTTGCCGTGCGCTCGTACTCGCCGAGCACCGGCGCGACCTCGTGCGAATACGCCGTGAAGACCCCCGGCGCCCGCTCGGCCAGGATCTCCTTGATCCGAAGCTCGTGCGCGTCGTTGACGAATGACCACAGCAGCGACACCGCGATCGCCTCGACGTCCTCGGCGAGCAGGCCGTCGATCGCGTCGATGACCTCGGCCTCCGACAGCGCGACGATCACGTCGCCGTCACGGTCGACGCGCTCGGTGACGCCGCGAATCAGCGAACGCGGGACGATCGGATCCGGCTTGCGCAGGCGCGAGGAGTGCACGACGTCGCGCTCGGAGAGGCCGGCGACCTTCGCGTAGACCTTGCCGATGATGATCGCGTCCTCGTGGCCGCGGGTCGTGATCAGGCCGGTGCGCGCGCCGGTCCGCGTCAGCATCGCGTTGGTCGCCTGGGTCGTTCCGTGGACGAACAACTCGGTGGACGTGAGCAGCTGCTCACGCGTCATCCCGAGCTGCTCGGCGTTGACGGAGACGGCGTCGAGCACGCCGTCCTGGAGCGAGCCGGGCGTCGTCAGCGCCTTGGCGACCGTCCGCCCGCCCTGCTCGTCGGCGACCACGCAGTCGGTGAAGGTGCCGCCGATGTCAACGCCGATCCGGTATCTCAACGCTCGCTCTCCTTGCCCTCGCTGCAGGTCGTTGGCGGGCTCAGGGCTCGCCGAGGAATTGCTGGTACTCCGGCTCGACCTCGAGGCCGAACGCCTGGATCATCCGCGCGACCGCCTCGTAGAAGGCGCACAGCAGCACCAGCTCGACCGTGGCGCTCGCGCCCGCGGCCCGTTCGAGCTCGGCGAAGGCCTCGTCGCTGAGCGCGACCTCGTGGATCTCCTCCACGCAGCGCAGCGTCGCGCGCTCGAGTTCGTCGAAGCAGTCGCTGGTGCGCCACTGCGCGAGCGCCGCGATCTGCTCGGCGGGCACGCCGTTGGCCGCGGCCATCGCCCGGTGGTGAGCCCACTCATACTCCGAGTCGGCCAGCTGCGCGGTGCGCAGGATCAGCAGCTCGCGCAGAGCGCGCGGCGTCTGCGCCTCATAGCGCAGGCCGCGCGCGAGGCCGGCGTAGGCGCGCAGCATCGGCGGCGAGTGGGCGAGCACGCGGTAGAGCGCGATCGGGTCGCGCCCCTCGCGGGCGAAGGTCTCGAAGACCTCCGCGGTGATGGGGTCCTCGGCCTCGAGGCCCAGCAGCGGCAGACGCGGCACGCTCAGGCCCTCCGCGCCGCCCAGCTCAGATGCTCGGCGATCTCGCCGCCGAGCTCGAGCGGGTGCTCGAGCTGCATCATGTGCGGGCCCTCGATCTCGACGAAGCGCGCGCCCGGCACCCGATCGGCGATCTCGCGCGAGCGCGACACGGGCGAGGCGCTGTCTGAGCTGCCCGCGAGCGCTGTCGTCGGGACCGCGATCTCCGCCAGGCGCTCGCGGGCGTCGTGGCCTGCGATCGCGCGCCAGCCGTCGGCGAAGCAGCCCGGGTCGAGCGCCAGCAGCGTCCTCCGCGCGTAGGCGACGCCGGGGTGCTCGGGGCGGCGGGCGAGCAGGCCGGGGGTGAACCAGCGCTCAAGCGTCTCCTCGAAGACCCCCTCCATGCCGTCGCGCTCCGCCGCCTCGGCGCGCGCGTGCATCGTCGCCGGGTCCGCCTTCGCCCCGGTGCAGCAGACCATCAGCGAGCGCACCGCGGCCGGGTGGCGAAGCGTGAGGTGCTGGGCAACCATGCCGCCGAGCGAGACTCCGACCAGATCGAGCGGCGGGTCGTAGCTGGCGGCGACCTCGTCGGCGAGGCTGGCCATCGTCGGCTGCTCGCGGGCCCGCTCGCGCCCGCCGAAACCCGGGAAGACGTGCTTCACAACGCCGGAGCGCGGCAGCGCCATCCCCTCCCAGCAGCCGGCGTCGAGGCCGATCGGCGTCAGCAGCACGAGCGTCACGGCGCGCAGTATTACGCGCTGCCGAGCTATTGCGCATACTGATAACGAGGGTTTGTCCCGCCCTGGACCGAACAAATACGATGTCGGTCGTGCCCACAGCGCCGACGAGGCTGAGATGACCGTCGCCGAGATCGAGGACTTCAACCCGCCATACCTTCACCCGGCCTACGAGGCGACCCTGCGCCGGGCGCCGTCGAAGCGGCTGATTGAGCTTCCCCACGAATGGTTTCACCACTCGCGCGGGCCGGTCTGGGGCCGCGTGCCGGTGCGACCGGGTGACAACGACCTGACCAAGCAGCACGCCGGGCGCCCGATCGGCCAGACGATCATGCTGCGCGGGCGCGTGCTCGACAGCGACGGCCGCGGCGTCCCCAACACGCTGCTCGAGATCTGGCAGACGAACGCGTCGGGCGCCTATGTCGATCCGGCCGACCCGGGCTTCATGTCGCTTGACCCCAACTTCACCGGCGCCGGGCGAACGATCACCGACTCCGAGGGCCGCTACCACTTCCGCACGATTAAGCCCGCGGCCTACCCGGGCGACCTCGGCGCGCTGTTTCGCCCGGCGCACATTCACACCTCGCTGTTCGGACCGCTGCTCTCGCACCGCCTGGTGACGCAGTGCTACTTCGAGGGCGACCCGCTCCAGGACCGCGACCCGATCCTGCAGTCGATCCCGGATCCCCGCGGCGTCGAGCGTCTGCTGGCGCGCTTCAACTCAGCCGATACCGAGGTCGGCGACATCGACTCCGCGCTCGCCTACGATTGGGACATCGTCCTGCGTGGGCCGCGCGCGACGCCGGTGGAGAACGACCGCTGAGCCCGTCGGCCGAGCGCGACGACCCGCTCGCGGGCGTGCCGAGCCCTTCGCAGACGATGGGCCCGCTCTACGGCTATGCGCTGATGTTCGAGGGCAGCAACGAGGCAGTGGCGCCCGACAGCCCCGGCGCGCTGCGCATCGAGGGGCTGGTCCTCGACGGCGACGGGATCCCGCTGGCCTGGCCGGAGGGCTACATCGAGGTCTGGGAGGGCGAGCAGATGGCACGCGGGCGAACGGATGAGAACGGCCGCTACAGCGTCGTGGTGCGCAAGCCGGCGCCGGCGCCGACGCCGGAGGGCCTCCGCCAGGCACCACATCTGAACGTGGCCATCTTCGCCCGCGGCCTGCTCAAGCAGGTCGTGACGCGCGTCTACTTCCCCGACGAGACGGATGCCAACGCCGCCGACCCGGTGCTCGGGCTCGTCCCGCCCGAGGACCGCGAGCTCCTGGTGGCGGTGGCGGCGGACGGCGTGCTGCGCTTCGATATCCGCCTGCAGGGCGACCGCGAAACCCCGTTCTTCGCGTTCTGAGCGATGGCTGACGATCGAGTCATGGTCTTCTCCGTCGGCGACGTCTTCCCCGACGTCCCCGACGGGCTGGCGTCGTTTGAGCCGTTGCGGCCGCTGTTGGCGGCGGCCGACATCGTGTTCGGCAACTGCGAGGGCGTCTACTCCGACCGCCCCAGCCGCGCACCGAGCCACAAGCACTTCAACGGCGCCCCGCGCGAACGCGGCGCCTTCCTGGGCGAGGTCCCCTTCCACGTGATGAGCTGCGCCAACAACCACATGATCGACGGCGGTTACGAGGGCCTCGCCGACACGCTCGAGCTGCTGCGTGGGCAGGGCATCGCGACGACCGGCGCCGGCATGGACATCGCCGAGGCGACGCGGCCGGCGATCCTCGAGCGAGGCGGCCTGCGCATCGCCTTCCTCGGTTTCTGCAGCGTCTACCCGGTCGGCTACGAGGCTCGCGAGAGCCGCCCGGGCCTCGCGCCGCTGCGCGTGCGCACCTACTACGGGGACCCCGACCCCAACTTCTGGGAGCCGGGCATCGACCCCGTGATCGAGACCGTCCCGTTCGCCGAGGACCTGGCGCGCTACCGCGAGAGCATCGCGGCGGCGCGCGAGCAGGCCGACTTCGTGATCGTCGCCCCGCACTGGGGCTACTCGAGCTGGATGGAGGTGCTCCAGGAATACGAGCTCGAGCTCGCGCGCGACGCTGTCGAGCACGGCGCCGACGCGGTCATGTGCTGCCACCACCATGCGCTGCGCGGCGTGGAGATTCACCGCGGCAGGCCGATCTTCTACGGGCTCGGGGCTCTGATCCACCACTTCAACTCGATCAAGGTCACCAGCGCCGACCGCGCGGCGCGCGAGGCGCGCTTCGGCGGGCGCTCCTCGTTCGCGCAGGCTGAGGAGTTCCCGCTGTTCCCGTTTCGCGTCGATGCGCGCAAGACCGGCGTGGCGGTGCTCTCACTCGGCGCCGGCGGCGCCCTGCAAGCCGGCTTCGTACCCGCGCAGATGCTCGCCGACGGGAGCACTGAGCCCCTGCGCGCCGACGATCCGCGGGCGGGCGAGGTCGCCGACTACCTCGAGCGCCTCAGCGCCCAGAGCGGCTTCGCGACGCGCTTCGAGCGCACCCAGCTCGACGGCTGGATGCTGCTTCAGACCTCCTGAGCGCGGCGGCCGAAGGCGAAGCTCGGGTCGGCGGCGCGGCAGGGTGCCTGGGGCAGGCCGAGCTCGTGGCGGACGATGTTGGCGCCGCGCACGATCGCGACCATCTTGTAGAACGCGATTCGCCGCGTCATTCCCTCGCGGCCGAAGCCGCAGTCGCTGGAGACGATCAGCCGCTCGGGCTCGATGTGCTCGAGCGCCCTGCGAAGCAGCGCCGCCACCTGCTCGGGGCTCTCGACCTGGAGATTGCGGTGGTCGACGACCCCGATCGCCACCTTCTTGTCCTTGCCGATCGCGTTCGCGATCAGCTCGAGGTCCATGCCGCCGTTGCTCGCGCATTCGAACGTCAGCACGTCCACGTCGAGGGCGTCGAGCGCCTCGAGCGACGCGCCGTATGAGCGCGGCTCGGCGAACATGCTCTGCTGGGCCGTGTTCCCCCAGCAGGAGTGGCACCAGACCTCGGTCAGCTCGCGCAGCCCGCGCACGGTGTTGTTGAAGACATCGATGAAGAAGGGAAGGTCGAGCTCCTCGACGCCAGGCCGGCGGCGGACGCTCGTCAGGTGCACGTTTGGCTCCTCGAGCTGCAGCGCCGCGCAGCCGGCGGCGGCAACCTCGGTCAGCTCCTCGCGGATCGCGTCGCTGAGGTCCATCACGAGCTCGCGGTAGCTCCCGTAGAAGTCGTTTCCGACCGATAGGCCGAGCACCTCCGGCGTGATCGTGCCGAACTTGACCGGGCGCTCCGTCAGCTCCTGCGCGACCTTCCAGATCTCTGCGTACTGGAGCTGACCGCGGCCGATCGGTCCGCTCACGCGCGGCAGCACGCGCGACTCCATCGCCTCGAAGATGATCGAGCCCTTGCCGCTGGCGTAGCCGATCTGGGCCGGGTAGTCGCTGCCGGCGAAGCCCTCGAGCCTGCGCGCCGGGTAGAGGAACCAGCTCTGCCCGCCGACGTCGATGTCGAAGTGGCAGTCGCCGTCGGTGACGATGTCGATGCCGGCGCGCTCCTGGTCGCGGATGTGCGAGCTGACGGCGTCCTGGTACTGCTCGCGATAGCGCGAATCGCCCATCCCCTCGCGGAAGCTGCGCCCACCGAGGTTGAGGTCGAACCAGTGCGGTCGCGGAATCGATCCGGTGATCGTCGTCGCGAGCGGCCGCCCGACCGTCGCCTTCAGCACCAGACCTCCTGCGCGGTCTCGACGACGAGACGCAGCTTCTCGACCTGCTGCTCGTAGCTGATGTCGTTGCCCTCGAGCGTCGAGGCGAAGCCGCACTGAGGCGAGAGGCAGATCTGCTCGAGGGGGACGAACGCGCTGGCCTGTTCGATCCGACGCTTGAGCTCGTCCTTGGTCTCCAGCTCGCCGCGTTTGGTCGTGACCAGCCCGAGCACCACCATCTTGCCCTTCGGCACGAAGCGCAGCGGCTCAAAGCCGCCGGAGCGCTCGTCGTCGTACTCGACGAAGAAGCCGTCGACGGCGAGCTCGCTGAACAGCGCCTCGGCGACGAAGTCATAGCTGCCGGCAGCCGAGTAGGAGGAGCGGTAGTTGCCGCGGCACATGTGGGTCGTGATCGCCATCCCCGCCGGCTTGCTCGCGATCACCTCGTTGAGGCGCCGGATGAAGGTCAGGTGCAGCGTGTCGGCGTCGTCGCCGCGCGCCGCGATCTTCTCGCGCAGCGCCGGGTCGTTGATCGAGGCGAGCGAAGTGTCGTCGAACTGCAGGTAGGTGCAGCCGAGCTCACCGAGGCGGCGCAGCTCCTCGCCGTAGGCCGCGACGAGGTCGGCCCAGAACTGCTCGAGGTCCGGGTACGCCGCCTCGTCGATCGACGCGCGCCCGCCGCGGGCATAGATCATGTTGACCGACGGGATCGTCTGCTTGGGAACCGCCGTGGTGGTCATCGCCGCGAGCGCGCTGAAGTCCTCGCCGAAGATCGTGTGCTCAAGCGACACCCTGCCGTCCACCCGCAGCGAGCCCTGCGCGGAGACGATCGTGTCACCCTCGAGCGTGTGGAACTCGACGGCCTGCACCTCGCTCGGCGCGTGGCCGATGCCGCCCAGCTGGTAGATGAAGTCCATGTGCCAGGACTGGCGGCGAATCTCGCCGTCGGTGGCCAGCTTGAGCCCGACCTGCTCCTGCATCGCGACGGCCGCGCGGATCGCGTCGTCCTCGACGCCACGCAGCTCCGCGGCCGAGATCGCCCCGGCCTGAAAGCGCTCGCGCGCCTCCCGGACCGCCGGCGGGCGCAGCAGGCTGCCGACGTGGTCGGCGCGAAACGGCGGGCTCGTGCGCTCAGTCAACTGGTTCTCCTGTCCGCGATTGGGGTGGGGTCGCCAGACACGGACAATACGATCAGCGCTGCGGCGATGCGATCAACGCCACGCTCGAGGTGGCCGGCGCGGGCAGCCGCGCGCACGCACGCTCCGCCGCCGCTGCAGCGCTCGGCGGCGATGCTCGGGCGCTCCCCGCGGGTTAGGCTTCGTAGCGTGCATGACCACCCCCATCTGGAGCTGAGCTGCTTCTTCTGCGGGCGCGACGCGGGGCACGACCACGTGATGCTCGGTGCCTTCTGGGACCAGGAGCACGGCGTGTCCCACGAGCACTGGCCGGCACACGCCGGCTGTCTGCTCGAGCGCATGAGCGAGCGCACGCGCTCGCTCGGGGGCCCGTTCCTGGCGGCCGCGGCCGGCGGCGCAACTCCCCACGCGGGCGGCGATCGCTGTGGCTGAGCGGCTCGCCCGGAAGGTCGCCGCGACCAAGGCCGGCGTGATCGCGATGACCCGCGAGCTCGCGCTCGAGGGCGGCCCACACAACATCCGCGCCAACAGCATCAGCCCCGCCATCATCGAGAGCCCGGCGACCGCCGCCCAGCTGCAGCGCCCGGGCCTTCGCGAGGGCCACCTCGAGAGCCCCATGCTCAAGCGCATCGGCACCGCCGCCGACGTCGCGAGCGCGGCGCTGTTCCTCGCCTCAGACGAGAGCGGCTGGGTCACCGGCGCGAATCTGCTGATCGACGGCGGCCTCAGCGCCCACTAACGCCGCGCGAGCAAGCGCCGGCGGGCTGGGGCGCGCGTCGACGCGCGCACGATCAGCTGCGCCGGCAGGACGACCGGGCCGCCCGTGCCATCCGAGCCGCCGATCCGCCCGAGCAGCAGCTCGGCGGCGCGGCGGCCCATCTCGTGGTGGGGGATTCGCACGGTCGTCAGCGGCGGGTCGAAGCGGTCGGCGAAGTGCATGTCGTTGAAGCCGACCACCGAGAGGTCGTCCGGCGCGCGCAGCCCGCGCTGGCCCAGCAGCTCGTAGCAGCCGAGCGCGAGCAGGTCGTTGCCGGCGAGCACCGCCGTGAACTGCGCGCGCGCGTCGACGAGCTCGCGCAGCGCGTCCGCGCCGGCGCGCTCGCTGAAGGATTCGGCAAAGCGGATGATCCCCTCGTCGCCCTCGATCCCGTGCGCGCTCAGCGTGTCGAGGTAGGCGATGTAGCGGTTGATGCCCGTCGAGATCGTCTGCGGCCCGGCGACGCAGGCGATGCGGCGATGGCCCAGCTCGACGAGGTGGGCGATCGACTGCGCGATGCCGGCGCGGTCGTCTCCGACCACGGCGGGCGTGCCGGCGTCGTCCTCGCGGTTGAGCAGGACCAGCGGGCCGTCGGAGTCCTCGAACAGCTGCTCGGTCAGGGTCGGCACAGCGGAGATCCAGCCGTCGACCTGGCGCAGGCGCAGCGTCTGCACGACGGCCCGGGCGCGCGCGGGATCGTTGTCGGTATTGGCAAGCAGCGCCGTGAAGCCAGCCGGCGCGAGCGCCTGCTCGATGCCGCGCACCATCGGCGGGAACAGCGGGTTGGTGAGGTCCGGGAGGATCACGCCGATCGTCATCGAGCGGCTGGTCTTGAGGCTGCGCGCGATCGCGTTCGGCGTGTAGCCCAATTCGGCGGCGGCCTCGCTGACGCGGATGGCGGTCGCGTCGCTGACGAGGTGCCGCGTGCCCTCGTTGAGCGCGCGGGAGACGGTCGCGGGATGAATGCCGACGCGCCGGGCGACGTCCCGGAGGGTCGCGGGGCCGTTGGACGGCGGTCGTTCGCCGACGCTTGGCATCGCCGGCAATCGTACAGGCGCTCCCGACGGCGCACCAGCGCCTGCGGAGGCGACGCCCGAGGCGTCGCCGGGACTCAGGCGCCGAGGAAGGAGGTGACGAGCTCGAGCGTGCGCTCGAGCTCTTCGACGTGTGGGATATGCCCGCAGCCCTCGAGGATCTCAAGACGGCTGCCCGCGATCCGCCGCGCGTACTCCTCGCCGTAGACGGCCGGCATCACGCGGTCCTCGCTGCCGAACACGATCAGCGTCGGCGCGCGCACGCGGTGCAGGCGCTTGGCGGTCCCCTGGTCGGGGATCGGCCACAGGAACTTGCCCGAGCAGCCCTGCGCCCACACCAGCGAGGCAACCATCCCGGGGATCAGCTCGGGATCGTCGGGCATCGCGAGGAAGGCCTTGGCGATGTCGCTATCGGGGTCTGCGAAGAGGTATGCGGGGACCTCCGCCGGCGCCGCGGCGCTCAGCTCGAAGACTCTCGGCGGGTGGTCGTCGAGCCACAGCCCGGCGGGTGCGAGCAGAACGATCCTCGAGAACAGCTCCGGGAAGTGCGCGGCGAGGTCCGCGGCCATCATGCCGCCGAAGGATTCGCCTACCACCGGCGCACCGGCGACGCCGAGCGCGCGCACCAGCTCCTCATACATCAGCAGCAGGTCGGCGAAGCTCTCAACCTTGTGGATCGCGTGCGGGTCCGAGGGATGCGTGCCTGGCAGCTGCGGCGCATAGACCGTGTAGTGCTCGGCGAGCCGGTCGAGGAATGCGCCCCAGCGCAGCCCGCCGGCGGCGTGCAGGAAGACCAGCGGCGGGCCGCTCCCGCCGACCTGCACGTGAATCTCGAGCTCGTCGTTCCAGACGCTGCGAACCTCCTCGCGCGCGGCGCCGGCAACCTCTGCGTGCATCTGCGTTCCTCCCACTGTGCTCCGCGGCCCGGGGCGCGCGGCTAGACGGCTGCGGCGCTTCCCTCGGGCGTCCGTGCGCCGATCCCGGTGGGCCACCAGTTGTGCTCCCACCCCTCGTCGTCCCAGATCCCGCGCAGGTGCGGCAGCACCTCCGACGCGAACAGGCCGATGTTGTAACGCGTGAGCTCGTGCGGCATCGACCCGCCGTGCAGCATCACGAGCAGGTTGCCGATCCGGAACTCCTTCACGAATTCGGTGATCTGCTCGCGCACGGTCTCCGGTCCGCCGACGATCGCCGCGCGCGTGTCGGCAAGCTCGCGGAAGGTGATCTCGCGCAGGCGCCCGGCGATCCCCATGTCGCCGTGATCCTTGAGGATCGCCTCGACGCCGCGGATGTCGGTGTAGCCCGGCAGCGAAAAGCCGCTCGCCGGCACCGAGCCGAAGGAGTTGCGGAAGTGCGTCTGCAGGTGCTCGCCGTAGAGCCGCTCCGCCTCCTCGTCGCTCTCGCCGACGCAGACCACCTGCATGAATGACAGGCGGTAGGGGTTGCGGTCGCGTCCCAACTCCTCCGCCATGTCCCAGAAGCGGTTGAAGATACGCGGCCCGGTCAGCTTCGGCCCGAAGTGGCTGAGGTAGGTGAAGACGTCGTCATGCCCGAGGATCTCGCTGAGGGTGCCGGGCGAGCCGCTGCCGGGAATCCAGAACGGCGGATGCGGCTGCTGCAGCGGGCGCGGCCAGATGTTCACGATCGGGTAGCGCGAGTACTTGCCGTTCCAGGCGAACGGCTCCGTCGCGCTCCAGGCCTTCTCCAGCAGCGCACGGCCCTCGCGGTAGCGGGCGCGGGTCTCGATCGGCGGGACGCCGCCGTTCTGGTTGGCGTCGTAGCTGAGCCCGACTGGCAGCCCGGCGATCAGCCGGCCGCCGCTGAGCGTGTCGAGCACCGCGTATTCCTCGGCGATTCGCAGCGGCTCACGCGACTTGCCGAGCGAGCGGCCGAGCACCGTGATCGCCGTGTCGAGCTGCTCCACCTGCGTCGTGTGAGCAAGGATCGCGGCGACCAGGTCCGGGTTGGGCGAGAGGTCGTAGCTGGTCTGGCTGTGCTCGGTGACCATCACGCCGTCGAAGCCGCTGCGCGCCGCCAGCAGCAGCTCCTCGACGTAGGAATGCAGCGACTCGTGCATCTTCTCGGGCTCGACGAGGTCGAGGTAGGGCGTCGTGACCACGGAGTCGTAGCGCTGGGCGAAATCCGCCGGCAGGTGCCGATAGGCGGCCTGTCCGCTGTAGAGAACCTTCACGTTCGACCCTCCCCGGCCTGATCCGACCGCTCGCCCTCAGTGCCTCACGCCAGCCGGGCGCGACTGTGCGCCAGCTGCGCCCTGCCCGCCCGCCGGGCGCCAACAATACACCGCAGTGGGAAGCCGGAACCCGACTCGGGCGTCACGACGCCGCGGTCGCTTCGCTGGACTCCAGGCCGTCGGAGACCGGCCCGGGCTCGCTGTGGAGCTCGAGGCCCGAGGCCTTCGCCTGGACACTGAGCATCGCGGCGAAGTCGACGTCGGCGTAGCCCTCGTAGATCAGCGCCGCCACGAGCGCGCGGACATGCTCGACGACGGGCACGCTGACGCCGAGCCCCTCGGCCGCTTCGAGGCCGAGATCGAAGTCCTTCAAAAGCAGCGTCGGCGTGAAGGAGGGCGTGTAGTCGAGCGTCACCAGCGCCGGCGTCTTGTAGCGCGAGAACATCGACCCCATCACGCTGTCGTTGAAGAAGGTCAGGAAGTCGGTGCGCGAGATGCCTCCCTTCTCGGCCAGCACCGTGATCTCGGCCAGCGTCTGCGCCACGATTCCAAGCGCGAGGTTGTGGCAGATCTTGACCAGCCGCGCGCCGTCGCCCTCGCCGACGTAGGTGGCGCCGCGCCCGAGCGCCTTGAGGATCGGCAGCGCCGCCGCGTAGGCCTCATGCGGCCCGGACACGACGAGCGTAAGCTTGCCGGCGCGGACCACCGAGGGGTTGCCGCTGACCGGCGCCGCCAGCAGCGCCGTGCCGACGCGCGCGCACTGCGCGCGGACCTGCTCGGAGGACTCGGCCGAGACGGTCGAGGAGTCGATCAGGATCGAGGGGGCCCGGTCGGCGCGCGTGAGCAGACCGCCCTCGCCGATCGTCACGGACTTGAAGTCCTCGGAGCCGGCGACCATCGTGAAGACGACGTCGCAGTCGGCGAGCTCCGCGAGCGAGGCGGCGAGGGAGGCGCCGCGCGCCGCCAGCGGCTCGGCCTTCTCGCGCGTGCGGTTCCACACCGTCACCTCGTAGCCGGCGCCGAGCAGGCGGGCGATCATCGGCAATCCCATCCGGCCGACGCCGATCCATCCGATCCGCGCGTTCAACCCGATGTCGCTGCTCATTGTTGCTCCTTGCATGGCTAGGGGATCTCGACGAGCACCTTGGCGACAGCGTGCTGGCGCACCGCGTCGTGGGCCTCCTGGATGCGCTCGAGCGGGAAGCGAAGCTCCGCCAACGCGCTCATCGCGCCGGCGCGCAGCGCCTCCGAGACGCCGGCCACCGCGTCGCGCTGCGCCTGCTCGGGCATCGTGTAGACGAGCACGAAGCGGACGCTTGCGTTCTTGACCATCAGCGCGCGCGGGCCCTCGATCGGCCCGTCCGGGGCGCCGTAGGACGCGATCTCGCCGTCGGGTGCGATCAGCTCGGCATCGAGTGAGATGTTGGCCGCGATCGCCACCTCGACGATCCGCTCGAATCCGCCCGGCGCCCATACGGCGAGCTGCTCGGACGCGCCCTCGCTGGTGTAGTCGACGACGAGCTCGCAGCCGGCCGCGGCGGCGAGGCGGCGCTTCTCCTCGGAGCTGACCGTGCTCGCCACGCGAGCTGCGCCGAAGCGGCCGAGCTCGATCGCGGCATGGCCGACAGCGCCGGCGCCACCGGCGACCAGCACCGGGGCGCCCTCGATCGGGCCCGCGGCGTGCAGGCAGCGGTGCGCGGTCAGCGCCGGGATGCCGAGGCCGGCGCCCAACTCGAGCGTCACGCCGTCCGGCAGCGCCACGGCACGCTCGGAAGGCAGCGCGATCCACTGCGCAGCGGCGCCCTGGGCGCGCTGCCACTGGCAGAAGTAAAGCCAGACCCGCTCGCCGACGCGCTCCGCCGGCACGCCGTCGCCCACCGCGACGATCTCCCCGGCTCCGTCCTGCCCGGGTACGACGCGCTCGTAGGGCGGGTTGAAGCTGCGCCCCTCCTGGGAGCGAACGTCGGTCGGGTTGACGCCGTAGAAGCGCACGCGCACGAGCACCTCGCCGGCCGCCGGCACCGGGCGCGCGAGCTCGAGCAGCTCGATCTCGCCGGCCCGGGGGCCCGCCGTCTGATACTGCGCGGCGATCATCTGCTCGGCGCTCATGGCGTCAGCCTAACGGCCCGCGTGCGAAGCTGTGGTCGCCGCGACGATGCGCGCTGCAATCGACTGCAAAGGGGCTTGGAAATGGGCAAGACATTCGGACTGACAACCGTCGACTGGGAGCAGCGCGTCGACATCGACCGGCTGCGCCGCGAGCGTCTGGAACGCATCAAGGGGCTGCTCGCCGACGCGCACCTCGGGGCACTGCTCTGTTTTGACATGGCGAACATCCGCTACATCACGGCGACCCACATCGGCACCTGGGCGATGGACAAGCTGGCCCGCTTCTGCCTGCTGCCCCAGGGTGATGACCCGGTGATGTGGGACTTCGGGTCGGCGGCGCGCCACCATGAGCTGTACTGCCCGTGGCTACAGGGCCGCTCGCCGGCCGGCATCTCGACGATGCGTGGGGCGATGTCGCCGGAGTCCGGACGCGCCGAGGACGTCGCCGCGAAGATCCGCCGCTCACTCGAGGAGCGCGGGCTGCTCGGCGAGCCCGTCGGCGTCGACGTGGTCGAGCCGGTCGTGCTGTTCGCGCTGCAGCGCGAGGGCATCGAGGTCATCGACGGCCAGCAGCTGATGCAGCAGGCGCGGATGATCAAGACCCAGGACGAGATCGTGCTGCTCGATACCGCCTGCATGATGGTCGACGCGGCCTATGAGGAGCTCTACCGCTCGATGCGGCCCGGGATGCGCGAGAACGAGTGCGTCGGGATCGTCGCCAAGACGCTCTACGACCTCGGCTCCGAGCACGTCGAGGGCGTCAACGCCATCTCCGGCGAGCGCTGCTCGCCGCATCCGCACGTCTACTCAGACCGCGTGCTGCGCCCGGGCGACCCGGCCTACTTCGACATCCTGCACTCCTACATGGGCTACCGCACCTGCTACTACCGCACGTTCGCCATCGGCAGCGCGTCGCCGGCGCTCGTCGACGCCTACAAGCACTGCCGCTTCATCCTCGATGCCGCGATCGCGAAGATCCGCCCCGGTGTCAGCACCGACGAGGTCGTCTCCGTCTGGCCGAAGGCGCAGGAGTTCGGCTTCCCCAACGAGGAGGCCGCCTTCGCGCTGCAGTTCGGCCACGGCGTCGGGCTCTCGATCTGGGAGAAGCCGATCATCTCGCGGCTGGTCTCCATCGATCACCCGGAGGTGATCCAGGAGGGCATGGTGTTCGCGCTCGAGACCTTCTGGCCCTCAAGCGACGGCTGGTCGGCGGCGCGGATCGAGGAACAGCTCGTCGTCACCG